>ERZ1023203.156-NODE-156-length-11684-cov-5.881417_pt1 | contig 11684 bp, 6 predicted proteins | sample MGYA00380444_ERZ1023203 | MGnify/ENA primary metagenome ERZ1023203 (study PRJEB33173, sample SAMEA4830386) | metagenome | study: EMG produced TPA metagenomics assembly of the PRJEB25223 data set... | reverse complement strand
ATTTATTTTATCTTCTGTTCCGTGTCCGATAATGCCGGTTCGGGTATCCCTGGGGATGCTCAGCATTTTTACAGATTTCAGATCGGGATTAACAGTCAGCACAATCATCGTGTCGGATCGGCCTTTGTCTCCCTGGCGCTCGTCCACTCCAAGCAGTAGGACCGAAAACGGCTCTCTTTCTTTTAAGGTGATCGTTTCTTCACGCTTCCCGGATTTCTCCCGCTGAATCGGCTCCTGCATCGTATCAACTGCAGAAGTCAGAGAGTTATATACATAAAATGCGTACGCCCCTGCACCCAATAGCAATAAGATAAAAATCAGCACTGCAGCAAGCGTCCACTTCTTCCGTCCCTTTTTTCCAGCCAATGATTTCACCCCAATTAAAAATTCCTAGCTCGATAATATCATACTTATAATGAAAAAGAACTATTCTGAATGTCCCGCTGCCCGGAAGAGTTTTTCGGGCATGGATTTGTCTTTATTTACCTATAGAATTTAAGGGGATCCGGGAATATAATCGAATGGAATTTATTATCAGTTCAGTTAAAAGGAGGGTTATTGAGCGGGGGTTCTGATTCATGAGCATTAAATAATTTGCACTAGGAGAGTGTACGGGTGAAACGCATATTTGCCTCCATAATGATAGTAATCTTACTTTTTACAGCTTTTCCTTTCCAAAAAACAGAAGCAGCCTATACATACAGCCAGGCGGAAAAGCTGGTGGTCCAGGCAGAAAAATTGGCTGGAGCGCTAAAATGGCAAATTTCTGTTGAATACAATAAAATACTCGCAATGCCTGATATGAAATTGTTCAACAGTACAAAAACTGCATTCAGCACAGCGCAAACAGCTGTTAATTCATTAAAGGATTCAAGAAAAGCGGCGCTTCAGTACCGTCTTGACCAAAATGTGAAGCTCCACATTAACCGGGCCGTTGCCTATATTGACGCACTGAATGGCGGCAAAAAAATCGAAAAGCTGTCCAATGAGCTTAGGTATCTGATTAAAGAAGAAATCTATATGATTCGCATGGATGACCTGTACCATGAGCTTTCCTATGAAATCCGCAAACAGGCAATTCTCCTGTACAGAGTATATGGCAAGTCAACCCGTGAAGCGATCTTGGCCAAATACAAGCTTCCGGCTGAACAGCTGAAAAGCAAGGTCGCCTATTTTGTAACAGTCAAAGATCTCGTGGACAAAGCAAAGCTGGAAATATCGAAGGATGAAGTGGATATCTACTTGATGATCAATTATCTGGATAAAGCCAACAGCATGCTGGAAAAAATCACCCCTGAGCATGCGATGAGGGCACTGCAGTCGGATATTGTAAACATTTCTTCTGAATTGAGCTTAATAAGTGAATACTATTTTGAAGGCCCCATGATTGAAGGATTGAACACAGATGACGGTTTTCAGGAAACAATGATTGTGATTTTTGACATGGCCGACTATCTTCAGGAAGAACTCTACCTCCTTGAGGAACCGCTTAAATACCAGGAAACAAGAATGGTAACCTTTGAGTTTGAAGGCTTTGAATACACGGTCCTCCTTTATAAAACGGATGAAAATCCCTGGGTGAGGCCGGACTATTACACGCTGGATATAACTGAGATTTAGCAAAGCAGCTCTCCGATATGGAGAGTTTTTTAGCGGGTAAATGTGAACAATGCGAATAGAGAACTGCAGCCTGCAAATAAACTTAGGTTTTTGCAAATAAAGTGTCAGTACCTGCAAATAGGGAATGAAAACTTGCAAATAGATAATGTGATTCTGCAAATAGTTATTTTTAACTAAAAACAATTAAAGTAAATTATGAAAACAAGACTATATACTCAACTTTACGAATCTATAACCTTAATATTACCTGCGCCTAAATATTTACAGTATAATAATTTTGATAAAAATGGAAGGATGGTACAAAAAAGTGAAAAAATGGTTGACTGTTATTCTATCTTTCTTAATGCTGTTCGGCTTTACAGCACCTGCAGCAAGTGCGGCCGAGAGCAATACGTTCTGCGATCAGTACAAAGGTGTGAAGAAGATCTGGTGGGACGGAGTGGAATTAAAGTCCGGCCAGATTGGCCGTTTGACGGTTTTAAAAGACACCACACTATACAAACTTCAGGGAGAGAAAAAGGTCCCTTCCCGCACTTTGAAGAAAGGCGAGTTTTACCGTATTTATGCCTTTAAGCCAGGGAAGCTCAGTGTGGGCGGCGGCTATTATGTGGACCGCGACACAAAGGTGAAATATGAAACGCCAAGCAAAACAAAATTAAGAGCAGCTCAATGCATCCATAACCCTTATGGGAAAAAGGGCAACCCAACAACTGTGGGTGTAACCTGGGACATGACGGTTAATGACTGGCTGGATGGCAAAAAGAAATACCAGATTACCATGACAGAAGCAGTGACGGATGCCAATCAGGCATGGCAGATGATTGAACAGGCAAATATGTTCAACTCCCCTCCGCCTGCAGGAAAGAAATATATTCTTGCTAAATTCAAAATAAAATTAATTGAGTTTGAAGGAAAAACATTTGATTCCTGGGCGGTCAGCCAGGCTATGTTTGATACGGTAACACAAAAAGGCGCACTGAATGACCATTACATCGGCATTGTTCCGCCAAGCCCTGAACTCCAGGAGCTTTATAAAGGCGGCCAGACCGAAGGGTGGGTTCCGTTTGTCGTTGATGCCAATGACAATCCTTATATCGTGTGGAACCGCGGCTGGGATGATGAATTGTGGTTCAAATTACAATAATGAATTGATTGGCCTTCTCCTCTGAGAGGGCTTTTTCACTGCAAAAGTCCGCCCTCTCATCCGATAAGATAAGTAGAATTTGATAAAGAGAGGACGGACAAGCATGCTAAGAAAAAAATACTATACTGCTTTAATGGCTCTAATTCTATTCTTCAATATCACTGCTGCATCAGCATCTGCAGAGCCGGTGGAAGAAGCCAGGGAGCTCATCAAAGAGTATTACGTGGAAGAGCTGCCGGACTGGGTCTTGGCAAAACCATCGATTAAGGAAATGGTCCGCTATCTTGATCTATACTCGGTTTACATGTCAGCTGAAGAGTTTGCCGATTTTACAAATGCCATTGAACAGCAGCTGGTTGGCATCGGCGTGGTTCTAGAGGAGAGCGAAAGCGGGATCCGAATCATGTCCGTAATACCGGAGGGGCCTGCCGCAGCAGCCGGGCTGAAACCAGGGGATATCCTGGTGATGGCAGATGGAACGAGCCTTTCAGGTGAGTCCGTACAGACGGCAATTTCGCTGATAAGCGGAAAAGAAAATACCAGTGTCACGCTCACTTATATCAATAGTGAAACAGGGAGCCTGCACACAATAACCGTTCCGCGAAAGGTAATCCAGCTTCCAAACGTGGAGGCCCGAATGCTCGGAGGGAATATTGGCTATATCCGTTTAAACAGCTTTGCCATGAATGCTTCAAAGGATATTGCATCGGCCATCCAGAAGCTTGGACCGGCAAATGGCTGGATCTTTGATATTACCAATAATGGCGGCGGTTATGTTTCCGCAGCGCAGGAGACGGCAGGCTTTTTTCCGGGAGTAACGAAAGCATTCCAGCTGAGGTATAAAGGAAATCACGCACAGGTTTATCATGCGATCCAGCAGCAAGTGGGCTTCACCTCTCCCGTACATATATTAATCAATGAAAACAGTGCAAGTGCATCCGAAATGGTCTCTGCTTCCGTTAAGGAACAAAAAGGAGCTGTTCTTTATGGACAGAACACATATGGGAAAGGCTCCATGCAATCACTGTTTACCTTAAGTGATCAGAGCGTTCTCAAACTGACCACCGCCAAATTTTTCTCTCCAAAGGGATCTCCGGTACATGAAATTGGCGTTGCTCCGGACATTGAAACAGCTGCCGGCGATGAACTGTTCATCTCACACCGTGATCAGCTGGTAAGCGGGTTAAAGGGATACAGGAAGCTCCCAATGTTAAAAGGTGTCCCAGTAACAAAGACCTTCACAGTGAAAATGACTGCCGGCATGCAATGGAACGGTTTAAAGAATGGCGATGTTCAGCTGATCGAGCTTGGCGGCAGTGAAGCAGACATAGAGGTGGAGATCACCGATGAAAAAACAATTAAAATCATTCCGCAGAAACCTCTCGATTCAAAAGGGAAATACCTGCTGATCATCCATCCAAACTGGACAGGAAAAAATGACCGGAAGATGAAGGAAGGCATCTACTTAGAAGTAACAGTTAAATAATAAAAATTTCCAATATTATCATGATGAAATTAGCAACATTTCAAATTATGATAAAGATATTCTGGCAGAATTTAAAGATTCTGGAAGATTAACAAATTCATAGAAAAGGTGGAATAAACAAGTGGGCAAAAAAATCAGTAAAGCAGTCAAATTGGCAGGGGCAGCAGCCATTGCAGCTTCAGCTTTAGCAGCTGTTAACCCGGCTCAGACAGAGGCAGCTTCAGCAGTCGAGAATCTGGTATTAAAGGCAGAACAGAATAAGGTGCCTCTTATCCGTGCAACTTCGGTAGACTATGATGCAGATGCAGTCACACAGCCATGGGCTTTATACAACAAAGCCAAGAAGGATTACGCAGCAGCTAAAGCAGCAGTCAATAAATTATCAGGAAAGCAAAAAGTGCAGCTGAGTGCCAGACTGGATACAGTAAAGCTGTATATCGACCGCACAGCCGCTTATATTGATGCCATCTCTTCCGGGAAGAAGCTTCTAAAAGGCACAGCGGAAATGGAAAAATACCTGGATGAAAGAAAAATGGCAGAAGCAACAGCGGCTTATCATAAACTTTCGTATGAAATAAAGAAGCAGGCGATTATTCTTTACCGAGTGTATGGACAGTCTACAAGACAGGCAATCCTTGATACATACAAAGCGCCTGCAGAGGATGCGAAGTTCCAGGCGCTTTACCCTGTAAGCATTCATATTGAACTGGATCGATATGAAGCAGCGCTGGAGAAAGAAGATTTTGACCAGGTGGTAAAGCACGATAAAAATGTAAATGAGTGGCTGGAGTATGTTGAAGATCAAGAACTCTATGACTTGCTTGAAGACCGTTACAGAGAGATCATCGCTTCTTACACGGATGGCCTTGAAGACGTTGCGGAAATTGGATTTTATGATGATGCTTTTTATGTAACAGGCCTGCCTGGAATGACTGCCTACGATATGATTGGCTTCTTTGACAGTGAAGGAAATGAGCTGTTCATCGATGGTGTGGAAAATGAATTTATTATTAAAGATGACAAGGGATACTTCACAGACCTTGGATCGCTGGCGCCGGCATATGCAAAAGAAGGCCTTAAAGAAACGGGATCTGTCAAAATCCAGCTGTTTGACCGTGAGACAAATGAATTGATCCTGGAAGAAACGATCGAAGTGAAGGATGGAAATCAGCTTTACAGCCTGGAAGAAGGGAAAATTGTAAATGCTGAAGGCAAGGATGCTGCCTATACAGTAACAGGACAAACCTACCAGTTCACACCAGCTATGGCGATGACATTTAATGGAGATATCATCGGCGATGATGAAGGGGAAAAGCTAGAGCTAAGCCAGTTCCCTGGCATTACTTTTAAATCTTCAGATATAACTAAGTTCGTCGTAAATGCTTCCGGGAAAATTACACCAGTGGCACCGGGTAAGGCTAACTTAATCGTGACATGGAATGAAATGGAGTATAAGCTTCCAATCGAAGTGAAATCCGCTTCTGCTGTGGCAGAATTTGGACTGGCTTCCGGAAAAACTAGGATTCTATTGAGCGGAAACACCAATTTTGATGCCTTAATCGACGCTGGCTACTTCACAGCAAAGGATCAATACGGCAATGAAGCGGATTTGAAAAATGTCAATGCTCAGCTGTTTACCAGCCAGGAATCAGTCTTCACAGCCAGCGGTGAAAACATTACCGTTACCGGTAAAGACGGTGATACAGCATCACTGATTGTGAAAATAAACGGCATTGTGAAATCCATCCCGGTTGCACTTGATAAAACGGCTCCTGTTTTAGAGGGAGCTGAAGATCAATCTGCTGTCAATCAGGCAGTAACTGTATCCACGAAGGCAGCGGATGTAGCCTCAGTTACTGCTGCCAAAAATGGTGCAGCAATAGCAGGATATACCTTAGCCACACCTTTAACAGATGAAGGAGTTTATGAGGTAACCGCAACAGATTTTGCAGGAAACAAGAGTGTTCTTAAGTTTGAAATTGATAAAACAGTACCAGTATTAACGGTTTCGGGAACTGCAGGCGCACCTGTGATTACAGCATCTGAAGCTCTTTACTATAAAGACTCTGCTGGAAAGCTTACTGCCATCCAGAGCGCAGAGCTTGACCAGAATCAGGCCAACGCCCTGTTTACTTACACAGGAACTGGAAAGCTGAAATCCGCAACTGTCAACTCGGAGCAGAATAAGTGGTCTTTTGTAACAGAAGGTACGGAAGCGGGCGATACGGTTCTTTACAATGATGAGGAATTATTTGATAAGGCAGGGAATAAGCTCGCCGGATCTGTTAAAGCTGCTTTTAATGGAAGTGCGTGGGTATTAAGTACACAATAAAATAGTAAAAAATGGCCGGACTCTCATTGCGAGCGTCCGGCCATTTTTTATTTCTTGAATTCTGCTATTCTTTCCAAGTAAACAGCTTTTACAGAAGCATCAGGAATCTGGCTGACCAGATTTTCTATTTCTGCGACTCTAGTATTATATTCCTCATCAGAAATCGGCTGTTTGCTCAATAGGTCGAGCTCGTCAATTTTCATTTTGGCGGTAATCGCAAATCGGAGTTTTTCAATTTCCTTTTCAGCAGGTGCCTTATAAGCAGCCAGGATGGCTTCTCTGGTTGATTGCCCATAAACTCTGTAAAGAAGCACGGCATTCTTTTTAATTTCATAGGAAAGCTTATGGAATAGGCTTTCTCCTGCATCGGACAGCGGATCAGCACTCATGGTGTTCTGAAGTTCATTCGTCATTGCCAGCAGCTTCTTTCCTGATGTGACAGCATCAATATACCCCTGTGCCCGTTTATAATGCAAAACGACATTCGCATTAAGGGACGCCTGCAATTGATTTTTCTTCGCCGTATCAGAAATGCGGTTAATGGCTGTCTGAGCGGAATTCATATACTTTTTCGTACCGTTAAAGTATGTCATGTTCGGGTAATCCGTCACTTTTCCCGGATATTTATCCTTCCGGTAATCAATATGAATTTCCCATTTAAGACTGCCTGCATAAGAAATCGCTGTTTTTAAATCCCGTTCGGCAAAGCCAATGTTGGCTTTATTCAATACAGCAGATGATGGGGTCTCGTAGCGGATATACCCGCTCATATTTGTGACATAACCGCCGCTGCAGATTTTATACTGCCCGCCATGCTTGCTGTCATATCCGCAAACCTTTAACCCTTCCAATGGCTGGAGGACTCTTGCTGCGGATAGTCCGCTGCTTGTCCGGTTCCAAAGTGTAATCGGCTTAAGCACTGTCAGCTTTCCAGTCTGTCCTGGAATTAACTCCGCATCCCAATTCGTTTTCGGCACAACGGAGATGGCCTGCCGCCCCATTTGGACCCAGGATCCCTCAAAATTCTTGCGTGACACCTTTCGATGCTTTCCGTAGTAAAGAGGATCATTAATATAGACATATTGGCTGTCATAGCCTGTTACTAATACGGAATGCTCTTTATATGTAATGCGAAGCGGCCCGCTTGATGTCTGCCACGTCTGGAAGTAGCTGTTGGAGAGCGGCTTGAACAGTGTGTTTGTAATAACCCAAACAGGACTGCCATTATCCAGAGCCCGATAAATAGCGCTGGCATTGGATCCAGTCAGATTTACCACTCTGCCAGGCAGATACTTGCTGGCCAGATCATAGATCGGTCCATGATAAACGCCAAGCCCAGGCTGGCTGTATGTATACATATTGCCGACAAACCCGTCATACGGATTGCCGTGAAGGCCATTCTGCTTAAATGGCACCTTGCGAACCTCTTTGGCAAGCGTCATTTTAGGTGCATTGACACCCTGGCTTTCCAACAGCATGGCCAGGCTCGTTACCTCACACCCTCTCGGCAGCTCAGGCATCTGCCTGATATGCGGTGCATCCACAAGTGTTTTAGCAGAAGCTTCCCCTGTACCAGCACAGATGAAGAGGATAAATAGAAAACTAATAAAATACCACTTTGACTTCAAAAGAACATAACCCTCCTTATGGTTCATCAGACAAATATTATTCTACCTTAATTTGGGTTAGTCTTTATTCCTTTTTTAAAATAAGGAAAATATGCATGCCTATTCAAATCTCAGAAAAATAAACTGAGTCGAACTGTGTCTTTTCAGCCTGTGTAAGTTAAAATTTCCCTTAAAATAATCAAAATAACATAAAAGTAGGTCTAATATATCATGAGAGAAAAATCAGAATTATTAATGAGTCATTTATGTTACAAAAAAGTGACTAATTTATAGTGATAAAGCTTGATACTAAAGGTTTTGTGACCATTTTAAAATAAAAATGACATATTTATAGTCTCTGGGGATATAATCTTAAAGTGTGATTTTATTGCTAATTGTGGTTTTAGAGGAAATTATTACTAACCTATATTTGCAAATAAACACAAGAAAACCCTAGAATTTCCTCTAAAAATGTATTATTATAGGAAATGTGAGAGGGGCTGGTAATTAAACCAGTTATATAGTCCTCTGACACAATTCTACTAATTTTTTAGAAGGAAATAGACATATAGGTTGATATTTCCATAAAAGATTAGTATAATTCTCGTTAAGTTTGCTAGGCAATGATTAGCATTAGCCGAAAAGCTTAAAAACAGGTGTAAAAGCCTGGCGATCATTGTACTACTTTTTATAATTGAAGGGAGAAAGACGAAACATGGCTAAAAAGAAAGCTATCAAACTAGCTGCTGCATCCGCGGTTGCTGCATCTGCATTCGTTGCTGCTGCTCCAGCTCAAACTGACGCTGCAAGCAATGTTGCTGTTGAAGTAAGTAAAGCTGTAACACAAATGAAGGTTGCATACCACACATACAGTGATGTAACTGCAAATGGTGAGTTTGCTCCAATCGCAGACGTTTACAAAGAGTACAACGCTGCAAAAGCTGCATACAAGAACGCCAAGGCTCTTGTAACAAAAGCTGGCGGAGAGCACAAAGAAGCTTACCTTGCACAATTAGATGCTACATATAACGAGTACATCGCGAAGCGCGTTGTGACTTACATTGATGCATTCAACTATGCAACTGCTCTTGAAGACAAGAAAGAAGCTCTAGAAGCTGCTTTAGAAGGAAAAGAGTGGGATAAAGCTGAAGAGCTATACCATGAAATTTCTTACGAACTAAAAACTCGTACAGTAATTCTTCACCGTGTATACGGACAAACTGCACGTAACCTTCTAGTTGACGCGTTCAAAGTAGAAGCTCAAGATACTCGCGACAGCATCACAAACGAAGTATCTGTAAAAATGTACTATGACAAAGCTGCTGACCTAGTTGATGAAAGCAAACTAGAAGAAGCTAAAAAAGCTATGGATCACGTAGCTGATTACGTTGCTAAGCTTGATAAAGATACTGACTTTGGTGCTGCTCTATTAACTCAAGTATCTGAAGTTAAAGCTGCTTACGAAGCTAAACTTGCTCCTGCAGTTGAGAGTGTAAGTGCGATTAACGCTACTCAAGTAGTTGTTAAGTTCAACAAAGAATTAGATAAAACTACTGCTGAAGCTGAAGGTAACTATAAGTTCAATGGTACAGTATTATCAACTTATGATGGTTCTGCAACTGCTGTTCTTCAAGATGACAAAAAATCTGTATTAGTAACTTTCTCTGCTTCTAAAAATAAAACATCATTCACTTTCGGTGTTGATGGCGTAAAAACTTCTGAAAAGAAAGATGTAGCTGCTTTTAGCACTACTGTTGCTGTTGACGACACAGTAAATCCAGAAGTTAAATCCGTAACTTTTGCTTCAAATGGCGATCTTGAAATCAATTTCTCTGAGCCTTTAACAAATGTAAATCCAATCGTACGTGTTGCAGGTCAACCGGTTGTTATTACTAGCGTAGTTGCTGGTGACACTAAAGTTGTAGTTCCTGCAGCTAACCATTCTGTGGCTGCTGGTGCAACTGCATCTGTATATGTTGCTGGTGCAAAAGACACTGTTGGAAATGAAATGAGCATCTTTAATGGTTCTGTAACAAAAGTAGCTGATTCTACAAAGCCAACTATTGCATCTGTACAACAAGTTGGTCAAGATACTTTACGTGTTGTATTCAGCGAGACTCTAGGTGGAACTGCTGCTGACCTAAATGATGGAGACCTAAAATTCCTTAAAGGTGCAGCATTAAACAGCACTAATAGTACTGTTGTTAAAAACACTACAGTTGACCCAAGCGGTAAAACTTATGATGTTACATTCACTGATGCCGAAGTTTATGGTAGCCCTGCTACAGATTCAGCAACTGTAACTCTTTTATTAGCAAAAGATGCAGTTAAAGACGTAGCTGGAAATGGAATTGAGCAATATTCCCAATCATTCACTTTCAGTGCTGACAAAACTGGTCCTAAATTTGTATCATCAGCTGTAGCTACTAACAAACAATCAATTGAACTTACATTTAATGAAGCGTTTGCTGCAGATGTAGCTGGACCACCAGCAGTTAACAATATCGATGAAAACAAGATTATTGTAACTGACGCAAATGGTGTTCGTTACCAAGTTATTGATGCTGAAACTGTAGCTAAAGGTTCTGGAGAAGATGCAAAAGTTCTTTTAGTAGACTTCGTATCTAGCACTGGAACAATTACTAATGGTACTTATACAGTACAATTACAAGCTGGTGCAGTTAAAGATGCATTAGGTAACACTAGTGCTGCTGCTACAACTACTGTTACTGTAGGTGATTCTGCAGATACAACTAAACCTGTTGCGTCACTTGATGCATCATCAGGTGTAAACAAATATGTTGTAAACTTCACTGAAGAAGTAACAACTGCTACTGCTTTAAGCCTTGGTAACTACAAACTTGACGGTAAAGCTTTACCTTCAAATGCAGTTATCTACTTTAACTCTGCTGCTAAAAACAGCGTAACAATTGAACTTCCAGAAGGAAGTGTAAATATCGGTAATGCTTCTTCAGGTACTGACGCATTATTAAATGTATCTGGTGTACAAGATAAAGCTGGTAACACTATGGATTCTAAGAACTTCACAGTTAAAGTTGGAGACAACACTGCTGCTGTACTAGAATCTGCACAAAAACTTGGTAACACTATCGTTCTTTCATTTAATGAGAACTTAGGCGCTTCTGCTGCTGATGCTGCAATCGCTGATGTGTTAGCTAACTATGAAATTAAAGCTGGAGATACTGCTGTTGTAGTTGGTTCTGGTGTAGCAACTGCTGAGTTAGTAGCTGGTTCTGCTAATAAAGTACAAATTACATTCTCAACAACTACTGGTACTAACTACGATGCTACTAAGACTATCACAGTTAAAACTAAGTCTGCTGGTGACTTAACTGATGCTAACGGTTATAAAGTTAAAACTGATGTTCAAGTAACTGCTAACTAATTTTTCCTTAAAAAGTTACCCTCTATAGGGTAACTCAGACTGTCGACAAACTCGATGAAAATCGTGCTTGTCTGCAGTCTTTTTTGTTT
>ERZ1023203.155-NODE-155-length-11749-cov-3.747050_pt1 | contig 11749 bp, 8 predicted proteins | sample MGYA00380444_ERZ1023203 | MGnify/ENA primary metagenome ERZ1023203 (study PRJEB33173, sample SAMEA4830386) | metagenome | study: EMG produced TPA metagenomics assembly of the PRJEB25223 data set... | reverse complement strand
TAAATTCCATGCTGATCTTTCTATAGAAGCATTGAACCATGGTGTCCATGTCTTATGCGAAAAGCCAATGGCAATGACGACAGAAGAGTGTGATCGCATGATTGAAGCGGCTAATAAAAATTGTAAATTACTAACTGTCGCTTATCATTATCGCCATACGGATGTCGCTATGACTGCTAAAAAAGCAATTGAATCAGGTGTGGTTGGTAAACCTTTAGTAGCACGTGTACAAGCGATGCGTAGGCGTAAAGTGCCTGGCTGGGGCGTTTTTACCAATAAAGCGTTGCAAGGTGGTGGTAGTTTAATCGATTATGGTTGCCACTTGTTAGACTTATCTTTGTGGCTACTAGGTAAAGATATGGTGCCGCATGAAGTTCTAGGAAAAACATATAATCAATTGAGCAAACAACCGAATCAAATTAATGATTGGGGAACATTTGATCACACTAAATTTGATGTCGATGATCATGTTACTAGTTATATGACATTTGCCAATCGAGCAAGCATGCAGTTTGAATGTTCGTGGTCTGCAAATATAAAGGAAGATAAGGTACACGTTAGTTTATCAGGCGAAGATGGCGGTATCAATTTATTTCCATTTGAAATATATGAGCCCCGCTTTGGAACTATTTTTGAAAGCAAAGCTAATGTTGAGCATAACGAAGACATTGCTGGTGAGAGACAGGCGCGTAACTTTGTCAATGCGTGTTTAGGGATAGAAGAGATTGTGGTGAACCCGGAAGAAGCACGCAATGTAAATGCCCTTATAGAAGCGATTTATCGTAGCGATCTTGATAACAAGAGCATACAACTTTAATGATTATTATATATAATACAAAATTCTCAATATAAAAAGAAGGAGTGCTTTTCAATGAAATTAGGTGTATTTTCAGTATTATTTTACGATAAAAATTTTGAAGATATGTTAGATTATGTCGCAGAATCTGGATTGGATATGATTGAAGTTGGAACAGGTGGTAACCCAGGAGATAAATTTTGTAAGTTAGATGAGTTGTTAGAAAATGAAGATAAGCGACAAGCATTTATGAAGTCAATCACAGACAGAGGCTTACAAATAAGTGGTTTCAGTTGTCATAACAATCCAATTTCTCCAGATCCGACAGAAGCGAAAGAAGCGGATGAAACGTTACGTAAAACAATCCGTTTAGCAAATCTATTAGACGTGCCAGTTGTTAATACATTTTCTGGCATTGCAGGATCAGATGATACTGCTAAAAAGCCTAATTGGCCTGTTACACCTTGGCCAACAGCCCACTCTGAAATTTATGATTATCAGTGGAATGAAAAGTTGATACCATATTGGCAAGATTTAGCTGAGTTTGCAAAAGAGCAAGATGTAAAAATTGCCATAGAGTTGCATGCAGGATTTTTAGTTCATACACCATATACGATGTTGAAGTTGCGTGAGGCTACAAATGAATATATCGGTGCTAACTTAGATCCTAGTCATTTATGGTGGCAAGGTATTGACCCAATTGCTGCGATTCGCATATTAGGCCAAGCAAATGCAATTCATCACTTCCATGCTAAAGATACGTATATTAATCAAGAAAATGTAAATATGTATGGCCTAACTGATATGCAACCATATGGTAACGTTGCAACAAGAGCATGGACATTCCGTACAGTTGGTTATGGACATAGTCCATATGTATGGGCAGATATCATAAGTCAACTTATTATTAATGGATATGATTATGTATTAAGTATTGAACATGAAGATCCTATTATGTCAGTAGAAGAAGGTTTCCAAAAAGCTTGTCAAACTTTGAAATCTGTTAATATTTACGATAAGCCAGCAGACATGTGGTGGGCATAATATGAACTCGAGGTTAGTCTGAAGTTTGTCTGAAGTAAGACTGGTGGCAGTGTTGGATAAATGCATATGTCGCCAAGCCATTGCCAAAAATTTCATACCTTAAATCAAGTCATTGTTTGTAAAGAAGGTGTACTTTATATAAGTATATAGCGATGGTCATACCCATTCACAGTAACAATCCTCACCATTGAAAAGAGTATATAACCTTTTCGATAGTGAGGTATATGATAATAAAAAAGCCTGTTGTCACAATGGTCATAGACACGACATACTTTAAAGGTTTCTGAATAAAATATTTCAGAACGTACTTTAAAGATGGACGTCGATGGCGACTAATGTGATGACAGGCTTTCATTTTTAAATATTCATTAATTTCTCTTCTTGTTTAATACGTACATATAAGAAATACGCATACGGTACTAATAAAATAGTTGTATATGTTGCGTGTGTTAATAATAATACACCGATTAATTCAGGAATGATGTTTAAGAAGTAATTTGGGTGTTTTGTAATTTTATATAATCCAGATTTAATAATAGGATGGTTAGGTAAAATGAATAATTTTAATGTCCAAATACCACCTAAAGTTTTAATAACCATAAATAACATGATATAAGCAAAGATTAATATAACTAAGCCAATACCATTTGCAAAGCTAAATGTATCTTTATTAATAAATGCCTCTACACCAGCCAATACATAAATTAAAACGTGTGTTATTGCTAAAAACTTCGAATTTTTAACGCCATATTCAACTGCACCGTCTGCTTTTAATTGTTTTGAGTGATTAATAGATATCTTTAAGCTGACAAGTCTGATACAGAAAAAGATAAGTAATATAGATAGAATCATGATGTCCTCCGTCATTATGTCATATGTATAAGCGTTGATTTTGACAACATAAAGTATTTTATAGATAAAGCTTGTCAAATACTATTAACTATTTATTAATTTTAGTACATAAATATGTTTCTAAGTATGTGTTTATGTTCAGTATTTTGGATAATTTAATAATTTTAAGGATATTAAGCGCTTACACCGACGTGATATATTTGGCTTAACGAAAATGATTGAGGTGACAGAGATGAACTTTTTTGATATCCATAAGATTCCGAACAAAGGCATTCCATTATCGGTACAACGTAAATTATGGCTTAGAAACTTCATGCAAGCTTTCTTCGTAGTGTTCTTTGTTTATATGGCTATGTATTTAATTCGAAACAACTTTAAGGCGGCACAACCGTTTTTAAAAGAGGAAATTGGATTATCTACATTAGAACTTGGTTATATCGGATTAGCATTTAGTATCACGTACGGTTTAGGGAAAACATTACTTGGATATTTTGTCGATGGACGTAACACAAAACGTATTATCTCATTCTTACTTATCTTATCTGCGATTACAGTTTTAATTATGGGATTTGTTTTAAGTTACTTTGGTTCTGTAATGGGATTATTAATTGTACTTTGGGGACTTAACGGGGTGTTCCAATCAGTTGGTGGACCTGCAAGTTATTCAACGATTTCAAGATGGGCGCCAAGAACGAAACGTGGCCGATATTTAGGATTCTGGAATACATCACATAATATCGGTGGTGCCATTGCAGGTGGTGTTGCACTTTGGGGTGCTAATGTATTCTTCCATGGAAATGTTATAGGGATGTTCATTTTCCCATCGGTGATTGCATTACTTATTGGTATCGCAACATTATTTATCGGAAAAGATGATCCAGAAGAATTAGGATGGAATCGTGCTGAAGAAATTTGGGAAGAGCCGGTCGATAAAGAAAATATTGATTCTCAAGGTATGACGAAATGGGAGATCTTTAAAAAATATATCCTGGGAAATCCTGTTATATGGATTCTATGTGTTTCAAACGTCTTTGTATACATTGTACGAATCGGTATTGATAACTGGGCACCGTTATATGTGTCAGAGCATTTACACTTTAGTAAAGGCGATGCAGTTAATACGATATTCTACTTTGAAATTGGTGCTTTAGTTGCAAGTTTATTATGGGGCTACGTATCAGACTTATTAAAAGGTCGTCGTGCAATTGTAGCTATTGGCTGTATGTTTATGATTACATTTGTTGTCTTATTCTACACAAATGCTACAAGTGTAATGATGGTTAACATTTCATTGTTTGCATTAGGTGCGTTAATCTTTGGTCCGCAATTATTAATTGGTGTATCATTGACTGGTTTTGTTCCTAAAAATGCCATCAGTGTAGCAAACGGAATGACAGGTTCATTCGCGTATCTATTCGGTGACTCAATGGCAAAAGTTGGTTTGGCGGCTATTGCTGATCCAACACGTAACGGTTTAAACATCTTTGGATATACATTAAGTGGATGGACAGATGTTTTCATCGTCTTCTATGTTGCATTATTCCTAGGCATGATTTTATTAGGAATCGTTGCTTTCTATGAAGAAAAGAAAATTAGAAGTTTAAAAATCTAATATCAATCGGATTAAAAGTATCGCCAATTTATTGCAGTATAGTTGGCAATCCTGCCCCGATGGCATGTGCGTGAAGAGATGAAAGATACTGCTTCTACCCTTGCAAATATATCATCTCTATGTCTCGGGGCAGATCATAATTCCCTGTTATGAAGTATCCTTATTTGCCCGACTTAGGGTGACTCAATGAATTTACTCCTTACAATAAAGACATATAGCGGTGTCAATATTGTAGGGAGTATTGTTTTATATTTAAACTTTCTAAAAAGCGGACTGAAAGAAAAGTGAAAACTTCTCTATCAGTCCGCTTTTTCATAGAACAAAATGGATGCGCCATAATCATTAGTTATTTGTTAATCTATTTTGCTTGCTTACAATAATCACTTGGAGACATTTGTAAATATTTTTTAAAATGATAGCTAAACATTTTATACTCTGAAAAGCCTACTTTGTCTGCAATTTCATAGTGCTTATAATGTCGATCTAACAATTGCAGAGATTGTAAAATACGATAGCGATTTAAATAATCGACAATTGTAATACCAACATGATCTTTAAATGTTCGCATCGCATACGATTCACTAACATCGATATGTTGAATTAAATCTGAAACAGTCACTTTCGTTTGATAAGATTGCTTAATTTGATCAACAATCTGATTTACATAATAATCATCGTATTCTACTTTTAATAGTGGTTGGAAGGCATCATGACAAGATGCTAAGCTACGGCCGTTCTGTGATTGTTGCTCTAATAAGGTACGGACAAGTCTTCCTAAAATAACTTCTAATTGCGCATGGTCCACTGGTTTTAATAAATAATCAAGAACATGATGTTGAATGCCGGCTTTCATATATTCAAAGTCATCGTAACTCGATAATATGATGACATTACAATCTAGATGCGCAATATCATTGAGTAAATCGACGCCATTTTTACGTGGCATACGAATATCAGTAATTACTAATTCTGGCTGATGTTGTTGAATTAGTGATAATGCTTCAACACCATCTTTAGCAGTGTATATTGTATTGAAATGATAGTCTCCCCAAGGAATGATTTGCTTTAAACCTTCTCGAATAATTCGCTCATCATCACAAATAACTACCTTAAACATCTACATTCCCCCTTGAAAGTGGTATTTTATAACAAATTAACGTACCTTGATTACGCTTTGAAAAAATATGGAGTCGTGCATGTGAACCATATTGAATCATTGCTTTATTGTGTAAATGATTTAATCCCAAATGCTTAGTATCAAATACATCATTATTAAGAGATTGGCGTACATATTGCAGGCGAGATGACGACATCCCGATACCATTGTCGCAAACTAAAACATGTAAATTCTGACGTGCCAATGTCAGGCGTATAGTAATGTCCAATGACTCAGTATCTCTACCATGTTTAATAGCATTTTCTATGAGTGGTTGAAGCATCATTTTACCAATTGTCTGGTGACGCGCTTCTTCAGAACTTTCGATATGGAGCTTAATCATGTCATCAAAACGGATGTTTTGTATCGCAACATACTGTTCAATGTAGTTCAACTCTTCGTTTAATTCCACTGTATGTGAGTTTGTACGTAATGAGTAACGTAACATTTGCGATAATTGTTGGACCACAGTTTGTGCTAATTTCGGAGATAACGTAATTAAATATTGTATTGTTTGCATCGTATTGAATAGGAAATGAGGCTGGAATTGGCGTTCTATTTCCTTTAACTGAATATCACGCAAGCGACGTTCTGTATGCTCGATAGAATGGATCAGTTGCTCATTTGATTCAAATAAATCGTAAATATAATTATTAATTTCTTCTAGTTCACTGTTGTTTTTTAAAGGCGTATATGTACCTAGATGACGATTTTTGGCATAGTAAATTTTTTGAATAATCGTTTCGATATCTTTTGTTTGTCGTTTAGCCATATTATTTGCACTAATGAAACCAAATATTACTAGTAAAACAAGAACTACAGCCATAACAATTAACAACGTGATACCATCTTCAATGTTTTCATGGATATCTTTATAAATAATGAGACGATGGTCAGCATGGTTTAATTTTACAGATTCATTCATAAATCCGAATTGTTGTGGTCTATACTTTTCACCTATAGTAAAACGGTCATCGTTGGCGTATAAAATATTGTCATACTGATCAACGATAAGTGCGAATTGTCGGCTATCTTTCTTGATTTCACTTAAACGTGGGGTGTTAGCCATATAAATTTTAAGCATATATGTACTATTTTTGAATTTAAGCCGATGCGTTGAAAATAAATACATATTTTTAGTGTTTAAATGTTCATAATTATTGGTTATAAACTGATTTGGTCCAGATAACTCATAATAAAGTGTTGCGGGCTGTTGGTGTATTAATTTTAATAATTCACGTTTTGTAGCGGTAACATCATGATGATTTGTTAAATCGAGCTCTTGAAACGAATTATTATGTTGTGTAATAAATGTCTGAATCTGCTTTTCAGTATGATGTAAAGATGACTGACTTTCATCAACATGTTGATGAATCGTACGATGCTCAATCCAAATATAAATGGCATAGAAGCTTACTAGTCCAATAATAATGACTAGAAATACTGGAAAAATAGTAGACGCAAATAACGATCGTCTCAACTGATGTCTATAAGGTTTGTATGCCGTCATTGAATCATCTCCAAAAATTTATGATGTGGAATGTCCGGTAATTTAGATTTCGGTATTAAAGGTATGTTCTTAAGATTTTCGATAGACTGATCGCTTTGTTCACTAACATCCTTTCGAATTGACTTGGCATCGAACTCTGCAACTAATCGCTGCTGTACTGAGCGGCTTGTTAAATATTGTACTAACTTTTTACGCTTAGGATGAGGGTGTGCATTTTTAACTAAAGCAATACCATCAACATTTAACATTGTTCCTTCAATTGGATAAACGATTGATACAGGATAACCTTTGTTTTTCCATGTGCGTGCATCTTGTTCGTAGCTTAGACCTGCGTAATATTTACCTTTAGCAACATCTTCAATGACTTTAGACGTCTTTGACAGTTGCATCGCGTGGTCTTGGAATTGATGCACATCACTTACTCGATGATGCATGCTATAAATAGCACGCATATGTTGATAGCCTGTCGTTGTTGTATTTGGATTTGAGTACGCAATTTTACCTTTAAGTATAGGTTGTAATAAATCTTGATAACCTCGAATCTTAATATCTCCTTGTAAATCTGAATTAACTACTATAACTGTTGGCATTAATAGAAAACTAGTAACATATTTATTGTTCGAGCGATAATCCTCTAATTGCTGTGTTACAGATATATCTTGATAGGGAACAAAATCTTCTGGATGATCAATTGTTTCTGACAACACACCACCCATAAAGACATCACCACGCTCCGAAAGATCTTCATTATGCAAGTTTGAAAGCAGTACTTGAGTAGATCCGTGTTTGATTTCAATTTTGACATGCTCTTGTTTTTCAAAATCATTTAAAATTGGACGAATCAAGTTTGATTGATACGGAGAATAAACTGTTAATACATTTTTATCTGATTCAGAGTGACGCGTATTAGCGCATGCTGATAAAAAAATGAGAAATAATAGCAAGATATAAATTTTTGATTTCATGATATCCCATCAATTCTATGTATATTTTAATACAATAATTTTAGCAATAAATGACGCATAAGTAATGTTAAATATTTAGAAATGTTTATAGATGACTTGTTAAGACGTTGCAAATGTTGTGATAGCACATAATTTTTGTTTGTCAAGACGACTTACCGAGGCTGAAAAATCAAACTGTTATATTTTATTTGAAGCTGTTATATAAAAATTGGCAAGATATTGAACGGTTCAAAAGTAAATTTTTACGTCAATAAAAGTATTTAATCCTGTCTCTTCATATATAAAAGTAAATCTTTCTAAGTATTGATTTAACGCTTATTAACAATCATTTTTTATAAACAAATATATCCACCTAAATTAACTTTTAAAGCAATGAAAATAGTGAACATTATAACTGTTGTGTAACAGAATGCAATTAGCATATTACTGTTACACAAATTAGTACAGTTTCTATGTTTTGACATACATTTGATGAAAATTGTACATAATTTATGTGAAAAAAATCACAACAAACATGCTACAATGACTATGAAAACGTTAACATAGCATTTCAAATTCACAACATTATACAGATGGAGGCGTTTAGTATGTTAGAAACAAATAAAAATCATGCAACAGCTTGGCAAGGATTTAAAAATGGAAGATGGAACAGACACGTAGATGTAAGAGAGTTTATCCAATTAAACTACACTCTTTATGAAGGTAATGATTCATTTTTAGCAGGACCAACAGAAGCAACTTCTAAACTTTGGGAACAAGTAATGCAGTTATCGAAAGAAGAACGTGAACGTGGCGGCATGTGGGATATGGACACGAAAGTAGCTTCAACAATCACATCTCATGATGCTGGTTATTTAGACAAAGATTTAGAAACAATTGTAGGTGTACAAACTGAAAAGCCATTCAAACGTTCAATGCAACCATTCGGTGGTATTCGTATGGCGAAAGCAGCTTGTGAAGCTTACGGTTACGAATTAGACGAAGAAACTGAAAAAATCTTTACAGATTATCGTAAAACACATAACCAAGGTGTATTCGATGCATATTCTAGAGAAATGTTGAACTGCCGTAAAGCAGGTGTAATCACTGGTTTACCTGATGCATACGGACGTGGACGTATTATCGGTGACTATCGTCGTGTAGCTTTATATGGTGTAGATTTCTTAATGGAAGAAAAAATGCACGACTTCAACACGATGTCTACAGAAATGTCAGAAGATGTAATTCGTTTACGTGAAGAATTATCAGAACAATATCGTGCATTAAAAGAATTAAAAGAACTTGGACAAAAATATGGTTTCGATTTAAGCCGTCCAGCAGAAAACTTCAAAGAAGCAGTTCAATGGTTATACTTAGCATACCTTGCTGCAATTAAAGAACAAAACGGTGCAGCAATGAGTTTAGGTCGTACATCAACATTCTTAGATATCTATGCTGAACGTGACCTTAAAGCAGGTGTTATTACTGAAAGCGAAGTTCAAGAAATTATTGACCACTTCATCATGAAATTACGTATTGTTAAATTTGCTCGTACACCTGATTACAATGAATTATTCTCTGGAGACCCAACTTGGGTAACTGAATCTATCGGTGGTGTAGGTATTGACGGACGTCCACTTGTTACGAAAAACTCATTCCGTTTCTTACACTCATTAGATAACTTAGGTCCAGCACCAGAACCAAACTTAACAGTATTATGGTCAGTACGTTTACCTGACAACTTCAAAACATACTGTGCAAAAATGAGTATTAAAACAAGTTCTATCCAATATGAAAATGATGACATTATGCGTGAAAGCTATGGCGATGACTATGGTATCGCATGTTGTGTATCAGCGATGACAATTGGTAAACAAATGCAATTCTTCGGTGCACGTGCGAACTTAGCTAAAACATTACTTTACGCTATCAATGGTGGTAAAGATGAAAAATCTGGTGCACAAGTTGGTCCAAACTTCGAAGGTATTAACAGCGAAGTATTAGAATATGACGAAGTATTCAAGAAATTTGATCAAATGATGGATTGGCTAGCAGGTGTTTACATTAACTCATTAAATGTTATTCACTACATGCACGATAAATACAGCTATGAACGTATTGAAATGGCATTACATGATACAGAAATTGTACGTACAATGGCAACAGGTATCGCTGGTTTATCAGTAGCAGCTGACTCATTATCTGCAATTAAATATGCACAAGTTAAACCAATTCGTAACGAAGAAGGTCTTGTAGTAGACTTTGAAATCGAAGGCGACTTCCCTAAATACGGTAACAATGACGACCGTGTAGATGATATCGCAGTTGATTTAGTAGAACGTTTTATGACTAAATTACGTAGTCATAAAACATATCGTGATTCAGAACATACAATGAGTGTATTAACAATTACTTCAAACGTTGTATACGGTAAGAAAACTGGTAACACACCAGACGGACGTAAAGCTGGCGAACCATTTGCACCAGGTGCAAACCCAATGCATGGCCGTGACCAAAAAGGTGCATTATCTTCATTAAGTTCTGTAGCTAAGATCCCTTACGATTGCTGTAAAGATGGTATTTCAAATACATTCAGTATCGTACCAAAATCATTAGGTAAAGAACCAGAAGATCAAAACCGTAACTTAACTAGTATGTTAGATGGTTACGCAATGCAATGTGGTCACCACTTAAATATTAACGTATTTAACCGTGAAACATTAATAGATGCAATGGAACATCCAGAAGAATATCCACAGTTAACAATCCGTGTATCTGGTTACGCTGTTAACTTCATTAAATTAACACGTGAACAACAATTAGATGTAATTTCTCGTACATTCCATGAAAGTATGTAACAAAATTTAAGGTGGGAGCACTATGCTTAAGGGACACTTACATTCTGTCGAAAGTTTAGGTACTGTCGATGGACCGGGATTAAGATATATATTATTTACACAAGGATGCTTACTTAGATGCTTGTATTGCCACAATCCAGATACTTGGAAAATTAGTGAGCCATCAAGAGAAGTCACAGTTGATGAAATGGTGAATGAAATATTACCATACAAACCATACTTTGATGCATCGGGTGGCGGTGTAACAGTCAGTGGTGGCGAACCATTGTTACAAATGCCATTCTTAGAAAAATTATTTGCAGAATTAAAAGAAAATGGTGTGCACACTTGCTTAGACACATCGGCTGGATGTGCTAATGATACAAAAGCATTTCAAAGGCATTTTGAAGAATTACAAAAACATACAGACTTGATATTATTAGATATAAAACATATTGATAATGACAAACATATTAGATTGACAGGAAAGCCTAATACACACATCCTTAACTTCGCGCGCAAACTGTCAGATATGAAACAACCTGTATGGATTCGACATGTCCTTGTGCCTGGTTATTCTGATGATAAAGACGATTTAATTAAACTAGGGGAATTTATTAATTCTCTTGATAACGTCGAGAAGTTTGAAATTCTGCCATATCATCAGTTAGGTGTTCATAAGTGGAAAACATTGGGCATTGCATATGAATTAGAAGATGTCGAAGCGCCCGATGATGAAGCTGTTAAAGCAGCCTACCGTTATGTTAACTTCAAAGGGAAAATTCCCGTTGAATTATAAATACAATTCAGACCGAAAAGAAAGCATATGTAACTTCAAGAGTGAAGGGACATATGCTTCTTTTTCAATTGAGTATAGAGTATTAGCAAGACGTAGTAGGTATATGAGACAACTTCTACAAAGGTTGAAGGAAGACGTTTTTGTAAGGGTTCTCCACCAAATGTGGTGGGTATATAATTTAAAGAACTATTTTAAATTA
>ERZ1023203.154-NODE-154-length-11788-cov-4.676212_pt1 | contig 11788 bp, 14 predicted proteins | sample MGYA00380444_ERZ1023203 | MGnify/ENA primary metagenome ERZ1023203 (study PRJEB33173, sample SAMEA4830386) | metagenome | study: EMG produced TPA metagenomics assembly of the PRJEB25223 data set... | reverse complement strand
ATGCTGCCTACTAGTGTTTATCCCTTTTTCACGAGTAGAGCAACCTAATGAAGATACATCCTGAATCTTCAACCACGCCTTATATTCCCTGCCAATACTAGAGCCTCACCTTCCTTTATCCATTTAACAATTTGCGTAATTCTTTTCCTTTTCGACATAAAAAACACCCCTTTGGCTAGGGGGTGAAGCTTCGCATCTTATTCATAAACATCGCGACTTTATTTCAAATCTACAATTTGTTTTCCGCTTTCTTTTCTTTCAAAACTTCGATTATCTTTTCGTTTTCCTTTGCCACTTTAAATCCCATATCTTTAACGATTGTCTTCTTTTGACCCTTCATACCCTTGTCTTCTCCCATAGCTATCCTCCTTATATTAAGAAGTATATCCATGGACCTTTGGCAATATGACCATAAAAAAGCAAAGGCTTGTATCCTTTGCTTCCAGTCTCTATTGATTATTTAACAACTCTAACACCTTTTTATTCATTTCATTTACACCACTAAATGAGTCTCCTGGTGCAACTTTGGTTAATTTCTTTCCGCCATTATTAATTGCAGAGGTTTCTCCAGAGGGAGTTACCATTCTGCCTGCTCGGCCTCTATACTTCTTAACCTTTTTTCTTGAATGAGCAATTCTGCTAGCAAACATAGTTAATCATCCTCCATTGGATTGATTATAGTTAATTATACCACTAATGCGCGTATTAACACATCTCCCATTCAAAAATACTGATGAGATTGACAATATTAAGAGCATCAATTCCTGTTACTTCAACATCTTTGCTGCTAATTAAAGCTAAGTAGGTATGCTGGCCATAAAAAGGAACAATAAATAATTCTTCTATGACCAATGGCAAGCTTTCTGCATCAGCTAGGCGGTTCGAGACGTCTTGCAAATCTTCAATGTTCACATTATATCTTCTTTCAACCTGCTCTAGTGAAACCATAATGGCATTAATTAATTCCTCCTGATTTTGATAATCGGGTATTGGGAATAATTTTAGTTTGAAATCAAAAAAACCAGTATATTTACTTACGTATTCACAAAGCTCTTTTTCATATTCTGTCCAACTTGAAACCGGCTGCTTTCCCATGAAATAGTCTTCAGATTCTTGGATCACTCCAGTAAAGGTATTTGCTTTTTGAGTAACAAAGCCTAATGTCCTTTGGTTCTTTTCTAGTGTCTCTCGAATTAAATCTTCATGCTGAAGTTCAGCATTAAATATCTTTAATATATTTGGTGTTTGAAACACTGCAAGATCCACAAAGACAATGAAAGCTGTCATTTGGAGCAAAAGCTGCCAGTCCTTATAATCCATCTCTTGAAGGATAAATCCCAGACAAAGAGCCGTTAAGAACATGACATATAAGCTTTTCCGAAGTCTTCCTATGTGTAAGATAAATCCTTCACGGTTCCTAAAATAGTAAATTAAGCTGCCAACTAAGTACAAGATGCAAACGCCAAAAAATATTTTTAAGTACATGTAAGTACTCCTTTCATCCAGGTAAGGAAACCTAACAATCTATGTGTGTACTTATTCCAATAGATTAATTATATGAAAGGAGCCTTATTGGAGTATACCAATAAGGCCTCTCATTAATCTTTTGCAACAAATTCAGCAAACGTTTTATTAGATGGAGACAGCGTCTCATCATCAAACTCTGCATTTTGATATTTCTCAAACAACATACGGGTTTGAGGATTCACATGACCATTATTCGGAGTAGAGAGAAACACGTAAGGGATGTGCTGCAGCTTATCCAGTGAGTCTATCTTATATTCACCATAGCTCCAACAAACTCTGTGATCTCCAAATACATTCGAATATGGATAATGGTACAAGCGAGTGTCTTCTTTCAAAATCTTATCCTTCACACAGGCAATTTTGATTTTACTAATCCGTTGATTCTGAATACGGAAATAAAATAGCATTTCAGGATGACCTACCTGTTTGTACTCTACATCATGATAGCGGACTTTCCTTCTCTCTCTTTGCACTTTAATAACAACCGTTTCACTAATCAAGTCTTTTTGATAATACACAATATCTTTAGGCATAAAGCTATTACAAAGTACTCGATTCGGTACGGCTGTACTTATGGCTTTCTCTAGCCAATCGTTTTGTGCTTTCGTAACAATGGAGAAAAATAGCTCCTTAAGTTCTTCTTGATTCTCTGTCATGGCCACTTTTTTAGCTGCGACACCCAAAATCTTTGAAAGGGCAGGAGTAGATAGCTCTTTGTTTACCTCTGCTTTGTTTAATAATGTAAGCAGTAATGACTGAAACTCCACTGAGTCAGATTCCATCTTATCAACATTTTTTAAAGCAGAACCGAGTATGTTTCTCATACCCATCAGATCAATCTTTTGAATGTCTACTTTATCTAGTAGAAGTATCAATAAATCTATATAATATGGGTTATTTTCAAGAGAATCTTTTTTATTGTTTATTTTTTGAATTAGGTTTTCAAAAACCGTTCCTACATAGCGCACGTCAGCCTTTTCATCGATATACTTCTGAATAACTTCTAAATATTCCTTTTCAAATAAGTAATTTAACAATTCCTGTTCATCAATAGCGCTGAGCATGCTTCTAATAAAATCGTCAGTCAGCGCTTTTCTTCTTCCAATTTGAATATCTCCATCGAATTTCTTTATTTCTACATGTTTTGACCCATCTAACACAACTTCCATTCGCATTAAGCTACACTCTCCTTCGATAATTCTTGTCTTATTTCCTCCAATAAGGCTTGTAATCGATCCTTTAACAGCAACATACTTTCAAAAAAGCTGTACATAGGGCCGTAACAAAAATCAAAATAGAGACCAATATTTCCATCCTCGCAAAATAGCATTTTTCCGGTAAACTCTCCAAAGTCTCCATCCCAAAATTCATGGTAAGACTTAATGATTTGCTGGAACTTTAAGTGTATCGACTCTGGAACCGTACCAATTTCTTTATAAATTTGTTTCAATTCGGGACTATTTATTATCACCATTTCTACACCATTGCCATTGGTATTGGAATCTATTTGTGTCCATTCATTTCCTAGACAAATCATTCTAAGCAGGAATTCTACTCCCTCATCACTACTTGCATAATATTCATAGTGATCAGGTGGATAGATTCCTTTCATTTCAAATAAAATTTTTGCTTGTATGACGCGATCAATTGCATCCTGAAATTCACTTTTATCCATTTCTGATAAACCAGGCAGCATCAATATTCCTCCTTAAAAAAACCGTTTCTTTTTAGGTTTCGATTGACTCCAAATAGTAGAGATAATTTCACCTATATAGCAAATCTCCCTAAAGTCATTTGAATATAAATGATATCTTTCCTGAATCTCATGATCTTCGTACTCCCCTGCCTCCATGCTGGGAATAAAGTAAATATCACCTAAGGCCATTTCTAATGTTTTTCTATCAGTTTTCTCTATGAATTCCTTTATCTCACCAAATGTATTTCCAGGTGAAAAAATAAGAGTATTAAATACATCCATCGTATTTTCGCTGTCTATTCCCGGCTCTCCCTGACTTTCGAGTTCAGTCCAGACTTTTTCAAGATTCATATCAATTCCTCCAAAATATAAAAACACTCAACCAATTATGGATGAGTGTTTCTTTCTTCTTCAATTATGCAATTGTGTTTATTAGCCTACTTGTGAAAGACCTTCATAAAAAGTCGGTCTTGTATCTAATCCTGGACCACCATGTATCACAATATACTTAGGAAATTTCTGTTCGAATTTATATTTCATATCTTCGAAAGTATCCGCTTCATTCTTAGAGGCCATTTGTGCATTGTGAAAATAACCAGTTTGTTGATCGACAACTATTAACCAAAATATTCTAATCATATCTTATCTCTCTCCAGTTTCGGTCTCTATCTATATATCTATTTTTTTCCTTATTTTAGCATGATAAAGCATAAATTTACAATGCTATCGCAAAACTAGACATAAATTGAGATAAACTGACACTAGATAAAATACTAATCTATATTTTATATTTCCCTAGATTCAAGTCACGTAAGAAAGATTGAAACCCTAGTTCTGAACAGGCTTCTTCTAAATACTCATTATGCTCTTTCTTACTTTGATATAGAATATCATCCTTATTTTCAATTGGACAAATATCGCTTTTTAGAGTTGTTAAGGTCTTAGACAGTACCCCGCTTGCCTTACCTTCCTCTAGCTTCTTCTTATACCGGTTAAATTCTTTGGGTAGATTATCTATGGACTCAAATAGAGATTCAATCGTTTGAAAAGCTTTTATTAACCCCATAGCTCCTTTTTCTCCTATACCTGGGACCCCGGGAATATTATCAGAGGAATCTCCCATAAGAGCTTTAATTTCGATGATTTGAATAGGCTCCAAACCTTGATATTTAGACTTAAATTCTTCACTGTTATAATAAATATCCGTTTTCTTATCGCGGACTATTTGAACAACTTGATTACTTACAATTTGAAGTAGATCCTTATCGTTTGATAACGTAAAAACTTTCATATCGCTCTCCAGCATGCGGGCCAGCGAAGCAATTAGATCATCAGCTTCATATTGTTTGTGAGAAAAAACTGGAATTCCAATTCCCTTTAAAATTGACCTTAACAATGGAAATTGTTCTTTTAGTTCATCCGGCTGCTTCCCCCTTGTCCCTTTATATTCTTGGAACAAGTCTTGCCTAAACCCTCTTCCCTCATCAAAAACAACAGCTAAATGAGTGGCATTTAATTCATCCTTGTATTTAAGTATCATTTTCAAAAACCCTAAAACACCGTTGGTATATCTTCCATCAGGAGATTTCATGATATTATCGGGATTTAATGCTGATGCATAATAAGCTCGATTCAATACGTTGTTCCCATCAACAATAAGAGCTATTTGCTCACCTGCTGATTCCTTTTTATCTTCCTCAATGTCATTAAACAAAGACAATTGCAGCATTACATATTCCTCCTTAAAAAAGTTTCTAAAATAAAGTCAGCTGCTCTGGATCTGATTGTACCTTCTCATCCTCGAAAGCTACTGATGGAACGACTTCTTGGCTATTTGGAAAAACCGATACTTGCTCAATATTAAAAGCTGAAGCATCATCTACCAGACCTCCGGAATGCTTTCGTTGATAACAACGACAATATTCTTTGACTTCCGGGTCTTCCATTTCATAAGAACAGGTTTCTCCCATATTGCAGCTTTTCCAACGAGAACAACAAGAGAAACCCGCTTTACTAAAGCCGGTTTCAGTGGTAGAGCCTGTAGTTGTTTTCATTATTCTTCCTCCTAAATAAATGTAATTAAAGCAAAAAAAAGCCCAATTTGAATCACCAATAAAAAGCGAATTTCTTTCATCGGTAACTCAAATTGAGCTTTTCAATTAAATAATCCCTTTCCTGCATAGGTAAGGTGGGAATCACAAAAAAATAATATATGAATAGTATACCATTTTTTCTTTATTTTGGTATATGTTAAATGCTATGATTATTTTATACTATTTCTTTTGCTACCTAATCTACCCACGCGGGCGGATTATTCTTTACTACAATGCATTCATTTGAATGGTACCTTATGTCCTTGTGACAAATGCCATTGAATGAATGCTTTTTTATTACTTTTTAAGGAGTGAAGTTTATGTTATCGAAAATGAAAATGGTGATCTTTTGGGCTTTCATGGCCTATCCAGCAACATGGATCCTACAGTTTGTATTTAAGATTCCTATTTTTAATGAGTACAAAGAAATATTAGAGTTTTTTTACACTGCCTTTTATTCATGGTGGGATTGGATGTTGATTGCCTTGTTCTCTTATTTGGTCACACGAGAAATAGTAAATACCAAATTTGAAACTATGGAAAAAATTCGGTCTAATCGATTAGTAACAGAAATGGAAAGATGGATTGAAACACCATATATTCCACCAATCATGGCGTATTATTTAATCAACCCGCCACAGGCAGTGAATACAGATATCCGAAAAGTAGTTGATAACCGGTTCTATCAGAGAGTCATTACTTTTTTCAGAGACAGAATTTATATTAATGCTAGCTTTAGTAGCTTGGATCCTTTAGAAAGAGATTCGAATATAAAGAATATCGGATATAAGGACCTTGCGGCGCTTATAGCTGCCTTTGGTTTTGTCTTAGGTTGGTTTGGAGCAGTAACACTATCAGATCCTTCCAAATGGATTTACGGATGGGAAAGATTCTCCATCCCCCTTGTGCTTTATCTTAGCTTATATACATCCATGAAGTTGCAGGCGATTACCGAAATGCGTTATAGCAAATTAGATAAGGTTCTCACAAAACATTTTGGTGAAGCAGAACCCCACTATCGTTGGAGAGAATTTTTCCCTGACCAGCCTAAAGGAGAAACTCTCTTGCTTGCCTGGAGAGCAGAATGTGAAAAGAGACAGCGGTACACGAATATGCTTCAAGGAGGACATATGGAAGTGCAGCATTATTCAAATCCTGCACTTGCCCCTTACCCTTACCCATCTCAGGAATTACCTCATTGGGTAGAAGAATTAGATAAATATTATGAAGAGAAAAAAGATTCAATGGCTAAACTAGAGCCAAAAACAATCCCAATAAAGAAAAAAAGCAACCAACAAAACAACGTGGTAAATTTCAAACGTAAGCCATCATAAGAGAAGCAGCTATGCTTCTCTTTTTTTATCTAAAAGGGATAGTTTGTTTGCAACTACTTTTTGCTAGAGATAATGATTTTTTCTAATTAAATCATACTAAGTTCTTTCTTTTCCAACTAGGTGCTATTGCTAGTAATCTTGATTTTTCATTCAGAATCAAATACCAGTTTCCATTATGTTTAACAAGTGAAGGTAAAGTCTTTCCTGGCGGTGCAGTGAGAAATTTTGCAGCCTCGTATTTGTAACTGTAACAATTTAGACCATCAATATTTAATGATAACTCTCTTTTTAATGAAGTCGCTATAAAATTTGCATTGTGCAATACGATTTCAAAATCATTTGTATATTGTAAAAATAGAGCATTCAGCGGAATTGTTTTGTTTGTATTATTTTCATCCAGTGTGAGTGTATACAACTGATTAAATGCAAGGTTTATTTCAAACTCTTGAGTTTCAAAGTTTTTATATATATTCATTGCAAGTTTTGCAACTAATTCTGGTCTAGTTTTATCGTAACTAAATGCTTTTGCTTTATTCAGTTCTTCATGGGCAAATGCTAAATTTTCTACACTGCAGTTATGGGGATTATTATCTAGATGTTCAATGATAAACCTTCTATCTCTCATTTTATCCACTGTATTCTTACCATACCAGAAACACATAACTACCTCGTAAAGTTTACGGTATCTTTTTGAAAAAGGTGCACTTCCGGTATATATGTATGTCCTTTTGCCTTCTTCCAAGTCCTTATCGCTAACATACCAATTTAAGCCTCCGATTAATGCCCAGGATTCTTCAGTATAATCTGTAAAACCGTAAATGGAATGGTCTTCTGACAAAAAAATAATTTTATAGTCGTCATGAGTTGCTTTTAAATTCATTTTTCACCCTACTATTGTAATATAATCTATATATTACCATCTAATTTACCACCATAAATTAATATATTTCATCAATTACTTGCATGTCACTTATAAAATTAATACAAGGAGGCCCTCATGGATGATTTTTTAGGTCTAAACTATATAGCTATGTCAGAAAAAGCTGTAAAACGTTACACTAAGAGTTATTTAAAAGGGATAGATGAAAATGTCCCAAATACTATAGATTTAATATTTAAACTGAGTTATTTTATCGGTGAAACAGCTGACCCAGAAAGTGATATAGGAGCTACTCAATCTATATGTAGAATTCAATATTTACAATCTCCTTATTCTCTCTGGTCTATATTCAAGCTATATGAAGAAGGTTACTATTTAGAAGCTCAAGTATTATATCGCCATGTGTTAGAGGCTTTTATTCAGAGTCGATATTTCCATAAACATCCTTCTAAATTGATAGATCATATTAAAGGAACAAAAAGAGTTAACTTTAGTGTTATGTTTAATGAATTCTCTCCAGGCTACTACAAGTTGTATTATAAAAAATTCATCTCCGAAGCTGTTCATGGGTTAGCTATTAAAGATATATATAGGGTTGATAGAAAAAATAGTAGGACTATATTGGGGCTGGAATTTAGTGAGGATTTAGCTTCAACTATTATTAATCAATTAGTTCCTTTATTGTATGGCTTTTTAAATGGCTTTCCTGTATTTTTTCCTCAAAACAATTTAATAGAAAATCCGGCTATTAATAAAGCTTTTGTCGATTCTAAAAACTGGCTTGAATATGCAATCGACTCGCATACAAAATCTAATCCTCATTCTGTAATATGGATTAATCATATGAAAGAGTTAATTACATTTTCTTGATATTTACATATTAAAAAGCGGTAGGGACCGCTCTTTTATTATATAAGTATGAAAGTAACCCATTGAACAAAAAAATTAAACAACTAAACAGTGTAGTAAATTTTTAATATAAAACCAACATAAGAGAAGCGAATTCATGCTTCTCTTTTTTACTAGATGGTATATAGTGTATGCCCTGATAAAATAAGTGATGAGAAGAAACTTTATGGTTTTTTTGTAAAAATTGTAATTGTGGTATAATAGGACTACAAAAGATGTTGGTTAGGGAGGAATAAAAATGGCTGCGCTATGGTTTACAGGGATTTTAAGTATCGTAATTTTATTGTTTGCTGGCATAATAACGGGTTACTTTACATTGAGCGAATTCACTAATTATCTTCAGGACTCTGGCAATTTAATCTGGATCATTTTGATTTTCGGTTTGGCTGCTATGTTAACGGGCTTGAGCTGGTTTACTAAAAATCTTAGAAAATATTCTTAAAAAACGGTGCGTCAAAACACCGCTTTTTTTATTTGTTTAGATACCTTAGATTCTTTTAAATGAAGTAAAAGGAATAATATCTTCTATATCATAAATCTTTCTTAAGATTGAATATTTATCTGTTTCATCCCGCCAACTTATATACCAGGTACCTTTTTCACTGAAAATAGAGTTCTCAATTGGAGGAGCACCTACTCTAAGTAATGTGGTATTGTTTAAAGGATCCTTAAATACCTCATCAAATACTTTTTCTTTAAACGCCTTAGTATACTCATCCGTTATATTATGACCGGCAATATAGTCCAGTATTAAAAAGTGATTCTCAGCAACTTTGAAGGCTTCGACCTCATGAGCATCTCCTTTCTTCACATATGAGTATTCAGAGAGAGCTTCTTTAATCTTTAATGCGGTTTCAAGAGGAATCTCTTCCGTAGATAGTAAATTATTAAATTCACTATCAATTTCAAAGTTTAGCTGGTCCCCTATTGCTTCCTTTACTTCAGCAGCATTCCACTTATCAGGCGAAAAAATGAGATCATAGTCCTCATAGTTAAATTTCTCTTCTTCAATCAATGTATCATTAAAGCGAATCCATCTATTAGGGTGTGATAAGTCTCCTTTTTTCACTGCAATCTCAATAGAAAAAAATACATACTTCTTAATTTTTTCTTCTGGTAAGACTAAGTATTGGGTTTCATCTAATTGCTGTTCAAATACCCTAACGTTTTCAAACATTGTATTCATATTGCCCTCCCCTTTCTCTTAATTAACCGGATGAAATTGACAGTTCCGTAGATTCATGTTAATTTTTTAATACTCCTTAAAAAGTTTTTGGGCTTAGAGCACGAAAATTTTTTACAAAAAGGCCTCTGTAGCGGGAACTATGGAGGCCTTTTTCGTTCTTATCGGATATTTACTTTTTACTGTTTAGCCAATTTGCCATCTTCTCATCATTCTTTTTATTTGGCCGCTTATTTTCTCTCCGTATGTACCGTGATAGAGTTGTATGAGCAATCCCTATTTCCTCAGCAGCCTGCCTGATACTTAACTTACATCTTTCTAATGTTTCTTTCATTGCTTCAGGAGTTAATGATATTTCCGGTTCAGCAAATTCAAAGGTTTGCTGAACATATTGTACACTGTTTGTTGATTGAACGGGTAAAGGCATTTCTATAGTTGTAGCAATTTCTTTAGAAGCCTCAGGTAAGCCTGTTGGAATATCAGCATTTGTAAGACTGTTCATCTTATCAAAAATCTCTGGCTGCTGATAAGTAGTAAATGGAATTGAAAAATTCCGTTGATTCTCTTTGATAATAAATTCCGGAGGCGTTAATAAGATATTTAACTTTGACCAATAATTCTTTACCCAATTAACCCGACCTACTCTGTTTTCATCAATTTCCTCTACATAGGACCACTCTTTAATTACTCCATCATCTTTCAAATCGTCGAGCGTATTTTCGAATAGATCCCGTATTTCTACTCCACTATATCGAGATGAAAAATCCATTTCTTTCAACAAGGTCCCAACTTTAAACGGCTGATTTAAATTTCTTTTTACTGTCCGAATTCTCCACTGAAGATTAAGATAGCGTGTTAATCTTTTGTGCGCTCTCTGGGTGTAATGATTATATTGGAACACTTTTATGTCCAAAATTCCCAAGGTGCGATTCGGTCCTTCTAAATATGGCGTTAGCAAAGAGGTTGGCCGCACCTGAACAGCAAAAATGCCTTTGGCTTCATTAGTATTCCTGTCATATGCCACCCTAATGGCACCAATTTCGAACATCCGTTGGAAATCTTTAAATTTATAAAGTTCATTTTCTTGTATGTTTTCGCTGTTTAAGATATGTACTTTTCTTTCCCCTAAGGATACCCATATACTGGAGAGAGCAGCTACCCGCTTCATGATATTAAAGCGATCTTCTTCTCTATAATCATATTCCTGGCCCTTAACGGTACGTTTTTTTATATTCCTGAGCTGAAGCGCATCATTGCTGTGAAACTCAATATAGCCGTCAGCTGTTTTAGGAGATGTTAACCACAAGTAAGAAATGAGATCAAACAGATCCGCGGTTAAATCGTCCAAAGAGTTTAATGTCTCTCCTAGCATTTCTAACCACATTTGCTGCTGATCTGCAGTAAAAGTAGCTTGTATCTCATTCGGCCGCAGCTCCGCTACTCCTTTAACCTTTCCCTTGTTGTCAATAATCTCGGTTGCCAATTTTCCCGTTTCCCCTGCTTTAAAATCTTTCTTTTTTGTGACGATGTTTCTCATTAAATGAAAATCAATGTCCGTACTGGATAATATGTAGTCTTGCTGCATGGCCTCGTCAATCTGAGGTTTATTCATACTATGTCTTTTCACATCGTCCGGAAACTCCTGATAAAAATTACCGGCTAGTATAGCTTTTATAGTATCTCCATAAACATTCACTACTTCACGTATCATAGCCTTTGTAATGGGCTTTTGGTGATAAAATGCCTCAGTAAACAACAAATAAAGTGCACCAAAAGATAACATATCCTCAGTAGGCTTATTGTTCTTAACTTCTTCAGCTGTCATGGAATAAGCTTGTTTCTTCCATTTTTCAAGGATATATGGTCTATCCTGGAACAGATGTTTAGTTTCCTCGAATAGAACTATTTTTAAAGTTTCATAGTTCAGTATTAAATGATCCAATATCTCATCATACTTCATCATGATCCCCCTGCTAGGCACTTTAATACAGTGATAATAACAGATTATGCACCAGTCTGTAAGTGTTTAAAATTCATTTTGCACCACTTGGACATTCTGCACCATAGATTAGCGGGATGTGTGGGGTAAAAAACCTACAAATGCACCAGATTATTTAGGTAAAAATGTAAAATTAGCGGGATGTGTGCACAGTTTTGGTGCATATT
>ERZ1023203.153-NODE-153-length-11813-cov-4.544395_pt1 | contig 11813 bp, 12 predicted proteins | sample MGYA00380444_ERZ1023203 | MGnify/ENA primary metagenome ERZ1023203 (study PRJEB33173, sample SAMEA4830386) | metagenome | study: EMG produced TPA metagenomics assembly of the PRJEB25223 data set... | reverse complement strand
GCTCATAACTTTGGAGTTTCGCCGATAAATCCGGGATTTCGCTCATAACTTTGGAATTTCACCGATAAATCCGGGATTTCGCTCATAACTTTGGAGTTTCGCCGATAAAACCGAAAATTCGCTCATAATCCTTCTCATTATCTTTTCTCCTCGTCAACCAGCTGGCAGTCTGCTGAGGAATCATCTTTATTTTTATCAAACCAGAGCTTGTACATGGCCTTCCCGTCACTAAGCGTGCCATCTGCCATATCCATTGGCAGCAGGGCGAAAAAGACGTAATAAAAGGAGAAATATACAAATTGGTACCACAGCATGTTAGCTTCCAGAATGCCAATCCGGATCAAGTAATTTACAATAAAAATACTCCCTATGTTAAAAATAGACCCTCCTAAAAAGATAAGAGATTTGGTCAGTTTATTGTTGTATTTTAAAGATGTAAACTTACACCCTCCATACCAGAAGTAAAACCGCCTAACCTCCAAAAATCTCATAGAGAATAGTATTTTGCCTGTGCCAATGATAACACGGATCCCTTTTCCTCCAAAAAGGCCTGCAAAGAAGATATGACCCAATAAATGAATAAGTGTGACCACCGGGAAAACCACAAAAAAGGCTTGAATGAATTTCAAAAAATCATCATACCCAAACACGGGAAGACCTCCATTTCCATAGCTGTATGAAAAATCTGCGCGCTGCAGCTTCATTATTTGTTTGCCTACCCCATGTGTACCCCGCATTTTTCCGCATTAACGTACATTCTTTTTCCATATTTCCCATCTGGATCGAAAGAGGCCGACCATCTGCTACGTCTCAGGTCTTATTTGAAAATAAAGCTGAGGCTCGTTATAGCATTCTCATTAAACAGGTAAGATGAAATCAAGAAAGGAGGAAACGAAAATGAAAAAACTTGGATTACTGATAGCAGGTGGAATTGCAGCCATGGTGCTGGTTTCAAATCTTGGACCGATCGTGGGTCTGGCAGTAAGCGCGGCGATTCTATACTTTGTGTTTAAACAATTTATAAAAGCAGAAAGCACGATGGCAAAAATCGGCTATGGAATCATCGGGTTCATCGCTTTGATGGCAACCGCTTCCAACTTCCCGGCAATTTTAGGGCTTGCAGCTGCATACGTTCTATATCTGGTCTATAAAAAGTGGAACGATTCAAGCTCAAGTGCAGTGGTAGAAGAAAATGACCCTTTTGCTAACTTTGAAAAGCAATGGGCGGATTTAAACAGAAACTAAAAAAGGAGAGATACAAATGGCAAACCTATTAACGAGAATCAAAGATACAGTAATGGCAGACCTTCATGAAGCATTGGATAAAAAGGAGAAAAAGAATCCAATCGCACTCTTAAACCAATACCTTCGTGAATGTGAGCGCGAAACCGAAAAGGTCCGCAAGCTTTTGGAACGTCAATATACATTGAAGGAAGAGTTCACTCGAGAATGCGAGCAGGCGAAAAACCTTGCAGAAAAACGCAAGCGCCAGGCAGAGGTTGCATCACAGGCAGGTGAAGAAGAACTCTATCAGTTTGCAGCTCAGGAGCAAATGCAGTATGAAGAGCGTGCCAGCCGTTTGAAGGATCTTCTGAATCAGGCTGTACAGCAAATGGGTGACCTTGAAAGAAAATACGAGGAAATGAAGCATAAACTGAAGGATATGCATATCCGCCGAATGGAGCTGATGGGCCGTGAAAACATCACACGCGCCAACCACCAAATGGATAAGGTGCTTGATCAAAACAATGATAAGTCCTTTACAAGATTCCAGGAAATCGAATCCTATCTTGACCGTCTTGAACATCAGGTGAAAAGCTCCTATCACCGCAGCACAATCGATGCCCGCATCGCCCAGCTGGAAAAAGAGATGGAGAAGAAGCCTGTACTGTAATACAGCCTACTAAACTTGAAAAGTCTGTAACATGCAAAAAAACAATAAATACTCCTGCCTGTCCTATCTTTTTCCCAAAAAAGATAAAAACTCTTTCTATTTTATGAACAAAAAATGGTATTCTAAAAAGGCGTAGGGATACTGCGCCTTTTATAGTCTATTGACAACAGCGCTTGCGCTTTTCTTATCATTCCAAAACACAGAAGGGGGGATGCCTCATGAACATGAACAACAAAAGCGATTATATGAGCTGGATTATCATATTGGGCATTGTCTTTCTCTTTGTGGAAATAGCCTTTTTTAATAGCGGCGTGTTATTCTCTCTTCTAGTGCCGATTGGAATGGTATATATCGGAAGAAAGAGGATGCCTAAGAGCTCCGGAAAATGGCTTTTCTGGCTTGGGCTAATTTTTCTGCTCATCAATATTTTCAGCATGATGACTCTGAAATTCTTCCTGCTGGCAATTCTGATTCACCTGCTGATTCAATTTGGGCAGTCGAAAAAAGATCCTAAACGGATTCAGCCGGAGTTCAAGGAACCGGCAGTGAATCTCCAGAAAGAAACAGTCATTAAAAAGAATCCTCTTTTTTCCAATATATTTGTCGGCCAGCAAAAAACACCTGAGCAAGTATACGAATGGAATGATATAAATATACAGACCGGCATAGGCGATACGGTCATAGACTTAAGCTATACGGTTATTCCCAAGGGAGAAACCGTTATTTTCATCCGCAACTTCATCGGAAATGTGCAGGTGCTTGTGCCCTACGACGTGGAGGTTAGTGTCAGCCATTCAGCCATTGTGGGTAAGGCCAGAATCTTCGTGCACGAAGAATCAAAGATGTTTAACCAGCTCCTTCAGCTTCAAACTCCCGGCTATGATCAATCAGGACAGCGCGTTAAGATTTTCACTTCACTTGCAGTCGGGGATATCGAGGTGAAGCGCGTATGAGTATCATTCAGCGGCAGATTGCCTGGGGAGCGGGCATGTCCCTCTTTATTCTTGCTGTCCTGACAGCTTCTTTTTTTACGATGTTTCCCATTCCAGGCTGGCGGGATCTGTGGGAAACGGAAATACTCGATATTCCGTTTATCTTATTTGTGCCGAGCGTAAGCCTGGCTCTTGGCCTGATCTTTGGATTATTGTCAGGCATTTACTGGCGCCGGCAGCTTTTTGCAGTGGACACTATGCTTCACCAGGTGGAGGAAGGCCGCCAATTGGATGTGCAGGAAACGGGTAAAGAATTGCAATCCATAGCAGTCAGGGCCGAGAAAATTCAAAAGCATATGGCAGATCAGGCGAAGATTTCTCAAAAGCTGGCAAATGAAAAAGCGGAAGATATCGAGAACAGGATGCAGGAAATCGTTTCCCAGGAACGGAACAGGCTTGCACGCGAGCTTCACGACTCTGTCAGCCAGCAGCTGTTTGCAGCATCCATGATGATGTCCGCGATTACTGAAACCCAGCAGGATCCGGAAGACAGGCAGGCAAAACAGCTGAAAATGGTGGAAGAAATGATCCATCAGTCACAGCTGGAAATGCGTGCCCTGCTGCTGCACCTTCGTCCAGCGGCCCTTAAGGGGAAAAGCCTCCAGGAAGGAATTGAAGAGCTTCTGGTCGAATTGCTTCAAAAAGTATCTATGGAGATTGAATGGAAGGTAGAGAATTTTCCGCTTGATAAAGGGGTGGAAGACCATCTATTCCGCATTCTTCAGGAAGCTGTGTCCAATACACTCCGCCATTCCAAATCGCAAAATCTTGAAGTCCTCCTGATTCAAAGAGATGATTATGCCATACTCCGGGTGGCTGATGATGGAGTAGGTTTTGACGTAGAGGAAACGAGGGCCGGCTCCTACGGCCTGCAGAACATGCATGAGCGGGCTGCTGAAGTTGGCGGAAGCATGAAAATCATCAGTGTAAGAAACAAAGGAACCCGTCTTGAAGTAAAGGTTCCGATTATGTAAATAATGTCTGCTGCGAGGCAAGACTAAATACTGAGGGTGAGGCCAATGATTAAAGTTTTATTTGTGGATGACCATGAAATGGTTCGGATTGGAGTTTCTTCCTATTTGACGGCACAGCCGGATATTGAGGTTATAGGAGAAGCCGATAACGGGAGTACAGCTATTGATCTGGCACTCGAATTGAGGCCGGATATCATTTTGATGGATCTCGTTATGAAAGAAATGGACGGCATAGAGGCGACCAGAAGAATCATTGAGAAATGGCCGGAAGCTAAGATCATCATTGTGACAAGCTTCCTTGATGATGAAAAAGTTTATCCGGCATTGGAGGCAGGAGCGACAAGCTATATGCTGAAAACCTCTAAAGCAAGTGAAATTGCTGAGGCAGTCCGCTCAACCTATCATGGACAATCAGTGCTGGAGCCGGAAGTGACCGGTAAAATGATGGTGAAAATGAGGCAGAAAAACCAGCAGCTGCCCCATGAAGAGCTGACGAGCCGCGAGATGGAAATCCTTCTTTTGATGACAGAAGGCAAAACGAACCAGGAAATCGCCGACGAACTTTTCATTGCCTTAAAAACAGTCAAAACACATGTGAGCAATATATTAAGCAAGCTGCAGGTGCAGGACAGGACCCAGGCAGTCATCTATGCCTTCAAGCACTCGCTGGTTAAATAATGTTCTGGAGAGCTAATTGTGAGATTAGCTCTTTTTATTTTTGCCTGAATGATGAATGATGAACCAGAAAAAAATGATTCAGAATTGGCTCATGAGGGTAACAATAAAACCAAACAAAAAAATTTGGCGGTGATGAGATGTCTGTGATTGCTTTATTGAAAAAAGGAAATAAATCATCGGGGATGGCGGCAATCGGAAATACGGCACTGGCAATTGCCAAAGGTCTGGCAGCTTTTGCAAGCGGGAGCGGGGCCATGCTTGCCACAACCCTTCATTCTCTTGCAGATGCACTGAACCAGGGGTTTGTGTTTTTTGGCAGTGCGCTTGCAGAAAAGGCGCCAACCAAAAGGTTCCCTACAGGATTTGGCCGGGTGATCAACTTGTTCGTATTAATTGCTGTTATTGTCATTTCCATCATGGCCTATGAAACGATACATAAAGGCTGGGAATTGATTCAGCATCCAAAGGAATCAACCGACCTTTGGCTCAATGTGGGAGTTATGCTTCTTGCCGTAGCCGTCGATGGATTTATTTTATTAAAAGCGATGAAAGAAATCGGCCATGAAACCAGGACTCCAGCCAAAGGATTTGGCATAGTGCCAGTTGCCTTTAAAAATGTCAGGCTTGCATCCCCCCCAACACGCCTGGTTTTTTATGAAGATATTATTGCGACATTTGGTGCCTTGCTTGCCCTTGTTTCGATTTTAATTGCTCATTTTACAGGACTTTACTTCCTGGATGGGGTCGGCACAATTTTAATTGGACTGCTTCTGGTGGGCATCGCTGTGAAAATTGGATTTGAAAATACGTTAGGCCTGATTGGAGTAGCGGCACCAAAAGATATTGAAGACCGTATCGCCCAAATTATTCTCGGTGATCCTCAAGTCGTGGATATTAAGCAGCTGCGGCTGATCCAGGAGGGAAGAAGATATCATGTGGAGGGGTATATTGAGCTGGTCGAAGGCCTCACGCTTGCCGATGCGGATGATATAAAAATTGGTGTAAGAAATCAGCTGCTTGATGACCCTGATATTAGTGATGTAACTCTTGGTATTCTTGAAACAGACCAGATTCAGACGTGGAAATAATAATGAAAAGGAAGCCTGAACCAAAGGCTTCCTTTTTCAGTAAGTATAATTTTTTCTTAACAGTTCCTATAAAATGCACATTATTTTTGGAAAATGCAGGATAATACCCATTGCTTTTGAATTGAAGAAATATTAAAATAAAACTAACTTATTTGAAATGGAGGTGGAGAAGAGATGATTGGAACTGTTTTGGCACGTGGTGAATGGATTGAATTCCTGACAATTTACCGTGCAATTTTTCATGGTTTTGCTGTTAACGGGACAAGTCTGTCCTTTTTTAGCAAATTTCATATGAAAACAAAACAGTGAGAACATCTCTTTAACGCGCATTTCAAGAACGGTGAAGGGGGCTTCTTCAAGCTCTCTTTTTTTATCCCGTTTAATTGCGGTGAGCTTCGCAACCAGAGTAAGGAATCTTGTTGCGTCAAGCTTTCATATAAGTCTGATTAAATGAACTCAGTATAATGCTGACGCATTTTGGCAGCAGCAGCTGAGTGGCCGGCGCATAGCCGCATAGCTAACTGTGAGCAGTAAATCGTCCAGTAAAAGCTTCATTTTATCAGATTTTATCTAGGCCATAGGAGAATGTTTCCTATGGCTTTTTTATGTATATTTTTATAAATTTGGAGGAATTATCTATGATCGCATGCAGCGCACAGCAAGCCGGAAAAACATACGGCGGAAATATCGTGTTTGAAAATATATGCTTTGAAATTCATGAGAAGGACAGGGTTGGTTTGACAGGAAGAAATGGAAGCGGAAAAACGACTCTGTTTAAATTGCTGGCTGGAGCAGAAGTCCCGGATACAGGCAAGATTCATTGGAAAAAGGGTTGTGAGATTGGCTATCTGGCGCAAATTCCAGATTATCCAGCTAGTATGAAGGCAATTGATGTTTTAAAAACAGCTTTTGCTTATTTGCTTGAAATGGAAAAAACGATGAAGAAAATGGAACAGGAGATGGCGAATGAAACGGTTCCGGATCAATTAAATAAACTTATTGGAGAGTATGGGGAGCTGCAGGATCAGTTTGCACTGAACAATGGCTATGAAATGGATAGCCAGATAGACCGCATCTCAAATGGCCTCAATATCAGCAGTCTTCTGAACAAGGATTTCAGCAGTCTAAGCGGTGGAGAAAAAACAAAGGTATGCCTCGCCCACATGCTCCTGAAATCCCCGAATCTGCTTCTGCTGGATGAGCCGACCAACCACCTGGATATTAAGGCAGTAGAATGGCTGGCAGATTTTATAAAGAATTATGAAGGGACAGTAGTGCTCATTTCACATGATCGGTATTTTTTAGATGAAACGGTCAGCAGGATTCTGGATTTGGAAGATGGAGAAATCACCCTTTATCAGACAAACTATTCAGGCTTTGTAAAAGAGAAAGAAGAAAGGCTGCTGAGAGAGTTTCAGCAATATGAAGAACAGCAGAAAAAAATCAAGAAGATGAAGGAAGCCATCAAGAGGTTAAGAGAATGGGCCAATCAATGCACCCCGCCTAACGCGGGTCTCCATAAACGGGCAAGCAGCATGGAAAAAGCTCTCCAGCGTATGGAGAAGCTGGACCGGCCAGTATTAAACCGAAAAAAAATGAATATGGATCTTGAATCATCTGAGCGGAGCGGAAAAGATGTGGTTTTAATGAAAGAAGTAAGCAAGTCTTTTGGGAGTAAGCACTTATTCCAAAACGTCAGCATGCACATCCAATTCCGCGATCGGACCTCTATTGTCGGGGATAATGGAACAGGAAAATCGACTTTGGTCAAAATGATCCTGGGAGAGCTGGAACCAGATGCAGGGGAAATCAGGAAAGGAAGCAGCCTTAAAATTGGCTATCTGTCACAGCATGTTTTCTCAAGAGCTGATGATCAATCGGTAATTGATACTTTTAGGGAAGGGCTGACTATAACAGAGGGAGAGGCACGCCATATTCTTGCCGGTTTCCTCTTTTATGGCCATACTGTTTTTCGTAAAGTATCGCAATTGAGCGGCGGTGAAAGAATGAGGCTGCGCCTGGCCCAGCTCATGCACAGGGATATTAACTTTCTTATACTTGATGAACCGACCAATCATCTTGATATCGAATCTAGAGAGGTACTCGAAGAGGCACTGGAAGAATTCAATGGAACGATTTTGGCTGTCTCTCATGACCGTTATTTTATCAATCGAATATTCAGCAAAATTTACTGGATTGATCAAAAAGAACTTCATTATTATGAAGGGAATTATGATTGGGCCAGAAAGAAAATGGAGGAGAAGCGGAAAGAGGAGATTGTAGTGCCTGCAGTTAAAAAGGCAAAGATAGAGGCTGTTTTTCCGAAAAAAAATAATAAAGGGCTGGCACCAGAGGAATTAGAGTACGCAATTGAACAAATTGAGATTAGTCTTATAAAATTAGAAATGGTTTTGGAAAAGGAAATGGATTTAGAGAAGCTGCAGATAGCTTATCAAGAAAAAGAAGAACTTGAAAAGCAGAGGGAAGAGCTATACGGGAAATTGGATGCTATTTTATAAAAGCGAGTGAAGGCTAACAAATGGGTTAGCCTTTTTTTATTCATTATATTGAATTAATATAAAATTATTTTAAATAAACCTTTCAGTTTTCATCTATTTCCTGTATAGTGATATACAAAGTTGAATAATTATTTAAATCTGAATAATTTTACGATATTTTCTATTAATAATAAGATCATTCAAAAGAAGAAACGCTATTCAATATTGAATAATTTTTTCGGAGGGACTAATGAACAGCTTTTTCATGGACTGGAATAATGATAAAGAAGTTATATCCTCAATGGAAGAAGACATTATGGTAACCAATGCAGACGGAATAATTATAAAAGTCAGTAAAGGCAGCGGCAGCCATTATGGAGTTGAACCGGAATCTCGCCTTGGCGAATCTGTATATGATCTGGAAAAAAAAGGGGTTTTCAAGCCTGCGATCACTCCAGAAGTATTAAAGAAAAAGAAAAAAGTCATTCTGGTGCAAAAAGCCGGATCAGGCAAAAAGATCCTGGTTACCGGTATTCCAGTATTCAATGAAACAGGAAAAATCGATCATATTGTCAGTTATTCCTACGATGTTTCGGAGCTTCTTGTTATAAAAGAATATCTGAACAGCGTTGAAGAAGAAATGGCCAGGGTGAAAAGCGAACTGGATCTCCTTCGCAATAAGAGCATCAAAATGGATGGCATGATAGCTGACAGCCTGGCGATGAGAAATATTGCCGAAACCATCAGAAGAATCCGGGATGTAGATGTCACAGTCCTGCTCCTGGGTGAATCAGGTGTCGGAAAATCGGCTCTCGCTAAATGGATACATCAAAACAGCACGCGAAAAGACGGTCCGTTCATTGAAGTGAACTGCAGTGCCATTCCGGAATCCATCTTTGAAGCTGAGTTTTTCGGGTATGAAGGCGGTGCTTTTACAGGGGCAAAGAATAAAGGCAAAATGGGATTTGCTGAAATGGCAAAAGGAGGCACGCTATTTCTTGATGAAATTGGTGAACTCTCAGCCCATCTGCAGGCAAAGCTGCTGAAATTCATACAAGACAAGCAGTTTTATAGAGTGGGGGGGACAAAGCCGGTTCAGGCGGAGTTTCGTCTCCTGGCAGCAACAAACAAAGAACTCGAAAAAGCAGTTGAATCCAAGGATTTCAGGCAGGACTTATTCTTCCGGCTGAACGTGGTGCCATTGAAGATTCCGCCTTTAAGGGAGAGGAAAGATGATTTATTTGCGCTCATTCATTATTTTCTCCACTCAATCTCCAAGAGGCATAATCGGGAAAGACAGCTGGACAGATCCCTGGTCGATCACTTGCTGCAGCTGGAATGGAAGGGAAACGTAAGAGAACTTGAAAATCTGATGGAGCGGCTTATCGTGACAAGCACCAGCCTGATGATTACAAAAGAGGACCTGCCTTATGAATACCATATGCAAGGAAAAAAAGATGGTTTTATAGATTATGAGGGACAATCTCTTCCTGCGATTTTGGAAGATGTAGAGAAGAAAGTATTAATCAATGCGAGGAAGCGTTACCGAACCACAACTGAAATAGCGGGTGCCCTGGGGATCAGTCAGCCTTCAGTAGTAAGAAAATTAAAAAAATATGATTGTTAATACATACTTTGGCATGAATATTGCATTAAAGAATAGCAGAGCAAACATAGCATTTTTCATCTATGCAGGATTCAGGAGGGGAAAGTATGAACGGAGAAAATTGGATTCATCTTGTCGGGAACATTTCAAACTTATTGGCGCCAAGCATGGCAAAGGATCACCCTAATTTGCCGGTGGTTAAGGCGGAAGGCTGCTATTACTACGGTGTCGATGGAAAAGAGTATTTGGATTTTACATCAGGCATCGCAGTGGAAAATGTCGGACATCGCCATCCAAAGGTTGTACAGGCTATTAAAGACAGTGCAGACCATTTGGTGCACGGCCCGTCAGGCGTTATCATCTATGAGTCGATTTTGAGGCTCGCAGATGAGCTTGGAAAAATTACGCCGGGAAATCTGGATTGCTTTTTCTTTGCGAATAGCGGGACTGAAGCAATCGAAGGAGCTATTAAGCTGGCAAAGTATGTCACGCGGAGGCCCTATGTTGTCTCCTTCACAGGCTGTTTCCATGGAAGGTCGATGGGGGCGCTAAGTGTATCCACATCCAAAAGTAAATACCGCAAGTTTCAGCAGCCGTCCTGGCTGACTTATCAACTTCCATATGCGGATGAGCGGGATTGCCCTTTTGGTGAAGATCCTGAGGAGTACTTTCCAAGAAAACTGGAAAAGGATGCCGAAACACTCTTCAAGCATCAGGTGGACCCGGAAGAGGTTGCCTGCATGATCATTGAACCGGTTCTCGGGGAAGGAGGCTATATCATTCCTCCGAAGAGATGGATGCAGAAAATCAGGGAAATCTGTGACCGGCATGGAATCCTGCTGATATTTGATGAAGTGCAAACCGGCTTTGGGCGTACTGGAGAGTGGTTCGCCGCACAGGCTTTTGATGTTGTGCCGGATATCATGGCAATTGCAAAAGGAATCGCGGCAGGATTGCCGTTAAGCGCAACTGCAGCTTCAAAAGAATTGATGGAAAAATGGCCGCTGGGTGCCCATGGAACAACCTTCGGCGGAAATCCGATTGCCTGCTCTGCAGCATTAGCGTCCCTTGAAGTCCTAAAAACGGAAAATCTTTTGGAAAACGCAAAGCAAATGGGAGAGTATGCATTAAAGAAATTACACGATTTGCAAGCCGAACATCCTGCAATTGGCAGTGTCCGAGGTCTGGGGCTGATGATCGGCATTGAAATAATCGACCCGCAAACCGGAAAACCGGATGGAAATGCTGTAATGGATATTCTGAACTCTTCACTTGATAAGGGAGTCCTCTTTTATCTCTGCGGAAATTCAGGGGAAGTGATTCGGATGATTCCGCCGCTTATCGTGACAAGAGAGCAAATCGAACAGGGTCTGAAAGTATTGGAAGAAGCACTTACAGAACATGAAGCAGTTGTTTCCAAATCATAAGGAGGTATGAGAATGAAAGCTGAGACAAGGGTTAAGCCGCAGGCTGTCACAGGAGAGTATTGGAAATTTGTCATCCCATCTTTAATTGGATCGCTCCTATTTCTGGTTCCAGTTAAATTTCAGGGAGATGTCACGATTGGTGTTGGTATATTAGCATCTCTTTTAGGCAATGCGTTCAGTGAACAGATGCCTGCCATTATCATTTTTATTTTAGGGATATCCGTTTTTCTTTCCATCCTGACAAAAGCAGCAAAACCGGCATTTATACTGGATAATAAGTTTTTAAAAGGATTATTTGATACCGGGAAGTTTGGATTAACCATGAGAATCCTTGGATTCGCAGTAGGAATTATGACTTTGTTTGAGGTCGGGCCTGAATTTATCTGGTCGCGAAATACAGGCGGAGTGGTTCTCTACGACCTGGCTCCCGTTTTACTTACGTGGTTCCTGTTTGCCGGCATCCTTCTGCCGCTTTTAGTGGAATTTGGATTAATGGAGTTCATTGGGGCGCTTGTCCAGAAATTTATGAGGCCATTTTTCACACTTCCCGGAAGGTCCTCCATCGATTGCCTTGCGTCCTGGATGGGCGCCGGAACAGTAGGTGTATTGGTAACAACGAAGCAATATGATGAAGGTTTTTACACAAAAAGAGAAGC
>ERZ1023203.152-NODE-152-length-11824-cov-4.790636_pt1 | contig 11824 bp, 9 predicted proteins | sample MGYA00380444_ERZ1023203 | MGnify/ENA primary metagenome ERZ1023203 (study PRJEB33173, sample SAMEA4830386) | metagenome | study: EMG produced TPA metagenomics assembly of the PRJEB25223 data set... | reverse complement strand
GTCAGTCGGGCAGAACAAAAATTCTGAAACATGGTCAGTCATAATACGGTTAATTTCTTCCGGCATTTTTTTATTGAAGCTTCTTAAGCCTGCTTCAATATGTATGACCGGCACATGCAGCTTGGAAGCAACCAAGGAGCCTGCAAGCGTGGAATTTGTATCCCCATATACCAAAAGGTAATCAGGCTTCTCATCCAATACAATTTCCTCTATTTTCGCAAGCATCTCACCAGTCTGCTTGCCATGGCTGCCGGACCCTACATTCAAAAGATAGTCTGGCTTTGGAATGTTCAGTTCTTCAAAAAAGATATCTGACATATTTGCATCATAATGCTGTCCTGTATGAACAATTAGCTCCTGATGATCTTCACGCAAAACCCGTGAAAGAGGAGCGGCTTTGATAAATTGTGGCCTAGCGCCCAATACTGTTAGAATTTTCATCATTCATCCTCCTGTGGAGTGTTCTTCTATTAGCATTTCCTATTCTATTCATTCAATGATTTCTCATTTTGAAATGATTTTCTTCTGAAATCCTTATCAACTCGGCTGATGCCGATAACCAGAAGCATATAAAGCCACGCTAAGGCTATATAAAGGTAGTTCAGCTCATGTTCCTGTACATAAATAATACTAATTACGGCAGCTGTCATATTTACAAATAAAAATGCCATTTTCCCAAATGACACTGGTACATAATATGCTTGCTGGCTTTTTCGGAATATGAACACAATGGCTGTCATATAGGCAATCAGATAAGCCGCAACGGCACCCCAGATTGAGAACACCGGAATAAGTGTAATGTTTAAGACTGTGTTGATCACAGCTACAATGCCAAACGTTATAGAAATAACCCCAGTTTTCTTTGTAAAAAATAAACCGGCAGAAATAATCAGGTAATAAAAATTCAGAAACGTCGCTGCCGATATCAATGCAACGTATTGATACGCATTGTAATAATCTTTGCCTAGAATACCAATAATGAAAGGCATAACCGTTGCAATAGCCATGATTCCAAAAATCCCCATCAACAGAAGTCCCATATAAATTTTTGAAAAGAGCAAAGGGCTATTTTCTTTATCTTTGATGGACATGGAATAAGGACGCCAAGCCATTTGTACTCCGCTGGTCAGCAAAGTGATGACGGTAGCAAGCTTTGTTGCAGCTCCATATATCCCTACTTCTTCTGTGGAATGAAAAGCCTGCAGAAAGAAAACACTGGCATTGGCAATTACCCAAAAAGCAAGGGAAGCCGGAACAAGCGGTGCTGCATATTTAACCAATTCCTTCAGTGATGGAAAGGAAATCTTTGGTTTTAAATATTTTATACTGGATGAAAGGAGAAGCAAGAAGATAATTGCACTGCTCACAATTCTTCCAAGCAGGATTCCTTCTGGTGTCTGAACAAAGTATTTTAAGAATAAATAGGACAGAATGCCTACCAGAAGCATTTTCCCTACTGTCAATATCACGACTTTTTTCGTTTTAAAGTCAAAGCGGAGCACCATCAGTACTACAACTAGAATGGTATCCAGAAAAAGTACCCCAATACTGATATATAAGAGCCTTACATACCCTGAATCGCCAAAAAGCAGCTCAGAAATATAAGGGCCAGCTGCAAGTACAATGAGTCCCAGCAAAGCTACAATAAAAATCCTGAAATACATGACGTTACGGACATGCTCCAGCTTTTTGCCTTCATCCTTTGTTTCAAAATAGTAGAAAGACAATGCGGAATCAGTGCCGAAAATGATTAAAAACGTCAGCATGGCTGTCCATTTATCAATAATGTCAAGCACTCCATATTCCGCTGGAGGCAGATAGTTTGTATAAATCGGAAGCATGATAAAAGCGATTAATTTGGTTCCGACATTCATAAATGCGTAAAGGAGCGAATCCGCTCCTAAACGCTTAAATTGGGCGAGCACCTATAACAGCTCCCGCTCGTCAACATCCTTGACGTACTTAGCGGGTACACCCTTAACTAATGTTTTCGCCCCGGTATTTTTTGTAACAAGTGCACCAGCAGCTACAAATGTTTCTTCTTCAATCGTAATGCCAGGCAGGATGATTGAAGCACCGCCAACACGGGCACCTTTTTTAACTATTGCGCCTTTGATTTTATCAAAGCGCTCTTCTGTTCTGCCCATGAAGTTATCATTTGTTGTTGTCACACATGGCGCAATGAACACTTGCTCTTCCAATGTCGTATAAGCAGTAATATAGGAATTGGACTGAATCTTTGTGCGATCGCCAATGGTCACATAGTTTTCTACTGTTACACCGCGTCCGACAATCACAAAGTTTCCAATTTCAACGTTTTCTCTGACACTTGCAAGATCAGCAATCAAAGTTGAAGATCCGATTTTAGCACCGCGATAGATGACACAATTCGCACCAATGGTTACATCTTCACCAACTTCCAATGCCGGAATGGCATCAGATAATTTAACAGTGCTGGTCTTGGCCGGTTTTGGCGGTTTCCCCACCACTGCACCATCAGCAATGGTTGTATTGTCGCCAATAACTGTACCTTCATGAATCGTTACGCGATTGCCAATAACCACGTTTTTGCCAAGTTTTACGTCTTTTTCTATAACGGAATAGTACCCAACTTTTACAGATGAATCGGTTTGTACTGTAGGATCAATAAAATTCATAAGAATCTCCCTTTACCTTTAGAAATTATAGTTTAACGTACTTGTTTGGCTTTTCAACATCTTTCATTGCATTACGTGTATCGAAGATGACTTTGCTTTCTCCAGCAATCATCTTATAGTCAAAGTCTGAATGGTCTGTTGTAACAAGAACAAGATCAGAATCATTAAGAAGCTGCTTTGATAGCTCAACTGTTTCCACTTTTGCACCACAAGATTTGAATGAAGCTACATAAGGGTCAACCACCGTATAGTCAGCTCCATGCTGTTCTAGCAGTTCAACAATTTTAAGGACTGGAGATTCACGCACATCATCAATGTCCTTCTTGTATGCCACACCAAGAATGGTTACTTTAGCTCCGCGAAGGGCTTTGCCGTCTTCATTCAGGATTTGCATAGCACGGTTGATTACGTACTCAGGCATACTGTTATTGATTTCTCCGGAAAGCTCAATCAGTCTTGTGTGATAATTGTACTCACGCGCTTTCCATGTTAAGTAGAATGGATCAATTGGGATACAGTGTCCGCCAAGGCCAGGGCCAGGATAGAAGGCCATGAAACCGTATGGCTTTGTTTTGGCAGCATCAATTACTTCCCATACATCAATGCCCATTTTTTCACAAAGGATCGCCATTTCGTTGGCAAGAGCAATATTGATATGTCTGAATGTATTTTCAAAAATCTTTTCCATTTCCGCAATAGCCGGAGAAGAAACTTCAAACACATCTCCTTCAAGTACATTGCGATAAAGTGCAGAAGCTACTTTTGTACAATTTTCAGTAATACCGCCAACCACTTTAGGCGTGTTTTTTGTTTTGAATTCCTTATTGCCTGGGTCCACACGTTCTGGAGAGTAAGCAATGAATACTGATTCTCCCACTGTAAGGCCTTTGCTTTCAAGAGCAGGCTTTACAATTTCCTCTGTTGTTCCAGGGTAAGTAGTTGATTCTAATACAACCAGCATTCCTTCATGCGCATACTTAGCAATTTCGTTAGAAGAGCTTTCAACATATGAAGTATCAGGCTGCTGATAAATATCAAGCGGAGTTGGCACACAAATCGCCACTGCATCAACATCCTGAATTCTAGCGTAGTCTGTTGTTGCTTCCAGTCTGCCGTCTTTAATCATATCGGCAAGATCCTGATCCACAACATCTCCAATATAGTTGATCCCCATATTAACCTGTTCTACACGGGCAGCCTGCACATCAAAGCCAATTACTTTATAACCCGCTTTTGCTTTCTCTACTGCAAGAGGAAGGCCAACATAGCCCAATCCTACTACACCAATAACCGCTTCTTTATTTTCGATTTTATTTATTAATGTCTGATATGCACTCATCTTGCATTCTCCTTTACTTTATAACGACTTTTTTCCCAGTTTCTGCTGATTCTAAAATTGACAGTATCAATTTTACAGGAGCTAAACCGTCTTCTCCAGTTACAATTGGGTTACGGTTTTCTTTCAATGCAAGTACCATGTCTTCAATAATGCATTGATGGCCTGGCTTGCCGAATGGATCCGCTTTGATTTCTTCTTTAATTCTTTCCGCTTCTTCTTCCTCTACACCCTCGATATCCCATGTTTCAATGTAGTTTGCATTTCTGCCGGAGATTTTAACCGAAGCGGTCTCACCGAAAATAGCAAGAGATTCTTCCAGGTTTTTCGGATAAATGGTAGTCGCTGCTTCAATTACGCCAAGCGCCCCATTTTTGAATTGGACCACTGCTGCTGCAACATCCTCAGTTTCAATTTTACGCAGGCGTGTCGCTGCCATTGCCTGAACCGATTCGACAGGACCCATCAGCCAAAGCATAAGGTCAAGGTCATGAATCGCCTGGTTCATAAGGACACCACCATCAAATTCCTTTGTGCCTCTCCATGCTGCCTGATCATAATATGCCTGATTGCGATTCCAGCGCACAGTTGCATTCGCATGGCTCAGCTTGCCGAAGGAACCTTTATCCATTTCAGCCTTCAGCTTTTGGATCGCTGGACGGAAACGGTTAGGATGGACAACTGCAAGCTTCACACCATTTTCATTTGCATATTGGATCATATCTTCAGCATCCTGAAGCTTTAATGACATCGGTTTTTCAACAATAATATGTCTTTTATGGTCAGCTACGATCTTGGTAAGGGCCGAATGAAGACCGGAAGGGACACAGATATTCACCACATGGATATCAGGGTTCTCCTCAAGCATTGTATTTAAATCGGTATATTTTTTTACATTAGGCTTATCAATCTCAAGTCTTGCCGGGTTATTATCGCAGATGGCATACAGATTTGCATTTTCCGCCTTTTCAATAGCCTCGATATGCTTGTTTGCGATATGTCCCATACCTACAATTGCAAAATTAATCATTGTAGTATCTCCTGCCTTCACTTAGATATTTCATTAGTGCCAATAATAGTACGGTCAGCAACAGTCCCAGGATAAGGCCTATGGCTGCGCCTTCTTTTAGGTAGGTTTTGCTTTTGGTTACAGTTTCGGATAGGATGTTTGGCGCTTCAAAAAATGCTAAATCACTTCTCATGCGATGCACAGTCGCCTCTGCATCTGAAAGCTCTTCTTCCGTTTCAGCAATTAAATCTGTTAAATCTCCGTATTGTGTAGGAGTGAGCCCGTTATCTAGAAGCTCCTTTTTATAATTCACAATTGCATTTTTAAGGGTTGGCACTCTATGTTCTTCCAGAGAATTCAGATAAACACTTGAAGCCTCCAGTCGCATATTATAGTTAGCTAAAAGTTCTTTTTTATAGGTTTCTGTTATTTTATTTAAACTTCCCGCAACTTCCTTTTCGGTTTCCCCTTTATGGATGAACTTCACTTGCTTGGAAGAAACAAATATCTCAAGATCTTCTTCGTCAGCAAATCTTGCTGCAATGTTATTTTCACGAGTTAAATCCGGTGAAGTTACTCCCCCCGTATAAACCACAGCCTGCCCCGTATACGGCATATCCTTCTTCAAAAAATAAACCGCACCGCCAACCAGCAGCATCGTGATAATCGGAACAATTAAAAAGTAATGCTTCCTTTTCCAAAAGTACATCAGGTATTCATATAGTACAAATCTTTTCTTTTCTTCTCTCATTCCAACACCAGCCCTTTGTAAGCATGTAAAGAAACGCCCCCAGTCCGGCGGCGTTTCCTGGATTTTTATTTACCGTAAAATTCTGCAATTTTCTCCACGACATATTCCTGCTGCTCTCTTTTCAGCTCAGGGAACATTGGCAGAGAAAGGGCTTCTTTAGCCGCTTTTTCAGTTATAGGAAGATCTCCTTCTTTATAGCCCAGTTCCTGGAATACAGGCTGAACATGTAATGGAAGCGGGTAGTAAATCATTGTTGATACACCTTGCTCCTGAAGGTATTTCTGAAGTTCATCACGATTTTCCACTCTCAGTGTGTACTGGTGGAATACATGATAATTTCCTTCTTTTTCAACAGGAGTTACAACATGGTCACCCACTTTTTCCTTTAGAAGGCTTGTGTATGTGTCTGCATTCTTTCTGCGCATTTCGCTCACTGTACCCAAATGAGGAAAGTTCTCAATTAATACAGCAGCCTGAAGCTCATCCAAGCGGCTGTTGTAGCCCAATACATGGTGATAATATTTTGGCTTGCTTCCATGAACACGGATCACACGGCATTTTTCGGCTACGTCATCATTATCTGTGACAATCATTCCACCATCGCCATAGGCTCCAAGGTTCTTTGTTGGGAAAAAGCTGTATGTTGCAGCTGTGCCAAGCTCCCCTACACTTTTACCGTTATGTTTTGCACCAATCGCCTGTGCCGCATCTTCTACTATCGCAAGGTTATGCTTTTCAGCGATTTCCGCAAGGCTTTCCATATCAGCCATTTGGCCATATAAATGAACAGGAATGATGGCTTTTGTTTTTTCCGTAATCGCTGCCTCAATTTTGGACGGATCGATATTAAAAGTTACCGGATCAATGTCAACATAAACAGGCGTTGCACCAGCACGGGCAATCGCTCCGCCGGTAGCAAAGAATGTAAATGCGGTAGTAATTACTTCATCTCCAGGGCCAACACCTAAAGCCTGAAGCGCAATATGTATGGCGTCGCTTCCGTTGCCGCAGCCAATGCCATGATTCACATTACTATATTTCGCAACATCTGCTTCTAATTTTTTTACATTATCCCCAAGGATAAATCTTGAAGAACTCATAACCCCATCAAGAACTTCCAGCACTTCAGATTTTAATCCCTGATATTGTTCACTAAGGTCAAGCATAGGTACTTTCATTAAGAATACCTCCAAAAATAAATAAAATTAAAATCCACAAGTTAGTTTACCACAACTAATAATAATATAATGTTCAAAATATGACAAAAAAAGTATAAGAAATTACCTTTTTCGACATAAATTACACATACAGCATTAAGGTATTGTTTCACCATTTAAAATTCTTGCATATTTTCTTGAAAAAGGGAAATAATAACCCAGAAAAATTCTTAAAAAAACCGTTTGCACCAAAAAATGCTACAAACGGTTTTTATTACATTTAATTTTCGTTACTTACCATATGAACGGTTGCCTGTCAGCTTCTTAAACAGAGTCAATACCGGCTTATACTGAACATGGACAATGCCGATGATTTCAGCAAATACTTCTGTAACTACAAGCAAGCCAAAGATGATAAAGACAGATCCCCATAAAGTGGACTCTGATAAAATTACTGCACTTACACTAAACATAATCCCAAAGGCATATATCGCTAAAACTGTATTCCTATGGGAGAATCCCAGCGCAAGAAGCCTATGGTGCAAATGCGATTTATCAGGTGCTGAAATCGGCTTCTTATTAACAATCCGCCTAATAATGGCGAACGTTGTATCAAAGACGGGCACACCCAAAATAATAATCGGCACAAGAAAACTGAACAGGGTTACACTTTTATAAAGCCCCAGCAGCGAAAGAATGGAGATTGAATACCCAAGGAACAGAGCCCCTGTATCTCCCATGAATATTTTTGCCGGATGGAAGTTGTAAAATAAGAACCCGATAATACTTCCCAGCAAAATAACTGAAATCATTAAGATCAGCATTTTGCCATTTAATCCAGCCATTATGGCAATAGTTGCAATTCCAATAGCCGAAATACCGGCTGAAAGACCATCCAGACCATCAATCAGATTGATTGCATTTGTTATCGCTACAATCCAGAACACGGTAATAGGATAGCTCCACATTCCAAGCTCGAAGTTTCCTATATAAGGGATGGATAGCAAATCGATTGTTAAACCGCTGGCAACAATTAAACCGGCAACAACTAATTGTCCGGCAAATTTCACCTTAGCAGATAATTCATATTTGTCATCCAGAATTCCGATTGCAACAATCAAAAGAGCACCAATACTAATAGCTGTAACTTTTTGGTCGTATAAACCGCCCGCAAAATAACCGGCGACGACTCCGATGAAAATCGCAAGACCACCCAATCGGGGCATCACATTTTTATGAACCTTTCTATGGTTCGGTTTATCAATCGCACCGATTTTAATGGCGAACTTTATGACAAGCGGCGTAATGACTAAGACAGTTACAAGAGATACTAGAAACGCTATAGCAGCTTGAATATACATTCATCATCACCTTTTGCAGAGGTTAGTTTTATTGTTAGCTTAATCATGAATATCGTAACACATATCTTTAAATACGCAATGTTTTTTTAATTGGAAGGTATATTTATTATATTTGATGGAAACCATATTAATTTGATCGCATTCCCACTATTCCCGATTTAACGGTTATTAATCCACTCTCCTTTCCGCATAATAAATAGACGAGGGCATTTCCAGAAAAGTTACACAGCCTGTCCTATTATTCTACAATTATACTAGAAATATCTTCCACTTCAACAAAAATATGCCCAATATGATATAATTCGACTAGGTCAATATTTACTGGAAATTGAGGCGAAAAGTATGCTAACGAAGGTTAAAATGATGCTCAGTGATTCCACCCGCGAGATCAAAAGACTGTCAAAATTATCCGATGCTGTAAACAGCAGGGAAAAAGAGATCCAAAAGCTATCTGATGAAGAACTGCGGGAAAAAACAGCCATATTTATGGAAGATATAAAACAGGGCAAGTCACTTGAGGATATAAAAATAGAAGCTTTCAGTGTTGTCAGAGAGGCAGCAAAACGTGTTTTAGGACTAAGGCATTATGATGTTCAGCTGATCGGCGGTTTTGTCCTTCATGAAGGAAGCATTGCGGAAATGCAGACTGGTGAAGGTAAAACACTCGTTTCCACACTTCCAAGCTATCTTCATGCTCTTGAAGGCAAAGGTGTTCATATCATTACTGCCAATGAATATCTGGCAAGACGCGATTTTGAACAAATGGGAAAGGTACATGAATTTCTGGGGCTGAAAGTCGGATTGAACGTCTCGCAAATGTCTCCTGAAGAAAAGAAAGAAGCTTATTCCGCTCATATTACATACGGAACCGGAAATGAGTTCGGCTTTGATTATCTAAGGGATAATATGGTTTATGACATGAATCAAAAAGTGCAAAAAAAGCTTCATTATGCCATCGTCGATGAAATTGACAGCATCTTAATCGATGAAGCACGCACTCCGCTGATCATAGCCAACAAATCAAGTCTTGGAGCTGAATTATTCTACATTACTGCCGACCTGATGAAATCATTTAAGGCCGATGCCGAATATGAATTTTATCCTGAAACAAAGCAAATCTATTTAAAAGATGAGGGCGCTTATAAAATAGAAGCTGCTTTTGGGATTAATAACTTATATGATGCCGAGCATCAGGATCTCCTTCATAACGTTATGCAGTCTTTACGCGCATATGTGGTGATGAAGAAGGATGTTGATTATATCGTAAAAGACGGGAAAATTGTCCTGATAGACAAATTTACCGGCAGAATAATGGAAGGCAGAACCTTTAGTGAAGGCCTGCATCAGGCATTGGAAGCCAAGGAAGGCCTTGAGGTTACGGAGGAAAATGAAACACAGGCGACCATTACCATTCAAAATTACTTCCGGATGTATGGAACTCTTGCCGGAATGACCGGAAGCGCAACTCCATCCAAACAGGAGTTTTTGGAAACCTATAATTTAAAAGTGGTAACAATACCAACAAATAAACCGATACAGCGCATTGACGAAGATGATTTGATCTTTAAAGATTATCAATCCAAGATTAATAGAATTATCGAAGAAGTTAAGACGCTCCATGAATTAGGCAGACCTATTCTAATAGGAACAACTTCAATTGAGCAGTCTGAAAAACTGTCTGACCGGCTTAAAAAACATGGCATTAAGCATCATATCCTCAATGCTAAGACTGAAGAAGATGAAGCTCGCATCATTTCACTAGCAGGCCAAAAAGGCCAGGTGATGATCGCAACCAATATGGCCGGCCGCGGCACAGATATTTTGCTTGGCGAAGGTGTCAAAGAGTTGGGCGGACTTCATATTATCGGGACAGAGCGTCATGAAAGCATGAGAATCGATATGCAGCTGCGGGGACGTTCCGGAAGACAGGGAGACCCTGGCTCCTCCAAGTTCATTGTTTCACTTGAAGACGATTTATTTATCAACTATGACCCGGATGAAATGGAAAAATACCTGAAAAAGATTAAAACGAATGAAGAGGACCTTATTTTATCTCCTGATCCGAATAAATTTGTACGCCGCGTTCAGGAAACGGTAGAACATGCTCACCATTCATCCAGAAGCCACTTGCTGAAGCTTGATGATGTTATCGACCGCCAAAGCAAAGTCATCTATTCTATGAGAGACAGGCTATTAAAGGCTGAAGCCAGTGAGACATTCCCTGAAGTAACAAGCTATATCAAAAAATATCTATTGCAAATCATTGATAAATACTGCATTGAAGGCATCGCAACCGGAGAATGGAATCTAAATGGCCTTTTAGAAGAGCTTAGCTTTGTATTTATTCAGTTCAATATCAGCCTGCAAGATCTTCAGGATAAAGAAAAAGAAGAGATAACTGATTTGGTCATGAAGGAATATGCAGAGCTTGAGAATCAGATTCTTTCCCTTCAGGAAGAGGCAGAGCTGGGAAATCAGCTGCAAAGATTTATGCTGCAGCTGATTGACGCGAACTGGATTCAGCACCTGGAAGTCATGACGATTATTAAAGACGGCATCCACCTGCGCGGCTATGGACAAGAAGACCCTTACCGCCTTCTTGAAAACGAGGCACTAGCCGAATTCAATCGACTGATGTTCGAAATCGAATCAGGGATCAGCCTGCGATTTATCGAATATCTTAAAAGCCAATTCCAGGCTTCAGAAGAGTAATTCGAGGGGGAACATAAAGAATGGCTTTATTTAAAAGAAAGACAAAAAAAGAGAAAACACCTGAACAGGATCAGCTGCAAGAACAGCAGCAAAAAGATGTTAATGCTGATGATCAGGACGGCCTTGTAAAAACAACATTATCATTTCATCCTGACTGGGAGCTCACCAGTCAGGAGAAATATGTCTATCAATTCAAACACCAGCAGCTTCCTTTGCTAAAGCCAAACCAAATTGCCATTAATGGCATAAAACTAATTAATTTTGATGAAGGATTTGTGGTAGTCGCCATTTTAAGGAATACACTGCCTAAAGCCATTCGTTTCGAGGCGGTTGACCTCCTTTTATTGGACGAAAATGGACAGGCAATTGCGAAGAAGCAATTTGAGCTTGATGGCATGGATGAGCTTCCATCGATGACATCACGCCCATGGCGCTTCCTCTTCTCATCTGAAGATAAGCTAGTTGATAGAAGCCCTGAAGAAGGCTGGAAGATAGCCTTTGAATTGAAAAAATAAGCAGCTGTCCATCAGCTTGATCTTGAAGAAAGCTGGGAAAATCAAATCTCCCCTGCCCAAAAGGAACATCTGGAGAAAATGGTTGCTTCCTTACCAGCTCTATCTCCTGGCGAAGTAAACTTCATGGGAATAGAAGCCAAGCATGGAAGTGAGGGAAATTTAGCTGTTACGGTCCTAATTCGAAATGGCAGCGAAAAAAATATCCAGCTAGAACAAATTCCTCTCATCGTTGAGGACGCTGCAGGAGATATTATCTGCCAGGGCGGCTTCAAACTTGAGAAATTCGAAGTAAAGGCCAACACAAGCAAGCCTTGGACTTTTATCTT
>ERZ1023203.151-NODE-151-length-11946-cov-5.009839_pt1 | contig 11946 bp, 8 predicted proteins | sample MGYA00380444_ERZ1023203 | MGnify/ENA primary metagenome ERZ1023203 (study PRJEB33173, sample SAMEA4830386) | metagenome | study: EMG produced TPA metagenomics assembly of the PRJEB25223 data set... | reverse complement strand
TTAAGCAGCTGGGAGAGCAATTAGAAGTGAATTCGCAGAAGATGGAGGCGCTAAGCAAAAGGTCAAAAGAAATTGAGATGATTGTCCAGGTCATTAAAGATATCGCGGAACAAACAAATCTCCTGGCACTAAATGCATCCATTGAAGCGGCACGCGCAGGAGAGCAGGGAAAAGGATTTGCTGTCGTTGCGGATGAGGTCCGGAAACTGGCTGAAAGCACAGCAACGAGCACGGCTAATATCAGTTCCCTGACGAAAAATATTCAGGACGATATTGAAGCAACACTGAACTCAACAGTCGCAAGCACCGAATTAATTAAAGATGGCATGTCCCTCAGCGGTCAAACTACCAGCAAAATAGACTCAATGACCAACCTCATCCACACGGTAGAATCTGAAGTCAGTGAAGTGATTGAAATGATAAACCTTCAGAAGGGGTATTCCCAAGAGGTGGCCGATGAGATTTCAGAAACAAAGTATGTTTTTGATCAAGTAAACGAGCTGATCCAGAGGCATATTGACGATGCGAGGGTCGTTGATGAGAAGCTGGAAGGCGCCATCTCGCAGGTTAAGGCAGTAAACTACTAAGTTTCCAAGAGGGGTCAATTATGAAAAAGAAAAAACAGAAGAAGCAGAGAGAAAAAGGGTCGCTGTTTTCATTTACAATTAGGAAGAAATTATTGCTCTCATTCATTATTATTCTATTAATTCCTTCCATTTCAATCGGATACATATCCTATCAGAAGGCACATGATGAGATTAAAAACCAGATTGAGATGAGTGCAAATGAGAATGTAAAAATCCTTGACCAGTTTATTATGAACTTTATTAAACCCAAGATGGAGGATACGAATTATTTTTCCAAGCAGATCAAGAAGGATTTTTATACAGATGAAGAATTAGATAAAACAACAAATGCCTTTAGCCAGTATAAAGAGCTCCATCCGGAGGCAGTCGCTATTTATGCTGGTTCTGAAGAGGGTGATTTAGTCATCTATCCGCGGGCAGATCTGCCTGCTGACTTCGATGCCACTACACGCCCCTGGTACCAGGGAGCCATGGAAGCAAAGGGAAAAGCCTTCATCACAGAGCCATATGTTGATGCTGTAAGCGGAAATATCCTAATTACAGTAGCCCAAAAGCTTGGCGACAGCTCTGGCGTTATCGGGATTGATTTAAGCCTGTCTGCTCTAAGCGAGCTATCCAATAACATTAAGATTGGGAAAGAAGGATATCCAGCTATCTTAAGTGCGGAGGGAAGCTTTTTAGTGCACCCGCAGGAGAAGCCAGGTACACAGGCAGAGGGAAGCTGGCTGCCGGAAGTCCTGGAAAAGGAAAAAGGGCAGGTAGAATACACTCTTGATGGCGAAAAGAAGGAAATGCACTTTACCACCAATGGGCTAACAGGCATGAAGGTGCTTGGCACAATGAATCTGGAAGAAGTAACATCAGCCGTACAGCCTATCTTCATGTCGACGATTATATTCATAGCCATTTTCGTCCTTATAGGTGCACTTATTTCTTATTTTATTGTCCGCTCGATTACTCGCCCGCTCAATCAGCTGATTGCAGCAACAGATAAAGTCAGCGAAGGAGATCTGACCCAGAAGTTCGATGTGAAAAATAACGATGAAATCAGCAAACTGGGTATCAGCTTCAATAAAATGGTCCTTTCACTGCAGCAGCTTATCAACCATGTGAGCGAAAAAGCGGTTCACCTTGCTTCTTCATCAGAACAGCTGACGGCAAGCTCTGAGCAGAATAACATGGCAACAGAACAGGTGGCCAACTCCATTCAGGAAGTAGCATCTGCAACTGAGCAGCAGACAGAAAAAGTGAAAGAAAGCACTTCTGTTGTAAAAGAGATGTCAGGGCGCATTCAGCAAATCATGCTGAATACAAACGTTGTGGCCCAAACCGCTAATGAGACAAATGAAGTGGTAGTAAAAGGAAATGAAGCAATCGATCTTTCTACGAACCAAATGAAAAATATTAATTTAACAGTTTCTGAATTAGGTTCCATTGTTCATACGCTAGGGAAGCGCTCGGAGGAAATTGGCCAGATTGTCAATGTTATTTCCGAAATTGCCGCTCAGACGAATTTGCTCGCGCTTAATGCAGCCATTGAAGCAGCAAGAGCAGGCGAGCACGGAAGGGGATTTGCAGTTGTAGCCGATGAAGTCCGTAAGCTGGCGGAACAATCATCCAAATCGACGGAAAGCATCCGCGAACTGATCTCAACGATCCAAACGGATACAGGCAAAGCCATCTCTTCCATGGAAAAAGGAACAGCTGAAGTGGAAAAAGGAATTGACCTGGTTAACAATGCAGGAGATGCTTTCAGCCACATCCAGCAATTTGCCGACACCGTTTCGGGCCAGATTGCGGAAGTTTCCTCATCCATCAAGGACATGGCTGAAGGTGCCGACCAGGTGGTAGAACTCGTAAGCGCAATCGAAGAAATTGCCGCTGTCACCACAGCCGAAAGCCAGGATGTATCCGCTGCTACAGAAGAGCAGCTGGCGTCTATGGAAGAAATTGCGGCATCTGCTGCTTCACTTTCGGGAATGGCGGAGGAGCTGCTGGATTCTATTAAGAAGTTTAAAGTGAGTTAAATAGAAGGACCCGCCGGTTTGGCGGGTCTGTTTTTATGTGAACCCTGCAAAAAGAGCACGGAAACATACAAATAGATGCTTAGCCCTGCAAATAGGGCTGGAAATTCTGCAAATAGAATTGGTAATTTACAAATAGTTAGCTGGATTCTGCAAATAGATGAACTGCATAAGAACGGGAAACGGCTCGCTTAGTTGATTGGCAAATAGAACCGGGGTTTCTGCAAATAAAACGGAGTATGCTGCAAATAGCAGGATGAATTCTGCAAATAGAACTGGAAAAGTACAAATACCAGGCGCTACCTGCAAATAGACGAGAAGCAATAGGTCGGGGATCAGTCTAGGATTATCAAATTGCAAATAGAATCTTAGATTTTGCAAAAAGACCTGGGAACTCGCGAATAGATTCAGGCTTCCTGCAAATAGATATATTCCTCCCAAATAAAAAAAGCTGCAAAAGCGTATCCAGCGCTTTCGCAGCTCCGTTTAAGGAAAATAGATATCAAGACGATTCTTATCTCTCCGCATAATATAGTAATTTTGAAAATCCTCGCCTATCAATATATTACGATATTTCTTCGAATTGATGGTTACGATCCGTTTTCTGTTTTTGATAAAGTAAATTGTCCCCTGGTAAACGTAAATCTCATTAAAGCTGGTTCCATCCCGATCAATAAGCTCCTCTTCATAATAATAATTCAAAATGACATGCCTGTTCTTATAATCACACAAAATCGTCAGGTCCCTCACTTGTTTTTCCATACCCTCAAAACATACCCCCCGCATCCACATTGATCGATAAATTGAGGGTCCACTTTATTTCCGAAGTATATGAGCAGTGCTTCAGTCAAATAGTTATCGGGATTACCTAACTCAGCTGGTGTGACTATATTGACATAATATCCTTTAGCTGTCTGGCTGACTGCCGCCATCGCATCGTTGATCAGAAGCTCCAAATCACTAGTGTAATTACCATGCTCCAGTGAAATAGACCAGTTCTTTTCCATATTAGCACCTCAATTCAGCCTGATTATAAATTAAATTATTGGGAAAATTTGTGAGGTTGATCACTGTTCAGGGGATTTTTCGTAAATTCGGTGTCTTTTATTTCTTTTAAAAGAAAGGTTCATCCTGGAGAGTAATCTTGAAGCCGTATAGGGTGAGGCTATATGGGTGAATGAGCGGAATTGCGAGTTGGTAATTGACGGCTTAATAAGCCGGAAGTAGTCTTGGATAGCTGCTTCATGTGCCAGGGGGGAGGAAAACAAACACTTTGGGCAGTGCCATTTCCCCCAATGGAAAATCATCGGAAGGGAAGTGCATTTAGGACAGCTAACACCAGTGAGAATTTCTTCAGCTGAAACATTGAAGCGCTCGAGAATCTCGGATTGTGCAGGGTTATGTTTTTTTAACAAAGTCCGGCATAGCTTCCGTATCTCTTTAGGGTCAGTTTTTTCTTGAGGGTACTTATTTTCAATGCCATTCATTTTGGATAAAAGGTGATGAGAGTGTAAGACTCTCTTAGATATTTGCAGCGGGTCTGTCTCTGCCTTAATAATGGTAGAAGGATGGCTGATTACAACTAAAAATTCCAGTGGAATATCAGGAAATCCATTAAGACCAAGCCAGTTTCTAAACTGATTCGTCTGATGCCGCGCTTGTGAAAGGGGGTCCGGAAATCCTTCCTCTTTATCATTTTGGATGCGGATGACCTGCTGGAAATGAGGGCTGAAAATCAAGGTTCCTGTCCAATTTTTAACTTCCAATATGAGTGCAAAATTTGCAGTGAGCAGCAATGCATCGATTTGAAAAAAATGCGATCCGTTTGATAACCTCAAATCATGAAAAATCCAATACTTTTTAGATTCAAGAAAGCTTAAGTAATAAAATAATCTTTCTTCTCCTTTAAATCCCGCGCTTCTCTTTTTATATTCTGAGGTCATTTTTTCTCGCGCGGGATGCTGTTCGGGGATTCTTCTTAACAACGCTTCAAGCTGTAGGTTAATTTCGGGGACTTTCAGGCTTTTAATAATCAAGTATGTCTCTCCTTTCAATGATAATTAGTTATTTTCGATATAAATGTCTATATACCCTCCTTATACGGGAGCCTATTTGCAAATTTTCATGCTCTAATTGCAGAAACTTCCACTCTATTTGCGAGTGTTAGTCATAGGATTTTCCTCAAATATTCTATTTGCAGGAATCAAGCGGCTATTTGCAATTTTCCCGTTTCTATTTGCAGAAAGTAGGCTGCTATTTGCAAAACCACCCTCGCTATTTGCAGCCTCCCCACCCAATTTGCAAAGTTCGCATTCGACAAGGGACAAAGGGACGTGTTCCATATCCCAAATGTACTTTGGGGACAGTTAACCTGTCCCCATGTCCCGCCCATGTCCCGATCAAAAAGAACAGCCGCATCCGCAGCTGTCCCTAATAAGTTATTCATTTTGACCGTAGCTGATCAGGTTCGTGAAAATGCGGTAGCCTCCCGGAACCTGGCCTTGAATTTGGCGATAGAATACCAGGTTGGTATAAAGGTAGGTGCCTTCTCCGTAATCGGCCATGAGAATGCCGCCATCAAATGGCTCCTCGTTGGGATCCCCCATGCGCACGAAGGTTTCAAAGCGGTCATCCCACTGCATTGGATAGTATAATCCTCTTTCCTGTATCCAGTTGGCCCAGTCGTCTTCAGTAATGTTATTTGGATAGTTGAAGAGCGGCGATTCAGGCTGCAGAACGGTAACAGGTGCATTTTCATCGGTTACCCTCCACTTGATGGATGGGTTTCCGATGGTCAGCGGGTATGGAGCAGTGTTTTTTGTCACCCAGCCATCGTTCGGCTTATGGTACTGGACCACCATATGCCCGCCATTTGCGACGTATTCTTTTAAACGTTCATTATTTGCTGTTAAGTCTTCACGTGAAAGGTAGGCACGGATACCAACAATGATTGTATCGTATTGGCTTAAGTCCCCTGAAGCAAGATCGGTCTCAGTAAGCTTTGTCACATCAAGTCCTGCATTGGACAAGTAATCTGCCACTTTATCAAAACCGCTTTCAATGTAGCCGACCTTTAACCCTTCTGGTGCCAGCAATTCAAAGGCTACTCCATTGACCTGGGCTGGATACAGGTAATAAAATGTTCCGATATGGTCATATTGAATTTCTTGAACTGTTGAATCAAAGGTCTTTCCATTTACAGCTGCCTCGGCGGATAGTTTAAAGTCGCCTTCCTGAATATCCGCAGGCGGGCTCAGTGTAAAGGTAACCTCTTTTTCCTCCAATGAAGCTCCGAAGTTAACTTCTGCTTTTTCCGGGCTTACTGACCAGCCTTCCGGAACATTTAAGGATACGGAAGCCTGTGCAGCTCCTTCACGGTAATTTTTCACTTTTACATTGACAGGCACTTCTGCCTGAACGTCAGCGGTATTAATAACCAGATCTTCAGGAGAAAGAGTAAGGCCAACGTCCGGTAGAACGGCAATGGTGCCATCCAAATCAGTAACAGTCACTGTCTTTGCACCGGCAGATTCATAGCTGACCTTTGCCTGTATGGCAGGGGTTTCGTATGCATGATAATACGCTGCATCTCCTGGAACTTGAACCTTAAAGGTAACTTCAGCCGTTTTGCCGGGTGCAAGGTCAGCTGCCTTGGATTTATTAGAAACCTTCCAGCCCTCAGGAGTGATCAGTTCAACATCAGCTTTCTTCAGCTTCTGACTGCCATTATTGGTTAACGTGACAGTAACAGACGTTTTCTGCCCTTTTGTCAGGATGTTGGACTCCGCCTGTGCATTAATCTCAAGGTCGGAGGATACCAGGCTCACATTCAGCAGCTGTTCTTTTTTCACTTCAAGCTTATGAAGCAGATCTGACTTCAGCTGGGAATCAAGCTTGGATTTCTCCGTTTTCTTTACTAAACGGTCTGCTTCTTTTAATGCTTGCTGCGTTTTGCTGAATACCTGGATATGGCTGGGATAGCTGGAGATAATTCTGTCCAGGCTTTTTTGGAATTTTGTAAAGTGCACCTGCAATGCTTTTTCTTTCTTAGGGAGTGTTTTTGCCCATTCGTTAAAATCATATGGGATACCGGCAAAAAGATCATTGCTGCCATTTGTTTCTACTGCGCTATCCACTAACTCCAAATCTGTTTGTCTTGGGGCGACAGGGATGTCATTTCCCATTCCCTGGCTTTTGTGCATATAGCGTGATTCCTCGCCGATTTGCGGATAGGACATGCCGTAGATAGGATCAAACATGCCGATTTCAATCGAAGTATCAGCTGTATCTTTACTTTCTGCCGGCAAATAGAACTTCTTTGTCTGCCAGACGGATAATCCCTCTTTTAATTGTTCAGGAAAAATATTAGGATCTGCGGCATCTTTGAAGGCTTCCTGGCTGAGAATGGTCATTGTGCGGTGGTGTCCGTGCTGGGTATCCGAGTCTCTGAAGGATGGCATGACAATATCCGGCTGGTAAGTACGAATAAAACGGATTAATCTTTCATAAGTAAGGTCCTTGCCCCAGTGGCTTAAGGTTTCATCCTTTGTTTTGGAAAAGCCGAAATCATAGATGGTATCAGAGGTTGTTTCACTCAAATGGTAGGCTTTAACTCCGGTGATCTTTGCTGCTTCAATCATTTCCCGGGAGCGGATAATTCCAAGGCCGTTCCCAAGCTCCTGACCGATTTCATTCTGGCCGCCCTCGCCGCGGTTGGCAATCAGGCTTGAAGTTTTTACCCCAAGTCCTCGTGATAGGTAAGCAAGAAAGTCACTGCGCTCATCGTCAGGGTGTGCGCCTGTATTCAAAAAGCTGACCGTTGTGTCCAGCGGCTTCACTGCACTCCAAAGGTCGGGGTCATGCTCTTCTGACTGGGCACTTCCGCTGAGAGGAAGAAGGGAGAGAATTAAAACTAAGGACAAAAAGTAAACAAAGATTTTTTTCAATTTGTGTAACCCCTTTCAAAATGGTTTAACAGCGCTCCTCTTACACTCCTTTCATCATAGGTCTAAAGCAGGTTAGTTAAACGTCCTAACTAACTACTGACAACAACCCGCCTAATAAATTTCATAATAGGGTAAATCTGTTAATAATTCAATATTCGAAAAATTAATTATATTAAAATCCTCCTTTAGTCATATAAATAATCATAATTATCATAAAATTAAAAATAGTGGGTTGTAAACGATTACCAGGTAGGTTATATTGAAGTTAATTAGTAATATTTACTAACCAAATCAATTAAGGCCGTGATCTGATGAATTTTAATGGGACACCGATGCAAATGAAATCAATCAATAAAAAGAGAGTACTTCAATGGATTCAGGAAAATTCACCGACTTCAAGGGCCGAGATTGCTGCGAAGATTTCCATAAGCAAGCCGACTGTTTCTTTGCTGGTAGATGAATTGATAGGGGAAAAGTGGGTGTATGAAAAGGGGATAGGCGAATCGTCTTCACAAGGCGGAAGGAGACCGATACATCTTTATTTCAACGAAAAAGCGGCTTATGTAATCGGAACAGATATCGGCGGCACGAAAGTAAAGATAGTCATTAGCGATCTCGGAGGCAACATCGTCCATTCCAGCAGTTTTTCAACCTGTCAATTTTTAGAATCTGGACTTTTAAAACAAATCGCCAAAGATGTACAGTCCATGCTGGATGAATGCCAAATCCCATTTGAACAGGTGCTTGGAATGGGAGCAGGGGTTCCGGGGATTACACAAACATCCAGCGGAGTCGTCCTGGAAGCACCGAGCCTCAACTGGATTCGATACCCGTTCTTAGCGGAAGCAAATAAATACTTCTCTTTCCCGGTTCATGTGGACAATGATGTGAATGTGGCAGCACTTGGGGAGCAATGGCTCGGAAACGCAAAAAATAAACAGAATGTTCTGTTTATGGCGGTCGGAACAGGGGTTGGAAGCGGAATTATTATCAATAATCAGCTGTACCGCGGGTATTCAAATGCTGCTGGCGAGATGGGCTATATGGTGACGGATAAAACAGATATGAAAAGAGACTTTAAGCCAATCTTTCACCGCTACGGTTATTTGGAAAGCGTTGCCGGCGGAAAATCCATCGGGAAAAAACTGACGGAAGTCATTCAGCAGAATTCGGACCACCCTGCCTACTCTCAGGCAATAAAGGGAGAACTGCCGGGGGAAATGGCCTTTGCGCTTGCAAAAAAAGGCGACAAGTTAGCCATTGAGGTCATTGAAGAAGCCATTGAACATCTGGCCTATGGAATCATTAATGCCGCGAGCTTATTGAATCCTGAAGTCATTATTTTAGGAGGTGGTGTTCTAAAATCATCTGATTACATTTTGCCTAAATTGGACAGGATCGTGAATCACTATCTTCCAAGTTCAGTAGAATTAAAGACTTCAAGATTAGGTGATAATGCGGGAGTCCTTGGTGCTGTTTCACTCTTTTTGCGGGAGCATGAAAGTATTATCAAATTTTCTTAATGAGGGGGAATTTTCAAATGAAAAATAAGAAAAGGGCATCAATTTTAACCACTTTATCCATTTCGGCTGCACTAATGCTTTCAGCTTGCAGTTCTGAACAGGGATCCAGCTCAAGCTCTGAGAATGAGCAGGGAGAGAAAGAGAATAAGCTGGAAGAAAAGGTAGTTATCTATTCACCGCATGGAAAGGATATTCTATCAAAGTTTGAACAGCAATTCGAGGAAAAATATCAGATTGATGTGGAATGGCTTGATATGGGATCACAGGAAATCCTGGACCGGATCCGCTCCGAGAAAAACAATCCACAGGCTGATGTCTGGTGGGGAGCGCCATCTGTAAACTTCGATCAGGCAAAGGATGAAGGACTGTTAAAGCCATATGAGCCTTCATATGCAGGAAGTCTGGCAGAAGGCTTCCATGATCCTGAGTGGCACTGGTCGGGAACAAGCCAAACACCGGAAGTCATTATGTATAACAGCAAAGAATTATCAGAAGATGAAGCGCCTAAAGACTGGGATGAGCTTCTTGATCCGAAGTGGAAGGATGAAATCATCATCCGCTACCCGCTGGCATCGGGAACGATGAGAACGATCTTTTCAGCGATGATTTACCGCGACTTTAAGGACTCCAGCGATACAGCGGCCGGTTACGAATGGCTTGAAAAATTGGATGCCAACACGAAAGAATACGCAGCAAACCCTGAAATGATGTACAACAAGGTGGCCAAAGGGGAAGGAAAGCTATCTGTCTGGGCAATGCCTGACGTTGTCATGTTAAAGGAAAATAAAAATTACCCATTTGAATTCATCATTCCGGAAAGCGGCACACCGGTCCTGACAGAAGGGATTGCTGTTGTGAATGATGCTCCGCATCCAAAGGCGGCTGAAGCATTCTATGAGTTTGTCAACACACCTGAAGCAGCCAAAATCCTTGCTGAGGAATTTTACCGCATTCCAACAAGGGATGATGTGGAAGGGCTCCCTGAATGGATTACAGAAACAGAGATTAAGAGCATGGATATTGACTGGAAGGTATTCCAGGAGAACAGCGACAGCTGGATGAAGTATTGGGATGAAAACATTAAGAGCGGAGAAAAAGAAATTAAAGAATAGGAAGTGTAATAGGTATGGCGTCCATAAACATAGATAATGTCCAAAAAGCCTTTGGAAAGGTTATTGCAGTCGATCATTTAAATCTGGATATAAAGGATGGGGAATTCTTCACCTTCCTTGGACCAAGTGGGTGCGGAAAGACAACCACACTGCGGATGATTGCTGGATTCTATTATCCTACTAAAGGTGTTGTCCGTTTCGGCGATAAGGATATGACGCGTGTACCTCCTGAAAAGAGAAATACGGGCATGGTTTTCCAAAACTATGCCCTTTTTCCTCACATGACGGTGTTTGAAAATGTCGCTTTTGGATTAAGGGTCAGGAAACTTGGCTCCAAGGAGCTCAATATAAAAGTAAAGGATGTATTGCAAAAGGTGAGGCTTGAGCAATACGCCGATCGTCAGGTGAGCCAGTTAAGCGGAGGTCAGCAGCAGCGTGTCGCGCTGGCAAGGGCATTGGTGATTGAACCGGAGATTTTGCTCCTGGATGAGCCACTCAGCAACCTGGATGCCAAGCTGCGTGATGAAATGAGAAGCGAAATACTGAGATTGCAAAAGGATTATAATATCACCACCATCTATGTTACCCATGATCAGGCAGAAGCTTTATCCATGAGCGATCGGATTGCGGTATTTAACTTTGGGGTCTGCCACCAGGTAGGAACACCCTCAGAAATCTATAATGAACCAGCCAATGATTTCGTAGCGGGTTTTATTGGAGAAATCAATCTGCTGCCTGTGAAGATCAGCAGGATAGAAGATGAACACATTCTGGTACATGTGCAGAACGATGAAAGTGCCAATGGGATTTTCGTCCGAAATGCCCCATTTAATTATAATCAGGAAAACAAAGGGAACCTGGCATTATCCGTTCGTCCTGAATCTATTAAAATACTGGAAAAAGAGATGGAAGGGAAAAATATCTTCAAAGGAATGGTGGAAGAGGTACATTTCTTTGGCTCCCTCATCAATGTTGTGGTCAGGGCTGCAGGCCTTAAGCTTCAGGTGAATGCCCTGAATAGCGGCTTATCCAGAAGCCTGCAGGAGGGTGCAGAGATTTGGGTGGAATTTCCTGAAGAGCAGATGCGGATCATTCCTGTGGTGACAGGTGATGCATCATGATTAAAAATCGGGATACGAGGCTGACCCTGCTCCTTCTTATTCCGGTCCTGCTGGTTCTCATAGCTTATGTTCTGTATCCCTCTTTACGGACCATAATGGAGAGTCTTCAAAAAGACGGCAGCATGAACTTCGGGAATTACAGTGACTTCTTTACCCAGGAATCCAAGACCAATCTGGAGGCCCTGTGGAATTCTGTATATATTTCGATATTAAGTGTCCTGGTCAGTGCGCTGATCGGCATCCCGCTGGCATTCATTTTCAACCGGTATGATTTTCCGGGCAGAGGCTTCTTTGCATCGGCTGCCATCATGCCGATTGTCCTCCCGTCATTGGTAGGAGTAATGGCGTTCATGTTCCTGTATGGTGAAACCGGTTTGATACCAAATGCCATTAAAGACTTATTCGGGCTGGATGAAGTGCCGTTCAAAATAGGCGGCATATCAGGCATTTTGATAGTCCATGCATATACTATGTATGTGTATTTCTATATGACTGTTTCATCAGCCATTAATAAAATTGATCCATCTCTTGAAGAAGCTGCGTACAATCTGGGGGCCAGCCGTTTTAAAGTGTTCTGGAAAGTAACCTTTCCATTATTGACACCGGCTATTGTAGCCGCATCTTTATTGGTGT
>ERZ1023203.150-NODE-150-length-11978-cov-4.203556_pt1 | contig 11978 bp, 15 predicted proteins | sample MGYA00380444_ERZ1023203 | MGnify/ENA primary metagenome ERZ1023203 (study PRJEB33173, sample SAMEA4830386) | metagenome | study: EMG produced TPA metagenomics assembly of the PRJEB25223 data set... | reverse complement strand
CATGCAGCAGTCCGAATAATGAAGAACCACAGATTGTGTCATAAAAAAAGGGAAGCCTGGAGCGGGCTTCCCTTTCGATTTGTCTGTTTATCCGTTTACAATAGTACCGCCATTGACATGGATCATCTGGCCGCTCACATAAGATGAATCATCACTGGCAAGATAGACATAGGCCGGAGCCAATTCATATGGCTGTCCTGCTCTGCCTATTGGGGTATTTGATCCAAATTTTGATACCTTATCCGCGGTGAATGTAGACGGAATAAGCGGTGTCCAAATGGGTCCAGGAGCAACTCCATTTACGCGAATTCCCTGTCCAGCCAGCGATTTGGCCAATGAGCGTGTAAAGGAGACAATCGCACCTTTTGTTGAAGAATAGTCGATTAGCTGCTCGTTTCCTTCATAAGCTGTTATGGAAGCAGTATTGATAATTGAGCTTCCTTTTTTAAGGTGAGGAAGAACTGCTTTTGTCAGGTGGAAGAATGAAAAGATGTTTGTTCTGAATGTTTTTTCAAGCTGTTCAGCAGTGATATCAAGCAGGCTTTTTTGAGGATGCTGCTCTGCAGCATTATTAACAAGTACATCAATTTTACCAAATTTATCAAGTGTTTTCCTGACAGCATCCTTGCAGAATGTTTCACTTCCGATATCACCGGAGATCAGCAGACAGTCCTGTCCCTCAGCCTGAATGGCCTCTTTAGTCTTTTCTGCGTCTTCATGTTCTTCCAGATAGACAATTGCCACGCTTGCTCCTTCTTTAGCAAAATAAATGGCGGCTGATTTTCCGATGCCGCTGTCTCCACCTGTTATTAAAACAACTTTTCCTTTTAATTTATCGGACCCTTTATAATTTGGATCAACCGTTTGGGGCTCAGGCTGCATTGGTGCCTCTGTGCCGGGCTGATGCTCCTGATGCTGAGGCGGAAATTCCTGTGGATTGTTTTGAGTATTAGACATTACGAAATCCCTCCAAATCATTAATACTCTTTTAATTCCATTTTATTATGGTAAAAAAACATGGAAATTATTTGCATAGCTTCATATAATAGATTTAAAAAAAGAGTGGGGGAACTGGAATTGCAGATTCGATCAGCTGAAAAATGTGATGCAGAAGCCATTTTGGCGCATTGCCGGAAGGCTTTTGGGGAAAGTGATTTTTTAATGACCGAAGCGGAGGAATTTAATTTAACAATTGAAGAAGAGGAAGCGTGGATTGAACAGAGCATAAGAAATGGGGATCTAATTTTATTAGCGGAAGTTGACAATGAAGTAATTGGAATGCTGAACTTTCGGCGGTCAAAAAGCAAAAAGGTGAAGCATCTGGGCTATTTCGGGATCACAATACAGGAGAAGCATTGTAATCAGGGACTGGGAAGCAAAATGATGGAGCAATTTCTGAAGTGGGCGCAAGAGGAACCGGGTCTGGAAAAAATATGCCTGGAAGTCTTTGCTTATAACCAAAGAGCGATTCATATGTACAAGCGATTTGGATTCCAGGAGGAAGGACGCAAAATTAAACATATTAAAAGAAATGATGGGTCTTATGCAGATGAATTATTAATGTATAAATTTTTGAAATAATATTTAGCAAACTTCCTGAATTCAAAAAAAGCAAACGGATTTTCTCCGTTTGCTTAAACTTACCGATAGTTTACGAATTGAACATCTACAGTCAAATCAGCCTCTTTAACAGCTGCAATAATCTTCTGCAGGTCATCTCGGTTTTTGCCAGTTACACGGACCTGATCATCCTGAACCTGGCTCTTCACCTTTAAACCGCTGTTTTTAATAAGGGTATTAATCTTCTTTGCATTTTCTTTATCAATTCCCTGAACAAGCTTTGCTCTTTGGCGTACTGTTCCGCCTGATGCCCCTTCAATTTTGCTGTAATCAAGATTTTTTACAGGAATGCCCCTTTTTATCAGTTTACCCAATAAAACATCTTTAAGCTGTTCCAATTTAAATTCGTCATCAGATAGAAGCACGAGCTCTTCTTTATCCAGCTTTATATCACTTTTGCTGCCTTTAAAGTCATAGCGGGTGGAGATTTCCTTCATGGCAATATTAATGGCATTGGTTACTTCAGAAAAGTCAACTTTGGATACAATATCAAATGAGCTTTCTTTAGACATGACAGCCTCCTTGGAGATAACAATTTAAGTTTCACTTCTTGTCCTTATTATAGTAAAATATAGCAGTTCAAACAACTTTAGGAGTTATGTGATCTTAATTGGGAAAGATTTAATATAATGAATATTTGTTTACTGGAAACCAAGAAGGAGGAAAAGGGATGGCTTTAGAAGAGAATTTAGGCCGTGCTGCTAAACTGATTGTTTCAAGGGAAGCGGCATTTGGCTATTTTTTGACGGATGGAGAGGAAGATGTTCTTCTTCATCAGAATGAGACGGATGAAAAGCTGGAAGAAGGACAGGAAGTTGAGGCTTTTCTTTATATGGACTCACAGGGAAGAATTGCAGCAACAACTGTGATTCCCGAGGTTCAGGTTGGTACTTATGGATGGGCACATGTAAGTGATGTAAAGCCCGGCATCGGTGTATTCATTAACATTGGCATTCAGAAGGATATGCTCCTGGGGGAGGAAGATTTGCCTGTACATGAAGCTGTATGGCCGATTGAAGGGGATAGGCTATACATTACACTCCGGGTGAATAAGAATAACAGAATTTATGTAAAAATGGCTACTGATCCTGTCATTACAGATATTTCAATTAAGGCAGCCAAAAGTGATTTTAATAAGAATATTCACGGACATATATATAGAACCGAAAAGGTTGGGAGCTGGATTTATACAGCTGAAGGCTTTAAAGGCTTTATCCATGAATCCCAGCGCAAAAGGGAGCCCCGTCTTGGCGAAAAAGTTGATGGGAGAATTGTAGATGTGAAAGAGGACGGAACAGTGAATGTTTCTCTTTCTCCCAGAAAACATGAGGCACTGGACGATGATTCCGAAAAAATCCTATCATATCTTGAAAGCCGCAATGGTGCGATGCCTTTCGGAGATAAAAGCGCGCCAGAAGATATACAGGAGCGTTTTCAGCTAAGCAAAGCTTCTTTTAAAAGGGCTCTGGGAAGGCTTATGAAGGAAGGCAAGGTTTATCAGGAAGATGGATGGACATATATAAAGAAAGACTAATTTACAATCTAAAAAACGGACAAGCCAATGCTTGCCCGTTTTATTATTATAGATGGTCTGTCTTTTTAGAATATTGGTTTTTCCCCGCCTTGCGGTTTTTCTCGCGCATCATATTTTTTTCGTGAAGAAGCGCATTATTGTCTTTCGCTTTTTTATCATTATCGGAAGTATGCGGCATAATAATAATACTCCTTTCATACTAAGAGGTTTATCCTTCAGAATATTACTGAAGTACAATCATATTGTCTGTCAGAATGAAATGGAGTATGTATTCTTCACTTAAGGTTTATATTTGCTTTTGGTAGAAAACCGCAATTGTTCCTGGACCCGTATGGGAACCGATTGCAGAGCCTATGGATGTAATATAGACTTCTTTGGCTTTAAGCTCTTCCAGGATTAATCTTTGCATTTCCAGAGCTGTGTCTTCATCATCTGCATGGCTGATGCCGACCGTCTGGTTCTCAAACGAAGTCCCATTTTCTTTCATCAGCTCAATAATGCGGCGAAGAAGCTTTTTCTTGCCGCGCAGTTTCTCAATCGGTACAAGTTTGCCATCTTCTACAGTTAGGAGAGGTTTAATATTCAAAAGTCCGCCTAGAAATGCGGAAGCTTTAGAAACACGTCCGCCTTTTGCCAGGTATTCGAGGTCATTTACAGTGAATAAACTCTCGAGGTTCCGGCAGCGAAGTTCGATATCTTGCTGTATATCTTCCTTGGATGCACCTGATTGTGCTTTGGCAGCAGCTGCCTTCACGATTAATCCATATCCCAATGAAGCAGCCTTGGAATTGATAATGGATAATTTGAAATCCGGGTATTTCTCTTTTACCTGCTCCAAAATCATTACAGCGGTCTGGTATGTACCTGAGAGTCCGGAGGAAAAAGAAACATAAATACCGTCTTCATTTTGTTCTGCCATTTTCATGAACGTTTCTTCAAAATGTAGAGGGGATACCTGAGATGTTTTAGGCACCTGGCCATCACGGATAGCATCATAAACATCCTTAGGTTCTATGGTGACTAAATCTTCATATTCTGTATCATTCAGTTGAACCTTTAATGGGAAAAGTGTGACGCCATTTTCTTCATAGAAGCTTAGCGGCAGATCACACGCACTTTCACCTGCTTTCAAACTATATGAATTAAGTTTATAGAAATCAAGGAGAAAAAACAATGAATTGTGTTGAAAATGACACTGACTGGGTAAAGAAAATAATAAGAAAATTCAGGGGGTAAAAAATGGTTTGGTTAGAAACTAAGAAAGTATTTATTGTTTTAATTGGTGCAATATTGAACGCGATTGCGATGAATTTTTTTCTGATACCTGCCAATGTATATGCGAGCGGTTTTACAGGTGTGGCCCAGCTCTTATCAAGCATTCTGGGGGATTTTGGATCAACAGGGCTCCTGCTTTTCATTCTAAATATTCCCGTCACCATTTTAGCCTGGAAAAAGGTTGGAAGGTCGTTTACCATTTATAGTTTTCTCAGCGTATTCTTAATGTCTTTTTTCCTGGAAATAATACCGGTAATTCATGTATCAAAGGATATTTTGCTTAATGCCGTTTTTGGAGGTGTCATTGCGGCTGTTGGCGTAGGGATAACACTAAAATGGGGGGCTTCCACAGGAGGGATGGATATCATCGCGATGGTATTGTCCCGAATGAAAGACAAGCCTGTCGGTACATATTTTTTCACACTTAACGCCATTATTATAATAACTGCCGGCTTTTTGTATGGCTGGGAAAAAGCCTTATACACTCTTGTTACCCTATATGCCTCAACCAGGGTCATTGATGCCATTCATACAAGACATGAGAAACTGACAGCGTTGATTATAACGAAAAAATCGGAAGAAATGAAAAAAGCCATCCATGATCATCTTGTCAGGGGGATTACAACCATTCCTGCAAAGGGGGCTTTTACAAATGAAAACAAGGAAATGATGATGATTGTCATCACCCGTTACGAGTTATTTGACCTTGAAAGAATTATAAAAGAAGTAGATCCGAATGCTTTTACGAATATTGTCCAAACCGCTGGTGTATATGGTTTCTTCCGCAGGGATTAAATGGAATGGAGGGATGAAGGATGCTTCGGCTTTTGGCTGCTGCTGCTCTGATTATCTTTACTATGCCTTTGCAAAGTTTTGAAGCTTCTAAAAAGGAAATGCCATTTGATTTTAAAGTAACGCCTCAAGCAGGAACAGAAAACATGGAGATGGAATTAGTTCTGAGGAATACTGCCAATTACCCGCTAAGCTTTGAGTTTAGGACTTCCCAATTTTACGATGTGGATATATTCAATCAAAAGGGCGAAAAGGTATATTCCTCTTCAGAAGGGAAAGCGTATTTACAGGCTATACAGACTGTTGCCCTCAAACCGGATGAAATTAAGGTGTGGAAAGAGCAATGGGATTATCGGCACAAAGGCGTAAGAGTTAAGGAAGGGGAGTACATTGTAAAAGCCAGGCTTTTGGCATCAAACATAAATGGGAAAGAAATGGAGACTAAAGCGGAATCAAAAGCCTCTTTCTATATTCCAGGAGAAAATCCTGCCTTTCGCCATGTTAAGGTCTCTGGAGAGAATGGCTTTTATACAGTATCAATTGAAGGGCGTCTAAAAAGCGGAAAGCTATGGTATACAGTTGAAGATGGCCATAATGAACTGCTGCCTGAAAAGGGAGTATCAGCACGTTCAAATAACTGGGAGAACTTTAAGATAAAAGTAAGCATTTCTGTTGATAAACTGCCTGAAAACGGATCATTGATTTTGCATTTATATGAAAAAAGCCATGAAGACGGACATATTATTAATTCCTTTCCTGTTATCCTGGAAAGGAGATAAAAAAGAAGCTGGCAGCCATCGAGGCTGCCAGCTTCTTTTTAGCGATTCTGCGAATATTGTTCAAGCTCCTGCTGCATCTCCCGCAGCTGTGCCTGTTCAGCCGCATTGGAATTGGCAAACGCGGAACTTAAAGCATTTTTCGCGCGGGAAACAGTTTCTTCGCCTGCAGAATTTTTAGCTATTTCCACATATTTTCTGGCTTCCTGCAATAGTCTGTTTCCCATCGTTATATTCCTCCGAGGGATGATTCTTTCACATTAGCTAATTTTTGGGCTTCCGCCTCTGCATAGGTCATGTGGTACGGGATACGTTCATCATGCTTACTAACAGTATCAACACCCTGTTGTACGAAGCGTTTTGATTTATTACGTTTACCCATTCGAATCCCCTCCATGAAAGAGTTTAAAGCAGCATTGTGCTGCTCCATCCTTTAGTATGCTCTATAGGAATGATTTAAAAAGGGAATTTAATGGACTGATTACTATTTAATTCTTTTTGTTCATTTGCTTACAGTGCTTTAAGGTTTAATAATTCATTTAGATAGATTCCGATTCCATCTTCCTCGTTGGTTAGGGTGACTTCATTGGCAATATTTTTAACCTGGTCTATAGCATTGCCCATGGCAATCCCGTAGCCTGCAAATTCAAGCATTTCAAGATCATTGTCTTCATCACCGAAAGCTATGATCCGCTCAGGCGGTATTTGGAAGTAATCAGCTGCTTTTTGGAGGCCAACGGCTTTATTCAGACCTGTTTTTACGATTTCAATGACATGCCATGGAGCCGCCCAGCGACGGTGGTCAATCACTTCGGCATGGACTTCAGAAAGATGGGCTCTAATTGTTTTTACATGTTCTTCATCTGTATGGATCAGCATGCTTGTCGGATTATCATTAAGATAATTGCGCAAATCTCCAGTCGTAATTTTGGGATCGCCAAAACCGAAGATATCCAGAAGCTTTTCATCATGGTAATGCAGGTAAACATCATCTATAACTTCTGCTACAATATTATGAACTGTATAACTATTAACTGCTTCGACAATTTCCTTTGCAACGTTCATTTGCAAAGGTGTGTGATAAACTCCCCAATTATGATCTTTAGGATGATGTATATAAGCACCATTGAAATTGACTATTGGCGTAGTCAAGCCCATTTCACGATAGTAAATTTCGCTGGAGCGATATGGCCTACCTGTGGCAATCATCACTTCATGTCCTTGTTCACGTGCCTTTTGAATAATCATTTTAGTTTTAGCTGAGATGGTTTTGTCATCTTTTAATAATGTTCCATCAAGGTCCAGTGCAATTAAATGTTTTTCTGCCATAAGATCTCCTTCTAAGCGCTCAGCACTTTTTCTTAAGAATAAAACTGCAGATAGCGGACTGCAGCAAATTGCTTATCTTGAAGTATGCCCCGCTTTTCTTTTAAGTGTAAAGGTTTTGGAAAAAAAAAGTCTACATGTTAAACTGAAAAAATAGAAAGAATTTACATCATGACAAGAGCGTAAGCTTTTACAAAATCATTTTATACATATATGTTATCAATATTATTATAATTTTGTAAAAAAAATCACTTGTGCCCTAACAGATTTAGGAGGAAGAACTGTGGTTGTTATTGAACATAAGCATTTCAAAGAAATTCCTGTTCTTGAACTTGCCAGGCAGGAAGTAAAGGGGGAACGCTTGCCATTCATTATTTTCGTTCATGGCTTTACGAGTGCCAAAGAACATAATCTGCATTATGCCTATCTGCTTGCTGAAAAAGGGTTCAGGGTGGTGCTTCCGGACACTTTACTTCATGGGGAAAGATCTGAAGGTTTATCAGGCAGCGATTTAAATTTCAAGCTATGGGATATTGTTCTGAATACCATTGCGGAATTGAACATAATCAGGGATGTCTATGAGGATGCAGATTTGATCGACCAGGGAAGAATAGGGCTTGTGGGCACCTCCATGGGAGGAATAGTCACTTTGGGCGCCTTGACCCAGTATGAGTGGGTCAAGGCTGCAGTAAGCCTTATGGGTATGCCGTATTATGAAAAATTTGCACAGCTTCAGCTGGATGAATTGAAGAAGAATAAGGTTGAAATTCCGCTTTCCAGCGAAGAACTGGCAGATCTGCTGGGGACTTTAAGGGAGCGTGATTTAAGTCTTCAGCCTGAAAAACTCGGAGGAAGGCCTCTTATGTTCTGGCATGGCAAAAAAGACCCGGTTGTGCCTTATTCCTATACATACCAATTTTATGAGACCATTCAGCCCTTATATAGTGACTCACCTGAAAACCTCATGTTCATATCAGATGAACAGGCAGGGCATAAAGTAAGCAGGGAAGGGCTGCTGGAAACGGTTAAATGGTTCGGGGAACATCTATAACCAACATTTTTTCAATTCATTTAAATATTTGTTAAGATAAAGATAAAGTAAATAATGAAGGAGTGCTGCAGATATGGACCAGGATTTAAAAGACAGCATCATGGGTGCGCTTGAACTTGTTGTTGACCCGGAGCTGGGGATAGATATTGTAAACTTAGGCTTAGTATATGATGTTAAAATGGAAGAGGAAGGGAAAGCCGTAGTAGATATGACTCTTACATCCATGGGCTGTCCTTTGGCAGGAACAATTGTTGAACAAGTAAAGTCAGCTTTGGCTGATATTCCAGAAGTAAAGGACACTGAAGTGAACATTGTCTGGAACCCGCCTTGGTCTAAAGACAGAATGTCCCGCTATGCAAAAATTGCACTAGGCGTACAATAAGATTGAATCTTAAAAAACAGCTGGAGTATTTTCCAGCTGTTTTTTTATGCCCTTGCTTGTAATTTTTTGAACGTAACTCTGTACATGAGCATTGTATGTGAGGTAGTTCACTTATTTAACATGCCGATTATCCTATAATAACGATGGAAAGACAAAATTGCGTTGATGAAACAGCCAGTATTGAGCTGTTTAGGAGGCATTTCAAATGGGATTTGATAGAAATTTTAATAATGACCCTTTTATTGTGATATGGGAATTAACAAGGGCATGCCAGCTAAAATGTCTGCATTGCCGAGCGGAAGCGCAATACAAGAGAGATCCGCGAGAGCTTTCTTTTGATGAAGGGAAGTATTTGATTGACCAAATCAAGGAAATGAACAACCCTATGCTTGTTTTTACTGGTGGAGATCCATTAATGAGGCAGGATGTATTCGACATTGCCGAATATGCTGTAAAAAAAGGCGTGCGTGTTTCGATGACGCCCAGTGCGACACCCAATGTAACAAAAGAAGCTATTGAAAAAGCTAAAAAGGTCGGCTTAGCTCGATGGGCTTTCAGCCTTGATGGGCCAAATGCGGAAATCCATGACCATTTTAGAGGTACTTCCGGATCCTTTGATTTAACGATCGAAAGGATTAAATATTTGCACGAGCTTGAAATACCAGTCCAGATTAATACAGTTATTTCGCGTTATAATATAGATTATCTTGAGGAAATGGCTAAGGTAGTCGAAGAACTCAAATGTGTTCTTTGGAGTGTGTTCTTCCTCGTCCCAACAGGAAGAGGGCAGGAAAAAGATATGATTTCTCCGGTTGAACATGAGAAGGTATTTACATGGCTGTATAACTTAAGCAAAAAAGTTACTTTCGATATCAAGACAACAGCTGCCCAGCATTACCGCCGAGTAGTCATTCAGCAAAAAATGAAGGAAGCGAAGGCTCAGAATGAGGACATTCAATATCTTGATGCACTTACACAGCAAGGGCTAACGGGTTCTATAGATGGTTTAGGCAGGGCACCTAAAGGAGTAAATGACGGAAATGGATTTGTTTTCATTTCACATATTGGGGATGTTTATCCCAGCGGGCTGCTGCCTGTTAAAGCAGGGAATGTAAGGGAACAGCCACTTGCTGAAATATACAGGGAATCGCCAATTTTTAAAAACCTCAGAAATCCTGATAAGTATAAAGGGAAATGCGGACTATGCGAGTTCCGTTATGTATGCGGGGGATCCAGGTCACGGGCATTTGCCATGACAGGGGATTATATGGAAAGCGAGCCGTTTTGTGTCTATATTCCAAAGGCACATAGAAAGAAAGAGGCAAAATCATAAAAGAAAGAGGAGTGCAGTTAAGATGCACTCCTATTCGATGCTGCAATATACGGCAGGGCAGTTTTCACAGCCTATTTCCTTTTTTACATCTTGAAGATCTTTGACTGTGATCGTTCCAGTTAGAATGGTGATGATGCCGTCTTTTTTCAGTTCACCCAGTATCCGGTTGGTGCTTTCCCTGGAGGTGCCGCAGAAATTCCCAAGTTCTTGATTCGTAAGGGGCAGATCAATGAGTATGCCGCCCATAACCTTAATGCCATAGCTGTTAGTCATTCTGATAAGGGTTGAATAAAGGGCACCTTTTTTTCCATTAAGGACGAGATCTCTAAATTTGGTCTGTGTATTACGGAAGTGGTCGCTCATCCATTTCATAAATTCATAAGCTAATGTACTATTTTTAAAAATCTCCCTTTCCAGGACATCTTTTTTTATCACAGCAACTTCACCAGCTTCAAGCACTAAAGCATTTAATAAATATTTAGGTTCACTGGTAAATAGGGTCAGCTCACCAATGATTTCATTTTCTCCGCATATCCTGAAAGTGAGTTCTCTGCCATCTGCTGTTATCTTGCTGATTTGTATCTTGCCTGAAAGTATAATATAAAGCTCATCAGCATCCATACCTTCCTGAAAAATGTAGGCCCCTTTGGGGGTTTTCATACGCCGGTCTGCGAAATGAAGAAGCTCTTTAATCTCTATGGAATGTGTCGGTTTAATGGCTGTACGAGGCATGTTGACCCTCCTTCATAAAACAACTGTCTTTTTTCACAATAATATCATTTGTATAGTGAAAACATTGCCGGCTTTTGTGTCTTTATTGTGGCAAATTCTATTGAAATGGCGTGTCTTTGCTATTATACAAACAATTCCCTATTAACATTGAAACGATTGTATGTTCTAATAGTAGAAGCCCTTAATTTGAGATACTGGGTTATTTCTGTTATTTTAAGGGAAAGGCTAAAATATACATCTGTATAGAAAGCTTTTTTAAGTCACTCTTTATATGGAGTTGAACGAAATGGCTAAAACAATCGTAAAAGATAAATTGAATAGACCTTTAAGAGACCTTCGCATTTCTGTCATTGACCGCTGTAATTTCCGCTGTCAATACTGCATGCCGGCAGAAATATTTGGGCCGGATTTTGCTTTCCTTCCAAAAAACGAGCTCCTGAGCTATGAAGAAATTGAACGGCTGGCTAAAATTTTTATAAGCCTTGGAGTGGAGAAGATCAGGTTAACAGGCGGAGAACCGCTTATGAGAAAGGACATGCCTAAACTTGTAAAAATGCTTTCAGACATTGAGGGCTTAAAAGATATAGGACTAACCACAAATGGTGTATTGCTGCCCAAGCATGCGAAAGATTTAAAGGAAGCAGGACTGGTGAGGGTTAACATCAGTCTTGACAGCCTGGATGATGAGCTGTTTGGAAAAATAAACGGACGCAATGTGGGTGTCAAACCAGTTCTTGAAGGGATCGAGGCAGCAAAAGAAGCAGGGCTTGGCGTCAAGCTTAATATGGTCGTTAAAAAAGGCCTGAATGATTCTGAAATTGTCCCGATGGCTAAGTTCTGCAAAGATAACGGCTTACAGCTCCGCTTTATTGAATACATGGATGTCGGCAGTACAAACGGCTGGAAGATGGACGAGGTTGTTACCAAAAAAGAAATTTATCACATGTTAAAGGAACATTATTTATTGGAACCGGTAGATCCGGATTATTTCGGAGAGGTTGCCAAGCGATACCGATATAAGGGGACTGATGTGGATGTTGGGTTTATTACATCTGTTTCTGAATCGTTCTGTTCAAGCTGCACACGTTCAAGATTGTCAGCAAACGGCCAAATTTTTACATGCCTTTTCAATGGAGAAGGCCATGATCTGAAGGGAT
>ERZ1023203.148-NODE-148-length-12142-cov-4.415901_pt1 | contig 12142 bp, 13 predicted proteins | sample MGYA00380444_ERZ1023203 | MGnify/ENA primary metagenome ERZ1023203 (study PRJEB33173, sample SAMEA4830386) | metagenome | study: EMG produced TPA metagenomics assembly of the PRJEB25223 data set... | reverse complement strand
CGGAAGAAAAAAATTTTTAATAAGAAGTTCTTGACTCCTATTAGCTGGTTTAGTTCAATAAGATATAATAATTAATATCTTCAACAATGGGGCGCTATCTGAGTCTTTCTTTATGAAAAGAGCCATACTGATGGTTAGACGTTTGCCTTTTTTAGATAGAGCCTGATCTGAAATTCGTAATAAAATGCACTTAAAAACCTATGACTTCTTTAATAAAATGTTGATTGTGAAGTAAAAGCAGCCCAATTTCTCGTTAATAATACTGAGAAATTGGGCTTTGGAATTTCCTTATGTTACCTTAAATTAAACTAGTAAATGTAACTAAAACCAAGCCTTCTGGCAAGAAGGGGTACATTCTTTCGAATTTTTATCGCGAACTAAGCTTTACAACAGAATCTATTATCTGATTCCAGTCTTCACTATGAATCTCATGCCCTGTTCCATCAAGTGTCACTAATTCAGAATGAGGGATGGCTTTTTTAAGAGCAAGCCCGTGCTCGTATGGGAGGGCCGGGTCTTCTGTGCCATGAATAATGAGCACCGGTACGCTGATTTCAACTGTTCTATCGAAATATGCGTCTCCGCCTTGCAGCATAGCATGATTAAATCTGCTCGGCAGATGTTTGGCGCGATCTGCTTCTCTTGCAGCAAGTTTATACATTCTTTCCTGCTCGAAAGGTTTGGAGCCGGCTAATGTTTTCCATCCGCCCGCGAGAAAAGAAATAGCAGCATCCCGATTCGACCAATCGATGGAAGCACTCTTCGCGTGGTAATCCAGTATGTTCTGATCCATTGGCGGCAGCTTTTCCATCTCAGTCCCAAACACACTTGATGCAATGAGTGTAAGCGACAGTACACGGTCAGGATATCTTAAGGCAAGTATCTGGCCAGTTAAGCCGCCCATGGACATTCCAACGATATGTGCCTGCTCTATATGATAAGCATCCAGTACACCGGCCGCATCGTCAGCCAAGTCTGTTATCGTATAATTGGAAGTCCCAGGTTCATAAGTGGTGGATCGTCCCAGATCCCGATGGTCGTACCGAATGACAAATTTTCCCTGATCAGCAAGACGGAGACAGAAATCCTCATCCCACCAGTCCAGTGAAGTCATTGCGCCCATGATCAAAAGGACTGCTGGATCCTTAGCATTTCCAAAGCTTTCTGTACATATATCCACTTTATTTATTTTCATTATCTGTTCACTCATATTTTACCTCCGTATTATCTTATCACCGTTCCTAATGTCGCAGATCAGATTCTTCCGGAGCATGTTTGGCCTGCCCCTGTTCATTATCTGTGCCGAATCCACTTGATAATCATGACGAGGCCTCCTTTTAAATCTTTTTTAGCAAGGGACTCATCCCTATATTTATTACCTTAACATATGTCTAAGCACTTAAAAGCTAAAATTTCCATGTGTTTTTTTGGGATATGAAACGTTTCATGCTAATTTGCAGATTTGAGAAGGGAAAATATGAAGGGTGTGAATAACTAATATATTCGCATGTAGGTTAGATTAACAACCTTATTTTGTACTAATGGGCAAGTTAAATCTATCTAAAAAAGCACACATTTTTAAATAGAAGGGATGTGTGCTTTTGATTTTGATTTTTATGTTCTTTTCTCTTTAGTAATAAATAATAAAATCTGGGTGATGACGGCCAGGATAGGCAATTCCAGCAGAGGGCCTACTACTAAGGTCAATGCAATCAAAGGCTGGTCTGGAAATGCAGTCATTGCAATGGCTAAAGCAATCGGGGAATTTCTGGCTAAAGTAGTCAAGCTTAAACTGGCTCTGTCGGAGTTCGGAAATCTCATAAGCTGTCCAGCTTTTTGACTGACAAAAAGATTCAGGTATGGTTATTTTCCACAGTAACTCTAAATGATTAAGCAATAATTGTCCCTGTGATGCAAACATTGCAGCAATGGCCAAGATTAGAAAAATAATTGGCAATACGCTAAGATTGGATACAAGGCTTTTTCTTAACTGATCCTTGTTTTTTAAGAGGATCTTGGTAAAAACAGCCAGAACTAACGGTATGATTAATGTAACCAGAAGACTTTCAACTAAAAAACCCAGTTCTATTACTCCTGTCGTTCCGCCAAAAATCAGGAGGTAAATAGGCAGCAATATGACCTGTAAGATTAAGTTTAGAGGCAGGATAGCAGTTGATAAGGCAACATTTCCTTTTGCTATGCCTGTAAAGATCAGGTACCGGTCAGTGCATGGTGTAACCATCAGCATAATAAATCCAATATATAGTGACGGATTATCGCCTAAAAATACCATTGCCAGCAGCCATGCCAGGATGGGTGTCCAGACAAAGTTTATCATGATTGATGTGTATGTAAATTTTATGTTCTTAAAAGCTATCTTAATATCTCTAATAGGAATTTGTAAGAATGTAATATAAAGCATGGCTACTAATAATGGCACAATGATACTTTCTGCATTAGCCCTTATTAACTCTGCTTGCCCTATACTTATACCAATAATTACTGCTAAAAATATTATAAGAGTATATAATTTTTCGATTAAGTTCAATTTGACTCACAGCCTCTGAATATATCTATGCTTAGATAACTTTAGCATAGTTATTTTCGAATTGCTTATTTATGCAGCAGCTGCCGCAAATCATATCTCCATAATTTCTCCATATTTATTTGTTATTGTTTACTTTGGCAATAGTCATTAAGGCATGAAACTGAATAAGGAAGTGAAAAAAGATGAAGATAAAAATATTTCTGGCTGTCTTACTCATTTCAATTGTATTAGCTGGCTGTGGACAAGCCGATTCAAATGATGAGGCCGCTTTGAAGGCTGATAACATCAAAGATTTGGTGAATGATTATAGTATAGGAAACATTAAGAGCGAGTCTGCTTCGATTACTTCACAGCAGCTAGTGGTAAAAAAAGCGGATGGTGAAGAATTAGTCTATGATCTGCCGAAAGAAGAATTTTTCGTTTCTATTGCACCTTATGTTAATGAAACCCATCCTTGAACGAATCATAGCTTGACAGGTTGTCAAGGTGAATTAGCTGATAAAGAGTTTGATGTATTTATTGAAGATAAGGAAGGCAATATAATTTTGAACGAAAAAGTAAAGTCCCAGGCTAATGGGTTTTTCGATCTATGGCTTCCAAGAGATGAAACATATCAAATAAGGATTCAGTATGATGGAAAAGCATCGGAATCAGAAATTTCAACTTTTGAGAAGGACGGTACTTGTATTACAACTATGCAATTGATTTAGTAACTCAATATACAAAAGCTCGGGTTTTTATAGCCCGAGCTTTTTGTACAGGTTTCAATTTTTGCAGCAGCATTTTCAACTACTTTTGATTTGGCTATTTTTCTTCAAGATCATTTATTAACTTCTTCATTTCAGCAATTTCCTTTTTTTGAGTTTCAATAATGGTGTCAGCAAGGCTACGGACTCTCGGGTCTGATATCTGAGCCCGTTCACTGGTTAAAATGGCAATGGAATGGTGGGGAATCATGGCTTCCATGTAGTCTGCATCATCCACAGCAGTTTGACTTCGCAATAAAAATAAGGCGGCAAAGAAAACGACAATGCTTCCAGCGGCAATTCCAATATTTAATTTGCGGTTTTTTAACATGCTGCGCATAAAAGCTAACATAATTATTGCCATCGTGGCACCCATTAAAAGAGCCATATAAGCCCTTGTTTCACTGAAGAAGACATGTTCCCATTTATACGTGCTGAAATATTTAAAGAGGAACATGACAATCGTGGAGACAATAACCATACCTGCAAATTTTACATAAGGTTTCATTCTATTTCACCTCTTCAAGAAAGTCTTTAAGCTGTGTGTGTGTTGACAGCAAGCAGGAGCAGGCATGCGGCCACCTACTAACTACTGGACAGTACGTATGAAATCATCCTGTCAAAATGGCGGGTTCATTATTTTCTACCACTCCTATATTGAAATAAACTGCATATAAAATGCACATTTAGCTTTCTGCAAAATGCAGGGAGTCTTGCTGCCATTTGGGAAGCTTTCTTTTTTCGGCCAAAGGCAGGATTGGGGAATTATGTTACTATTTAATTAAATACTAAACATTGGAGGAATAGGATGTTTTGGACCATAATCAACATTTTGATAGCTGTTTACATCATTTACAGCCTGCAGGTTACTGGAAGAGAGATTGCAAAGGTGAGTAATGATGAGATTGAAAGGGAATTAAAAGATATTTAACAATCAATTGGAGAGAACATATGGAAATACTGTCCTGTTTCTTATTATTTTTTTATTGTAATTCTTTGGATTGCGAATTCAGACTTTTTATTTTCCCTATGGGGCATGATTATATGGATTATTTCGATTATATTGGGCTTTATTCTTTATAAACAAATAAGTGAGCCAAAATTGGTCAAAAAACTGGTATTGTACTCTAGCTTTTTTATGGTTTTTTTTAGTTCTGGCCACCATTTTTATTCATTTAGCTGTATCTTCTATGCGGTAAAGTTGTTACTTTTAGTGGAGAGGAAAAAGTGTTTATGCAAAATATTTTTACTCGTGTCCTGATAAAAGGTGGGGACCATCATATTTTAACAGTACAGGATAGAGGGGATCTGTGGAATTTGCCAGGGGGGAAACAAGAATTAGGAGAAACCCCTTTCGAGTGTGCAATACGGGAAGTAAAAGAGGAAATCGGATTAACTGTTCATGCACTTACTGAGGTACATCAGGAAGATTTCTATTTCAGCGATATCAAGTGGACGGGTTTCTTCTACTTTGCAGATTCTGTCAGCGGTGAACCTTGTATAAATGAATTAAATAAGATAAAGGGAATCCGATTTGTTAGTGATGCTGGGAAAGTGAACTTTCCGGATGAATTATCTGTTATATATGAAGAATTATTCAAAGACGATCTTATCTTAGGAAAAACTACTAATTGGGTTGACGTAAATTATACCGCTTTTATTCAAGATTAGCTGCCAAATAAGGCAGCTTTTTTGATTAACTAGTCGAAGGTATTGATAAAGGCTTTTCTGATAATTTCCAAAAATTGTATTGTTTTATAGATAAAAGACAGGGAAAAAACTATTAAGCAATTTATCTATTAAAAGATATTCAGGAGGGAAAATGTGAATAAGCAACCAAGAGACGTAGAGAAAAAAGATATTTCAGTAGTAGACAGCAGTGTCGCTAGAAAATCTATGATGGGTACATCTATCGGGAATGCGATGGAGTGGTTTGATTTTGGTATTTATTCCTTCTTAGCCGTTACAATTGGAAAAGTTTTTTTTTCGGAAATTGATCCATCCTTTCAGTTAATATATGCTTTTGCTACATTCGCGGTGGCTTTTATAGCACGGCCGCTAGGGGGTATATTCTTTGGTATGATGGGTGACCGTATTGGCCGGAAGAATGTTCTGGCACTCACCATGATTCTGATGTCTGCTGCTACCCTTAGTATTGGTTTAATACCCAGTTTCGCAGCAATTGGGATTACTGCACAGGTCTTATTGCTATTAGCCAGACTCGTTCAAGGTTTCTCAACTGGTGGTGAGTATGCGGGGGCTATGACCTACATTGCGGAAACCACTCCCGATAAAAAACGCAGCTTTATGGCAAGCGGTTTAGAGGTTGGAACACTGGTAGGATTTATAGCGGGTGCCGGCCTTGTAACCCTTCTGACATCTATTCTTGGAAGTGAGACGATGGTGGATTGGGGCTGGAGAATACCTTTCTTCATTGCTGCTCCACTTGGCATAATCGGCTTCTACTTCCGTAATCATTTGGATGAAACTCCAGCATTTGAAGCGATGAATCAAACTATAGAAGAAAGAAAAGAACATTCATCTTTAAGAGAGATTTTTGCTGAGCATTGGAAGGCGCTATTAATCTGTACAGCAATCGTTATATTTTACAATGTAATGAGTTACACCGTTCTCACCTATATGCCTTCATATATGTCAGAAGAACTTGGCTACAGTGAACAGAAGGGGTTATTGCTTCTTGTGCTTGTTATGATTGCGATGGTTCCAATGGTTTTGGCAATGGGCCATTTAAGTGATCGCTATGGCAGGAACCGAATATTAAAAGCAGGCTTATTGGGGGCGATTGTACTAAGCATACCTGCATTCATGCTGGTTCGTTCAGGCAATATTTATGCTGCATTTTTTGGATTGCTGATTCTTGGTGCGCTGCTGTCCACCTTGCAAGGGTCCCTGCCGGCTACTCTGCCATCTTTATTTTTCACGAAAGTGCGTTACGGTGCACTTGCCATCACATATAATACGGCGACATCACTTTTTGGAGGAACGACTCCGCTGCTTGTGGCATGGCTGGTGAGTGTAACAGATAATAAAATGGTACCGGCATTTTACCTGATGGGCATGTGTGCATTCGGAATTGTAGTTGTCACTCTATTTGTAAGAGAGACTGCAGGCAGGTCGCTTCGCGGCTCCGCTCCAGTCGTTGAACATCCGAGTGAGATAAAAGAAGTCCTAAAAAATCCGGAAAAAGCCTACTGGTGGCATGATGAGGCAAAGCCAACAGGAAAAGGCAGTCTGGATAAGGGGCTGTTGACCAGTTTACTGCAAAAATACTAATCATTAAAAGCTTACTTATAGCTATTAAATTAGCCGAATTGAGTAAGCTTTTTTCTTTTACCTATTATTCTTACTTTATAGCAGGCCAGGTTGTACCGTAATCATTGTTTATCAAATTTCAGCCTTATGGCAGCCAAGTTCAACAAGCATAAAAAAATACTGTAAAGTAATTACATTTACAAAAAAATGAAAATGAATTATAGTTATTAAAGAGTCATTATGTCTGTAATTAAGAATATATGAGTGTTAACATCTTAGCCCTCTAATGAAAATTAAAATATAAAAGGAGATAGAGATATTATGGAATTCTGGGAATCGAGTTTTATAGAAAAACAAACGATGTGGGGGTTTGAGGCTGCAGATTCCGCTATCTTAACAAGGGACTTTTTCCTTGAAAAGAATGTTAAGGATATATTGCTGCCGGGTTTTGGATATGGAAGAAATGCGAAGGTTTTTATTGAAAATGGCATAAATGTGACAGGTATTGAGATTTCAAAAACAGCCATTGATCTGGCGAGGCAAAATGGGATTGACAGCGGAATTTTCCATGGCTCAGTAACTGACATGCCTTTTGATACACAACACTACTCTGGTGTATTCTCCCATGCTCTTATTCACTTATTGAATAAGGCCGAGAGAGAGAAGTTCATTAAAGATTGCTATGATCAGTTAAAGCCAAATGGCTATATGATTTTTACAGCTGTTTCAAAAAAAGCACCCATGTTTGGCAAGGGCAAACAATTGGATAAAGACTATTTTGAGATCATGGAAGGTGTGAAAATGTTTTTTTATGATTCTCACTCCATAAAACAAGAATTTGGACAATACGGCCTGATAGAGATTTCAGAAATTGACGAGCCAAATAAGGATATGAAAAATAAACCATCAATAAACTTCTTCATGATAAAATGCAAGAAAAAATAGTGCCAGCTGCCATCACGGCAGCTTATTTTTTAGATTCATTTTTGGTTTAATGATAAAATTTTTAACTGTACAAACACTTGTTCTTATCTTACTATTGAACTGAGGGGGAGAATAAATGAAAAAAACAAATTATTTGGAATTAAAACATTTCACTAATGATCATATGGATATCTTGAATTCTTTTGAGCTTCCTAAAGAGCAGGTTCAATTCACTTCACTGCCAAGCAATTATAAAGAAGTAACAGAAGGCCAGCATCGGATCGTTTTCCTTTGTGATGGAGAACCAGTGGGCTTCTTTTTATTGCATTCAACTGAAAGAGTAAAGGAGTATTCGGACAATCCGCAGGCGATGCTGCTAACATCATTATCCATTAACCAGGCTAAGCAAGGACGAGGATATGCAAAGCAGGCTATGTTATTATTAAGAAAATTTGCTGCTGACGAATTCCCTGACTGTAATGAAATCGTGTTAGCTGTTAATCATAAAAACATAGCTGCTCAAAAACTGTATGAGAAAATTGGATTTGAGGATACAGGACGCAGAAAAATAGGGCCAATTGGAGAACAGTACATAATGAATTTAATTTTTGCTGACTAGTTCATATTTGACAAAGGGAGGTTTCAGCAATATTAAATGTAAGAACTCATCAATTTTATGGGGCTGAAGTAATAGAAAGAAAAATACGGTACGATTCCCAGGTCGTGGAATATAATTGTATGCTGCTGACAGCACAAAATCAGAGTGCGGTGCTTTTTCATATTATTGAAGACACTTTTACAATGATAGCACATCAAGCTCGATTAACCATACCGAAAGGCAGTTATACGATTGCTTATTACTGGGAAGATCGCCCATATAATTTATATTTCTGGAGAGATCATAAAGGAAATTATTTAGGCTCTTACTTTAACATTGTAAGAAATACAGTGATAGGCGATGGAATGGTATCTTTTGAAGATTTAATAATCGATATTTTGGTGCTTCCGAATGGAGAATATTTTATTTTAGACGAGGATGAATTGCCTGAGTCATTGGAGAAATTTGAGAATGGTTCGGTCCAGCAGGCTTTAAACTTATTAATAAAATCTATTCATAATGTTCATCTTCAAACTATTTCAGAATCTGAAGGCATTTATGCACACGATAAATTTATTTCTTTGTTGGAGAAGTTTGTGAATAAGCATACGGAAAATACTTAATCCCAGAAATAAGAGGGGATTTAAGGCCAATAATTTGATATTGATATTAAATATAAAAAGCACTATAATGACAGTATAAAAGTTCATGGAAGTTACGTAATGTATAATTGCCTGACTCTATGTCTTTTCTTAAATGTATAATGGTGAGATGGATAACTAGTAGGATAACCTGCTTAGAGATTAGCCCGCCATAAAATAGTTTGTGTATATTCATGCACAAAACTATTTTATGGCGGGCTTTTTATTTTGGGAAAAGGGGAGTTTACATTGTCAGAAACAGTCAGAGTAAAGATTAATGGGGAGGTACGCGAGGCGGAAAAGGGGACTCGTATCCTCGATTATCTTTTGCAGCAAGGGATAGAGCACCCGCATATCTGCTATTCAGAGGTATTAGGCCCAATACAGACTTGTGATACGTGTATGTGTGAGATAAATGGGAAAATGGGGAGAGCCTGTTCTACGCAAATGGAGGAAGGAATGGATATCCTGACTTCCTCAGAACGGGCCAAAACGGCACAATCAGAGGCAATGGACCGCATCCTTGAGAATCACTTGCTTTATTGTACGGTTTGCGACAATAACAATGGGAATTGCCGTGTTCATAATACCGCTGAATTTTTAGAAGTGGAACATCAAACCCGTCCATTCCGGGAAAAAGGATATGAAGTGGATATGTCACATCCTTTTTACCGATATGATCCCAATCAGTGTATTCTTTGCGGGCGCTGTGTGGAAGTATGCCAGGATTTACAGGTTAATGAAACACTGACGATTGATTGGGAGCGGAAAATGCCGCGTGTCATTTGGGATAAAGATTCATCCATCAATGAATCTTCCTGCGTATCCTGCGGGCAGTGTGCAACGGTTTGTCCATGTAATGCGCTAATGGAAAAATCAATGCTCGGGGAAGCTGGTCTTATGACCGCTATTCCAAATGATTTATTAAACCCAATGGTAGATCTGATTAAAGAAGTCGAACCCGACTATAAGACCATCTTTGCCTTGTCAGAAGTAGAGGCTGCCATGCGGGATACCCTCACAAAGAAAACCAAAACCGTTTGTACGTTTTGCGGAGTGGGGTGTTCATTTGAAGTATGGACAAAGGGCCGTGAAATCTTAAAGATCGAGCCGACTGAAAATGGGCCTGTTAACAGTGTTTCTACCTGTGTTAAAGGAAAGTTTGGGTGGGATTTTATCAATAGTGAGCAGCGTCTTACAACACCTTTAATCCGAAAGGGGGATGAGTTTGTTCCTGCCTCCTGGGATGAAGCCCTGACATTGATTGCAGAAAAATTGGGCTCGATCAAGCAAATGTATGGAGGGCGTGGTCTAGGATTTGTCAGTTCTTCCAAAACAACGAATGAAGACGCTTATCTTATGCAAAAATTAGCCCGTCAGGTGTTTGAATCAAACAATATTGACAATTGTTCACGATATTGCCAGTCACCTGCAACCGATGGGCTGCTTGCGACAGTTGGACATGGAGGCGACTCCGGCACGATTAAAGATATTGCGAGTGCAGGGCTTGTGATCATTATTGGTGCAAACCCAACTGAAGGCCACCCAGTGCTTGCGACAAGGGTGAAGCGTGCAAAGAAATTATATGGCCAGAAGCTGATTGTGTCAGATCTTCGAAAACATGAAATGGCTGAGCGATCTGATCTGTATCTGCATCCAAAACAGGGAACGGATTATGTATGGATAACAGCTGTTGCCAAATATATCATCGATCAAGGCTGGCATGATGAAACCTTTATTGAAAAACGTGTAAATCAATACAGTGAGTATCTGTCACTCCTTGAAAAATACACCCTTGAATATGCAGAGGAAGTAACGGGGCTTTCAAAAGAACATCTGATCAAAACGGCCAGAATGATACATGAAGCAGATGGAACATGCGTTTTATGGGGAATGGGGGTAACCCAAAATGTAGCAGGTTCTCATACATCCGCTGCGATCGCGAATCTTCTGCTTGTAACAGGGAACTTTGGCCGTCCTGGTGCAGGGGCATATCCTCTTAGGGGGCATAACAATGTACAGGGATCCTGTGATATGGGGACTCTGCCGCAATGGCTTCCAGGGAATCAGCGTCTGGCAGATGATTTGGCCAGGGCGAAGTTTGAACAGGCATATGGCATCAGAATTTCCGAAATGCCTGGCCTAACCAATATTGAAATGTTAGAAGCAGTGGAGAAGGGCGATTTAAAAGCTATGTATCTAATGGGAGAGGATATGGCATGGGTCGATTCAAACTCCAACCATGTGCATGATACTTTCGGTAAATTGGAATTCTTTGTTGTCCAGGATGTGTTTCTTACCAAAACGGCCCAATTTGCAGATGTCGTCTTGCCGGCAGCTCCATCACTAGAGAAAGATGGAACATTTACCAATACAGAGCGGCGCATTCAGCGGCTCTATCGTGCGCTAGAACCATTGGGTGAATCTAAACCCGATTGGTGGATTATTCAGCAAATCGCCCAATATATGGGAGCTGATTGGAATTACAGACATCCGAGCGAAATAATGGATGAAATTGCAGGCTTATCTCCGATTTTTGAAGGGGTATCGTATGAACGGCTTGAGGGATGGAACAGCTTAATATGGCCGGTACAAAAAGATGGAACCGATGAGCCCCTCCTTTATACGGAACGGTTTAACTTTCCAGATGGAAAAGCCCGCCTTTCCCTAGTGGAATTTGTTCCGCCTATTGAATTTTCGCCGGAATACGATCTGACATTGAATAATGGACGGCTACTAGAACATTTCCATGAAGGAAACATGACCAATAAATCCAAGGGGCTTCAGTATAAACTGCCTGAGGTATTCGTGGAAGTTTCCCCGGATCTGGCACGTGAACGAGGTGTTAAGGACGGGTCGCTTGTACGTCTTGTGTCCCCGTATGGAGCAATAAAGCTTCGTACGATCATTACCGATCGGGTACAGGGGAAAGAACTGTATGTCCCTATGCATTCAGTCAGTCATGAAAATGCCATCAATCTATTAACTGGAAGTGTCGGTGATGTTCGGACGCAGACGCCAGCCTATAAGCAGACAAAAGTAAAAATGGAAATATTAAAGGCAAAAGGCAGTACGCCGCTTCCGTTATATAATCCCCGTTATGCAAAACGAAATCCGCAGCTCGGTGTACAGGTGGAACGAAAATGGGCACGAGAAGATTATGAGCCCATTGCAAGCCTGACAGGAGGGACTAAGTAATGGCGAAACCGATATACAAAGTCGCTGAACCAATATTAAATGAAAAAGATATGCAAGGCCAGGCTCTTGAAAAAATGCTGAGAGACTTAACGCAAAATGCGGATGGCATACAGGAAGCAATAAAACTGCTCCAAGAGCTTCATGAGAGTGGAATCCTGGAAGCCGTTACTAGTTTAGTTGAAGCAAAGGAAAAAATCGCTAAGATTGCGGTTGG
>ERZ1023203.147-NODE-147-length-12153-cov-38.730203_pt1 | contig 12153 bp, 12 predicted proteins | sample MGYA00380444_ERZ1023203 | MGnify/ENA primary metagenome ERZ1023203 (study PRJEB33173, sample SAMEA4830386) | metagenome | study: EMG produced TPA metagenomics assembly of the PRJEB25223 data set... | reverse complement strand
GAGCGTGAAGCTTTCTTAAAGCAGCTTCAAATTGATTGGGATGAGTAACATTTATGATAGCGACTGTAGAGCTATACAATGTGTTAAAGGTGTGGCGCTTTTATGGGCTATCTATGATTAGTCAATGGTAAAAGTAAAAGAGGTAAATTGATTTTGCATCTTTCTGTCAAAGTTATCGAATAAATGTAAAAAAAATGAAAGAGAATTTAAGATAAATAGCAAGTCCGTCAATTTTGACCACGATGATAATATAGGTTTTATATAAATAAGATGGCTTATCGGAAGTTATCTGTAACTCATCCATTACAGATGGTATAATATAAAGGTCGCCTATCTCTCAGGCGTCAATTCAGACGCAGAGAGGAGGTGTATAAAGTGATACTTATTTTCGTTCACATCATAGCGCCAGTCATCAGTGGCTGTGCCATTGCGTTTTTTACTCATTGGCTAAGTAAATGCAATAAAAAATAGGTGACATATAGCCACACCAACAAAAATCCCCTCACTACTCGCAATAGTGAGGGGATTGGTGTATAAGTGAATACTTATTTTCGTTACCAAAATTATAACACTGGTAAGTAAAGAAATGCAAAATTTAAGAAATAATAGTGATTAAGAAGAGATGATATCTAAATACTCTTAATTGGTGATAATATATACAGCTTATTTATAAAAATAAAATTTAGTTGTATTGCCATATTTTTGCACTATTCTTCTTTGATTTTGACAACTTGTTTACCGAAATTCTCACCTGTAAATAACTTTCTGAATGCAGAAGGTAAATTGTCAAAACCTTCATCTATCGTCACTTCAAATTTAATTTTACCTTCAGACACCCATTGTGCGAGTTGTTCGCTTGCTTCTTTAAAATGATCAGCGAATTGTGCTACTACAAAACCTTGCATTAATGCTTGATTTTTAATCAACGTTCCTTGGATACGTGGTCCAATATCGTCTTTTTCATTATTATATGCTGAAATTGCACTGCATACCGGAACGCGTGCAAATCGATTTAAGTGTTTAAACACTTCATCAGAAATTGCGCCACCTACATTTTCAAAATACACATCAATACCATCTGGTACAGCCGCTTCGAGTTGCTGTGTGAAATCATCTTGTTTATAATCAATGGCCGCATCAAATCCTAATTCATCTGTTAAATATGCTGTTTTCTGCTTACCACCAGCAATACCGACAACTTTTGCGCCTTTAATCTTAGCAATTTGTCCTACGACAGAGCCTACAGCACCGGATGTAGCTGACACGACAACCGTTTCTCCAGATTTTGGTTGACCAATTTGAAGCAATCCTGTATAGGCCGTCATTCCTGGCATGCCTAACACTCAAATATAAATGTAATGGTACATCTTTTAATGGAACAGGGGTCATATCGTCTCCATTCACTGTATTTATCTTTTTCCAATATTTTATACCTCCAAAATATCAAAATACTTTATGACTTATATACTTCGTTTCAATATTTATATATTCCTTTTAATTTTTATATCTACTTTTCAGAAATTTTATCAGCAGTTTGCGATTTATATGTGTAATTTATTAGAAATTGATAGCTGAATTAAAATTGCAATTATTACCAATTTTTTCAATTCTAGTCCTTCATTTTTCTAAGAAATTAACTTAATGATTGCAATGACGATTAAAATACTTACAATCACTTTTTGAATATTATCAGGTATTTTTTGCCCTATTTTCATACCTAGAGGCGTAAATAGTATACTACCTAAAATTAATGGTATTGCACTATTGATAGGAATATAACCCTGTAATAATTTAATAATAAATGCTCCAATAGAAGAAATGAATGCAATTACAATACTATTTATTACAACCATGTTCATTGGTAATTTAAATATAACAAGTAATACTGGAATAATAATAAATGCTCCACCAGCTCCTACAATACCAGATACCAAACCGATGATACTACCTATTGTAATTAAAAGTACGCAATTAAACTTAATATGACTAGTAGATGGTGTGACTTTAATAAACATTAGAATAAGAGCTAACAAAGCAATGATTATATAAATTACATTAACAAACTGACTATTAAATACAGTTGCTAATAACGCACCTAGAATACTACCTATTACCATTCCACTTCCCATATTAAGTATAAGCGTTCTAGAAAAATTCTTGTTTTTATATGCTTTTAAAGATCCACTCAATGTACTAAAAAACACCTGACTTGAAGTTAATCCTGAAGCAATATAAGCACTATAAGTAGGTAAGCCAAATAAAGGTGGTAATAATAAGAGAGCAGGGTAAATAACAATAGCTCCTCCTATACCAACTAATCCAGAAATAAATCCTCCTAAGATACCAATAACTAACATTACTATAATTGCTGTTATACTTATCATTTACTTTTTATTAATAATTCAACTGCTTCGTTAATTAGTGCTTGAGAATCTTCACTATTTTCTTCAGACATTTTGACGCATTCTACTAAGTTCTCGCTAATGATAATACCCATTAAACGTTGAATAGAACTTTTAGATGCACTTAATTGACTAATGACATCTTTACAATTTTTTTCTTCCTCCATCATTTTAATGACCCCATTAAGCTGTCCTTGTATGCGATGAATACGATTAATCATCTTTTTATTATATTTCAACATATTTCACCCCAAATTAATTTTTAATAATTACATCATATTAATTAAATTTTGCTTTGTCAAATACCCCCTATGGTATTTGACAAAGCATCTAATTCATTATAATATACCCCCATAGGTATTTAAAAGGAGGCTATTATGTCACAATATAAAACTAAAAACATTAATGATTTCACTAAAAAAGAATTACAAGAATTAGGCTCTAAAGGTCAATTAATTGACGTTCGACAGCCTGAAGAATATGAATTAGGCCACATTAAAAATGCATTATTACATTCAGTTGAAAACATAGAAAATTTTAAACAAGATCGCAATAAAACTTACTATATTTATTGCAAAAGCGGTAATAGAAGTAGAAAAGCAAGTCAATTTCTTACACAACGTGGATATGATGTGGTGAATTTAGATGGAGGCTATACTGTATACGAACAACAACATAATAATGAATCATTTAAATTAAAAGAAGATAAAGAAATTCAAATCAAAGACAATCGTAAGACGTTTAATTATAGTAATCTACAGTGTCCAGGACCTATTGTTAATATTAGTAAAGAAATCAAAAACATCGCTATTGGTGATCAAATAGAAGTTGTTGTGACTGATCATGGGTTTTTAAATGATATTAAAAGTTGGATTAAACAAACTGGACACACACTTGTTAGACTCAATGATTCTGGTAATGAAATTCGCGCTATTATTCAAAAAGAAGAAAATAAAAATATAGAAGTGACGTACACGAAAAATGGAACAACGATTGTTTTATTTAGCGGCGAGCTAGATAAAGCAGTTGCAGCAATGATTATTGCTAATGGTGCTAAAGCCGCAGGTAGAGATGTAACCATCTTTTGCACATTTTGGGGCTTAAATGCACTTAAAAAAATTCAAAGTCAACGCATTAAGAAAAAAGGGATCGCAAAACTTTTTGACTTCATGATTCCAAATTCACCAATTAAAATGCCTATTTCAAAAATGAATATGTTTGGTTTAGGAAATTTAATGATGCGTTATGTCATGAAAAAGAAAAATGTCGATGATTTACCTTCTCTTATCAATCAAGCAGTTGAACAAGGTGTTAAACTTATTGCTTGTACAATGAGCATGGATGTTATGGGCATTACAAAAGAAGAACTACGCGATGATGTAGAATACGGTGGCGTAGGTGCATATATTGGATATACAGAACAATCTAACCATAATTTATTTATATAATTAAAAAAGGAATGATATTATGTTTTTTAAACAATTTTATGATAAACATTTATCTCAAGCATCTTATTTAATCGGGTGTCAAAAAACTGGAGAAGCCATGATTATTGACCCTATTCGTGACTTATCCTCATATATTCGAGTTGCCGATGAAGAAGGTTTAACCATTACTCATGCATCTGAAACACATATACATGCAGATTTTGCTTCGGGAATTAGAGATGTTGCTATAAAGTTAAATGCTAATATTTATGTATCGGGTGAAAGTGATGACACATTAGGTTATAAAAATATGCCTAACCACACACATTTTGTTCAACATAATGATGATATTTATGTAGGAAATATAAAATTAAAAGTGCTTCATACACCTGGTCACACGCCAGAAAGTATAAGTTTTTTACTTACTGACGAAGGTGCTGGAGCACAAGTCCCAATGGGACTATTCAGTGGTGATTTTATTTTTGTAGGAGATATCGGTAGACCTGATTTACTAGAAAAAGCTGTTAAAGTAGAAGGATCATCTGAAATAGGCGCTAAACAAATGTTTAAATCTATTGAAAGTATTAAAGATTTGCCAGACTATATTCAAATTTGGCCTGGTCATGGTGCTGGTAGTCCTTGTGGTAAATCTTTAGGTGCTATTCCAACATCTACGCTTGGTTATGAAAAACAAACGAACTGGGCCTTTTCTGAAAATAATGAAGATACCTTTATCGATAAACTCATTTCTGACCAACCTGCACCACCACATCATTTTGTACAAATGAAAAAAATTAATCAATTCGGTATGAATTTATATCAACCTTATACGATTTATCCAGCTACTAGTACAAACAGATTAACTTTTGATCTTCGCAGTAAGGAAGCTTATCATGGTGGACATATTGAAAGTACAGTCAATATTCCATATGATAAAAATTTCATCAATCAAATTGGCTGGTATCTAAACTATGATCAAGAAATTAACTTGATTGGAGGCTATCACCTTGTTTCAAAAGCAACACATACTTTACAACTTATTGGATATGATAATGTGTCTGGATATCAGTTACCACAAGCTCAAATTCAAACACAATCTGTTCATAGTAAAGACATAACTGGTAATGAAGCATATGTTTTAGATGTACGTAATGATAATGAATGGAATAATGGCCACTTATCTCAAGCAGTTCATGTACCACATGGCAAACTTTTAGACACAGATTTACCTTTCAATAAAAATGATGATATTTATGTACACTGTCAATCTGGCATTAGAAGTTCTATAGCTATTGGTATTTTAGAACACAAAGGTTATCACAACATTATTAATGTAAACGAAGGTTATAAAGATATACACCTTTCTTAATAATTATATATTTATACTAATGAAGAAGGACTATAAGTAGTTAGATATAGCTTATAGTCCCTTTTTATATTATTAGATAAACTAATAATTAATCATACTTATTTTCATGTAAACTCATTTCCAATCTCAAATGCAATAGCACATAATTATTATCAAATCCTTATTTTACACGCTTATGAAAGTCACTTATACCTTCAAACACTTTTGCTTTAACATGTTTGCCATGTTCGTCTCGTTCAAATGGTTTATCATATTGTTTTATAAATGAAGATATTATATCTAACTTTTCTGTAGTTATAATATTTTGAGTATTATTATAAAAATTATTTGAATAATCTTTTTTCCATGTATTTACAACATCGAATAAATTACCAAAAAATTATTATACATATCATTTGAGATATGGGCGAACTCGTTTCTTAATATAGTTATTAATTCGTTATTAAGTGTATTTAAGTTCTCAATATAATCAAAGTGATTTTCTACATTCGTATAACCAAATTTAGATAATATAACAAATTGAATTAATTGTTCGATATATTCGTTCTCATCTTCGTTAGTTTCTTTATTTTTTAATCCTCCAATATAATCAAACGAATCACGGATTCTCCATGTTATATCGTCTACTCTTTCTATAAAATTACTGAATGAATCTGTAAATTCGTGATATTTATTTTTCATCCTTTTATTATTTTTTTGCTTAAATCATAGTAATTTTCAGCATTGATATATTTCATATATGAATGATTTAATAAATTCACATAAGTTACTGCTATTACATATTCGTGTATTTTAAGTTTATTTCCCTGCTTAAAATTGGACTTTGTCCATTTATTTCCCTTCTTGAAATTATTAAAGTCACTACCATGATTAAAATAGAAATTTATGACCTCATTTTTAGCAATTAAATAATTATCACAGTCAAACACTTTATTACTTATATACTTATTTATATAAGCATATAAATCAAATGGGATTGTATTTATACCATCTGAACATTCACTTACAATTGGTTTAATATTTGACTCACAAAATTTCTTTTGGTTCTCACTTACAATGTTAAATAGCGCTTTTTTCTATAATAGTATTACTATTTCTTATTTAAAACTGAGCACATAAAAAACTTAAAACTTTATTTTTAAGATATTCAATAATTTATTAATACATTAAATGTTTGTGAAATTTTAACATTTATATTGATCTTTCTCCCATATATGTTAGTCTTTTATACATCTGTTTTATTCAGTTTTAAAGGGGCTAAATATATGGAAAATAATTCTAAACAGTTTTCAAATGTATTTGTGTTTGCTTCAGCCATTGTAGGACTATTGGTTATTATTGGTGCTATATTCCCTAATCAATTTGGATCAATTTCTGGAGCAATTGGTAGTTTTATTACCGAAACATTCGGTTGGTATTATATGTTTCTTGTAAGTATTATTCTTATTTTTTGTATCATTCTTGTTTTCCATCCAATCGGTAAGCTTAAATTAGGGAAACCCGATGATAAACCTGAGTTTAATACTATTTCATGGTTAACAATGCTATTCAGTGCAGGTATGGGAATCGGTCTTGTATTTTATGGTTCATCTGAACCAATATCACATTATTTGTCTCCACCAACAGCTAGTTCAGAAACACAAGCTGCTCTAGCAGAATCGATGCGCTCCAGTTTTTTACATTACGGATTGCATCCATGGGCAGTTTATGGAATAGTAGCATTAACACTTGCATATACTCAATTCAGAAAAAATGAATTAGGTTTAATTTCTCGAACATTACGTCCCATTTTTGGTAGTAAAGTAGAGGGCCCATTAGGAACGATTGTAGATGTCTTATCCGTCTTTGCTACTATTGTTGGTGTTGCAGTGTCACTTGGTGTAGGTGCAATGCAAATTAATGGTGGATTGAATTATTTATTTGGCATTCCAAATAATAAACTCGTTCAAGGTATTATTATTTTTATTGTTACAATCTTATTTTTAATTAGTGCTTGGAGTGGATTAAGCAAAGGTATTCAATATTTAAGTAATCTAAATATGGGGTTAGCTGCAGCATTACTTATTATTATTTTAATTGTTGGACCTACAATTTTAATTATGAATATGTTCACTTCTTCAATTGGTGAATACTTAAATACACTCATTTTCAATAGTTTCGATGTAGCTCCACTTAATTCACAAAAACATGCATGGCTGCAATCATGGACTATTTATTATTGGGGTTGGTGGATGAGTTGGTCTCCATTTGTAGGTATCTTTATCGCTCGTATTTCAAAAGGCCGTTCAATACGAGAATTTGTCATCGCCGTTTTAGGTGTACCTACGATTATTAGTATGTTTTGGTTTACTACTTTTGGTGTTACAGGTATTGAAGTCGGTAAGCAATCGAAGCATATTTTTAAAATGCCTCCTGAAACACAACTATTCAGTATATTTAATGAAATGCCCCTTGGTGCAGTATTATCATTTATTGCAATTATTCTAGTAGGCTCATTTTTTATTACTTCTGCTGACTCAGCTACATTTGTATTAGGCATGCAAACATCGTTTGGACGTTTAAATCCTTCATCTTTTGTTAAAATAGTTTGGGGGATAATGTTATCTGCTATTGCATATGTACTTTTACTTGCTGGTGGATCAACAGGTTTAGATGCACTACAATCAGCAGCAATTATCTCAGCACTACCATTTAGTATTGTCGTTATTTTTATGATGATTTCATTTTTCAAAGATGCCAATCAAGAAAGAAAATTCTTAGGCTTAACCTTACAACCTGATCATCAACGTACAAAAGAATATATCCAGTATCAATCTAAAAATAAATAAACAGTCTCAAAACATTTATTAGATTTTTAGTTACTCAAATAAAAAAAGAATCATTTTTATGACAAATTGAAAGAATATGCAATATTTAAGTATTAATACAAATTAATATAAACACCTTTAAATTATATTAATTGTATGTAACAAAAATAAATATAAGGGAGTTATTTAATATGTTTGTTTTAGCTACATCTTTATCAAGCCAAGTGAATCTTGACTGGCGGACATATATCATGCTTGCAGTATATTTTCTAATTTTACTTGTTATTGGATATTATGGTTACAAGCAAGCAACCGGGGATTTAAGTGAATATATGCTTGGTGGAAGAAATATTGGTCCATATGTTACTGCCTTATCTGCTGGAGCTTCTGATATGAGCGGTTGGATGATTATGGGATTACCTGGAGAAGTTTATACTACAGGTTTATCAGCAGCATGGTTAGCTATTGGGTTAACTATTGGAGCTTATGTTAACTACATACTTGTAGCACCAAGACTTCGTGTGTACACTGAAAAAGCGAATGACTCAATCACATTACCTAACTATTTTACACATCGCCTTAATGATCGTTCTAATATTATTAAAATTATCTCTGGTGGTATTATTGTTGTATTCTTTACACTATATACTCACTCGGGTATGGTTTCAGGTGGTAAATTATTTAATAGTGCGTTTGGTCTAGATTATCATATTGGTCTTATTCTAGTTTCGGTGATTGTTATTGCTTATACATTCTTTGGGGGGTATTTAGCTGTATCATTAACTGACTTCTTTCAAGGTGTAGTTATGTTAATTGCGATGGTTATGGTACCTATTGTAGCCATGATGCAGCTCGGAGGTATTGATGCTTTTTCTCAAGCAGCAGATTTAAAACCGACTAATTTAGATTTATTTAAAGGTACCACTATTGTGGGAATTATTTCTTTCTTTGCTTGGGGATTAGGTTACTTTGGTCAACCGCATATTATAGTACGATTCATGTCAATCAAATCCGTTAGTCAATTAAAAACAGCCAGAAGATTTGGTATTAGTTGGATGGCTATTAGTTTAATCGGTGCAGTATGTGTTGGATTAATTGGCATTTCGTTTGTACAAGATAAAGGTGTTGAATTAAAAGATCCAGAAACACTATTTATTTTAATGGGACAAATTTTATTCCATCCTCTTGTAGGTGGATTCCTACTTGCAGCCATCTTGGCGGCAATTATGAGTACGATTTCTTCCCAATTACTTGTGACTTCAAGTTCACTTACAGAAGATTTTTACAAGTTAATTCGTGGTGAAGAAGCAGCAAAGCAACATAAGAAAGAATTTTTATTAGTGGGTCGATTATCTGTTGTAGTCGTTGCGATTATCTCCATTCTCATTGCATGGACACCAAATGACACTATCTTAAATCTTGTTGGTAATGCATGGGCTGGATTTGGTGCTGCATTTGGTCCACTGGTATTACTATCTCTCTATTGGAAGGGATTAAGTCGTACAGGAGCTATTTCTGGTATGATATCAGGATCAGTTGTAGTCATTATTTGGATTGTTTTTGTGAAACCATTAGGAGAACATATTGATTTCTTTAATTTATATGAAATTATTCCTGGATTTTTAACAAGTTTAATTGTGACTTATATCGTAAGTCTTATAACTAAAAAACCGGATAGAGATGTTGAAAAAGAATTAGAAGAAGTTAAAAAACTTGTGAAAGAAAAATAACACTTTATCACTTAAAGAGGTAGAACAAGAAATTGTGGTTCTATCTCTTATTTTTTTATTTACAAATTTCATTTTATTGAAGTATATAGTTTTTATCAATTTCAATAACACTTATCTAAATATGGTAGCAAATCGCATTATCTATCTACTACTACACGAAGCTTATATTGAAATTGCTAAAGAACATCCCACAATGAGTTTTTATGTACTGAACCCCAAAAGTTGTACTTTGGTTAAGTATATAGTTTCGAAGGTTTGTCTTCTATGATTTTTAGGAGACAAGCCTTTTAATTCTTTCATTATTATAAAAATCAATATATTGATGAATGGATTGTTTCAATTGGTCAAAATGTTGAAATTGATTGCCATAAAACATTTCTTGTTTTAGTAATCCAAAGAAATTTTCCATTAATGCATTATCTAAACAATTACCTTTTCTGGACATGCTTTGAAAAATATTGTTATATTTTAGGCATTTTACATATTTATCGTGTTGATAATGTCATCCTTGGTCTGAATGTATTGTTGAACTATAGTTTATTTTAGGCTTTTGATTAATGAGCGCTTGAAGTGGTGTCATGACTATATCTAAGGTAGATCCATCAGACATAGTAAAACTAATGATTTCTGAACTATATACATCCATAAACGTTGATAAATATAATTTTTGATCATTTTTTAGTTTGAACTCTGTAATGTCGGTCAGTTTTAAATCGACGTTTGATTAAATTATTCGCAACTTTTCCAATTTTACCTTTATAGGCTTTATATGGTTCTGTTTCAAAGTTGATTTTATAGTATAATTTTAACAAAAAGGAGCCTTCTGTATGAATTATTTAAGATATAAACAATTCGATAAGGATGTTATTACTGTAGCCGTTGGCTACTACCTAAGATATGTATTAAGTTATCGTGATATATCTGAAATACTAAGAGAACGTGGTGTGAACGCTCATCACTCAACAGTCTACCGTTGGGTTCAAGAATATGCCCCGATTTTGTATCAAATCTGGAAGAAAAAGCATAAAAAAGTGTATTATAAGTGGCGTATTGATGAGACATACATCAAAATAAAAGGAAAATGGTGTTATTTATATCGTGCGATTGAGGCAGATGGTCATAAACTAGATATTTGGTTACGTAAAAAGCGAGATAATCACTCAGCATATGCGTTTATAAAACGCCTCGTTAAACAGTTTGGCAAACCTCAAATAGTGATTACAAATCAAGCACTTTCAACGAAGATGGCCATGGCTAAAGTAATTCAAGCGTTTAAATTGAACTTTAACTGTCATTGTACATCTAAATATCTCAATAACCTCATTAAACAAGATATCAAAGTATCAATACAGCAAAAAATACAATCAAAGGGATTGAATGTATTTACGCTCTATACAAAAAGAACCGTAGGTCTCTTCAGATCTACGGATTTTCACCGTTCCACGAAATTAGACATATGTTAGCCAGTTAAGGGAACGATGACATGATAAAGTGGTAATTAGCTATATTTTTCTAACTTTGCAACAGAACCTATAAAAGCTATTATTGATGAATTTTTAGAGAGATTTTTAGAAAATAATAAATATTAATATTTTACTATAAAGTAAGAGTGTGTCATTACAATTTAAGTTAATGATACACTCTTACTTTATATAAGCATCATGAAAATGGGAGTTATTCTTATCAAAGGAATGATATTTTAATATATAATAATAAAATTAATTAAAATAAAAAAATAATGATTGTTCAATAAGAAGTGTGAGTAAAATAAAAATGTATTTAAAATAAAATTATATAAAAAAACAAAATATTTTTTAATGTAAATATTGAGTTAAATTTAATTGCTTTTAGAGAGTAACAGTGATAGCATTAGGATATTAAAAAATAAAAATTTTCAGTCAAATGGGTAATATTACAGTTAAAATTTTCAATTAATGGAGGAAATTATGACAAAAAAAATCAAACGGTTTAAAGAAAGTTTTAAAGAAGAAAAAGCAAGAGTGAGATTGTATAAATCAGGAAAAAATTGGGTTAAAGCAGGAATTAGAGAAATTCAACTTATGAAAGTTATGGGTCTACCTTTTGCAGGACAAAAAGTAGCTGTAGGAAAAGATTTGAATTCACAAAATTCAAGTTTCAAGAAGAATGCTCTAAAAACGTCAGCTGTAGTAGGCGGAGCGTTCACTTTCAACATGTTAAATAATCATGAAGCATTTGCTGCATCAGAAACGCCTGTAACATCTGAAATAAGTTCCAATAGCACTACTGTAGGTGATCAAACATCTACTAAAGAAAGTAAAGACAGCGCCGCAAGTACAGAAAACAAAGATAGTGCTGCAAGTACAGAAAACAAAGATAGTGCTGCAAGTACAGAAAACAAAGATAGTGCTGCAAGTACAGAAAACGAAGACAGTGCCG
>ERZ1023203.146-NODE-146-length-12167-cov-4.143659_pt1 | contig 12167 bp, 10 predicted proteins | sample MGYA00380444_ERZ1023203 | MGnify/ENA primary metagenome ERZ1023203 (study PRJEB33173, sample SAMEA4830386) | metagenome | study: EMG produced TPA metagenomics assembly of the PRJEB25223 data set... | reverse complement strand
TCAGGAACTAAATTTGTCTGTTAAAGACATTACAGGATTCGTACTTGGCGGACACGGTGATGACATGGTTCCGATGGTCCGCTATTCATATGCAGGCGGCATTCCTTTGGAAACATTAATTTCAAAAGATCGACTTGATGCCATTGTTGAGCGCACACGTAAAGGCGGCGGAGAAATCGTCAACTTATTAGGCAACGGAAGTGCATACTATGCTCCAGCAGCTTCCCTTGTGGAAATGTGTGAAGCTATCCTTAAAGATCAGCGACGTGTTCTGCCTTCGATTGCTTACCTTGAAGGAGAATATGGCTACGAAGGAATCTATCTGGGTGTGCCTGCAATCCTTGGAGCAAACGGAATTGAAAAAGTAATAGAACTAGAACTGACAAGCGAGGAAAAAGCTGCCCTCGATAAATCGGCAGATTCAGTTCGCAAGGTAATGGAAGTTCTGGCGTACTGAGGCTAAAAAATAATATTTGAGAAAATAGACAGTAAAAAAATTCGGGGACAATCTCCGAATTTTTTTACTGGAAGCCCTTTTGGGAAATAGTATAAAATGATATCATATAAAAAATAGACTGAATAATTTAAAATATTTAACAGTCTATTTTTTACAGCAACTATGTAAACGGTTACAATACTTGGAGGTGCTTAGATATGCTGCTTGGAAAGAAAAGAAAACTGGGAAGAACCATTGATGAAATATCTGTTGGCGAAAAATTGACGCTTACTGAAAAAATAGAAGATAAGGACCTGTTGCTATACCTGGGCTTAACGAACGATGCAAACCCTTTATATATCCAGCATGATTATGCCTCACAAACACCTTATAAAAAACCGATTGTACCAAGTGTTATGCTGAACGGCATCATTAACTCTGCCATATCAAAATATTTGCCGGGGCCAGGAAGCCATGTTTTAAAGCAGGAGATCGAGTATGTGAAGCCTGTCTATCATTATGGCACCGTTCAATTTTTATTCGAGGTAACAGAAGTGAACACCTCAAGTCACACCGTACAAATTAAGGTACAGGGAACAAACGAAGAGGAGCAGACGGTTATTAACGGACAGCTCCTAATATGCCCGCCATACAAGCCTCAGCCAATGGATGGGAATGCTCTGGATAATTTCTGATAGTAAAAAGATGTGCAGAAGACGCACATCTTTTTTTATGAAATCCAGTACCATCCAACAATTGATCCGAAAAAAAATCATGAAATATATTATAATAAAGGTATATGGCAAATAGGGGTTTGATAGGCAGGAGGGATACCTGCTTTTAAAAAGATCGCTGACACTCCAATGGTGCTGTTTCAGCTGAGGTTTTAAACAGGGGTAATTCATTCACTCGGAGGATCGTATGGATAAGAAAATTCTAGTTGTAGATGACGAACAATCTATCGTAACTTTACTTCAGTATAACCTGGAGCAGGCGGGCTATGAAGTGATCACAGCCATGGATGGCCAGGAGGGAAAAGATCTGGCCATTTCTGAAAAGCCGGATCTAATTGTACTTGATCTTATGCTTCCAAAGCTTGATGGAATTGAAGTATGCAAACAGCTTAGACAGCAGAAAATTGCCACACCTATTTTGATGCTGACTGCCAAGGATGATGAATTCGATAAGGTTCTTGGCCTTGAATTGGGTGCGGATGATTACATGACAAAACCTTTCAGCCCCCGGGAAGTGGTTGCCAGAGTTAAAGCCATCTTAAGGAGGACTCAATTTGTGCCTGAGGCTGCAGAGGAGAAAACAGAAGATGGCGATTCTTTTCGGATTGGCGGGCTGAAGATATTTCCGCAGCATTATGAAGCTTATTTTGAAGATGAACTTCTTGAATTAACTCCGAAGGAATTTGAATTGCTATTATATCTTGCCAAGAATAAGAGCCGTGTTCTTACAAGGGATCAGCTTCTTAGCGCAGTCTGGAATTATGATTTTGCGGGAGACACAAGAATCGTTGATGTACATATTAGTCATTTAAGAGAGAAGATTGAAACAAACACTAAAAAACCTGTATATATAAAAACCATTCGCGGATTGGGCTATAAATTGGAGGAGCCTAAAGGCGAATGAACACGTTTCGCACCCGCCTGTTATTTGCATTGCTCACTTTAATTCTGGTTGTTTTAATTGCGCTAGGCCTTCTTTTAGGACAGCTTTTTAAAAGCTATTATTTAAATACATTTGATGCACGTCTGCAAAAAGAGTCTGAACTGGTATCAAGCTATGTTGAGGGCAACGGAGGCATTGGCTCCCTTAGTATTGATAAAGTCAATGAGTTCGGAGAGATTCTTGATTTGCGTGTAACTGCTACTGATAGCCAGGGCAGAATATTAATGGACAGCAGCGTCAAAAGTGAGACAACAAAAATCAGGCATCAGGAAATTATATTAGAAGTTTTAAAAAAGGATTCTGCAAATGAATCAGGATTGGAAGTGGGCGGAGGGTTTAACCTGCACTATTATTGGCAGCCTGTCATGATAGAAGGCGAGAAGGAAGGTTATATCTTCTTAAGTACAAAGATGGCTGAATTCCAAAAGGCTTATCAGCAGATTTGGTGGATTTTGACTATAAGCCTGGGACTTTCTTTATTTGTGATTATTCTGCTTGGATCAAGAATTACAGCACGATATACAAAGCCTATCGAGTCAGCCACAAAGGTTGCGATTGAACTTACAAAGGGAAACTACCGGGCAAGAACATATGAAGATCAGGAAGACGAAACTGGTATGCTGAGTAAGTCTATCAATGTATTGGCAAGGAATCTTCAAGAAATGGTGAAGTCCCAGGAAATGCAGCAGGACCGGCTTGGAGCTCTTATTGAAAATATGGGAAGCGGCCTGATTCTTATTGACAGCAGAGGCTATATTAATTTAATGAACCGGCCATATAAAGAGGTTTTTAATGTAAATCCTTCCGAATACCTATACAAGCTCTATTATGAAGTGATTGAACACAAAGGTATTACGGAAATGGTCGAAGAAATTTTCATGACTGAACAGAAAGTAAAAAAGCAGCTTATTATTCCTGTCAATATCGAACGACGTTACTTTGAAGTATATGGAGTCCCGATAATTGGCACAAATGATGAATGGAAAGGGATTTTGCTTGTTTTTCATGATATTACAGAACTGAAGAAGCTGGAGCAGATGAGGAAGGATTTTGTAGCAAACGTTTCCCATGAATTGAAAACACCTATAACTTCTATTAAGGGTTTTTCGGAAACTCTTTTGGATGGTGCGATGGAAAACAAACAGGCTCTGAATGATTTCCTCAGTATCATTTTGAAGGAAAGTGACCGGCTCCAATCTCTTATTCAGGATTTGCTGGATCTATCGAAAATCGAAAAGCAAGGATTCAGTCTTTCCATTCAGCAGCTGGATCTGACTGATGTGCTCTAAGATGTGATGGCCATAATGAAAGGGAAAGCAGCAGAAAAGGAAATTGTATTTGAATATCAGAGAGATGAAAAACCGGTATATATTGAAGGTGATGTTCACCGGCTTAAGCAGGTGTTTATAAATATCATATCAAATGCCATTTCTTATACGCCGAATCAGGGGGTCATCTATATTTCGGCTGCAAAGACCGGCAGCACAGTATTGACTGAAATAAGGGATACAGGAATTGGGATTGAAGCCAGTGAAATTCCGCGTATTTTTGAACGTTTTTATCGGGTGGATAAAGCCAGAAGCAGAAATTCCGGAGGAACAGGATTGGGCCTTGCCATCGTAAAGCATCTGGTTGAAGCGCATAAAGGATCCATCTCAGTAAAAAGTGAGGTCGGCAAAGGCACCTCCTTTTTAATTGAACTTCCTAAACTGATTAATGAAAAAAATGGTTGAAGTGGCAGGATTAACTTTACATTAATTTTACAGCAGATTTATGTCAACTTTACATTCCGCTGATAAAATCATAATTGTTAAACCCCTTCATCCAAGGAGCCATAGAAAAAGGTGAAAGCTGACCCCGCTTTCGCCTTTTTCATTTTTGATCATCTTTCTTTAACTTTTGTCATATTTATGAAACCTTTACGTAAATAAATCGTATGAAAAGTTATAGAAAGCGCTAGGGAAGGGGAGAGAGAAATGGTCAGCTTAAAGCGAATTTATACAATCGCAGGGCTAATTCTGGCAATTGTTATATTAAGTATAGTTGCCTTTACAACATGGTACACCGTCGATGAATCGGATCAGGCAGTTATTTTAACATTTGGGAAAGTTGAGGAAGGCATTACGGAGCCGGGACTTCATTTCAAATTGCCATGGCCTGTTCAGAGCGTGGAGAAGCTTTCAAAAGAAACTTTTTCTCTGCAGTTTGGATATGAAGAAAAAGATGGAGAAATAAAGGATTTTCCTGATGAGACAAAGATGATAACCGGGGATGAAAATATCGTTTTGGCAGATCTGGTTGTACAGTGGAAAATTACGGATCCTGAAAAATATCTTTATAATGCTGAAGATCCAGAAGAAATTCTATACGATGCTACTTCCTCATCCTTAAGAAGTATTATAGGAGGTTCTAAGATAGATGACGCGCTTACCTCAGGGAAAGCAGAGATCGAAGCGGATGTCAGAGAGCTCCTTACCTCTTTAATTGGCAAGTATGATATTGGCATCTCCGTTCTTGCAGTCAAACTGCAGGATGTGGAATTGCCGAATGACGATGTAAGAAAAGCCTTTACGGATGTAACGGATGCAAGGGAAACAGCCAATACCAAAATAAATGAAGCAGAAAAATATAAGAACCAGAGAATGAATGAAGCAGAAGGTGAGAAGAAGGCTCTTGCCTCTAAAGCGGAAGGTGAAAAGGCAGCACGTCTGGAAAGGGCACGTGGAGATGTGGCAGTATTTAATAAATTGTACGGAGAATACAAGAATAATCCTGATATCACTAGAGAGCGGCTTGTCATTGAAACGCTGGAGCAAGTCCTTCCAGGTGCTGAAATTTACATTATGAATGACGATGGAAATACAATGAAATATTTCCCGATCAGGCCTCTTGAGAAAGAACAGCCCAAACAGAAAGAGGAAGGTGGTGCGGATAATGAGTGATCAAAATGTCGTAAATATCAATGAACGGGGCGGGAATTTCCAGTGGAGAAGTTATACCAAACTTGGAATCATCCTTGTGCTTATCATTGCCGCACTAGTAATTCTATTCAGCAACCTTTTTATTGTAAAGGAAGGGGAGTACAAGGTCATCCGTCAATTTGGGGAGGTGGTCAGGATTGAGAGCAAGCCTGGATTAACATACAAAATACCATTTATCCAAAGTGTTTCCACGCTCCCAAAATACCAAATGACTTATGATGTGTCAGAAGCTGAAATCAATACAAAGGACAAAAAGGTCATGATAATCGATAATTATGCTGTATGGAAAATTGATGACCCGAAAAAAATGATCTCAAACGCCAGAACATTGGAGGGAGCGGAGGCCAGAATGGAAGAGTTCATCTACTCCGTGACCCGCTCCGAATTGGGCCGGCTGAATTATGATGAAATAATTAATGATGAAAAGTCATCAAGGGGATCATTGAATGATCAAATTACTTCTAAAGTGAATGAATTGCTATCAAACGATAACTATGGAATCACAGTAACAGATGTAAGAATTAAACGAACAGATTTACCGGCAGAAAACGAACAGTCCGTATATACCAGGATGATTTCCGAGCGCCAGTCAACAGCCCAGGAATACCTGTCCAAGGGTGATGCCCAAAAGAATATTATCATTGCTGAAACGGACAGAAATGTCAGGGAAATGCTTGCCAAGGCCCAGGCGGATGCTGAAACGATCCGGGCGGAAGGAGAAGCGGGAGCTGCGAAGGTCTACAACGAAGCCTTTTCAAAGGATCCTGAATTTTATTCCTTATTCCGCACGCTTGAATCCTATAAAAAGACCATTAATGGCGAGACTGTAATTGTTCTCCCTTCTGACTCACCATATGCCCGGCTGCTGATGGGATATACGGATTAATAATTTATAACCCAAAAGCCGTTATTTTTCTTTCTCTATCTGCTCATGATAGAATAAAGGAAAATATCGGCTTTTTTATTGTGGGCAAGCCGCTTGCGCTTTTCTGATAGGAGGAGATATTAGTTGGATAAAAAAAAGCTTGTTCTGATAGATGGCAACAGCATCGCTTATCGGGCATTTTTTGCTCTGCCGCTTTTAAACAACGATAAAGGAATACATACAAATGCTGTCTACGGATTTACCATGATGCTGCAAAGGATACTGGAGGATGAAAAACCAACCCATCTCCTTGTGGCGTTCGATGCCGGAAAAACAACCTTCCGCCATAAAACCTTCAGCGAGTATAAAGGAGGAAGGCAGAAAACACCGCCTGAGCTATCAGAGCAGTTCCCTTATATCAGAGAACTTCTCGATGCTTACGGAATCTCCAGATATGAACTGGAAAACTTTGAAGCGGATGATATTATTGGAACTCTGTCCCTCCATGCCGAAAAAGATGGCTATGAAGTTAAAGTTATATCAGGGGATAAGGATTTGACACAGTTAAGTTCCGATTCTGTAACAGTCAGCATTACCCGCAAAGGCATTACTGATATAGAAGATTACACACCAGCACATATAGAAGAAAAATACGGAATCACTGCTGACAGGATTATTGATATGAAAGGCCTAATGGGAGATAGTTCAGATAATATCCCAGGTGTTCCAGGAGTGGGCGAAAAAACAGCTCTTAAATTGCTGAAAGAGTTTGGTACCCTTGAAAAACTCTTGGATTCTGTTGATAAGGTAGGCGGAAAAAAACTGAAAGAAAAGCTGGAAGAATTCAGGGATCAGGCTTTAATGAGCAAGGAACTTGCCACTATCACCAGAGAAGCCCCTGTTGAAATTAAAATTGAAGACATTGAATATGAAGGTTTTGAAAAAGAAAAAGTCATAAGCATCTTTAAAGAATTAGGCTTTAACTCTTTACTGGAAAAACTTGGCGGAGACACAGATGCAATCGAAGAGAATCTGGAAGAAATTGAATTTACCATTGCAGATGAAATTAAGGAAGAAATGTTTACTGATGAAAATGCATTCTATGTTGAGCTTCTGGAAGATAATTATCATTATGCAGACATCATTGGTTTTTCCGTTGCAAATGATAAGGGGAATTTCTTCTTCTCCAAAGATACGGCTTTAGAGTCTGATGTTTTTAAAAGATGGGCTGAAGATGAAACCAAAAAGAAGACAGTCTATGATGCAAAAAGATCGGAAGTCTCACTCCGTCATCATGGTATTCATCTAAAAGGTGCCGATTTTGACCTTTATATTGCTTCTTATCTTATTAACCCGTCTCAGACCATTGAAGATATGGCCTCTATAGCAAAAAATCATGGCTATAATGCGATTCAATCTGATGAAGCTTTTTACGGAAAAGGAGCAAAAAGGCGGATTCCGGAAAATAAGGAGCTTGCCGGGCATTTGGCAAGGAAAGCAGCGGCCTTGATGACACTGAAGGAAAAACTGGATAGTGAATTGAAGGAGAACCAGCAATCCGAGTTGTTTTATGACCTGGAAATGCCGCTGTCACTGATTTTAGCTGATATGGAATCAACCGGTATTAAAGTGGATCTTGAACGCCTGAAAACAATGGGACAAGACCTGCTCTCCAAACTGGATGAAATCGAAAAGCGCATACATGAGCTTGCCGGGGAAGCCTTTAATATTAATTCTCCAAAACAGCTCGGTGTGATCCTTTTTGAAAAATTAGGGCTGCCTGCCATAAAAAAAACCAAAACAGGCTATTCCACTTCTGCTGATGTTCTTGAAAAGCTTGAGAACAGCCATGAAATTATCCGGGACATCCTCCATTACCGACAGCTTGGCAAACTTCAATCCACTTATATTGAAGGCCTGCTTAAGGTGGTTAACTATGAAACCGGCAAAGTCCACACCAGGTTTAATCAGGCTCTTACACAGACAGGTAGATTAAGCTCAACAGACCCGAACCTGCAAAATATTCCGATCCGGCTGGAGGAAGGGCGAAAAATCAGGCAGGCATTTGTCCCGTCAGAACCTGGCTGGGCCATCTTTGCAGCAGACTACTCGCAGATTGAACTGAGAGTGCTGGCTCATATTGCGAATGATGAAAAGCTCATTGAAGCATTTAATGAAGATATGGATATTCACACCAAAACGGCAATGGAAGTATTCCACGTTAATGCTGATGAAGTAACGTCCAATATGCGGCGCCATGCAAAGGCTGTTAACTTCGGAATTGTCTACGGAATCAGTGATTATGGCCTTTCCCAAAGCCTTGGCATCACAAGAAAAGAAGCCGGTAAATTTATTAACCGCTATCTGGAAAGCTATCCTGGCGTTAAGCAGTACATGGACGATATTATCCATGATGCAAAACAAAAAGGATATGTCTCGACCCTTCTTCACAGAAGAAGGTATCTGCCTGAAATCACAAGCCGAAACTTCAACCTGCGAAGCTTTGCAGAAAGAACCGCCATGAACACACCAATCCAGGGAAGCGCAGCAGATATAATTAAAAAAGCCATGATTGATATGGCTGACCGCTTAAGAAAAGAAGAACTCAAAGCACGCCTACTGCTGCAGGTTCACGATGAACTGATCTTTGAAGTACCAGAGGATGAAATAGAGGCGCTCAAAAAAATCGTACCGGACGTTATGGAAAATGCAGTAGAATTGAAAGTTCCGCTTAAAGTGGATTATTCTTTTGGGCCAACGTGGTTTGATGCGAAATAAAAGCAGATTGTATTTTTGAATACAAAAAAAGTTTTCTAAACTGTATTAAAAAGGAGGGGGACCATGCCGGAACTTCCTGAAGTTGAAACGGTCAGAAGAACATTGCAGGAATTGGTGATCGGCAAAACCATTGCACATGTTTCGGTTTTCTGGCCCAAAATGGTTAAGCATCCGGAAGAGCTTGCACAATTCAAGGATGCTTTAGCAGGCCAAATTTTTCAGGACATTGGCAGAAGAGGAAAGTTTCTAATTCTCTATACCAATGATTATGCCCTTGTGTCCCATCTGAGAATGGAAGGCAGGTACGGCCTTTTTTCAAAAGAAGAACCTGTTGAAAAACACACTCATGTGATTTTTCATTTTACAGATGGTACAGAGCTCAGATATAAGGATGTCCGTAAATTTGGAACGATGCACCTATATGCAAAGGGCGAAGAATTTAAGACTCTTCCGCTGGCACACCTTGGACCGGAACCATTTGCAGAAGAGTTTACGGCAGACGACCTTGCTGCGAGACTTTCCCGTACCACCCGTAATATCAAAACTGCACTTCTCGATCAGAAAACGATCGTAGGGCTAGGAAATATTTATGTCGATGAAGCATTATTTCGTTCAGGAATACATCCAGAAAGAGCGGCAAATAGCTTAACAAGAAGCGAATTGGAGACACTTCACAAAGAGATTGCGGATACTCTGAGTGAAGCAGTTGATAAGGGAGGGAGCACCATTCGCTCCTATGTTAATTCCCAGGGGCAAATTGGCATGTTTCAGCTCGAACTTTTTGTTTATGGGCGAAAAGGGGAAGATTGCAAAGTCTGCGGAAGCACGCTTGAGCGGATCGTGACAGGAGGCAGGGGGACAGTTTACTGTCCAGTTTGCCAGAAAAAATAACAATGAAGAATAGAGCTGAAATGCGTTTCGAATAACATTGGATGGGCTTCTTCCATATACTATCGTAGCGATTGTCAGGAAGGAGCTCTATTCTATGGCGCATACATTCTCACTTTTGATACTTGCTTTTGCTGTCAGTCTTGACAGTTTTAGTGTCGGTTTAACCTATGGCTTAAGGAAAATGAGAATACCATTTAAATCGATCAGTATAATCGCTTGCTGTTCAGCTATAACATTAATGGCTGCCATGACAATTGGCCATTTTATAGAAGCCTTTTTATCTCCGGCTTTAGCTGAAAGTTTAGGGGGTGTCATTCTTATTTTTCTTGGTGCCTGGGTTCTTTATCAATTTTTCAGGCCGGAAAAGGTTAAGGATGTCCTGCCGCATGAAAAAACGATTGTAAACCTGGAAATCAAATCTCTTGGGCTTGTCATTAATATCCTGAAAAAGCCGATGTCTGCTGATTTTGATAAATCGGGAACCATCACAGGGATTGAAGCACTTATGCTCGGGCTCGCTTTATCGCTTGATGCTTTCGGAGCTGGAATCGGTGCAGCCATGCTTGGGTACTCGCCTTTCTACCTTGCAATGACAGTCGCCGTTATGAGTTCTCTGTTTGTGTTTATGGGAATGCAGGTAGGATCCCTCTTCTCCAAAAGCGGCTGGGTCCATAAGTTCTCATTCATTCCTGGAATTATTCTAATCGTAATCGGGATCTTAAAAATCTAGCATTTTATATGAAAGGAACACACTATGTCACTGACTGTAGGTTTGACAGGCGGGATTGCAAGCGGGAAAAGCACCGTTTCATCTCTCCTCACCGAAAAAGGATACACTGTAATCGACGCGGATATAGAAGCCAGACTAGCTGTTGAAAAAGGAGAAGAAGCTTATCAGGAAATTGTCCGTCATTTTGGGGAAAGGGTTCTCCTCAGTGATGGTTCAATTGATCGTGCAGAACTGGGCTCCATTATTTTTCATGATGAAAAAGAGCGGAAAGCCTTAAATAGCATTGTACATCCTGCCGTCCGCAAAAGAATGACAGCCAAAAAGGAACAAGCTATCAGGAATAATGAACAACTGATTATTCTTGATATACCTCTTTTATTTGAAAGTAAATTACAATACATGTGCGACAAAACATTATTAGTATATGCAGATGAAGATATACAGCTGCAGAGACTGATGCAAAGAAATCAGCTTTCCGAGAAAGAAGCAATGGCAAGAATCCATTCCCAAATGCCTTTAAGAGAAAAGAAGGCATTGGCCGATGCTGTAATCGATAATAATGGCAGAATTGAAGAAACAGAGAAACAATTGTGGGATATTTTAAGAAAATGGAATGCTATCTAAGGGCCTGTCACAGGCTCTTTTTTGTTGCATTTAATGCCCAATTAGTATGACAAAAATAAACATAATGTTTCGGAAAATAGGCCATTTCCCTATAAAATCTGGTGATAGGAAAGAGTTTATATTTCTGAATTGTTAAACATTAAAAAATCCGCATTTTATTCATCACAAATGAACACCAATATGTTATACTAATAGCAACTTGAAGCAATAAAAAGTATAACACTAATGTGGAAGGGGCCGTAACATGAAGGCGAGAATAGCGATTAATGGTTTTGGAAGAATTGGACGTATGGTTTTTAGAAAAGCCATCCTTGATGAAAATCTTGAAGTGGCTGCCATAAATGCAAGCTATCCTGCTGAAACTTTGGCACACTTAATTAAATATGATACAAATCATGGACCATTCGAAGGAAGTGTTGTTCCAGAAGACAATGCTATTGTTGTAAACGGTAAAAGGGTTCAGCTTGTCAGCAGCCGGAATCCTCAAGAACTTCCCTGGAAAGAAATGAACATCGATATTGTCATTGAAGCTACAGGAAAATTCAATTCCCGTGATAAAGCGGCACTTCACCTTGAAGCTGGAGCAAAAAAGGTAATACTTACTGCTCCTGGAAAAAATGAAGATGTGACTATTGTTATGGGTGTAAATGAAAGCGCATTAAAAATTGAAGAACATGATATTATTTCAAATACATCATGTACAACAAACTGCCTTGCACCTGTTGCAAAAGTCCTTGATGAACAATTTGGAATTGAAAACGGACTTATGACAACAGTTCATGCATATACAAACGACCAAAAGAATATTGATAACCCGCATAAGGATTTACGCCGGGCACGTGCCTGCGGACAGTCCATAATCCCGACTTCCACTGGTGCCGCCAAAGCTTTGTCGCTGGTATTGCCTCACTTAAAGGGCAAATTGCATGGAATGGCACTCCGTGTCCCAACGCCAAACGTTTCTTTAGTTGACCTTGTTGTAGACTTAAAACAAGACGTCACAATTGAAGAAGTGAATGCGGCTTTTGCAACTGCTTCACAGGGATCGCTGCACGGTATCCTTGATATTACTGACGAACCACTGGTTTCAATTGATTTCAACACAAATGAACATTCTGCCATCATTGATGGATTATCTACTATGGTAATCGGGTGCAGCAAAGTGAAAGTACTTGCCTGGTATGA
>ERZ1023203.144-NODE-144-length-12244-cov-4.578472_pt1 | contig 12244 bp, 14 predicted proteins | sample MGYA00380444_ERZ1023203 | MGnify/ENA primary metagenome ERZ1023203 (study PRJEB33173, sample SAMEA4830386) | metagenome | study: EMG produced TPA metagenomics assembly of the PRJEB25223 data set... | reverse complement strand
AGCCCTCTATTGAACGCATTGCCTTTGCAGGAAAGGCTGCTGTCAATTCTTCCGTAACGGATATAAATACAGAAGCAACATCCTCAGATTTAATCTTATTCTCCCGAATCATTTGTCTGATCAGCAGCTCAGTTGCTTCTAATACCTCAGACTCACTATTCTTATCTACGGTGACGGCTCCCCTCACCCCTCGAATCACTTGCAGCACCTCCCAAAGCTGATACACCAGCCTTTTTATCTCTTAATAATAAAGACTTCCTTGTTTATTTTTAAAATGTTGCAAGCTCCTGCAGAATAACATCATCAGAAACTTGGTGTATAACAGGCTTACCCACTTCTTTTAAAAGAACAAAGCGGACATTCTGGCCTTCTGATTTTTTATCCTGCTTCATCCTTTCCAGCAGTTTTGAATGTGATAAATCTTCCGGGAGGCCGGTTTTGTAGCCAAGCTGATCAAGCCATCGCCGGAATTCGTTAACATCAAAACGCAGGTCAAGCATTTTTTTACTTAATTGGAGTGCGAATAGCATTCCTACTGCGACAGATTCTCCATGTGTCCATTCTCCATAGCCTTTTTCTGCTTCGATTGCATGGCCCAGGGTATGGCCGAAATTCAGGAATGCACGAACACCCGCTTCCTTTTCATCCTCAGCAACGATCCTGCCTTTGATTTCTATCCCCTTTGTAAGCATCCCGCTTATTTCATCAGAAGGAATGCCATCAAGCGAGCGGATGTTGTTTTTAAGACTCAAATAAAAGTTCATATCATGTATCAAGCTATGCTTTATAACTTCTGCAAACCCTGAGCGCCTCTCTTTTTGAGGAAGGGAAACAAGAAAATCCAAGTCATAAAATACGGCTTGAGGCTGATAAAAAGACCCTACCATATTTTTTCCTAAAGGATGGTTGATGGCCACTTTCCCACCAACGGCGCTGTCATGCGCCAATATAGTTGTATGAAAGGTATCCCTCTCATAAATGTGGCTGCAACGAAACCTCCCAAATCTCCGACAGCTCCCCCGCCAAAAGCCAGAATAAGAGATTTTCGGTCAAGCTTATGTTCCAAAGCAAATGACAAGCATTGATAGTAAACTTCAAAAGTCTTGGCTTTCTCCCCGCTTGGCACTGTGCAGACTTTTGCCTCTATATCCTTAAGTGCTGTTTCCAGAGCAGGAAGATGTATGGTCCGGACCGTTTCATCTGTGATTATCATTAAATTGGTCATAGCCGGAAAAGTATCTTTAATATATGATTCCAATCCTTCTATTGCCCCTGACCCTATATAAACTGGATAGGTCCTTCCGGGGGTTTTAATTGAAATACTATTCATTAAAACTCCCTCGCAAATTTTCTTTGCTGTTCAACCGAAGCTTTTAAAGCTTCGAACCGGTCAGAATAAAATTGATCGACAATAGCTGAAGCCAGTTCCCAGGCAATTACATTTTCTGCAACGACTGCTGCTGCAGGCACTGCACAGCTGTCAGAACGCTCTATGCTTGCTGAGAAGGGTTCCTTTGTTTCAATATCGACACTTTGAAGGGGCTTATAGAGGGTAGGAATTGGTTTCATCACTCCTCTGACGACAATAGGCATCCCCGTTGTCATGCCCCCTTCTAAGCCGCCAAGCCTGTTTGTTTTCCGATAATAGCCTTTTTCAGGATCCCATGCGATTTCATCATGAACTTCACTTCCGGGCTTCCTTGCAGCCTCAAAGCCAATGCCAAACTCAACACCTTTAAATGCATTAATGCTTACCATTGCCCCTGCTAGCTTTGAATCGAGCTTGCGGTCATAGTGTACATAACTTCCGACTCCCGGAGGCATGCCTTCAACAATAACCTCCACTACTCCGCCAATGGAATCGCCATTTTCTTTAGCGGAATCAATGGCATCCATCATTTTTTGGCCGGCATCCTGATCTAAACAGCGGACAGGTGAGTCTTCTGTGATTTCCTTTAACTCTTTTAGTGAAGAATAATCTCTTTTGCCTGAAACAACCCCGCCAATTTCAATAACATGGGCTGCAATTTCAATCCCCAATTCAGAGAGCAGTTTTTTGGCAGCTGCACCGGCTGCCACCCTCACTGTGGTTTCCCTGGCTGAAGATCGCTCCAGCACGTTCCTCATATCCCTGTGCCCATATTTAAGGGCTCCATTTAAGTCAGCATGGCCTGGACGGGGACGGGATATTTTTCTCTTTACTTCACCCTCATCCTCAGAATTAAGCGGGTCCTGGCCCATAATTTTTGTCCAATGCTTCCAATCATTATTCTCAACAACGAGTGCCACCGGCGATCCTAATGTATATCCATGCCTGATACCCGCTGTTATTTGAACAGTATCCTTTTCAATTTGCATCCTTCTGCCTCTGCCGTATCCTTTCTGGCGTTTGGCAAGTTCTTCATTAATATCTGAATCAATCAGCGGCATTCCTGCAGGCAGCCCTTCTATTATAGTGGTCAGCTGCGGTCCGTGAGATTCACCAGATGTAAGATATCTCAAAACTCTTTCCCCCTTCAACTCATTAAAGGATTATGTATCAATATAACATAATGATAAATATAAGAATAGATAAAATTGAAAATTCCTATAATATTTTATTTCTTATTATGAATGGAGCCATTTTAACACGAATAGTTATTTACTACAAAACGGGAAAAACAAAGAAAAGAGGATGTCTGAGAATAATCCCGTATGCTGTTGCTATTTTTATTCTTTTCTATAAAAAAAGGTTTCAGCAGATTCCAAGTGATAACGGCCAGCGTTAAAAATCTGTTCAGTGCTCCCAACAAAGAATATGCCATCTTTTCTTAATGCGCTGCTGAATTTATGATAAAGCTGATCCTTTGCTTCTTCTGTAAAATAAATAAGAACGTTCCTGCATACAATTAAATCAAAAGGCCCGCCGAAATCGTCTGCAAGGAGGTTTTGCTTTTTAAAATTTACCGTCTTTTTTATATCCTCTGATACTTTATAATAACTTCCTTCACGCCAAAAGAACTTCTGTCTAATCGTTTCAGGAACTTCATTAAGCGAACGTTCAGGGTATACACCAATCCGGGCCCTCGCCAGGGCATTTTCATCAATATCTGTTGCAGTAATCTTTATTTGGGATATTGGCAGCAATTTTGATAAAATCATGGCAATTGTATAAGGCTCTTCACCAGTGGAGCATGCTGCGCTCCAGATTTTCAGATTCCTATTCTGCTCTAATAGCCCCGGCAGGATTTTTTTTTCAAGCACCTCCCACCTCTGCGCATTTCGGTAAAATTCGGAAACATTTATCGTCATCCTGTCCAAAAAATCATTCAGGAGTTCCCTATCCTTGAGTATGCCATTAAAAAAATCTCCAAATGAATTAAAGCCTTTTTTCTCATACAATGATATCAGCCTTCTCTTCATTTGTGCTTCTTTGTACAGAGAAAGATCGATCCCTGTTTTTCTTTTTATATTTAGAATAAAATCCTGATAATCGTTAGCCATTCCTTTTCCCCTCTTATAATAATTGGTGAGCATGTGTCTCCTTTTATCCATGCCCGCTATCTGTAAAAATGAATTCGGTTACAAAAAAAGCACTTGTCAGGGACAAGTACTTTTTTGAATATTAGTTAATCCATTCATTCATTAGCTTTTTGTATTCCACTTTTTCTTCCTCTTTGAAGAAAAGCCCGATTTCACGTTCAGCACTTGCCGGTGAATCTGATCCATGGATTACATTTTTTCCAACTGTGATGCCGAATTCTCCGCGGATTGTTCCAGGAGCAGCATCTTTAGGATTTGTTGAACCCATCATCTGACGAGCTGTAGCGATAACATTTTCACCTTCCCAAACCATTGCGAAAACTGGTCCGGACGTAATAAAGTCAACAAGTTCTCCGAAGAATGGACGCTCTTTATGCTCTCCATAATGCTCTTCCGCAAGTTCCTGGCTGATGCTCATTAGCTTGCCGCCTACAAGCTGAAAGCCTTTCTTTTCGAAACGGGAAACGATTTCCCCGATTAGATTGCGCTGTACTCCGTCTGGTTTAACCATTAAAAATGTTCTTTCCATTGATTTATGTTAATCCACGAAAATATTAACATTGTTTTGAAAATTTAGCAACAGAAATCTGAAAGCGCTTTTACTTAATAATTCCCGGAAAAACAAAATTGCCGGCACCCTGTAAAAGTGCTGGCAATTAATTGGCGGATTAAAATTTTCTTTTGCCTATAAATTTTGCAATATCCCGCAAAGCTTTCTTTGACCTGGAAGGAGGCAGCTCTTCGAGAACCCCCAAGGCTTTCTGTAGATATTTATCACTAATTTGCAGGGATTTTTCAATTGCACCGGAGTCTTTGACCAAGGCAATTATTTTCTCTATATCTCTTCGTTCAGTTCCTTCGTGGACTCTGCTGATTTGATCACAGATGGTCCTGTCCTCCATCGCAAATAAAGCAGGGAGTGTAATGTTACCCTGATGGAGATCTCCTCCTGCCGGCTTGCCAAGCTCTTTATCAGTACCGACAAAATCCAGGACATCGTCAATAATTTGATACGACATTCCCACAAAGTAGCCGAATTTAAAGAGCTTTTTATGTATACCTTCCTCTACATTAGCCGCAATGCCGCCAAGCTGGCAGCTCACCGCAATAAGCATGGCTGTTTTTCTTTTAATTCTCCGGAAATATGTCCTTATATTCTGATCATAGTTATACTTATCTTTAATTTGCTCAATTTCACCTATGCACAGTTCCACAAGGGTATGAGAGAGAATTTTGTGAGCATGCGGATTTTCCACATTGGTTATTAATTCCAAAGCGCGCGCGAAAATATAATCACCGGTATACATGGCAATCTTATTATCCCACTTTGCTTTAATGGTAGGCTGCCCCCGGCGGAGTTCTGCATCATCAATAACATCATCATGGACTAGCGACGCCATATGGATAAGCTCCAGTGATACCGCTACGTTTTTAATTTTATCAATATCATATTCTCCGAATTTTGCAGCAAGCAAAACAAAAACTGGGCGGATTCTTTTCCCCCCGGCCTGCAGCAGATGCAGGGATGCCTGATGCAATAGAGGAGACTCTGCCTTAATGGTCTCCTCAAGCTCGTTCTCTATAACAGTTAAATCTGAATTTAAAAATGAATACATCATTTTCAATTTCATTTGCTTACTCACCCAGCTTATCGATCCCGTCTGATCTATTCTCTATCGTTCGATGAGAAACATACAGAACAAGTTATTATTTTTATTTCGTTCCAATGTGTACAGCAGCCACACCACCGCTATAAGACTTAAATGTGACATTTTTAAAGCCTGCTTCCTCAAACATTCCTGCAAGTTCTTTCATCCCTGGAAAGTCTCTGGCTGATTCCTGCAGCCAGGAATATTCATTAAAGCTTTTGGCAAAAAGTTTGCCAAACATAGGCATGATAAAACGGAAGTAGAAATAATAAGCCTGCTTGTATCCGAACAGGGTAGGCTGAGAAGTCTCCAGACACACTGCTATACCGCCAGGCTTTGCAACACGGTGCATTTCTTTTAATACCTGCAGATAATCCGGAACATTGCGCAGTCCAAAACCGATTGTAACATAATCGAAGGAATTGTCCGCAAAAGGGAGCTCCATTGCATTTCCATGTACAAGCTCCACTTGCTTCAGTTTCCGATCCTTAATTTTTTCCTCGCCGATTTTTAGCATATTTTTACTAAAATCCAAACCTACTACTTTACCGCTTTCTCCTACGGCTTCAGCAAGCGCTATGGACCAATCGGCTGTACCGCAGCATACATCAAGAGCTTTTGAACCCTTTTGAACATTCATCTTTTTCATTGTATCTTTGCGCCATCTTAAGTGCTGCTGAAAGCTGATGACTGAATTCATTTTATCGTAGTTGCCATAAATCTTTTCAAATACGCTATGAACACGTTCTTCTTTTGATTGCTGCATATTTTATCCTTCTTCCACAAAAGTTTTAGCCACAGACTGACTATTATTGAAAATGCAGTGAATACGCTGCTCTAATAATTCATTTGCAAGAGGGAATTTCCTTAGGGATTGATCAACCAAATTCCTTGAAAAATCAATATATCTGTCACAAATGAGAATCAGATATCTCCGCTGCTCCGCAGACATGTCTTTCACTTTTGGGAAAGTCAGTTTTTTAAGGGCTTCAAAAACAACTGAGGTGCCTTCCTTCATGAACTGCTGCTTTTCTGCAATCAGGCGCTTAATGAATAAAAGATTCGATATTACCTCTTTCCAAGCTGCCTTGCTGAATGCATCAGCCAGTTTTTCAAAAAGTGACGCCTCAACTTTTTTGACTGAATTCATCAGGCTGTCAACTGCATCAGGAGACTTCTGATATAGCGAAATTTTATGCTCATTTACATCTTTTATCCCATCTGCGAAGGCCCTGATCATTCGGATATCATCAAAAGCTGCGAGAATCTTGTAATATAAACCGCTGTAATAAACACCTGCAAGGACAGTAAGCTGTCTGTGTTTAAGACCATTGTCTTCAGATTCATCGTTCTTAACAAGTTCATGGGTATCAAGGGCGATTTGGATAAGCATTGCAGTTACTGCATATTTTTCTGCTTTTGAGTCAGGTATTTCCACATCATCCAGGAAAGAGATTAGAAGCAGAAGCTTGTCTTCATCAATAACAGGAGAATCAATATATCTGAGCAGATAAGGGTGGTTAACTTTTTTCTCAATCTGTTCTTTAACATCTGCTAATTTAATCTTCACATCATGCATGCCATCACCCTTGTTTCCCCTTAGTTTTCTTTTTTCCATAGCACGATTTCTCAATGTGAATACTGCGACAAAGAGAACGGGCACATATTGTCTTATTCATCTTATCTATTTTTAGCCAAATCATTGATTACTATTAAATGTAAAACGGGCAAAAAAAAACCTTTTACCCGGTATCTTGTATTCAAGAGAAATAATCAAGCAGAGACAATTATATCATAAATTACAGGAACATGTCAGGACAATCTCCTGTGAAAATATCCTATCCTTCTAATCAAAGGGAAAGCTATTTCTTTCCTTCACTTTCTATTTCCCCGCAGCTTGTCATTATTCTTGCATTCCCCCGGATTTTAATCGCAGACGTATGCTCGGTAAACTGAGCAATCATTACTTCACCCTGGTCAAGTTTTTCTGAATGGTGGAATCTTGTATCAGAGCCTCTTGTTAACCCTATGACGTTAACACCGTCTTCTTTGGCTTTTATCACAATATAATCATGTCCTGATGGACTTTTCTTTTCCATCCATACCATCCTTTGCTAAATAATGTTCATTCATAATTACTTACAAAAAAAGGCTAAAAGTTTTATCTTTCAGCCTTTGACCTATTTATAGCCTGAACTCACCATTAACAGAGCTCTAATTTTTATTGTTTAATCAGCGAAAGGACTTCAGCCCGTGCTCTTGCATCCTCTGCAAAAACGCCTCTTACTGCTGATGTCACCGTTTTTGAACCAGGTTTTTTAACACCTCGCATTGTCATACACATATGTTCCGCTTCTACAATGACCATTACACCATGGGGCTCAAGCTTTTCCAGGATGGAATTTGCTACAGTAGATGTGATGCGTTCCTGAAGCTGAGGACGCTTTGCAACTGCCTCCACAGCTCTGGCAAGTTTGCTTAAACCTGTTACTCTGCCGCCCCTCGGGATGTAAGCTACATGAGCAACACCAAAGAAAGGCACAAGGTGATGTTCACACATAGAGTAAAATGGAATATCTTTAACTAAAACAAGTTCTTCATGATCTTCGCCAAATACTGTTTCAAAGTATTCTTTAGGATCCTGGTTAAGCCCCATAAAAACTTCTTCATACATTTTTGCGACTCGCTTTGGCGTATCAAGAAGTCCCTCGCGATTCGGGTCTTCACCGATTGCCTCTAATATTAAACGCACCGCATCTTCTATCTGGGCACGATTTACTTCTGCCATAATTATGCCTCCTATGTATTAACACTGTGGTAATAATATGTTCATATTAGCATAACCCTTTCATTCAGGCAAAACGAAACTTCCGTGTCTTTCACTAATATTAATAAACCGCCGTTTCCCCTGTGGTCAGCGCGATTTCAGATCGGATAAAAAAGAAAAAACCGCGAATATTCGCGGTTTTTAGCTCAAGCATAAGCTTTAAGCACTTGTATGTAGATTATTTAACTGCATCTTTAAGCGCTTTACCTGGTTTGAAAGCAGGAACTTTGCTTGCAGCGATTTCGATTTCTTCGCCAGTTTGCGGGTTGCGTCCTTTACGGGCAGCACGCTCGCGAACTTCAAAGTTTCCGAAACCGATTAGTTGTACCTTATCACCATTTTTCAAAGCATCAAGGATTGTATCGAAAACAGCATCAACTGCTTTAGTCGCGTCTTTTTTAGAAAGTTCGCCAGCTTCAGCAACTGCGTTAATTAGTTCTGTTTTGTTCATGCCTTTCACCTCCTCCCAAATATGGATAAAACCCAGTAAAATAAGATTCCTTACATACATTTGTAAACAAAATTACTGAATTCTATACGTTATGGCGTTTTTTTGTTTAACAAGCCCTATAATAAATGATAAATTGAAATTTTTCAATCCAAAAATCATTATAAACCCTTTAAATATAAGGGTTTCGGCCGCCATAACAGTAATTCTGTTAAAAGATTATCACAATCAAATGCTGTTATCAAGAATATTTCATGATTTAATGGGAATCTTTTCTTCTTTGCAACATATTTGTAATAAGCTGACCTGTTTTTATTACCCTTAGGGCGCTTTTTAAAACACTATTTTAAAAAGTCAATTGCAAATTAAGCAGTGAATTTTTCAAACGTTTCCTTTAAATTAGGATAAACGTAAAAAAAGACTCCAAAAGGAGCCTTCATTAAAGGATTATCGCAATTAATCCGCCAGAGCCTTCGTTGATGATTCTTTCTAATGTTTCTTTCAGTTTGTATCTTGCATTTTCAGGCATTAGGGAGAGTTTGGCCTGAATTCCTTCTCTTACGATGGAGCTTAGGCTGCGTCCAAAGATGTCGGAGTTCCAGATTGAAAGCGGATCGTCTTCAAAGTCCTGCATTAGATAGCGGACAAGTTCTTCACTTTGCTTTTCTGTTCCAATAATAGGTGAGAATTCAGATTCCACATCTACTTTAATCATATGAATAGATGGAGCAACTGCTTTTAGTCTTACACCAAAGCGGGATCCATGGCGTGTAATCTCCGGTTCATCCAGGCTCATATCAGCAAGCGAAGGAGCAGCAATGCCGTAGCCGGTTTGCTTCACCATTCTCAGTGCATCGGAAATTTGGTCATACTCTGCTTTAGCATGGGCAAATTCCTGCATCAGCTCGAGCAAGTGGTCTTTTCCGCGGATTTCAACACCGACTATCTCTTTAAGGACCTCATCGTAAAGATCGTCTGGCGCATATAAGTCAATTTCGGCTACTCCCTGCCCCATTTCAATTCCTGCAAGGCCTGCCCGGTCAATGAATTCAAAGTCGCTGAATTGATGGACCACACGGTCAACATCTCTTAGCCTCTTAATATCCTTAACCGTTTCTTTAACAGCTTCCTGATAGCTTTCACGAAGCCAGTGATCTTCATGCAGCACCATTACCCAGCTCGGAAGGTTTACATTGACTTCCAGTACCGGGAACTCATAAAGAGCTTCACGCATAACATTTAATACATCTGATTCCCTCATGCCTTCAACACTCATGGCCAGGACAGGGATATCGTATTTTTCAGCAAGATCATTTCTCAGTGCATCCGTATTTGGATGGTGTGGCTGGACACTGTTAATGATCATGATAAACGGCTTGCCAACTTCCTTTAACTCTTCAATAACCCTTTCTTCGGCTTCCAGATAATTCGCCCTAGGGATTTCTCCAATTGTTCCGTCAGTTGTAATCACCACTCCGATAGTCGAATGCTCCTGAATCACCTTTCTTGTTCCTATTTCAGCAGCTTCATGAAAAGGAATCGGCTCTTCATACCAAGGTGTATTGATCATTCTCGGGCCGTTTTCATCCTCATAGCCCTTCGCCCCAGGTACTGTATATCCCACACAGTCCACGAGCCTGATATTTACATCCAGCCCTTCTGCAACATGTACTGTAGCAGCCTGGTTAGGGACAAATTTCGGTTCTGTTGTCATAATTGTTTTGCCGGCAGCACTTTGAGGAAGCTCATCCTGTGTGCGGGCACGTTCAGCTTCATTCTCCATATTTGGCAGTACAACCAGTTCCATAAACTTTTTTATAAATGTAGATTTGCCTGTGCGAACTGCGCCAACTACTCCAAAATATATATCGCCGCCAGTTCTTTCGGCAATATCTTTAAAAATATCAACCTTTTCCAAGTGATCCCCTCCTGAAATCTTGAGTTAATGGGATAATATTATCCTATCTATTATGTTTGGACATTATATGTGTATGATGTTGTCCTACATTGTTATGACAGTTTTTTTAAATTTTTACCCCCCTATCAGGAATGTGCACTGCACCTGCCAGCCCGGCTGGAAATCGGCAATCCTATGACAGTCTGAAATGGACAGCTGGCCACTCCAGATTTCCTTTTTTATTTACTAACTCCCCTTACTTCTTTATTTCTTTTCCTTTATGCTTATAGTCAATAGTTGAAGAGTGGTTATAAAAGTATATAAAAAAATAACCCTTCTCCTACAATATATTTTGCAGGAGAAGGGTTATGACTATTTCACCAAAAAGATTGGATCATTCGTGCCGGGATCAATTGTATATGGCAGAGAATAGGCGGGAACAAAATCAGAATCCTCCACAAGAAGATCTCTAATATCTTCTCCAGATTCAGGCTTGTTTTCCTTATTTTCCAATGCCTGATATAAATCAGCCCGATAATCCACATATACCTCTGCATTGCCGGTAACGACATACGGGAGGCTCTGGCCGCTGTATGGACTGAGGGCTTTAGGTTCTTCCTTAAATCCTAATTTTTTGAAATCCATTGTAAAGACATTTTCAGCAATCTGCTCTTTATAAGGCGGGAACCCATGTGCTTTAACCCTAAGGTTAATATCCCTGATGGTTTCAGCAATTCTTAAATCAAAAATCTTCACTTTCGGATCTGATTCTGCATCAACGATCACATATTGAAAAACTCCGCCTGATTCAAAGGCATTCCCAGGCGGCTCTGCCATATATTCCGGGGCAATTTTCTTAAAGTCAATTGGATACTTTTGATAGATAGGGGTTGTCTGATCCTTGGTTTTAATCGGCAGAAGGCCATTATTTGCTTCCCGATATTGGTCCACTGCCGACTGGACAGACTGGAGCTGATCCTTGTAGGCTATCTGATTTTGCGATAATTTCTCTTCAGGATACATACACCCCGTCAGAATTAAAGCTCCACTCAACAAAAACAAAAACATGTTAAAAGCTTTTTTCATTTAATCAACCCTTTATGTAAAAGTGCTAGCTGCTTGTCGGACCGCTGAACACGACAATCACTATAATAATCCCGCTTATTATCATTAAAAAGTAGGCAACAATGGCTGTTATAACCTTAAAAACTCCAGCTTCCAGCTTGTAGCGGCTAAGATATATTAATATTATTGATAAAAACATAAATCCCATTGATGCTAGGGATATCCACATTTTCATTAAAGCCGGCGACATACAAATCAACTCCCTTTTCCGAGATGTATTATAACATATTAAATGAATAAATCTAAAAGCTTTTCATTGCGAAAAAAATTAAGCACAAAAAAACTGAGGCAAAGAAGGGGCAATTCTTTACCTCAGCCATTTGACTAAATAACCCAGCACCCTGTTCATTACACTAGTTTGCTTCGTTGCATTGTATGCAGGAACCTGCTGTCTCGCATCATCTAATGCCTATATTTTTCAATTAATAAACATTTCTGTTCTTTTTATTCCCGCTTTGATCTTCCAAAACGTTCGCAAGATCTTCCATCTCATGTGTTTTTCCCCTTGCCATCAGAAGATCAACAGCATCCTTCGCATTGACATTATTAAACAGAACATCATACAGAACAGTGGTAATTGGCATTTTTACGTTATATTTTTGAGCCAGCTGATGTGCCGCCTTTGTTGTCCTGACTCCTTCTACGACCATGCCCATATTGTCAAGGACTTCCTGGAGATTATGTCCCTTTCCAAGAAGGTTGCCTGCCCTCCAATTGCGTGAATGGACAGACGTGCATGTAACGATCAAATCACCAATTCCCGCTAATCCGGAGAA
>ERZ1023203.142-NODE-142-length-12577-cov-4.437151_pt1 | contig 12577 bp, 7 predicted proteins | sample MGYA00380444_ERZ1023203 | MGnify/ENA primary metagenome ERZ1023203 (study PRJEB33173, sample SAMEA4830386) | metagenome | study: EMG produced TPA metagenomics assembly of the PRJEB25223 data set... | reverse complement strand
TTATACAGTTATCTAATATACCAGATTATGCAGACTCTGATCACTTTAATAGATAAGATTTTGCGTTTCTTAGATTAAAATTCTCGTATTAGCTCATTGATTATCTAGTCATAATTCAAGCAACTACTACAATATAACAAAATCCTTTTTATAACGCAAGTTCATTTTATACTACTGCTCAATTTTTTTACTTTTATCGATTAAAGATAGAAATACACGATGCGAGCAATCAAATTTCATAACATCACCATGAGTTTGGTCCGAAGCATGAGTGTTTACAATGTTTGAATACCTTATACAGTTCTTATACATACTTTATAAATTATTTCCCAAGCTGTTTTGATACACACACTAACAGATACTCTATAGAACAGATACTCTATAGAAGGAAAAGTTATCCACTTATGCACATTTATAGTTTTCAGAATTGTGGATAATTAGAAATTACACACAAAGTTATACTATTTTTAGCAACATATTCACAGGTATTTGACATATAGAGAACTGAAAAAGTATAATTGTGTGGATAAGTCGTCCAACTCATGATTTTATAAGGATTTATTTATTGATATTTACATAAAAATACTGTGCATAACTAATAAGCAGGATAAAGTTATCCACCGATTGTTATTAACTTGTGGATAATTATTAACATGGTGTGTTTAGAAGTTATCCACGGCTGTTATTTTTGTGTATAACTTAAAAATTTAAGAAAGATGGAGTAAATTTATGTCGGAAAAAGAAATTTGGGAAAAAGTGCTTGAAATTGCTCAAGAAAAATTATCAGCTGTAAGTTACTCAACTTTCCTAAAAGATACTGAGCTTTACACGATCAAAGATGGTGAAGCTATCGTATTATCGAGTATTCCTTTTAATGCAAATTGGTTAAATCAACAATATGCTGAAATTATCCAAGCAATCTTATTTGATGTTGTAGGCTATGAAGTAAAACCTCACTTTATTACTACTGAAGAATTAGCAAATTATAGTAATTATGAAACTGCTACTCCAAAAGAAACAACAAAACCTTCTACTGAAACAACTGAGGATAATCATGTGCTTGGTAGAGAGCAATTCAATGCCCATAACACATTTGACACTTTTGTAATCGGACCTGGTAACCGCTTTCCACATGCAGCGAGTTTAGCTGTGGCCGAAGCACCAGCCAAAGCGTACAATCCATTATTTATCTATGGAGGTGTTGGTTTAGGAAAAACCCATTTAATGCATGCCATTGGTCATCATGTTTTAGATAATAATCCAAATGCCAAAGTGATTTACACATCAAGTGAAAAATTCACAAATGAATTTATTAAATCAATTCGTGATAACGAAGGTGAAGCTTTTAATGAATTGCATCAGAATAACAAGCAAATAGTTATTTCGAGTGATCGACCGCCAAAGGAAATTGCACAATTAGAAGATCGATTACGTTCACGCTTTGAATGGGGGCTAATTGTTGATATTACGCCACCAGATTATGAAACTCGAATGGCAATTTTGCAGAAGAAAATTGAAGAAGAAAAATTAGATATTCCACCAGAAGCTTTAAATTATATAGCAAATCAAATTCAATCTAATATTCGTGAATTAGAAGGTGCATTAACGCGTTTACTTGCATATTCACAATTATTAGGAAAACCAATTACAACTGAATTAACTGCTGAAGCTTTAAAAGATATCATTCAAGCACCAAAATCTAAAAAGATTACCATCCAAGATATTCAAAAAATTGTAGGCCAGTATTATAATGTTAGAATTGAAGATTTCAGTGCAAAAAAACGTACAAAGTCAATTGCATATCCGCGTCAAATAGCTATGTACTTGTCTAGAGAGCTTACAGATTTCTCATTACCTAAAATTGGTGAAGAATTTGGTGGGCGTGATCATACGACCGTCATTCATGCTCATGAAAAAATATCTAAAGATTTAAAAGAAGATCCTATTTTTAAACAAGAAGTAGAGAATCTTGAAAAAGAAATAAGAAATGTATAAGTAGGAAACTTTGGGAAATGTAATCTGTTATATAACAGCACTAATAATAACAATCATTTTTTACATTTCTATATGATAATGTGGCAAGATGAGCAAAACTCATTTTGTGGATAATGTTTAAAAGTCATACACACCATACACAAGTTATCAACATGTGTATAACTTCGCCAAATCTATGTTTTTAAGACTTATCCACCAATCCACAGCACCTACTACTATTACTAAGAACTTAAAACCTATATAATTATATATAAACGACTGGAAGGAGTTTTAATTAATGATGGAATTCACTATTAAAAGAGATTATTTTATTACACAATTAAATGACACATTAAAAGCTATTTCACCAAGAACAACATTACCTATATTAACTGGTATCAAAATCGATGCAAAAGAACATGAAGTTATATTAACTGGTTCAGACTCTGAAATTTCAATAGAAATCACTATTCCTAAAACTGTAGATGGCGAAGATATTGTCAATATTTCAGAAACAGGCTCAGTAGTACTTCCTGGACGATTCTTTGTTGATATTATAAAAAAATTACCTGGTAAAGATGTTAAATTATCTACAAATGAACAATTCCAGACATTAATTACATCAGGTCATTCTGAATTTAATTTAAGTGGCTTAGATCCAGATCAATATCCTTTATTACCTCAAGTTTCTAGAGATGACGCAATTCAATTGTCGGTAAAAGTGCTTAAAAACGTAATTGCACAAACGAATTTTGCAGTGTCCACCTCAAAAACACGCCCAGTACTAACTAGTGTGAACTGGCTTATACAAGAAAATGAATTAATATGCACAGCAACTGACTCACACCGCTTGGCTGTAAGAAAGTTGCAGTTAGAAGATGTTTCTGAAAACAAAAATGTCATCATTCCAGGTAAGGCTTTAGCTGAATTAAATAAAATTATGTCTGACAATGAAGAAGACATTGATATCTTCTTTGCTTCAAACCAAGTTTTATTTAAAGTTGGAAATGTGAACTTTATTTCTCGATTATTAGAAGGACATTATCCTGATACAACACGTTTATTCCCTGAAAACTATGAAATTAAATTAAGTATAGACAATGGGGAGTTTTATCATGCGATTGATCGTGCATCTTTATTAGCACGTGAAGGTGGTAATAACGTTATTAAATTAAGTACAGGTGATGACGTTGTTGAATTATCTTCTACATCACCAGAAATTGGTACTGTAAAAGAAGAAGTTGATGCAAACGATGTTGAAGGTGGTAGCCTGAAAATTTCATTCAACTCTAAATATATGATGGATGCTTTAAAAGCAATCGATAATGATGAGGTTGAAGTTGAATTCTTCGGTACAATGAAACCATTTATTCTAAAACCAAAAGGTGACGACTCGGTAACGCAATTAATTTTACCAATCAGAACTTACTAAAAATAAATATAAATAAAGGATGACGTGATTAATTAAAACGTCATCCTTTATTTTTTGGCAAAAATAGTTCTAGATTCGTATGTAAAATAAATTTGACAGCATTTTAAACAGCAAATAAAAGACGCCAATTAAATTTATGACAAATGTATCCAAAATTTAATAAGTGTGCTTATATGCCCTTTAAATTTAAAATTTTAATAGTTAGTAACAAGTTGAATATAAAAGTTAAACGCCGTTAAATAGCGTTAAAAAATTGAAAATGACAGTATTGCCAAAAAATAAGAATTAATTATTTATATGTAAACGGTTTCTACCTCTATTTTAAATGAAATTTGTGACAAAAAAAGGTATAATATATTAATGACATACAAAGAAATGGAGTGATTATTTTGGTTCAAGAAGTTGTAGTAGAAGGAGACATTAATTTAGGTCAATTTCTAAAGACAGAAGGGATTATTGAATCTGGTGGTCAAGCAAAATGGTTCTTGCAAGACGTTGAAGTATTAATTAATGGAGTGCGTGAAACACGTCGCGGTAAAAAGTTAGAACATCAAGATCGTATAGATATCCCAGAATTACCTGAAGATGCTGGTTCTTTCTTAATCATTCATCAAGGTGAACAATGAAGTTAAATACACTCCAATTAGAAAATTATCGTAACTATGATGAGGTTACGTTGAAATGTCATCCTGACGTGAATATCCTCATTGGAGAAAATGCACAAGGAAAGACAAATTTACTTGAATCAATTTATACCTTAGCTTTAGCAAAAAGTCATAGAACGAGTAATGATAAGGAACTCATACGTTTTAATGCTGATTATGCTAAAATAGAAGGTGAGCTTAGTTATAGACACGGCACGATGCCATTAACAATGTTTATAACTAAAAAAGGTAAACAAGTCAAAGTGAATCACTTAGAGCAAAGTCGTCTAACTCAATATATTGGACACCTCAATGTGGTTCTATTTGCGCCAGAAGATTTGAATATTGTAAAAGGCTCTCCTCAAATAAGACGACGCTTTATAGATATAGAGTTGGGCCAAATTTCTGCTGTTTACTTAAATGATTTAGCTCAATACCAACGTATTTTAAAGCAAAAGAATAATTACTTAAAGCAGTTACAATTAGGCCAAAAAAAGGACTTAACAATGTTGGAAGTATTAAATCAGCAGTTTGCTGAATATGCAATGAAAGTAACTGATAAACGTGCACATTTTATTCAAGAGCTAGAGTCGTTAGCTAAACCGATTCATGCTGGTATCACAAATGATAAAGAAGCGTTGTCGCTGAATTATTTACCTAGTCTTAAATTTGATTATGCTCAAAATGAAGCGGCACGACTTGAAGAAATTATGTCTATTCTTAGCGATAATATGCAAAGAGAAAAAGAACGAGGCATTAGCTTATTCGGACCACATCGAGATGATATAAGTTTTGATGTGAATGGCATGGATGCTCAAACATATGGTTCTCAAGGACAGCAACGTACAACGGCTTTGTCCATTAAATTAGCTGAAATTGAGTTAATGAATATCGAAGTTGGGGAATATCCCATCTTATTATTAGACGATGTACTCAGTGAATTAGATGATTCGCGTCAAACGCATTTATTAAGTACGATTCAGCATAAAGTACAAACATTTGTCACTACGACATCTGTAGATGGTATTGATCATGAAATCATGAATAACGCTAAATTGTATCGTATTAATCAAGGTGAAATTATAAAGTAACAGAAAGCGATGGTGACTGCATTGTCAGATGTAAACAACACGGATAATTATGGTGCTGGGCAAATACAAGTATTAGAAGGTTTAGAAGCAGTACGTAAAAGACCAGGTATGTATATAGGATCGACTTCAGAGAGAGGTTTGCACCATTTAGTGTGGGAAATTGTCGATAATAGTATCGATGAAGCATTAGCTGGTTATGCAAATCAAATTGAAGTTGTTATTGAAAAAGATAACTGGATTAAAGTAACGGATAACGGACGTGGTATCCCAGTTGATATTCAAGAAAAAATGGGACGTCCAGCTGTCGAAGTTATTTTAACTGTTTTACATGCTGGTGGTAAATTCGGCGGTGGCGGATACAAAGTATCTGGTGGTTTACATGGTGTTGGTTCATCAGTTGTAAACGCATTGTCACAAGACTTAGAAGTATATGTACACAGAAATGAGACTATATATCATCAAGCATATAAAAAAGGTGTACCTCAATTTGACTTAAAAGAAGTTGGCACAACTGATAAGACAGGTACTGTCATTCGTTTTAAAGCAGATGGAGAAATCTTCACAGAGACAACTGTATACAACTATGAAACATTACAGCAACGTATTAGAGAGCTTGCTTTCTTAAACAAAGGAATTCAAATCACATTAAGAGATGAACGTGATGAAGAAAACGTTAGAGAAGACTCCTATCACTATGAGGGCGGTATTAAATCTTATGTTGAGTTATTGAACGAAAATAAAGAACCTATTCATGATGAGCCAATTTATATTCATCAATCTAAAGATGATATTGAAGTAGAAATTGCGATTCAATATAACTCAGGATATGCCACAAATCTTTTAACTTACGCAAATAACATTCATACGTACGAAGGTGGTACGCATGAAGACGGATTTAAACGTGCATTAACGCGTGTCTTAAATAGTTATGGTTTAAGTAGCAAGATTATGAAAGAAGAAAAAGATAGACTTTCTGGTGAAGATACACGTGAAGGTATGACAGCAATTATATCTATCAAACATGGTGATCCTCAATTCGAAGGTCAAACGAAGACAAAATTAGGTAATTCTGAAGTGCGTCAAGTTGTAGATAAATTATTCTCAGAGCACTTTGAACGATTTTTATATGAAAATCCACAAGTCGCACGTACAGTGGTTGAAAAAGGTATTATGGCGGCACGTGCACGTGTTGCTGCGAAAAAAGCGCGTGAAGTAACACGTCGTAAATCAGCGTTAGATGTAGCAAGTCTACCAGGTAAATTAGCCGATTGCTCTAGTAAAAGTCCTGAAGAATGTGAGATATTCTTAGTCGAAGGGGACTCTGCCGGGGGGTCTACAAAATCTGGTCGTGACTCTAGAACACAGGCGATTTTACCATTACGAGGTAAGATATTAAATGTTGAAAAAGCACGATTAGATAGAATTTTGAATAACAATGAAATTCGTCAAATGATCACAGCATTTGGTACAGGAATTGGTGGCGACTTTGATCTAGCGAAAGCAAGATATCACAAAATCGTCATTATGACTGATGCCGATGTGGATGGAGCGCATATTAGAACATTGTTATTAACATTCTTCTATCGATTTATGAGACCGTTAATTGAAGCAGGCTATGTGTATATTGCACAGCCACCGTTGTATAAACTGACACAAGGTAAACAAAAGTATTATGTATACAATGATAGGGAACTTGATAAACTTAAATCTGAATTGAATCCAACACCAAAATGGTCTATTGCACGATACAAAGGTCTTGGAGAAATGAATGCAGATCAATTATGGGAAACAACAATGAACCCTGAGCACCGTGCTCTTTTACAAGTAAAACTTGAAGATGCGATTGAAGCGGACCAAACATTTGAAATGTTAATGGGTGACGTTGTAGAAAACCGTAGACAATTTATAGAAGATAATGCAGTTTATGCAAACTTAGACTTCTAAGCGCTGTGAACTGAACTTTTGAAGGAGGAACTCTTGATGGCTGAATTACCTCAATCAAGAATAAATGAACGAAATATTACCAGTGAAATGCGTGAATCATTTTTAGATTATGCGATGAGTGTTATCGTTGCTCGTGCATTGCCAGATGTTCGTGACGGTTTAAAACCAGTACATCGTCGTATACTATATGGATTAAATGAACAAGGTATGACACCGGATAAATCATATAAAAAATCAGCACGTATCGTTGGTGACGTAATGGGTAAATATCACCCACATGGTGACTCATCTATTTATGAAGCAATGGTACGTATGGCTCAAGATTTCAGTTATCGTTATCCGCTTGTTGATGGCCAAGGTAACTTTGGTTCAATGGATGGAGATGGCGCAGCAGCAATGCGTTATACTGAAGCGCGTATGACTAAAATCACACTTGAACTGTTACGTGATATTAATAAAGATACAATAGATTTTATCGATAACTATGATGGTAATGAAAGAGAGCCGTCAGTCTTACCTGCTCGATTCCCTAACTTATTAGCCAATGGTGCATCAGGTATCGCGGTAGGTATGGCAACGAATATTCCACCACATAACTTAACAGAATTAATCAATGGTGTACTTAGCTTAAGTAAGAACCCTGATATTTCAATTGCTGAGTTAATGGAAGATATTGAAGGTCCTGATTTCCCAACTGCTGGACTTATTTTAGGTAAGAGTGGCATTAGACGTGCATATGAAACAGGTCGTGGTTCAATTCAAATGCGTTCTCGTGCAGTTATTGAAGAACGTGGAGGCGGACGTCAACGTATTGTTGTCACTGAAATTCCTTTCCAAGTGAATAAGGCTCGTATGATTGAAAAAATTGCAGAGCTCGTTCGTGACAAGAAAATTGACGGTATCACTGATTTACGTGATGAAACAAGTTTACGTACTGGTGTGCGTGTCGTTATTGATGTGCGTAAGGATGCAAATGCTAGTGTCATTTTAAATAACTTATACAAACAAACACCTCTTCAAACATCATTTGGTGTGAATATGATTGCACTTGTAAATGGTAGACCGAAGCTTATTAATTTAAAAGAAGCTTTGGTACATTATTTAGAGCATCAAAAGACAGTTGTTAGAAGACGTACGCAATATAACTTACGTAAAGCTAAAGATCGTGCCCATATTTTAGAAGGGTTACGTATCGCACTTGACCATATCGATGAAATTATTTCAACGATTCGTGAGTCAGATACAGATAAAGTTGCAATGGAAAGCTTGCAACAACGCTTCAAACTTTCTGAAAAACAAGCTCAAGCTATTTTAGACATGCGTTTAAGACGTCTAACAGGTTTAGAGAGAGACAAAATTGAAGCTGAATATAATGAGTTATTAAATTATATTAGTGAATTAGAAGCAATCTTAGCTGATGAAGAAGTGTTATTACAGTTAGTTAGAGATGAATTGACTGAAATTAGAGATCGTTTCGGTGATGAGCGTCGTACAGAAATTCAATTAGGTGGATTTGAAGACTTAGAGGACGAAGACTTAATTCCAGAAGAACAAATTGTAATTACTTTGAGCCATAATAACTACATTAAACGTTTGCCGGTATCTACATATCGTGCTCAAAACCGTGGTGGTCGTGGTGTTCAAGGTATGAATACATTGGAAGAAGATTTTGTCAGTCAATTGGTAACTTTAAGTACACATGACCATGTATTGTTCTTTACTAACAAAGGTCGTGTATACAAACTAAAAGGTTATGAAGTGCCTGAGTTATCAAGACAGTCTAAAGGTATTCCTGTAGTGAATGCTATTGAACTTGGAAATGATGAAGTCATTAGTACAATGATTGCTGTTAAAGACCTTGAAAGTGAAGACAACTTCTTAGTGTTTGCAACTAAACGTGGTGTTGTTAAACGTTCAGCATTAAGTAACTTCTCAAGAATAAATAGAAATGGTAAGATTGCGATTTCGTTCAGAGAAGATGATGAGTTAATTGCAGTTCGTTTAACAAGTGGTCAAGAAGATATCTTGATTGGTACATCACATGCATCATTAATTCGATTCCCTGAATCAACATTACGTCCTTTAGGCCGTACAGCAACGGGTGTGAAAGGTATTACACTTCGTGAAGGTGACGAAGTTGTAGGGCTTGATGTAGCTCATGCAAACAGTGTTGATGAAGTATTAGTAGTTACTGAAAATGGTTATGGTAAACGTACGCCAGTTAATGACTATCGTTTATCAAATCGTGGTGGTAAAGGTATTAAAACAGCTACGATTACTGAGCGTAATGGTAATGTTGTATGTATCACTACAGTAACTGGTGAAGAAGATTTAATGATTGTTACTAATGCAGGTGTCATTATTCGACTAGATGTTGCAGATATTTCTCAAAATGGTCGTGCAGCACAAGGTGTTCGCTTAATTCGCTTAGGTGATGATCAATTTGTTTCAACGGTTGCTAAAGTAAAAGAGGATGCAGATGAAGTAAATGAAGATGAACAATCTACTGTATCTGAAGATGGTACTGAACAACAACGTGAAGCGGTTGTAAATGATGAAACACCAGGAAATGCAATTCATACTGAAGTGATTGATTCAGAAGAAAATGATGAAGATGGACGTATTGAAGTTAGACAAGATTTCATGGATCGTGTTGAAGAAGATATACAACAATCATCAAATGAAGATGAAGAATAATAAAAAAATAAGACTTCCCTATATGTAGGGGAGTCTTATTTTTATGCTAGAAAGTAATGCTTTACTATATTCAATGATTAGTAATGACTAACTTTCTAATTGTTTCATTGCGTAAGGTATTTCATTGATAAGTCTTGATGGTGGCACCACATACATATCTTTTGCAAGGTTTTCGCCAATAAAACTATGTGTATATGTGGCACTCATAACCGCTTCTTTTAAGTTATCAAATTGACCGACAAAACTTGTAATCATACCAGCAAGTGTATCGCCCATACCACCAGTCGCCATTGCTGGGCTACCGATTGTTAATTTAAAGTCTTCATCTTTAAAGAAAATTTCAGTACCATGTTTTTTAAGTACAACAGTTGCACCTAAACGATCAACTGCTTCACGACTACGCTCATATGTCTGTTCCTCAATAGGAATACCACTTAATCGCTCCCATTCTTTGAGATGCGGAGTAAAAATCACGCGACATGTAGGTAATTGTGGTTTCAATTTACTAAAGATTGTGATGGCATCGCCGTCTACGATTAAATTTTGATGCGGTTGTATATTTTGTAGTAGGAATGTAATGGCATTATTTCCTTTGAAATCAACGCCAAGACCTGGACCAATTAGTATACTGTCAGTCATTTCAATCATTTTCGTCAACATTTTCGTATCATTAATATCAATAACCATCGCTTCTGGGCAACGAGAATGTAATGCTGAATGATTTGTTGGATGTGTAGCTACAGTGATTAAACCACTACCGCTAAATACACATGCACGAGCCGCTAACATAATGGCACCACCTAAGTTAGCAGATCCACCAATTAATAAAATTTTGCCATAATCACCTTTATGTGAATCTTCTTTACGCTTAGGAATGTTAATAGAATTTAACGTTTCCATAGTGATATAACCTCCCATGTAAAAGCCTTTTCCGAATTTATTCAATTTTAAAAATATATAGTAACTTTTAACAAAATGTATTATAAATTTCTGAATTCATTATTATTTGTCGTTAAATACAATAGAAAATACTATACCTGTATATGCAATTCGTCAATAGATAAATTATTAAATATGCTTACAACAATCTTAATATCCTTTAATGCACTACAATAGTGCTCTGATAATAGGTTATAAATGTACGTAAAACCATTGTTTCAATAAAAATGAAAACGTATACTTCAAGAAGGATGGGTTACTTAATATAAACAAGGGGGTACATATATGACTTTATATTTAGATGGTGAAACACTAACAATTGAGGATATTAAATCATTTTTACAACAACAATCAAAGATTGAAATTATTGATGATGCGTTAGAACGTGTCAAAAAAAGTAGAGCGGTAGTTGAACGCATTATTGAAAATGAGGAAACGGTTTACGGTATCACTACAGGTTTTGGGCTATTTAGTGATGTACGTATAGACCCGACGCAATATAATGAATTACAAGTGAATCTGATACGCTCACATGCTTGTGGACTAGGTGAGCCATTTTCAAAAGAAGTAGCATTAGTCATGATGATTTTACGATTGAATACATTATTAAAAGGTCATTCAGGTGCCACTTTAGAATTAGTGAGACAATTACAATTTTTTATAAATGAACGTATTATACCGATAATCCCACAACAAGGCTCTCTCGGTGCATCAGGAGATTTAGCACCATTATCACACTTAGCATTAGCATTAATTGGTGAAGGGAAAGTATTGTACAGAGGTGAAGAAAAGGATAGTGACAATGTATTAAGAGAATTAAATAGACAACCTTTGAACCTTCAGGCTAAAGAAGGTTTAGCATTGATTAATGGTACGCAAGCTATGACAGCTCAAGGTGTCATTAGTTATATAGAAGCAGAAGATTTAGGTTACCAATCTGAATGGATTGCTGCATTAACGCATCAGTCTCTTAATGGCATTATAGATGCATATCGACATGATGTACACGCTGTTCGTAATTTTCAAGAACAGATTAATGTGGCAGCGCGTATGCGTGATTGGTTAGAAGGATCAACATTAACGACGCGACAAGCAGAAATACGTGTACAAGATGCATATACGTTGCGTTGTATACCACAAATCCATGGCGCGAGTTTTCAAGTATTCAATTATGTTAAACAGCAATTAGAATTTGAAATGAATGCGGCTAATGATAATCCACTTATATTTGAGGAAGCAAATGAAACGTTTGTTATTTCAGGTGGTAACTTCCATGGACAACCTATTGCTTTTGCATTAGATCATCTTAAATTAGGTGTAAGTGAATTAGCAAACGTATCGGAACGTCGTCTAGAGCGACTAGTAAATCCTCAATTAAATGGCGATTTACCAGCATTTCTTAGTCCAGAGCCAGGATTGCAAAGTGGCGCGATGATTATGCAATATGCTGCTGCAAGTCTCGTTTCTGAAAATAAAACTTTAGCGCATCCAGCGAGTGTTGATTCTATCACTTCATCTGCGAACCAAGAAGATCACGTATCTATGGGAACTACAGCTGCTAGACATGGTTATCAAATTATTGAAAATGCAAGACGTGTGTTGGCAATCGAATGTGTTATTGCATTACAAGCAGCAGAGTTGAAAGGTGTCGAAGGATTATCACCAAAAACACGTCGCAAGTATGATGAGTTTCGAAGTATCGTGCCATCCATTACACATGACCGTCAATTTCATAAAGATATTGAAGCGGTTGCACAGTATTTAAAGCAATCTATTTATCAAACGACTGCATGTCACTAAATCGACATGAGTGATGTTTGAAATCGTTACTTGAAAAAGCAAATATAGTTTGCTAT
>ERZ1023203.141-NODE-141-length-12689-cov-5.243074_pt1 | contig 12689 bp, 9 predicted proteins | sample MGYA00380444_ERZ1023203 | MGnify/ENA primary metagenome ERZ1023203 (study PRJEB33173, sample SAMEA4830386) | metagenome | study: EMG produced TPA metagenomics assembly of the PRJEB25223 data set... | reverse complement strand
TGAGATATTTTAAGTTTTTATTGAAAAATATTGACAAACTATTAGCTGGTTTAGTTTAAGTACATTTTTTCACAATATCTGTAATTAATTTATCACAATTAAATAACTAAAAAAGGGAAACCGAATCGTTGCGATTTGATGTCCCTTTACTAATGATTATAAATATTTTTAACACGAAAACAGAACCCGTGTTAATATGAAAATAATCACTATTAATATATTGTTAATTCGTGATTACTCGAAAGCAGTAAACCAACTATCAACTCCGTATACCTTTCCTGAATATCCTGGAACTTGAATATTTGTATCATCCTTAATTCTTCCATCTTTTACTGAATGCATATCCGATGCTTCTTTCAAAATACCTTTATATACTTCTTCCGTCATAAGAATGGGTTTATGGGTACTTGATTTAGTATTAGTAATTGTCCTTTCATTGACAAGAAAAGTATGGAAGTAATCATTTTTGTGTTTAAATTTTCCTTTACCCAAATGTATTAAATCCTCTTTAACCCATCTCCGAATAGGAGCGTCATACCAGGAATATTTATTATCAAGATTTGGGTAGTAAAAACATTCACGTATATAAGGTTCTTTATAAGAAAAAATTTCTGTAATTGTTTTATTTGCTAAATCTGTTAATTTAGATGCAACGTTTGCCGGTCTTCCAAGCCATACTAAGCTCTTATAGTTTGTATTTTCAAATCCTTTTTTTATGATTCCAGCTTTCGTTACTAACATCTTCCCATAGTCAATTCCAATACCAGCTTTAACTTCATTATTTTTAAAGTGCTGGTCCAATAGTTTTGATACTACAGAATTTAATAGTACAGCTGTCTTATAAGCATTACCAAAACTATTTGTAGAATCAAATAAAATCATTACTCGATCTCCAACCACGTTCCTTACTTTCCCGTTATATTCTCCTGCTGATTTCATAATAGAACGAATAAAAGTTGAATACAATTTGCTCATAGTTTCTCTTTTATGGCTTAAATTTAAGTCGGTTGATTTTCGTAAATCTATATAAAGAACACAAGTTTCTATTAACTTACATTTTTGTATCCCAGTTTCTAAGTTTGGATAGGTAATACCACTATCGTCTAAACTAGGCACTAAAGTTGTTTCAGTAATTTCAATTTTAAAATCTGTAGTTAATATTCCTTCAATTTCCTCTTCTAAACTTTTCCGCAGTTCTTCTAGGCCCATACCTGCACTTCCCTTTACCATTTTTTTGATGTTAAATAGATTATATCAATTGTATAGGTCAGGAGTGCTATAAAATGTTATCTAAGGAAGATTTAGAGATAGAATATCAAAGGATTTCATTTTGGATTAGTAATATTGATACAAAAATATCTTTTGCTTTAGGGGCTACGGGGGTTTTACTAGGCTTCATTCTGTCTAATGAGGATCTAGGACAAATACTAAAAAAGAATTACAAAACACTTAAATTATGGAATGATACATCTCTTAATAGCGGTATTTTATTTTTTTTTTTGGTTTAACGGTTATTTTTTTAATAGTGGCCTTTTGGTGTTTTTTAAGTGGTTTACGTGCAAAGATTGATCCCGAAAAATATAAGCAGCCACAAATGGTCCTCCCTTCAAATATCTTTTGGGGAGATATTTCTAGGAGCAATTTCTTTTCGTACAAATATAGACTTGAAAATTCCCAAGCGCAAGACTGGATAAAAGATATTCAAACTCAAATTTATATTAATAGCTGTATATGTACTCGAAAATCTAAATTCTATAACATAGGTATAAATTCTTTGAAAGTATCCATAATCGGCTTTGTTGTTTATCATATTTGGTTATGGTTATTTCTTTAAAAAGTGGTATTCTCCCAAAGGGTTAAAAGTGGATTATGTTTTTGTAAGGGAATGCACTAACTGTGGTTTGAAAAAGAGAATATAAAGCTATAATTGATGCTAAATGGTTTTAAGCTTAATAATTTGTCATTGAAAAATAACTTAAAAATTGGTAAAGTACACTCAGGGAATGAATATCCTTCATATTCATTCCTCCTAAAGTGTGTTTGGGGAAGTAAGATTAGAGGGCGTTCTAATTTGCTTCCCTTTTATTTTGTTTGTGCTTTTACCTCGTTGATCAAACCGATTACACTATTCTCAATGAAATAGATATCGTCATCGTTGCTATGCTCAGTTCCCATTAATACAAGGTTAAGCTTTAATTTTACTTGCTTTCCATCATTATATACCAGGTCTAATTCTACTTCTGAATCCTTTCTTTTGGTTTTGTATCCTTCCATAATGCTTGTATTGTATTTGGCTGATACCAATTTTCCATTTCGATTTAATTCTCTCATAAATTGATGATTCGTCTTATCCTTATATGGATTATCTGAATAAGCCCATAAATCATCTGAATATTGTTGTGGAATAAAAAATGAAGTAAATAGCTCCTCGTTTTCTTCTTGTATAACGGCAACAAAAAAATTAAGTGTCTGTTCCACATCTTGAAACATTTTCACGTATTTTTCATTATGGTGATATCCAGATTCATCATCTACATTATGATGATCATGTTTATTTTCCTTTAGGTATGCTTCCAATTGGGTTACTTGCTCTTTACCTTCATTAATATCAATCTTTTGTTCGGTATTAAAGTATAGGTAAAATCCAACGCCAATTATTATTACAATAGTATATATAAGAATTACTTTTAAAAATCCATTCATAGCTCACTATCCCTCTTTTTGAAAAGCCCGTAATATCTACGAGCTTTTTCGAATTCCTGTCTATTACCATTGAATTAAGCCGCTCTTTGTAGGTGAAATAGCGTTAGATTTTTGAGCATTCCATCCTCCATTTTTATGTATCTCAAAATGAAGGTGGGCACCATAACTTTCGCCGGTCTTACCCATGATTCCAATTGGTTGCCCTTTTTTTACTTGCTCCCCAACTTGAACTCTCCTGGAACCACTCACCATGTGGGCGTAAACAGTCTCCCATTTCTGCCCATCTATAACATGTTGAATAAAAACAGCTTCCCCATAGGTAGAGGAATAATAGGATCTACTTACTGTCCCATCAGCAGCGGCTACGATGGGTACAACATTTGCTCTTTTTCCAATATCTACTCCATAGTGCATTCCACCGCTTCTCTTACCGAAGTCTGATGTTATCGGACCCGACGCTGGACGGGTAAACGTTCCTGAAGAAACAGGAGGTATTTCCCCTTGGGTCGAAGTGAATAACTCAGCATAGTGGAGTACATCAGCAACATATTTATCTGAATGGTTATAGTTTCGAATTGCTTTTTTTACATTCGAAGAAAAGCCGCTTTTACTTAGATAATGAGCTGTTGAGAAAATGGCATCTTCAAGATCCCAAGGGTCACTTTTTCCATCATTGTTGGCGTCCACTCCATAACCGCCATACTTTTTGATTACAGCAGGATCTTTTAGCTCTTTATCCGGAATATTCCCTTTTCCGACTCCACCGCAAGAAGGATGAGCCCATCCCACAAAAGTACAAGGCATGAACTGTGTATGTCCAATTGCTCCAACTGAAGACACCATAATATCAATTGTTGAGAACTTGGTCTCAACCCAATGAATTGCAGCAAGGTAATTCCAACCCACTTTGTATTTTGCTTCAGCTGCTTTATAGAATTTCATATATTCTTGTGGAACCATCATCCCCATGCCACCATCTATGAATGCGTCGAAAAAATTACCCATATAGCCATCCAAGGGAACGTTATTCTCTTTTAAAGCTTCTACTAACAGTTTTATTGCAGATTCTTCTAAGTCTAATTCATTTAGAATTTGATCAAATTTTGAATAGTTATACTCAAAATCTTTTCCATCAAACACCCATTCCTTTGTTTTTCTTTTATAAACTTCAATTTTTTTGTTACCTACTTCTTTTACTTCTACTAGTTTAAAAGAATTGTTTAGTGCAGTTTCCTTATATTCGAAAGTTTCAAGCCGATTCCAGGCATGTGCAGTCTTTAAAAGAGTTACCTTTTCTTTTTGTTCTGTTACATTTGTATTTACTTCTGTAATTGTTTCTGTGACTTGCTCCGTTCCAGAATCAATTACCTGTGCTGTTCCAGCCCCTTCTATATATAATTCTGATTTACTTATTGGTCGAGTTATCTCTCTGGTTGTTGTGGTTACAGTTTTAATTTCATAGGTATCCTCAAAGTCCTCATATGTTAAATCAGGGGATAGAGTATTGACGATAGGGCTAAATTCAACTTCCCATGGTTCTAAGTCTTCTTGGATTATCCTCATCATATCGATAGAACTGACTAACTCAAAAGGTGGGCGATAGGCAGGGTCTGTACTTGAATTAGTGATCAAAGTTTCTAACTCTGAACGTACTTCCTGCTGAGTTCTGGGTGAATCACTATCAATTAGACCAAGAGAAGGAGCAAGGATAAACATCGCTCCTCCAATTATGATTACGATAGCTAAAATAATCGCTAATGGTACACCCAGAACAGCTACTAAAGCTGCAACTGCTCCCATAATTGCTTTGACTATAAGTAAAACCAATTTCATTAGGACTTTCTTTAATATCTGTATTATTAATTTTTTTACTGCCTGACCAACTTTTTTCTTAATGTGCTTTTTGGCTTTTTCTTTACCAATTTCTATGCCTTGTTGGAAATTCATTATGAGTCCCCCTTACCCTTTGGGAGGTTTAGGTATAGGTTTAGGTATAGGTTTAGGTATAGGGGGCGAAGGCTTTTGATTTAAAAACTCTTGTATGTTAGGCTTCTTAGCAGGCTGTTCAACCGCAACCTTTTTCCATTGATTCCCCTTATCCCCTGTATTTGTTGGAACTTGTTTAATTGCGTACTGTGAAGTCGTTGGATTAAAAGTCCTAATACCTTGATTATTTTGTATTTTATATTCTTGAACTACCATTTGGCCGTTTGATAATGAAGGATCGCCTGCCTTCATATTGGTTCTTGGAATTAATTTGTTGTTTGGCCCTTTTTCAGCCAGGTAACTACCTCTGTTAGAAGTTACTACAGCATAGGTTTGTTGGGGTTTTAACCTTGCTAAATCTACATTTTCTACACCTCTGGATGCTAATTTCGTTGCATTTTCAGATCCCATTTGATAGCCAATACCTCTGCCGTACATGGCTTCACCGATGGCTCCCCCCGCTTTTTGCATAATTTCATTTCTTCTTATCGGATTATTTCTAAAGTCAGAGGATACGGTACCTTCTTTTATACCTCCTCCAATTCCAGCCATGGTTGATTGGAACCGGTTTTGGCCACTATTTAAAGACGATTGATAACTGTTAGAAAAGCCTTGCACAGCGTTATTAGCTTTTCCTTGTATCCCTTTTGCTCCTGCATATGAAACGACTCCAGCTGAGTATCCTGCTTGTTTACCAATCTCTGCTCCCCCTTCTGCAGCAATATGTCCGCCAATAGGGTTTATTCCCATACCGGATGCATAACCGCCTGTACGCATTATGGCTGATCCTACGCCAGCGGCTACATGTCCAAAACTTCTCATACCTCGGGCAAATTTGTTTGGAGAAGTATTAAGATTAGCTGTCGTGGCCCCGCCGTATTGACGGTCTCCACCTTCTTTTGCAAAGCCCATTGATGGTAAACTTGAATTGGAGCTAGCTGCTCCGCTGTTAGGACCATCCATAACCCCTTTTCGTTCCATAAAGGAATTTTTAATACCAGATTTAATATCACCTGCTGCCTTTCCCATATGCACTAGTGCACCAGCCCCCGCTAATGTTCCAATGGTTGCTAATCTTCCACCGTTTTCACTAGTTGCGCCCATTGCAAACCGAATAGACTCAGATACTGGTATAAAGATAGCTAGAGCGATAATATAAGTGAACCAATCCTCTGAGCCATCGAAAAGCCAAAAATATAAAAAGAAGGTAGCAGCGTGAATTACTTGGGACATAATTTGAGCCCAAAGCTCTTTGAAAGCAGTATTTGTTATTCCTTGAAGTTTAGGAAAAAACATAGTTGATATCCATATTGGGGCAAGAATAATTAAACCGCTAATAATAAAAATTCTTTGTATATAGTAGGCTTTAAACCATATTGCTACTCCTAATGAGAAAAAGGAGACAATCGCATTCTTAATTGGATTATTCCCGTCATTATCCAAATCTGTGAAGGTAATTTCATCACCAGGAGACTTAGTCCCATCAGCTGAAGTAAGTATGTTAGCACCTAAATCTGTTAGACTTTTTGGATTAGAGATCCCAGCTTCAAAAAGACTAACACCGTACATATTGATGGTGAAAAAAATATTTATTATTGGAAAGAATTGAAATAATAAGAGTAGAGCAATCAGTACCTTCAATCCGTTATCCATTAAATCGACTTTCATGCTGGCAGAAAACTTTCCATATGCATTTTGTATGCCCATTTTAATGATTGCTGCCACTAACATGAAACTCACGATAAATAACATCATGTTAAATCCCATGCTAATGGCTTTATTAAATTGGTCTTGTGTATAGAGCCCCCAGATGAGGCCATCCCCTTGGTAGAAAATATAATATGCTGGTTCGTGAATACCTAAGAATGGACTAAGGATATATTCAAAGAACATACCAATCATCCACTCAAAAGGTTTCATATACCATTTATCTGATTCTGCAGCAAAGGCTGGAGTTGGGATGATAAGGAACAATGATAAGGCAATGAGAAGAAATCTATACTTTCTTTTAAGGCCTTGATCTATCTCCTTAAAGGTCCTTAATTTCATACTAGGACACCTTCTTTTTCTTCAAGGGGGGCTGTGGTAATCTCATCTTCCCCTTCAATAATTTCATCTATTGATGGCATAAGCCCATTCTGAATTAGATACTCTGGATCAGTATCGATGAATCCTCGCATTTCTTCGCTAACATTGACCTTAATATAAGCACTTGAACCACCTACCCGGATAATTCCTTCCCCTTTACTTTGGTCATTTTCTGATTCAGGGGGCTTACGGCAAATTACATCGAGTTCTCCTTCAGATAAGTTAAAGATCGATTTCAGTTCTTCTTTCTCATCATTATTCATGGCACCAATACGTAAAAACAATGCAGAAGTAGCTTGTTTGACTACTGCTTGTCCATTTTGATCGTTTAGGAAAGATTTTAGGTCCTGTGTGATAATATCTACTCCAGCATTATATTTACGAGAACGTCTCGCTAATTCTTCGACAAACAGCATGGCCCCTTCTATGTGTTTCATGCGCCAGGCCTCTTCAATCTTAAGGCGCTTTCGAAACTTGCGAAGCGATGGACGCTTAACGAAGTACTCCCATCCTAAGACAGTTAAAACGTAGAATACAATATCGTAAATATCCGACCCCTCAATTGCTTTAATATTGAAATTAACCCAGGGAATATCATCGAGGAGATTCTCAATTTTTTCTCCTCCAAATTGTGTTTGTCCGTCAAAAATTATCCCGTCAGGCCGATCTCTTAAATAGCCTCGGAGAACCTTAAGTAATCTTCTAGCATCAGGATCAATAATGTTTTCGAAGGTTAAGGCATCAAGATTATATTGGCTTGTAGTATTTTTAATAAGCTGTTTGTATATATCAGAAAGTGTAAATTCTGGTTTGCGCTGCTTTTTATAGACAATTTCCCCATTGGATTGGCGAACCGGTCTTTTAACGACTTCGTAAAGTGATTCAGGATCTTCTGTTATACCCCATTTATGAATGACATCAAGAATCGCTTTTTTAATTACCTCTTTTTCCTGTGCATTCATCCCACCAAGGATTTTGTTATAAAAGGAAACTAGACGACCAACTTTTGAACCGATGGGAACAATAATATTTGAAACTCTTCTCCCATCCGGCAATGTATGTTCAATTTCTTCCTCCGTTAATGCACAAGGGTTGATTGTGTTTTTTCCACCTTCTCGAATTTCAACTTCTTTCCCCCCCATTAACACGCAGATAGGGCCATTTTCTCCATCAGGGTCAATAGAGAAAATTCTGTGTCCCAATAGGATTTGGGAAGAAGAGATATACTTATTAGAAAAAGATTTACCACTTCCCGAAGTCCCTACTATTAAAGATGAGTAGTTTTCTAGATAGGGAGCAAAAACATTTAGAAACTCCATATTTCGATTATGCAAGTTCTCTCCTAAAGGAACTCCCCCACTAAAAGGTATTTTTGATGAATAGAATGGAGACGTTGCCACTATAGCTGTCCTGTCGAAAAACCGCTTGTCTACTGCTGAGGTTAGGTTATTGGGAGAAAGTGGTAAACTGGAAAGCCATCCATCTCTTTGTCGATTATAGAGCGGTCTAAGACTATGCTCATTGTGTTCTACGGAGTCTTGAATGAGCATTCCCATATTATCCAGGGTTTTGTCATCCTCCCCGAATAGAGTTATAACCATTGTTCCTAGAAAACCATCATTATAGCCATCTGAAATTTCTTGGAGCAGGAGATCTGCCTTATCTCTTGCTTTAATTGCTTCCGTGTATTCCAATTCATTACCTGCTTTGGCCATTTGTATTGCACGAGCTGCTTCATCTGTTACTGCACGTTTATATTTAGAGACTGCTTGACTTTTTGTTAGTTTAGAAAGATGAAAATTGATATTAAGAGCACCTGCTCGAAATAGGGTATCTAGTTCACCGGTAGAAATGCTTGTATTGCCAAAGTTTAAAATGTAAGAGCGGAAGGGGTATTCCTTTCCAGCTCGCTGTTCAATTTGGTAACCTCGATCCCGGATGTCAACTGGAATATTAAAACCTTCCAGAGAAATTTTATCCATGTAACTTTCACGTTTAGGTTCTTCTAAAGTCGTTATCTCCTTTTTTTTGTTTTTTTTCTTATTACTAGTTCTTGTTCCTTCCTGGGTGTCTTGCTTCTTCTTAAATAGCTTCACTAGTTTCACCATTCCTTTCTAATTCTTCATATTCATCTATAGCGATACTGCCTTGTGTTTCACCAGTCACGAATGGGGATAATAATCCCTCTTGAGCAAGTAATTTTTTAAATCGTTCTAAACTTGAAGTTTGCTTATTTATAGCAAAATACATTGCCTCATACATCAAATATTCGTTGCAAATTGTACTTTGACCACCCATTGAGTTATAGTTTCTCTGAATTATAGATGCTACACGATTAAACTCATTTTGAACTTTCATAATGATTTGGTCTTCCTCTAATTCATCAATTAATATGTCACTGTATTTTAAATCCACGCGAAAATATGCCTGATAATCGTATTCATCTACTGTCTGTTGCCAATACTCCATGAATGGAAAAAACATACTTTCAGCATATCTTTGAGCAATTGGGTTCAGTTCCTTAAAGCTCTTTTGGTACGGCTTCAGCTGCTCCGATAGGTCAATGGGTCTGGAATGAACATGAATTCCAACATTTACTTCTCGACCAGGACCGAGATTTAATTGAGCTAATAAAGTTTCAAATGCGAGGTCTGTTTGGCGCTGCTCATTTAAACTTCTTAGTAGGTAGTTAATGTCATTTACTTTAATTAGGCCGAGAAAATTTCGCCCGCTTTTCTTTTCTGATTCAAGCTCGACTATATCCCCATACATATTTTTAATGCCGATTAATTCCTGGAAGCTAACATCTAATTCTGGCGTTTCTTGATTGCTCCTTTTTACTTCTTTTTTCTTTTTCTTAGTTAATTTAATTGGATAAGGTTTTCCCATGATTGGGTAAGCAAAGATGAAAATAACAACCGCAATCATGAGAATCATGATAATGTTTGTAAGCATAAACTATTTCCTCCATAATCCAGATTGTTTCTTTTTATAATTGAACTTAAATACTAAGTAACGGTCATAGAAATAATTAGTTTCCTTGTTTTTATAAAAAGCAAAAATAAGAAATGGGAGAGTTATCGGTGTCAGTAGGGCTAATATTATGACAGTTGTCACGAACGGAAAGCCTCCAAATAAAACTTCTGAACCAATTGAGAAATATATAAGGCCGCCCATAAGGACATATAAGCTTTGGCGCCAGGACATTCCTTTAATAACCTTCCGTTCTGTCTCAGTATCAAAAGGCATTCTTGTTTTCAAATGATACACCTACCAGTATTAATAATTTTTGTGAAAAAAACCCCTACTCCTATTTAGTAAGGGTTTTTATAGAAAGTTATATTATGACAATGACTTAGATTGTAAAACATAACTAATGTAATGATAAAGTTCTGGTGAAAGGGACGTTTTTTTAGCTGTTGTTTGTGATTGATTTATAAAATAGTTAGCCAAATCTGGCGCCTTCATTACTAGCACAATACCAATTACAGCTGACACTAGAGCTGATACACCTAAAGCTCTTTTTGTTGCGTTACCTAATGACATACCAATGATGACAGCAGCAATGATAATAGCAAATACAATTACAATGACTCCTATGATACGAATATTTGTAATCCATTGCTGAAGGATCCCATTAATATCGTCAATGCTTCCCCCAGTACCTCCATTGATTAAAGGAACTGAGGAAGTTGATTTATTTGCTGCTGCTGTGTTAGGGATTAATAATCCCACAATTCCCATGAAAGCAAATGCCATTAGACTAGGAATCGCTTTTTTAATTTTCTTCACGTGATTTCCTCCTAAATTTTTTTTGGAAATAAAAAAAACGCGAAATAAGCTCCAATAAGGAGATTATTTCGCGTCTTCCGCCGAAATAAATTACTAAAATGTAATATTATTCTATTTCCTAATATGTCTATAATTCTACAAAAAAATCATTTAATTAACAATACTTTTTATTTAAATTTAAGTTGGTCATTGAAAGTCTTTGCTTGAAATAGTAAAATAAATTTAAGGTATACATATATATGTATAAAATGGAGGTGGTTGGTGTGAGATTAATTTTAGGGTTTGCTTTAGTCTTTATATTATCAGTAATTTTTTCATATTTTCAAGGATTCATTGATTTCCTAATTGACCTAGGAATTTTTCCAGTAGCATATAAGAAAAATGCTAACTTTGACATTATGGTAATAATTTTATTATATTTTTTTTTTATGGCCACAGCATTTTTTGTGGTAGGTATTATGTATCTATTTAGTTGGAAATTGGACTGGAAACTTAGAAGGGATTTTAAAAAGGCCAAAAAACAATCCATAAAAAAATTTGGTTCAGAGGCTCCATATTTTTATTTAATGGATCCAAATACTCCAGATATATACCAGGATAAAGCCAGTTATGTTCATGAGACATATGAAGCTTATTTATTTGGGAAGTATAAAGACTGGAAAAAAGTAAATGACCATGTAGCAAAACTATCTAGAATCGAAAGCTTAAAATTATATCATGAAGCTATACAATACCTAGGACGGCCAGATATACCGAAAGAATACGGTATATTTAATGCATTTACAGATGAAGAATTAGCTCAGTTTCAAAAGTAATTTAAGCAAAAGTAGCCCTCCAGTTATTGAATTGGAGGGCTTAAAATGGTTTTTAGCAGGGTATAAATTTAATGAAATCTAAAAGAATATTCCTATAGTTATAAAATTAAGTGAAATAGTTAGAAAATACCCATTTGCCTAAAATCTAGCCTGAGAAATGAGAATAAAAAGAACTACAATCATTGTTTGTTTTTAGTATAATATACCCAATAAATCCATAAGAGGTATTTTAGTGTATACAATCATAGGACGTATATTAAGAATGAAACGGCTAGTCCAAAACTTAACACAAATAGAGGTAGCAGAAAAAATCGGGGTAAGTGTCTATATGATCTCCGCTTGAGAGAATGATCGATACTTACCAAGTTCAATGAGGCTGAAACAATTTACAATGTTCCCGTTAAAGAACTAACGGATTTTGATTAATTATATCAATAACAATTTGTGGGTAATGGGGTGAAGAATGGAGAAAGAAAAAGAATTGAATCTCTCAGATATCTCAGCCATTCAATATGCTGAGTTGAGGCATGCTCTTGGTCTGGATAGTAACTTTAAAAGACCTTGTCGAAAATATTACTATGCTTATAACCTTCTAATCTATGGGAGGATCTTGTTAACAAAGGTTTCGCAAAAAGGTTCACAAGTCAAAGAACTGGGGAAGCATATTATCTAGTTACTTTTGAGGCTGTAAAGCTTATCTATCGCAAAAATATAAGCTTGGATTATTACAATAGATTATGAAGTTTAATTCTAATTCAAATATTGGTATCTTCGATACACCAGCTATTTCTATACATTTCCACAATTCGCTCCAGTATCTTTGCTTCACCAATCCTCAAAACATCTTCAAACGCAGGAAACTCCTTTAAAACCTGAAGAGAGACATTATATTACGGAAATACCTGATCAAGAATTGTGTGGAATTGAAGTTTTGCATGAATGTAAAGGTTCGTAACGGTTCGTATTGCCTTTAGCAGCCTTAAGCCTCTTTTCTTATAAGGCTCAAATTCTTCCTAGTAATACATAATACAAAGTTGATATGCATCAAACGCATCCGTCTTTCTTTCTTTCTCTTTCAAAAAAGAGATGAAAGTATCTAAATTCTCAGTGATATGTTTTATCTTGAAGCTCTTTTCAAATGGCTTGTCTTTATCTAGAAATGCCTGAACTTCCCTTTTCCCTTTGGCCACATCCAGGCCAACTACTGGATTCAATGATTATCTCTCCCTTTGTTATACTCGCCAGTAACCCCTTTACCTTCCTGTATGTAGTTCCATAGCTTCGCTTGTTATACGAGATCAAATT
>ERZ1023203.140-NODE-140-length-12715-cov-3.951975_pt1 | contig 12715 bp, 12 predicted proteins | sample MGYA00380444_ERZ1023203 | MGnify/ENA primary metagenome ERZ1023203 (study PRJEB33173, sample SAMEA4830386) | metagenome | study: EMG produced TPA metagenomics assembly of the PRJEB25223 data set... | reverse complement strand
TCCCTGTACCTGGTGTGGCATCTGGTGTGGCATTTGCGGCATCATCGCTCCCTGTACCTGGTGCGGCATCTGCGGCATCATCGCTCCCTGTACTTGAGGATAAGGCATTTGCGGGTAACATGGGTTAAAAGGAAACATTGGCTGATATTGACCTCCTTGATGTGTATATAAAGATGATTCGCTTTCCGGCGATTCAGGGCTTTCTTGATTCGAAGCCGGCTTAACCTGCGGAAGGATATTGACTGGTTTAGGCGGGAGCTGGGGCTGTGGCTTAGATTCTGATATAGGCAGTGGTTTTTGCTGTGGTTTTGTTTCTGCAGGCTTCACTGGTTTTTCCTTCGCTTTTACCTCTTTTGCCGGAAGCGGCTTTTGCTGCTGCGGTTTAACCTCTTTTGCTGGGAGCGGCTTTTGCTGCTGCGGTTTAACCTCTTTTGCTGGAAGTGGCTTTTGCTGCGGAGCCGGCTGCTGAATATTCATCATATAATAATTATTTATATCAATTTCAGGCATAATAGGCTTTGGCATTTTTGGCGTATAAGGTTTTTTGGGAACTTCTTTTGGTGCAGGTTTTGGCATTTCTTTCGGGATTTCAACTTTTGGCGCCGTTACTTTTGGCATTTCCTTTTTCGGTGCTTCTTTTACCGGCTTCCCCTTAGGTGCTTCAGCTGATGGCATGGTAATAGGTTTCTCTTTGGCAAAAGGTTGTTCTGCTTTTGGCATTTCCTTTTTGGCACCCAAATTTATTTTTGCTTCCGGTTTTCCTCCAATAGGAGCCTCTTTTTTTATTGAGCCCCCGCTTGCAGGAACTTTTATTTTCATACCGGGCATAATCATATCAGGGTTGCTGAGCTGTGTATTCATCTTTTTCAGCTCTTCAAAATTCACGCCGTACTTTTTGGCAATCTTCCAAAGAGTATCCCCTTTCTGTACGATATGGATTTTCACTCTGAATTCCCTCCTATGCGTAAGGTGATACTTCCATCAGTGATGGCTAGTAGAACCAATCGGGCATTTACGGGCATTTCATCCATTTATTTGAAAGGTGCAGATTAGTGCCCGTTAATCGCGATGAGTCCATATAGTGTATGAAGAAATGGGCAAATTGCTAACAATCTACACAAAAAGATATGCATTTTTCCCAGGAATTATGAATCAGCGTTTCTTCTAATCCTAGTAACAGCAAAGGTCAGCAAGGCAATAAAAAAATCCTCCCGGCGGGGAGAATTTTTTTATTAGCCTAAGTTCACTCTGACTGTTTCTGAATACTGCGCGTAATTTCCGCTGATTTAGAGACCGGCAAACCTTATGCAGACGCTCATGGACGTTCGAGCATCCTATTTAATGCCAATTTAGCAAATGCTGCTGTTTGTTCTTCAACCTGAATTAGATTTTGGCTTTCGCCCTGCTCGATTGCTTCAAGACACCAAACAAGGTGCGGTAAATCGATCCGGTTCATGGTCAGGCAAGGACACATATGAGGGTTAAGTGAGATGATTTTTTTATCTGAATGCTGGTTGATAATCCTTTTAACCAAATTCATCTCTGTACCAATCGCCCATTCAGACCCAGGTTCTGAATGGGCGATTGCATCTATAATATAATTGGTTGACCCGGCCATATCGGATAGTTCCACGACTTCCCTTCTGCATTCCGGATGGACAATGACCTTCATTTCCGGATATTGTTCGCGAACTTCTTTGATGTTTTCAACAGTAAAGTTTTCATGAACAGAACAATGACCTTTCCAAAGAATTACTTTAATTTCCTCAAGCGGCCCTTCATATTCAAGCTGATCCGTAATGGGATTCCATACAGCCATTTCCTCAAGCCTAATTCCCAGGTTATAAGCCGTATTTCTACCAAGATGCTGGTCAGGCAGAAATACAATTCTTGTCTTCTGCTCAAACGCCCAGCTCACCATTTTTTCAGAATTCGAAGAAGTAACTGTTGCTCCTCCATGACGGCCTACAAAAGCCTTGATGGCCGCAGTAGAGTTTACGTATGTTAAAGGAAGCATTGTATCGCCAAACATGGTATGCAGCTTCGTCCAGGCTCTTTCTGTTTGGCTGATATCAGCCATATCGGCCATGGAGCAGCCTGCGCGCATATCAGGCAATAGCACCTTTTGATCAGAACCTGTTAAAATATCTGCCGTTTCAGCCATAAAGTGAACTCCGCAAAACACAATATATTCAGCCTCTGAATTTTCCTGTGAAAGCTGGGCAAGCTTTAGTGAATCACCAGTAGCATCCGCAAACTGGATGACCTCATCCTTCTGATAATGATGACCCGGTATGAACAGCTTATTTCCCAGCTTATCTTTTATTTCTCTTGCTCGATCCTCCAGTTCCTTTATAGCCATCATTCGATATTTTTCCGGAAGAATATTTGTTTGTTTTTCTGCTGTCTGAAAAATATTCATTTCCTCCATACCCCTTTGCCAATTTATTCAATAGTAACCTTCACACTTATATCAAGTGATTTCACAGAATGTGTAAGAAAACCCAGTGAAATAAAGTCCACTCCTGTATCGCTGTATGCTGACAGGTTATCCAGCGTGATTCCGCCGGAAGCTTCAGTCAGGATCCCCTTTGGCACGCTCCTGATCCACTCTTTAATTTCTTCAGGGCTCCTATTGTCAAACATGATTACATCTGCACCTGCCTTAACTGCTTCAAGGACCTGATCTTTTGTTTCCGTTTCGACTTCAACTTTTACCATATGCCCAATTTTTGACCGCACTTCTTCCACAGCTTCCGAAATTGAGCCTGCAAAAGAAATATGGTTATCTTTAATCATGACTGCATCATAGAGGCCATATCGATGATTAAATCCCCCTCCGCATCTGACTGCATATTTTTCAAGCATTCTAAGGCCAGGAGTAGTTTTTCTTGTATCGCAGATTTTCGTATGTGAACTATTTAAGACCCGGACAGCCTCATTAGTTTTTGTGGCAATACCGCTCATTCTCTGGAGCAGATTTAAGATCACTCTTTCACCGTTTAATAAATCGGATACAGGACCAGTAGCTGCAGCAAGGACTTGACCTTTCTCAATCCACTCTCCATCCTTTACTTTTATATTGACTTCAGCCGCTGGGTTCAGCACCTTATATCCTGACCTGATTATTTCTTCTCCGCAAAAAATGCCATTGTCTTTTGTCAGGAAAACGACCTTTCCTGTCTGATTCTCACCAAAAATAAGTCCGCTTGTCAGGTCGCGGTCACCGATATCCTCGAGAAAAAACTGTTCAAGTTGCAATCGCAGCTTTAATTTGTTCATGTTTACCATCCTTTTCAGATTTTCGGGATTGAATAATTCTTTTTCCAAGCCATTCATGACTTTCGAAAGGATAATCCTGCCGGAAATGACCACCCCGGCTCTCTGTCCTCCTTAATGCAGAATCTGTTATCAGATAGGCTGTGATAAGCATGAAAGCCCGTGTTACTTCTTCTATTGAAAGGTCATCTAATTCTGCTTTAATCCATTCTTTAATTTTGCAGCCTTTAAGCCAGGCAAGCTGATCTAAAAGCCCTTCTTTTGTTTTGATAATCCCTGCATTTTTCATCATTCTCATTTTAATTTCTTCAATTGAAGGCAAACTTTCTTTGGTTAGACAACTAATTGCCTCGGAAAATATCAGTTCTTTTGCAGGTCTGCTTGACGGCTGTTCATTAAGCCACTCTGCAAGCCTTTTGCCCACATATAAACCTTCCAGAAGAGAATTGCTTGCAAGCCGGTTAGCGCCATGTACTCCTGTGCATGCAGATTCACCAATCGCATACAGGCCTGGAATACTGGTGCGGCCAAATAAATCAGTTTTAATTCCTCCCATTAGAAAGTGGCTTCCGGGCGAGACTGGAATTTTCCCAGTGCTTAAATCTACTCCGTTTTGTTCACAGATTTTTGTTATCGTCGGAAACCTGGATTTAAAGTTTTCAATTGAGGAGATATCCAGGAATACAGCTTTTCCTCCCTCTAGAGAATGAAAAATTGCCTGTGATACAACATGTCTTGGCGCTAAATCTCCCTGTGGATGAAGTCCTGCCATTAATGGTTTCCCGTCTTCCGTAATGAGCCTGCCTCCCTCTCCCCTGACAGCTTCAGAGATTAGCCCCAATGCTTTTCTGTCTTTATAGAGAAGGGTGGGATGAAATTGGATGAACTCCATATCCGCAATCTCCGCACCTGCTCTGTACGCTAAAGCAATGCCATCTCCTGTCACGGTATCGGCATTGGATGTATATTCATATAGCTGGCCGCATCCCCCTGTTGCAAGCACAACATGAGACGAAAAGAATCCATGAATTACACCATTGGAATCTTTTCCTTTTACCCCTATACAACTGCCGTCCATGTCATTTATCAGCAGTTCAAACACGAGAACATTTTCCATGATTCGAACGTTTTGGTTTTTCTTTGAGAGCATAAAATCAATGACTGTTTTTCCAGTACTGTCCCCGCCTCCATGAACAATTCTGTTTTCTGAATGAGCTCCTTCCCTGCCTAACGCAATTGCTCCTTCAGAATTCATATCAAACCGGCATCCCTCTTGATTAAGCTCTTTTATCAGAGAGGGTGCTTCACTGGTCAGGGACAGCACTGCATCACAATCATTATGAAACCTTCCTGCTTCGAGTGTATCCATGTAGTGCTTTGATGGGTGATCATTTACTCCCATGGCAGCCGCAATGCCGCCCTGTGCCATATATGAGTTTCCATTTTTTATGGTTGACTTTGTGAGAATAATCACATTCAAGTCCTGTCGCAGCTTCTTTGCCAACTGCAAAGCGGCTACCCCGCTTCCTATAATCAAAACGTCGGCATTCATTATTTTTTACCTCCTGTTTTTACAGGTGTCTTGACACCTATATTTACACAGATTTAGAATTATGACAAGAGGTTTTCATAGTTTAAGAGGAACTTCTGTGCTTTTCGAAGGTTTTATTTAAAAAGAGAGAGCAGGTGAGAACATGAAATATTTCGATTATGCAGCATCATGTCCGCTCGATCCGGAAGCGGCAGATGCCTATATAAAAGCCTCAGCTGAATACTTTGGCAACTCCCGCAGCCTTCATGATACCGGGAGCGCAGCAGAGGGTCTACTTGAAAATTGCCGGAGAGAATTGGCAGTAATTTTAGGAGTTGAGAGTGAAGGAATCTACTTTACCAGCGGAGGTACAGAAAGCAATTTACTCGCAATATTTGCCTTGCTGTCTGGCTCTGAAACATCGGGAAAACATATTATAGCGGGAATGGCTGAACACTCTTCTATTCATAGTGTTTTAGAGAAATTACGCCTTGAAAAAGGCTATGAAATTACTGAAATCCCTTTTGGAGCGGATGGCCGTATTGACCTAAAAAAATTAAGTTCGGCCATCAGGGATGATACCGTCTTAATTACCATACAGCATGGAAATCCCGAAATCGGCACATTGCAGCCTGTCCTTGAGATCAGTCAGCTTTGCAGGCAAAGACAAATATTGCTGCATAGTGATTGTGTCCATACTTTCGGCAAATCAGACTTAAAAGAAATTACCCGCTTTGTTGATAGCCTGTCCTTTTCTGCCCATAAATTTTACGGGCCAAAAGGGGTTGGAGGGGTTTACCTTAAACCCGGCAGGCGGTGGAGCTCCTTCTTACCAGGCGTATCCCATGAAAAAGGTTTCAGGCCAGGCACCGTGAACCTCCCGGGAATTGCAGGAATGACAGTGGCTGCTCAGAAAGCTTATGTAAATTTAAACAGACATAACAGCCATTTCAAAACAATGCGTGAAGCACTGCTGAAGGAGCTTGAGTCTTTACAGGAGAAATTTGTGTTATACGATTTTGCAGAATCTCACCAGCTTCCATCTACATTGGGGCTTCGGCTAAAAGGGGTAGAAGGGCAATATATCATGCTTGAATGCAACAGACACGGCTATGCCGTATCTACAGGAAGCGCATGCAGTACTGGCATGAAAACTGTTTCTAAAACGATGGAGGCCCTGGGGGTTCCAGAAAAAAAAGGCAAGGAATTTATCCGGATTTCCTTCGGGTGGAATACTGCTGTTGAGGATGCAAAGTCACTGGGGGAAAAGCTGGCAGAAATGGCCCGGGAACTCGTACCGCTCTAATCTTTTATCATCTGCCGTTTCTTATGTTAGAATGAGACATTATCGGATTATAAGGGTGAGGAAAAATGAAGGAACAAAAAAAGGTGCTCGGAGAGGAGCGGAGGAACTTTCTGCTTCAGCTTCTAAAAGAAAGCGGACAGCCCATTACAGGGGGCGACCTTGCAGCAAAAACAAATGTAAGCAGACAGGTGATTGTTGGGGATATCACCCTTCTAAAGGCAAGAAAAGAGCCAATCATTGCCACGAGCCAAGGTTATATGTATCTTCATCAGGCTTCTCCTGCAACAGCAGCCGAGCGGGTCATTGCCTGCCATCATGACCCTGCGAGGACTGAAGAAGAATTGAATCTGCTTGTCGATCATGGGGTTACAGTAAAAGATGTAAGAATTGAACATCCTGTTTATGGTGACTTAACTGCTTCGGTTATGGTATCAACCCGTCAGGAAGTCAAGCAATTCATGGATAAAATTAAAGCCACAAAAGCTTCCTTCTTATCAGAACTGACAGATGGCATTCATCTTCATACTCTTTCTGCAGCCTCAGAACGGAAGCTCGATGAAGCTGAGAAATTATTAAAGGAAGCTGGATTTCTTATTGACCAGGAATAGAGTTATTCTTTTTTATTTTCAAATAAGATAAGGATCCGGATATGTTTTCACCGGATCCTTTTCTTTTTTTTAATCCTGAAGAACTTTGGTATTTTTATTGCGAAGCTGAAAATATGGATAGCTCCCCAAAACTTTAACGCTGCATCCCAATGCTTCCAATTCGGCAACTGCACCGGGGATAAGGACATCATCCTGCTTCATATCAACGTCAATGATAAAGAAATAATTTCCCAACCCTGTTTTCATCGGCCTTGATTCAATCTTAGTCAAATTGAGCTTCCTCCAGGCAAATGCCGAAAGTACTTGATGAAGTGCCCCTGACCGGTCAGCCGGCAGCGTCACCATAACTGTCGTCTTGTGCCCGGCAAACTCTTTGCGGTCTTCATTGATTGACAGCTCTTTATTGGATAAAACTATGAATTTGGTATGGTTAAAATCAAAATCATGGATATCCTCTTTTACGATCGCCAGTCCATACACTTCTGCCGCTAATTCATTAGCTATGGCGCCCGCCCGCAAGTCCGGATTTTCTCTTACATATTGAGCAGCTGCTGCAGTTGAAGTAGTGCTTTCACAAGGGATTCCTTTCAGCTCTTTATGCAGAAATTTATGGCATTGTGCAATAGCATGGGAATGGCTATAGACTGCATCAGTTTTATTCCATTCCTTAACATGATCTGGGTGGACCATAAAATGCTGGCGAATTGGAGCTGTCAGTTCCCCGATAATAGGAAAATCAACTTCGTGGATTAAATAGTCCAATGTAATATTCACTGAGCCTTCCAATGCGTTTTCAAGAGGAACTACCGCCAGCTCTATTTCATTCTCATTTAATGCATCAAAACAAGCAGGTATCGTTGGGTAGGCAACGGCTGTCTCATTCGGGAATAAACTCCTCGCAGCAATATCTGTAAAGGTGGCTTTCGGGCCCAAAAATCCTATCTTCACGGTAATCCTCCTTTTTCGTCAGACTTATCTTAAATCACTGAAAATTATCTTTATACTTTACTACTTTAACATATGTATGTAATTTACAAAATAAAAAACTAAAAAAGGGCAGGGTACAAAGCGCATTTTCTCACGCACCCGTTCCCAGCACCTCTACTTTTTCTACAAATTCCAATTTTCGAAGCCTTGCCAAGAGCTCCTCAATCTCGATGCCCATTTCAGTTACATTCAGGGAAAGCGTGACATTTGCCCTTCCCTGAAGTGGAATGGTCTGGTGTATGGTTAGGACATTGCACCCCGATGAAGCTACAACGCCCAATAAATGTGATAAAGTCCCTGACCTGTCTTCCAAATGAAAGAATAAAGTGATCAGCCGCTCTTTAACAACAGTATGGAAAGGGAACACAGTGTCTCTATATTTATAAAAGGCACTTCTGCTCAAATCTACTTTTTGGACAGCATCCCAAACCGATTCGGCTTTTCCCCTTTCGATCATTTCCTTCGCATCCAATGTTTTCTTCATCGCTTCAGGCAAAACATCTTCGCGAACCAAATAAAATTTCTTATCGAATCTATCTTTTCTCATTTCTCCACCCCGTCAATCGAGAAGGTTAGTCAATAAACTCGAATTCATAATCAAGCAGCTTAACGGTATCACCGTCTTTTGCTCCTTTTTCACGAAGAGCATCATCCACACCCATTCCGCGCAGCTGTCTGGCAAACCTGCGTACAGATTCATCTCTTGAGAAATCAGTCATCTTAAAGAGCTTCTCAATAGCATCGCCTGATACGACGAACACTCCTGCAGGATCTCTAGTAATGACAAATTCGGTCTGTTCAGCCTCATGCTTGTAAAGAACGCGGTGCACACCAGTGTCTTCTTCTTCTTCATGTGACAGTGGAAATTCAGGTGTTTCTTCAAGCTTATCTGCAACGGCAAATAATAGGTCCCTTAACCCTTTTCTTGTTAAAGCTGATATTGGGAAAATCGGATAATCTTCTTCAATCTGTTCTTTAAATTTCTTAAGATTTTCCTCTGCATCAGGCATGTCCATTTTATTGGCCACAATGACTTGAGGCCTTTCAGTGAGTCGAAGGTTATACTCTTTTAATTCTTTATTGATGGTTAGATAGTCTTCAAAAGGATCCCTGCCTTCAACAGCAGCCATATCGATAACATGAACAATAACTCTTGTTCTCTCAATATGCCGTAAAAATTGATGTCCCAGGCCAACTCCCGAATGGGCACCCTCAATTAATCCAGGCAAGTCTGCCATGACAAAGCTGCGGCCGTCTTCAGTCTCAACCATTCCCAGATTGGGAACAATCGTCGTAAAATGGTATTCCGCAATCTTCGGTCTTGCTGATGATACAACCGACAGGAGCGTGGATTTACCGACGCTTGGGAAACCGACTAAACCAACATCAGCTAAAAGCTTGAGCTCCAGCACAACATCTCTTTCCTGGCCCGGTTCGCCATGTTCGGACAATTCTGGAGCAGGATTAGCCGGTGTGGCAAAGCGGGTATTCCCTCTGCCTCCGCGTCCTCCGCGGGCTATAACAGCTCTTTGCCCGTGCTCCGTCAAATCTGCGATTACTTCCCCTGACTCGGCATCTGATACAACTGTTCCCGGCGGCACCTTTACAATCATGTCTTTCGCATTTCTTCCATGCTGATTCTTAGACATGCCATGCTCACCGCGGGGAGCTTTAAAATGGCGCTGATAACGGAAATCCATTAACGTGCGCAATCCCTCATTCACTTCAAAAACAACATTGGCACCCTTACCGCCATCTCCGCCGGCAGGGCCTCCGTTCGGCACATATTTTTCACGGCGGAAAGCAACCATTCCGTTGCCCCCGTCTCCGCCTTTAACATAAACTTTGACTTGATCGACAAACATATATTATTCCTCCCGTCTGCAGTATGTCCCATTTGTCTGGCATTCAGCCAAATTACCGGCACTGACTGGATCCACTCTTACACTTAAGAAATGCTCCAGCCTGCAGAGTTTCACACTTAGTATTGCTTTCTTCAGCGGAAATCACTCTCTGCCATTCGCAATGAATGGCACAAATAACTCCAGTGCAAGCTCCTCTTCAGCTAATTCCTGAACAGAAGCGATTATGTCATCGTTCTTCTTTTTGAAGAACTGATCTAATTTATCGATATCTGTTAGTATTCCGCTAAAATCAAAAAAGAAACGAGCCCCTTCTTTTTCATGCCTGATGGATACAGATAAATGATTATCATGGTAAGGCTTTACTGATGAATCCAAAATGGCAAAAAAAGAGCCTGTCCACTCAGAAAGGACAAAATCATCCAATCTGCCGGGAATGGTATCATCGAGCACCTCATATTCAAGCTGAAAGTAGTGGTTCTCCCAATTATAAGTCAATAAAAGCGAAGCAAACGCAGGAAGGTTTAAATTAGAAAGTCTTGCTTCCTGCTGTGCTTCCACCACGATTTCATCTATGATTTCCTTAGCCCTGTCTACCTTGTTAAGGGAAAGGTTGCCTTTAATTAATTGTATTTTGTTCAGCCAGTCATGCCGGGCATGACGCAGCACTTCAATCATATTCCAGTCTTTATCCATATTTGCACTCCTGTATGGTTATTAGGCTGTCAGAAGACTGTGCTTGCTGTAAGTATATCAAAAAACATAAGTCCAGTAAGCAAATTTATGTTAAATAAGAAAATATTGCTTATGCGAAGAAGAGCTGCCTGTCTTCTGCAGCTATAAATTCATTAGATAAAATGTGAAGTGCACTGGCGGATTTTTTTGCCAAAAAAAGAAAACCCTAACCTTGTGGGCTAGGGTTTTCTCGAAAAGGCTTACGCCTCTTGAGCTGCAGGATATACGCTCACTTGCTTGCGGTCACGTCCAAGACGCTCGAACTTAACAACACCGTCAACTTTCGCGAATAGTGTGTCATCGCCGCCTTTACCCACGTTTACACCTGGGTAGATCTTAGTACCGCGCTGACGGTATAGGATTGAGCCGCCAGTTACGAATTGTCCGTCCGCACGCTTAGCGCCAAGACGCTTAGAGATTGAGTCACGGCCGTTCTTTGTAGAACCTACTCCCTTTTTAGAAGCGAACAACTGAAGATCTAATTTTAATAGCATTTATTCCACCTCCTGCTTTTTGAAGGTAATCTTTATATACTTTCCGTAGTCTTCTTCAATCGTCTGCAATGAAACAACCATGCCTTCAAGAAGAAGCTGCACTTTCTCATTCATATCATCCTGAAGATCAGGAAGGACACAGCGGAGAAAGCCATCACCGTGGCTGATTTCTGGTGTCACGCCGGTTAAGGCATGGACAGCATTAATGGCACCGATGGAAACGGCAGATACGCCTGCACAGACGATATCCTTGCCTCTGTTTGCGAAGAATGCATGACCGCTTATTTCAAACGAATGAATATTTCCGGAATCTTTACGAATAATCGTAACTTCAATCATCTGAATCGCCTGATTAAGCGTTGATTTTTTCAATCACAACTTTAGTATAAGGCTGACGATGACCTTGCTTTTTACGATAGTTTTTCTTTGCTTTGTACTTGAATACAGTGATTTTCTTTTGACGGCCTTGTTTTTCAACTTTAGCTGTAACAGTAGCACCTTCAACTACAGGGCTTCCTACTTTTACGCTGTCTCCGCCAACGAAAAGAACCTTTTCAAAAGTAACTGTTTCGCCTGCTTCAGCGTTAAGCTTTTCGATGTAGATAGCTTGACCTTCTTCTACACGTAATTGCTTACCGCCAGTTTCGATAATCGCGTACATGAACTGCACCTCCTCTTAGACTAAGACTCGCCATCCCAGGCGCCGACACGAAAAGCGGGCTTATGTACCTGTTCTGTGCGGTTGTAGCACGGGTGCGCTACAAACATAACATGAAAATCCTATCATATAATGATTAATCATGTCAATAAGAATTATATGATTCTCTTTGTTTGCACCTAAAATAACTTTTTTGCGTGCCTATACAATTATAATGCTAATGGTTTTATTAGGGAAGTGGGAAATACTGCACTAAAAAAGCAGGCGGGGGCAGTTAACCCAGCCTGCTTTGAACTAACCTAGCTCATTAGCACTGCCAAACTTTCTGATTTCATAAAATGGCTTGCAATTTTCCTTATAGGAAAACATGATCTTTAAGCCAATGCTGCCTTCAATTCGATTTTTATGGGTATTATTTTTCCCTGAGAAGACCGCTGCTGTGTCTTGAGTAGTTTCGATCAGGACAGCTTCATAGTCATTGCCGCGATGTTCCCACAGTTCTCTTTCGAGCTTGAAGGCAATGGTTTCAGCACTCAGCACTCTTCCGGTGCCTTCGCATACTTGACACCTTTCGGCAAGTGATTCTGAAATGGCCGGTTTTGTTTTTTTTCGGGTCATCTGGAGGATTCCAAGCGGGGTGAATCCAACGAGATTAGTGCGTCTTTCATCTTTTTTCAGCGCATTTTCCATGGTGGAGAGGATATGCCTCCGGTCCGATGCTTCTTTCATGTCGATAAAATCGATTAGGATCATGCCGCCAATATCGCGGAGCCTGATCTGTCTTGCAGCTTCTTCGGCCGCCCGCTCGTTCGTTTTTAACACAGTATCCCTTCGGTCCTGATTACCGGTGAACTTTCCGGTATTTACATCGATGACTGTTAAAGCTTCTGTTTCATCAAAAATAAGATAAGCTCCATTTTCAAGCCATACAATTCGTTTCAGCGCTTTATCAATTTCAGCTTCAACATTAAAAACGGAGAAGATATTTTCCTTGCCGGCGTGCAGCCGAATTGGGAGGCTGGTGTGTTTTTGGAGCACACTCTTCAATGTTAAATCGTCCACTGCGATTTCTCCGTCAGCCATTTTCTTCGCTTCTTCTTTAATTTCCTCAATAAAAGAATCCGCTTCGTACACTTTTCCCGGTTTTTTCTTTGCTTCTGCTGCCCTTAAAAGGTCCCTGTACTCCAGCCTTAGCCTTTCAAGCTCATCTATGAGGTCAATTTCTTTCTTGTTATCACAGGATGTTCTGAAAATC
>ERZ1023203.139-NODE-139-length-12745-cov-4.854610_pt1 | contig 12745 bp, 14 predicted proteins | sample MGYA00380444_ERZ1023203 | MGnify/ENA primary metagenome ERZ1023203 (study PRJEB33173, sample SAMEA4830386) | metagenome | study: EMG produced TPA metagenomics assembly of the PRJEB25223 data set... | reverse complement strand
TCATGCCTCCTGATAACTATTTAAAAGGTGTAAAGGAAGTTTGCGAGAAACATGGCGCTTTATTGATAGTAGATGAAGTAATCTGCGGTTTTGGGCGTACCGGCAAAGCCTTTGGGCATCAGCATTATGGAGTGCAGCCTGACATTGTTACGATGGCAAAGGGGCTTACGAGTGCTTATATGCCGCTTTCTGCAACAGCGGTAAAGAGAGAAGTTTATGAAGAGTTTACTAGAAACGGAAACTATGATTTTTTCCGCCATGTTAATACATTCGGGGGCTCTCCCGCTGCATGTGCAGTTGCATTAAAAAATCTTGAAATAATGGAACGTGAGAATTTATTTGAACAATCTTCAACAATGGGTGATATTCTTGTTTCTGAATTAAAAGATAAAATATCACATTGTCCTTATGTTGGGGATATTCGAGGAAAAGGATTGCTTATAGGAATCGAGCTGGTAGAAGACCGCATTACAAAAAGTCCCTTACCTGCAGAGAAAGTGAATCAAGTGATTGCTAAGTGCAGGGAGAAGCGTCTAATTATTGGGAAAAATGGCGTGACAGTTGCAGGATACAACAATGTATTAACACTTTCCCCGCCGTTAAACATTACCCTTGAGGAGAAAGATTTTATTATTGCAGGCATAGTGCAGGCAATTGAAACTTTATAAGTAAGTAAACATTCCAACCAGCAGAATTTCCGGTGAAATAAAGCAGGGACGGCCTAAGAATTATGAAGGGGCATCCTGTTAATATAGAAAGGAGAAAATGAAGATGGCAAACATTACGGATGTAAAAGAACTTACACATTTTATTGAGGGAAAAATGATCACTGGTAAAAGCGGCCGTTTCTCCGAAGTTTTCAATCCTGCAACAGGAGAGGTCATTGCGAAAGTGCCATTAGCTTCCGCAGAGGAAGTGAAGGAGGCAATTGAAAAAGCAGAAGCTGCGTTCCCTGCATGGCGTGATCTCTCAGTAGCCAAGCGTGCAGAAATTGTAATGAAATTCAGGCACTTGCTGACGGAAAATAAAGAAAAATTAATTGAATTAATCTGCACGGAAAGCGGGAAAACCGAAGAAGATGCATTAGGTGAAATTACCCGTGGAATCGAATCTGTAGATTTAGCTATTAATGCTCCTCATTTGATGAAAGGCGAATATTCAGTAAATGTTGGCGGGCAAATAAATGCTTATTCTGCTAAATATCCGCTAGGTGTAGTAACAGCAATCTCTCCATTCAATTTTCCAATCATGGTGCCGCTCGCTCAGACAAGTATGGCGGTAGCGGTTGGAAATGCGGTTATTTTAAAAGCGTCTGAGCGGGTTCCTATGACAGCTTTATTCATGAGTGAGTTATGGAAAGAAGCAGGACTCCCAGATGGTATTTGGACAGTAATCAATGGAGATAAAGAGGCAGTCAATGAACTGCTTGAGAATCCGGCAGTACAGGCAGTTTCTTTTGTTGGCTCAACACCGGTAGCACATTATATTTATGAAACAAGCGCTAAATATGGCAAACGTGTTGTTGCTTTAGGCGGAGGAAAAAACAATATGGTAGTCATGCCGGATGCTGATCTGGAACAAGTAGCAAATGCTTTCATCAGTGCAGGGTATGGAGCTGCTTCCCAACGTTGTATGGCGATCTCTACATTAATGCCGGTAGGACAAGAAACCGCTGATCGTTTAGTAGAAATATTAAAAGAAAAGATTGAAAACTTAAAAGTTGGGGCTTATACAGACAATGCCGATTATGGCCCTGTTATTTCCCGACAAGCGAAAGAAAATATTCTAAAAGCCATAGACCGCAGTGAAGAAGAAGGTGCAAAAATCGTTTGCGATGGACGTTACAAAGACATTACAAAAAATAGCAATGGCTTCTTCCTGGCACCAACCTTGCTTGATAATGTTAAGCCGGGAATGGAAATTTATGAGGAAGAAGTCTTTGGTCCAGTTCGAAATATTGTACGCGTAGATAATTTAGAAGAAGCGATTGACTTAATCAATCAGCATGAATTAGGGAATGGTGTAACAATTTTCACCAATGATGGTCTGGCAGCAAGGAAGTTCACAACTGAAATTGATGTAGGAATGGTTGGTGTAAATGTACCTATTCCGATTCCGGTTGGCTATCATAACTTTGCAGGTTTTAAAGGTTCAAGATTTGGTGATGGTCAAATGTTTGGTCCAGATCAGGCAAATTTCTATACAAAATCAAAGATGGTCTCAGAACGCTGGCTGGTCCCAAGCGAAAACAGTGGTTTGTCATTTGCATTCCCGAGTAATAAATAGTTTTTATGAAAGCGTTGCCCCTGTTGTGGCAACGCTTTGTGCAGTCTGGACCGTTATTTTGTTTCGGAATACGCGGCAGGGAGTGCAAAGAAGAAATCAATCTTAGAACCAATGGCTTCTGTCAGTAGCTTTTTAATACTTGGACTTTTTAAAATTTGTTTTGGTAAATCATACCGAGTGGGTTGTGTAGAAAGGTTTAAAAGGGTTTCCCATACCCTTAAAACGAGGAGGAATTAATTTGTATATACCGAATCATTTTAAAATGGATGATGAAGAATTAATCTATGAATTTATTGAAGCATACGGATTTGCCACCTTATTTTCTCAGCATAATGGGGAACCCTGCGCTACTCATCTTCCCCTCATGTTTAATAAATCTGAAAATGCATTATATGGTCATTTTGCACGTCCGAACGAACAATGGAAGGACGCTCAAAACCAACAAGTCCTTGCTGTTTTCCAAGGTCCCCATTGTTATATCTCGCCTTCCTGGTACGAAACAACTAATGCAGTTCCGACTTGGAATTATGTGTCTATTCATTTATATGGAGAGATGGAGATAGTCGAAGATAGAAAAATAATTTTCGATTCTTTAAATAACTTAGTCAATAAATATGAAAGCAATGATAGTCCATACAATTTAAAAAATGTTGAACCTGGTTTTATAGAAGGAATGAGTAAAGGGATTGTTGCTTTCAGAATAAAAATCACAAAAATTGAAGCAAAAGCTAAATTAAGTCAAAATCATTCCGTGGAGCGGCAAGAATTAATTATTAAGAATCTAGAAAAAACCTCTATACACGAAAATATCCAAATAGCAGCTCTGATGAAGAAAAATCTTCAGTAAATTAATTAAAAGGTTCATAAAAAGCAGACCTTACGAAGGTCTGCTTCCACTTGCTTATGGATTAGTCGACCACATGCCGGCTGTTTTCACAAACACCCGAGGGTTCAATTTCAGCTGTGCCACCATGAATTCTGCGAGGTCTTCCGGCTGCATAACCTTTTCCGGGTTGCCGTCTGTCAGGTTTGTTTCAATCGCAAGGTCAGTGGCCACCGTACTTGGAGTCAATGCGCTAACTCGGATATTATGCTTTCGAACCTCAAGCATCAGAGACTCTGTTAAGCCTAAAACAGCAAATTTGGATGCACTGTATGCACTAGTGACAGGCGCTCCTTTTTGTCCGGCTGTGGATGCGATGTTGATAATGTCTCCGGACTTCTGTTCGATCATTTCAGGAAGAACGGCTCTTGTAACATTATAAACACCCATCAAGTTGACCTGGATGATGCTTTCCCACTCATCAGGCGATAACTCCAGGAATCCTCCGAACTTAGCAATTCCGGCATTGTTAATCAGGATATCCACAGAGCCAAGGTCTGATTTAATATGCTCGACTGCATGAGTAACGGCTTCAAGGTCGGCAACATCGGCTGCTGCAGCAGATACATTCACATCGTACTGGCTAAGTTCATCCGCCATTTTTTCAAGATTTTCAATCGTACGGCCAAGTAATCCAATATTGACGCCTTCTTTCGCGAGCGCGATAGCTGCTGCACGCCCGATCCCTCTGCCTGCTCCTGTGATTAGAGCTGTTTTGCCTTTTAATGTATGCATCGTTTTTCCTCCTCTAAAAAAATCATTCATATACTACCAGAAAGGCTGTAAATTTCCTAATAAATCGCTTGCGCAGCCGGGACATTTGAGGAAGCTTTATCCCTTGTGATAAGATCATCTTCAATAAAAGGGGGGATTCTAATGAAGCTTAGTGTTTTGGATCAATCTGTCGTGGCAAAAGGGGATACTGCAGCTGAAACTTTTCGTAAAACAGTCAAGCTCGCCCAAGTGGCAGAAAACCTTGGCTACACCCGTTTTTGGGTGGCTGAGCATCATAATTCGAATGGAATAGCTGGCTCCTCACCGGAAATTCTTATCTCCCATATTGCATCAAGCACCAGCCGAATTAAGGTCGGTTCAGGCGGCATCCTTCTGCCGCAATACAGCCCTTATAAAATAGCCGAAAATTTTAATGTGCTCCAAACTCTATTTCCAGGACGGATCGATTTGGGCATTGGGAGGTCTCCCGGAGGAACCGCATCCACCCGGCTTGCCCTGACAGATGGAGTAAGGAAAAGTCTGAATGAGTTTCCTAGACAGCTTAGGGATTTGCAGTGGTTTTTGAACAAAGAGCTTCCAGAAGGACATCCTTATCAGCAAGTGAAAGCTTTTCCACAGGCTGAAGATCCTGCACTATTGTGGCTTCTTGGAATCACGCATCGCGGAGCAAGACTGGCAGCGGAACATGGAGCTGCCTTTACGTATGGACACTTTATCAATCCTGCAAATGGGAAGAGAGCAATGGATGCATATTTCAGTCAATTTCAGCCTTCAGCAGCTTTGTCTGAGCCGAAAGCAAATGTGTGTATTTTTGTTGTATGCGCCGAGACACAGGAAGAGGCTGAGAAGCTGGCTTTGAGCCAGGATATGTGGCTGCTGGCAGTTGAAAAAGGGAGGGATACGAGATTAATCCCAAGCATTGAAGCTGAAAGTATCCAGCTCACACACGTAGAAAAAGAAAAAATCACTGTTAACCGCAATCGGATGTTAATCGGTACCCCAGCAAAAATAAAAAAAGAATTGCAGCTGCTCAGCGAAGTCTACGGAACGGATGAGTTTATAATCATCACCAATATTCATGATTTTCAAGGCAAGCTGAATTCATACACAATGCTGGCTGAAGCTTTCGGCTTAAGTTGAGAATTTATAATCCCCAATTAATCCACCGATAATAGAGGAGTATTTTCCTTTTGAGCTTCCCGGATTTCAAAGTGTGCATAACTAATTCATTGATTTTTTAAATTTTTCAGAAGTATCCACAATTAAAGGCATTTTTTGCCCGATTCATCCACACTAAGTGGATAATCTAAGCAGACAAAAGAGTTATCCACATAGGCGATCATGATTGAGACAAAAAGTTATCCCCAAACATCCTTCTCTATTATTTATCCACATAAGTGATTGCCTGTCTTCCCATCTGTTCCCATCCGGCAATGAACTTGTCCCTTTGGAATTGGGTATTTTTCTCCTTAAGCGGGTCGTTTGCATAGATATGATCTTCATCATAGCCTGTGACTAATACAGCATGCATTCGGTAGGTTATTTTGACCGGGCCATCTTTAGTTTCCCAGATTTCCCATTCTGAATCAGGCAATACGTCGTAAGTGCTGGTGATGATCACCCAGACTGGTCTCCCTTCATCAAGCTGCTGGATTACTTTGTCGAATCCGCTGCCTGTCAGGTCTTCAATTTTTCCGGGCAAATAGCTTTCAGCCAGTTCTGCAACGGGTTCATGATAGGCGCCGAGTCCAGGTTTATCCAATGTTTGCATATTGCCAACAAAGCCTTTATGAATGTTTCCCCTATAGCCATCCTTTTCGAAAGGAACACGGTTTATTTTTTCGGCTAATTCCATTTTATCGGTCTCTTCTCCTGCATGATTCAGGAGCATGGCAAGACTGGTTACTTCACATCCTCTTTCAAGCTCAGGCTTTTGCGAATAATGAGGGGCATCAATTAACACTTTGCCGTCTTCCTGTTCTGCGGATTCAGATTCACTTTCCTGGCCGGTAAACCAGGATGGTGAAGAGCAGCCTGACAGCAGAATGGATGCCAGTAAAATAGCTCTCTTCAAGACTTACACCCCTTTGTGAAAATTTCGCTTGTCAAAATAATAGGTATAAGACTATTTCCCCATAGTGTCCAGCCTTAATCCACATTCAGCATCAAAAAAAGCCCGGTTTCCCGGACTTCAATGCAGCAGTTAATTAATCTCAGCTTTCCCGCTGGATACAGAGATACGGATGTCATGTTCTCCTGATCCATGTTTGCCGGAAATATCATTTTTATCGCGTTTCTCATCATCCAATTCAAAATGGCTGCTGATATGGCCGCTGCTTGCTTTGCCTTTTAAGGTAAAGTCCGCATCATCAGGCAAATCAAGGCGGACAAAGCCTGAACTTGCTTCCACTTTAATAGAGTCAGTCAGTTTGCCGACCATTATATCCAGCTGTCCTGATGATACCCCGGCATCAAGCTTGCCTTGATAGTTGCGGACCTTCACTTTGCCGGAACTCATATCTATTTCTCCAGTACGGGTAATGATATGATCTGCTTCCATCATTCCTGATGAACCTTCATGCTCAAATTCATCAGTCTTAATGTTGGCAAGGCTGACTTTGCCGGAACTCATATTAACATTCAGACTCTCAAGCACGAAAGGCCTGCTTTCAGATTCACCGGCAAAATTCAAACGGCCGGAACCAATGTTAATTGACATGGACTTATTGAAATCTTCAGGAATGTAAATCTTCAGATTGCTTTTATTATTGAAAAACTGAAAGCCATCCAGCCACTTTCTTTTGTATTCCACGCGAACTTCGCTTCCAGCCTTATTTACGGTCACTTTCCCTGTGCCGTCAAGCTCAGCTCTAACGTCATTCCTCTTTTCAGGAATAATGACTGTATCGGAACTTGATACATCTATGCTGATATGATCTGTCCTCTTGCTTAGAGAAGCCTCGGTACTGCTTTCTCCAAAACTCAGCCAGCTGTTTACGCCAGTAAAGAGCAAATAGGAACAGACTAAAATGATAAAAATGGCGAAAATCCTTTTCACAATGAACCCCTGCTTTCCTTCATAAATTTCTTACTTATATTTTATGATAATCCCCATTCATGCACATTGAGCCCCAGCTTTAATTTCTGCTAAGACTTGAGGCGTACAGACTTTAGTATAACGCTCTTTTGTCCGGCGGGAATTTGCAACTTGAATATATACAGAGCAGCAGAAGTTCTACAGAGGCTTTGCATATATAACTGTCAAAAAGAATTCTCTTTTCACTCCTAATATCTTATTATAAAAGGAAAAAACAGGAGAATCTATGAAAACCACAATTGTCAATGGAAAAACAATTAATGCAGGTATGCCTGAGCTATGCGCTAAAAAAAGGGCTGATGCTGATCAGAAAATGATTAAAAAGGATATTAAGATTGTACAGATCTCAAAAGATTACGAGACTGCTGCAAAAGAATTAATACTGAAAGGATTCCAGGAACGCTTCGGATTTATTGACCATTCTTTAAATCCTGATTTGAATTGCCTTACAGAGACGTATAGCGCTGAAGGAGATTTTTTTCTGGCTGGTTTGATTGAAAATGAACTGGTGTGTACGGGTGCAATTACCAATGTAGGCAAAGGGGAATGCAGGCTGCAGCGAATGTCTGTAAAAAAGGAATTCCGGGGTCAGGGCATTGCCGGAATGATGGTACGCCAACTGGAGGATCGCGCCAGAGCAGCCGGTTATAGAAAGGTTGTTCTCGAAACAAATATGGCCTGGGATAGCGCTGTGAACCTCTATAAACGCTGCGGATATATGGAGTATTATATGGAAGATGAGATGATTCATTTATCTAAAGAAATTTAGCGGATTTGCCTAATGGCAAGTCCGATTTTTATTTAAAAGCATGCATATGAGGTGCGATGTTACATAATATATGTTATAATGTATTTATGTTACATTAAAAAATCGATAAAGACAGTGAAAGCGGTAAAAGATAATCTTATGCTGGAAACAGCCGGCGATTCACTGTCACTTCTTTTCTTAAATCCAAATATCAGCTCTGAACCATGCTAAAGGCTTGTCACGAGCTGCTGTCATCATCTCTCCGGGCATTACACTAAGTTAAACTCAAATCCGCCTTTTTTTCTTTCAAAACACAAGTCATTCTCCACTATGGATAAACTTTTTATGTAACCTTGATAAAAATCTAAATAAAGAAGGTGATTCGTATTGGCTGAATTTATTTGGCACACAGATGCACTTATCCTATTGGCTGCTATTCTTTTTATTACTGGAGTTATGACAACTAAATTTTCTGCAAGGCTTGGGGTGCCTGCTCTTGTTCTCTTTATCGCGGTAGGAATGGGATTGGGGCAATTCATTTATTTTGATAACGCGAGAATTGCGCAGATGATCGGGGTTTTGGCCTTTATCATTATTTTGTTTGAAGGAGGACTGCAGACGAACTGGAAAACAGCCCGGACAGTCATTGCACCTTCCTTATCATTGGCAACCTTAGGCGTGGTGATTACCACCGGGCTTGTTGCCGTGGCGGCAAAGTTTATTCTCGGTGTAGATTGGACTGTTGCGGTGCTTTTTGGTGCGATTGTCGGTTCGACTGATGCAGCTGCCGTTTTTGCTGTATTAAAAGGGCAAAATATAAAGCCCAGGATTTCCGCAACACTGGAAGCAGAGTCTGGCTCCAATGATCCCATGGCAGTATTCCTGACAGTTGCCATGATTGAGCTGATTATGACTCCCGGCTCCGGCATATTCTCACTTGTTGGTTCTTTCTTTATCCAAATGGGAGTGGGAGCTATAGCTGGTCTCTTGTTTGGCAAATTCGCAATATGGTCATTGAATAAAATTAACTTGGATTCAAGCGGGCTTTATCCCGTTTTTGCCACAGGATTTGCCATGCTGACATATGGAATAACTGCTTATCTGGGAGGCAGCGGCCTTCTCGCTGTATATGTGGCGGGTATCATGATTGGGAACGCAGACATTGCCTATCGCCACTCTGTTTTCCGTTTTACGGAAGGTTTTGCCTGGATGATGCAAATTGCGATGTTCGTTATTTTGGGCCTTCTGGTCTTTCCAAATGAACTTTTCCATTCTGATATTTTGCTAAAAGGCCTGGCTCTTTCAGCACTTCTTATATTTGTTGCCAGACCTGCTGCTGTGTTTCTAACCACCATTAAAATGGGCTTTTCGATGAAAGAATTGATCTTCTTATCCTGGGCAGGATTAAAAGGTGCCGTGCCAATCGTTCTGGCCACTTTCCCGCTGTTATCCGGTGTGGAAGGAAGTCATGAAATTTTCAATGTTGTCTTTTTCGTTGTCCTGACCAGCGCTCTTATCCAGGGATCAACGATTACATTGTTAGCAGAAAAGCTCGGTTTGACTGGTCCTGAAAAGGCTACTCCCATGCATTCACTGGAATTGGTTTCCCTTGGAAAAGCAGATGCAGAAATGATTGAATTCGAAATAGAAGAAGATGCCTTCATTATCGGGCAAAATCTGATGGAGATCCCCTTTCCTGAAGGCGCACTTGTCAACGCAATCATTCGTAAAGATGAGTTAATTACTCCAACAGGCAACACCCAAATTGAGCAGGGAGATTTTCTTTATATCCTTACAAAAAGAAAATATAAAAGAGATCTCAAGATGCTGCTGAAAAAGAAAAAACCAGCTGAAACTTTGGTAGAAGCAGAGGCGTAGTCAAAAAAGGAACCAGTGTGGAGGAGATCTGCACTGGTTTTTTTGCACTTTCGCGGATATGGCAAGTAAAATCGCGGATAAACTGGAAATTTCGCGGTAATCTTCTATATATTAGCGGATAAATTTTTGAACAGCTACTAATGTCCAAAGTATTGGACATTCTGCCGCCTGAAATGCTACTATAAAAATAGTTTCGGCCCAAAAGGTGATAGGATGAAAAATAAAATAAAGGAAATACGAAAAAAGCTGGGCATAACTCAGAAAAGGCTCGCTCAAGAGTGCAGTGTGGCCAGGCAGACAATCAATTGCATAGAAAATAATAAATATGATCCCACACTGGAGCTCGCTTTTAAAATTTCTAAAACATTAAAAGTAAAGGTAGATGAATTGTTTATTTATGAGTAAATTTAATACGGATACGACCATCACTATGAAAGATATTGTGCGGGAAGGGGATCCTATCCTGCGGGAGACAACAAAAGAAGTCGCATTGCCTTTAACTGAAGAAGATCGCGGAACACTGACTGCGATGATGCAATATTTGAAGAACAGCCAGGATCCTGCCATTGCAAAAAAATATGGCTTGCGTCCGGGCATTGGGCTATCTGCCAACCAAATTGGCCTAAACAAACGCATGTTTACTGCCTATTTTACCAATGAAAAAGGTGAGCCTCAGGAGTATTTCATAATTAATCCGAAGATCATCAGCCACTCTGTCGGTGTGATTTTCCTGCCGGAGGGTGAGGGCTGCCTGTCTGTTGACCGTGACGTAAAAGGGTATGTGCCCCGTTATGAACGCATTAAGGTAAAAGCCCATAATCTTGAGGGAGAAGAAGTGACACTCCGGTTCAAGGGTATCCCGGCCATCATTATGCAGCATGAAATCGACCATCTGAACGGAATAATGTTTTATGATCGAATTGATAAAAATGACCCGTTCAAGATGCCGGAAAATTCGGTTATGGAGAATTTTTAGAAGCATAGACCATGGGTTTATGCTTTTTGTTTTATGGGAACAGGATGTGGTAAATATTTTATAACCACTTATAACAAACTATAACAAAAGGAGGATTAGGCAAATGGATGATAAAACTGCTGAAACCAATATCAAGCTAAATGAAAAGCTGGAGGATCAGACTATTCACTCCCAAATGAACAGCAAGACAGAAACAGAGGATGCCAACCTAAAGTTGCAAGAAGCAATGAATAATCGTGATGAGGAACAAAACATGGCTCCAGCCTATCTTTATAACAACACGCCAGCCATTAAAATTTCAGGAGATGACGAATAAACCGGCTTCGACAAGGAAGCCGGTTTTCTATTAAAAGATTAAAAGTATAACTTTGAACTTCGATAACTGTCTAGCTCCAGGCGCCATCGGCTCTCGGGTCTAAGCCAATCCGTCCAAAAGGTAAAAGAACAACCTTTCAGCAGGCTTGTCTTATGCTTGAGGCCCGCAGGACAAGGAAGGCTTCGTCAGCATTGCATCGCACGACCGAAAGCGGCAGCTTTTGGGAGGATGCGGGTCATGCAGACGTTGCCACAGGACGTGGCGGTTTTAGTCTGCGTTCCTAGGTAGGCGGGCGCCTTGCGCTTTTCTTAATCCAAATCAGTCTTATCCTTTTGATCTTTATTCCTCTTATTGCCCTTGCTGTTATCTCCGCTGATGGCTGATTGATTTCCTTTTGGTGAGTTTTGATTATTACTGCCTTTATTGAACTTTTTTGTCATAGCGATTCTCCTTTCTTATAAATGCTTCCTTATTTTTTCTAAAGCGCTCCTTTTTTATCCGGACCGGCCTTCATCTTTCCTTTATGAAAAGCATATACATCTAAAAGGATTATGATGGGGGGATCAATATGAATGAAATAGGATTGACGCCTTGGGAGGAGCATGCCTTTTGGCTGGAGATTCTTGAAGACCATGCGATCTTTGTCAGGGACTATCTTTCTCCAACAGAAGGCAAGTATGTAAAAAGAGCGGATGAATACAGACAAGCCTTCCGTAATCTTAGGAATAAGCTTAATCTGTTACCTCCTTCTGCACAGGCCAGCTCACAGGAAGCAATTGCGATGGCCATGGAGATATGGCCGGTTGCAAACGGTTATTTTCAGTTCGAAGGAAAGCTGCAGAATTTGAGAATCAATAATTTGATCAATCTTAATCTCTCGCCAACCTACTTTAATGGCACATTAAATGAAAATCAGGAATATCTGCGCCTGCTGACTTATTTTACAAATGGGCAGACACCGCCGCCGCAATCCCTTTTTGATTTGCTGGATTTGTGGCTTGAGGACCAGCTGGGACATATCATTCTTTTAAGAAACTCGATTGATCCAATTGAGGTTTTTGTTGATGACCAGGCAGAAACCTATACTAGGATTTTTCAGGGCTTCGTTGTACAGAACAGGCATATGAAGGGATATCTCCGGTTTACTCAGCCAGGGTTTCCGCGCCAGCAGGAAATGGCCCGGGATGTGGGGATGGCTGTGATTGAAATGAATGAATACATTAAAGGCATTGTCCAAAAATACACCGGCAAAAGAATTCTTAATAAAGCGACGCTTCGATTTCTCGAACATCATTTCCCTGAAGCCTGTTCTTTAATTAAAAAACTCAGCTACTATGCTCCCGAACTGGGTGAAGAAGCTTCTAAATGTTCTTTGAAAAAACCATCTTATTCATAGCATCCTTAAGCCCTCTTATAGAAAGAGGGTTTTTTTCTTTAGCCTCCTATAAACTAACCACTTTAGGAAAAGATAAAATATAATCCATTTCTCAAACAGGAGGCAAACACATGAAAAAGACTATTTTTAGTGCTGTTCTAATCTGTTTAGTTTTAATTATTTCAGGGTGCGGAACGAATAAAGCAAATCCTGAAAATCAGGATCAAAATGCTTCAGAAGAGCAGGATTTATGGGCAAAAGTCCAGGATGAGGGAAAGCTGTTAATAGGAACAGAAGGCACTTATCCGCCATTCACGTTCCATGACGACAAAGGCGAGCTTACCGGTTTTGATGTGGAAATCTCAAAGGAAGTGGCCAAAAGGCTTGGTGTGAAGCCGGAATTTCTGGAAACACAATGGGATGCCATGTTCGCCGAATTGGATTCAAAACG
>ERZ1023203.138-NODE-138-length-12757-cov-5.617777_pt1 | contig 12757 bp, 12 predicted proteins | sample MGYA00380444_ERZ1023203 | MGnify/ENA primary metagenome ERZ1023203 (study PRJEB33173, sample SAMEA4830386) | metagenome | study: EMG produced TPA metagenomics assembly of the PRJEB25223 data set... | reverse complement strand
GGGAATTCCAGTTTGATGCGGCATTCGTTCCATCTGTAGCTGAGAAAAAAGCTCCCGATTCACCAATCCAGGGAGATGCAAATGTATTTGTTTTCCCTAGCCTGGAAGCCGGAAACATCGGCTACAAAATCGCCCAGCGCCTAGGAAACTTCGAAGCAGTGGGACCAATCCTTCAAGGCTTGAACCGTCCGGTTAATGACCTGTCCCGCGGCTGCAACGAGGAAGACGTATACAAGCTTGCTTTAATTACTGCTGCTCAAGCATTGCATCAATAATACAGCAGCTTAGAAGCCGGTCCCTTGCGACTGGCTTTTTTGCTATAATGTATCTGTTATGGGCCTTTGGCCGATAAAGCTGTAGTTTTGGCCGTTAAATGGATACTAAATAGATAAATTCTGCCGATTTACTGGAAATATCGGCAAAAGGGGATCAAATGAAGATGAATTCGCTACAAGATTTGCTGATTCAGGAAGAATGGAGGGTCATTGACCAGTCTGCTGCGGGAATCCACTTAAATGCCCTGCATTCATTTGGGATGGATGATACGCTTTGTGCTTCTGTCGGGTCCGGTGCAGCGCCTGCGAGCGCGAGGACATGGGTTCACCATAATACGATCGTGCTTGGAATTCAGGATACAAAGCTGCCTTTCCTGAGTGAAGGAATCCATTTTCTAAAAAGCCAGGGATATGAAGTGATCGTTAGAAATTCCGGCGGCCTTGCCGTTGTCCTGGATCAAGGGGTCCTTAATATTTCGCTGATTTTTCCCGAAAGTGAAAAGGGGATTGATATAAACCGTGGCTATGATGCAATGTGGCTGCTCATTCAGGAGATGTTTTCCGATTTTCATATAGAAATAGAAGCGCGTGAAATTGTCGGCTCCTATTGCCCGGGAAGCTATGATCTAAGTATCGGGGGACAGAAGTTTGCCGGCATTTCGCAAAGGCGGCTGCGCAATGGCGTGGCAGTTCAGATTTATCTGTGTGTGGATGGCAGCGGTAGTGAGCGGGCAGATTTGATTGGCAAATTCTATTCTCTTGCTAAAAGAGAAGAACAGACGAAGTTCCTGTACCCTGAAATTCAGCCGGCTGTGATGGCATCCTTGTCGGAATTGCTGGGGACAGAGCTGACGGTTCAGGATGTGATGCTCCGCTTTTTGCAATCATTGAAAAAGAAAGCGGGCCGCCTCTATGCAGGGCAGCTGACAAATGTGGAAGCGGGCCTATTTGAAGCCTATTATCGCCGTGTGATAGAACGGAATGAGAAAGTACTTGGCAGCGAATAAATAAAAGAAGAGCCGCAGTCATGATCGATCTGCGGCCCTCCTTGAAAGGAATTGCTGCCATTTTCTCCTGCTCCCGCTGCCGGGAACACCTTTTTTATTTTGGAATTTTCAGCGTCTTAACTCCTGGGGAGGAAGGCGCTTCCACTTTTCTATTCCGCTACTCTCTCCAAATTGCCGTTGCGGTCCATTTTAAACTTGGATGCAGGCCTTTCTTCTTCATCAAACAGAACAAAATTGCGGGCTCTGTTCATAATTTTCATCAGTGTCTCGTAATCTTCCTGAATGGTTACCGTATTCTGCTCCAATTCGCCGATTTTGCTCTCAAGCACTTCATTCCGGCTTCTTAGATCTGCATTTTCGCGCTTCAATCTTTCATTCTCATTCTTTAGTATATCAAGCTGAATGCCTGAATGATTCAATGTTTGCAAGTATGCGATAACGGTATCCATATCCAGCTGTGCAGGCGGAGTATAAACCGGCTCTGAATAGGTGTAGGATGAGACCGTTTCTGTTTGGGAGTGCACTTCATCCTCTGTGCGCTCCTCGTAAAAATCAGCCGGTGACGGCGGTACAATTGCATTTGTCTGAATTGGCGCTGCTTCAACCTCCTGCATAGTTGGGACTGGCGGAGAGTATAAGAGTTTCTTTTTGCCGCCCTGATCCTTTCCTAGCATTCTTTGTCTCTGCTTGCGCTGTTTCTTGGCTAACTGAAGCGCTTTTTCATACTGGTGCCTTACCACAGCGTTCCAGCGGAATCCGCATGCCGCAGAGGTGCGGTTCAGCTTGTCTCCAACTTCCTCAAAAGCGTTTAACTGAGTGCTGCCTTCCCTCACATGCCGTAAAACGGTTTCTGCCAGCAATAAATCGTTTTCATCTGTCCAAGCGTCCTGACGTACTTTCATGTAACCTCAACTCCCTAAATTATTTCTTTTTGCTGTTGCCTTAGTTAAAGGATGGACATACTTGGCAGATTTTATACAAAGGTGATTAAAAGGATAGTAGATTTTTTTAAAATTTTATTTTTCGCTAGATACGTATGGCGGTTTTGTGGAGATTACTAAGATTCACCACTCAAGTTAATGATTACACCTTGCAATAGAGCTGGATAAGTTTTAAAATAGCCTGTAGCAGTTGGCAGGGCAGTCCTTTTAATCTGAATAGGAATGCCGTGCAGCGGACATGCTTTAACGAAGAAGATGACCAGGCGCGAAATGCGCGGATAAAGCTCCCGGAACGGGGAGCGCACAATATAAAAGATTGACCGCAGAAAGGGTTGTAATAAATGGCAAACGAATTTCGTGTTTGCGACGATTGTCAGGCTGTAAATCTGAAGACATTGATACCTCGATTAAAAGAGATAGATCCTGAAGCAAAAATTGATGTTGGCTGCCAGTCCTATTGCGGGCCAGGCCGCAAAAAAACATTTGCTTTCGTCAATAACCGTCCCCTTGCCGCACTGACGGAAGAGGAATTGATGGAGAAAATTAATAAAAAGCTGAAAAAATAAAGATCACCCTGACTTCTGTCCTGAGGTGATTTTATTTTTTGCCTGAGTTTATGATTGAGCTCTGATTGGTAAATAGACTTAGGAGGCAAAATTGTTTTTAGAAAAGTCGAAAAATATTTCTGGAGCAGATGATTGGTGTATCGCGGTTTCTGTCGAAGAGCCATGAAAAACAGAGAATTTTATGATGAATTGACACCGTAATCGGGATATAATAGGTATACGCCAGAAATTGGGAACAACAGGTTCGGAAAGTGTGGAAACAGGAAAAGCGGAGGGTACGGAATGGCATATTCAGCGGAAAAGTTAAGTGAGGAAAAAGTATTTAAAGATCCCGTTCATCGGTACATACACGTCAGGGATAGAGTGATCTGGGATTTAATCGGGACCAAAGAGTTTCAGCGTCTTAGAAGAATAAAGCAGCTCGGAACAACTTATTTAACCTTCCATGGTGCTGAGCATAGCCGCTTTAACCACTCGCTCGGAGTTTACGAGATTGTGCGGCGCATTTCCGATGACGTCTTTTTTGGCAGGCCGGAATGGGATGACGAAGACCGCATCCTGACCTTATGCGCTGCACTACTCCACGATTTGGGGCATGGCCCGTTCTCACACTCCTTTGAAAAAGTATTCGATCTTGATCATGAACATTATACTCGGGCGATCATTCTCGGCGATACCGAGGTTCATCAGGTGCTCACAAGGGTAAGTGCCGATTTTCCGCAAAAAGTGGCAGATGTGATTGCCAAAACTTCTAAAAATAAGCTGGTGGTCAGCCTGATTTCCAGCCAGATTGATGCGGACCGGATGGATTATCTGCAGCGTGATGCTTATTTTACCGGCGTCAGCTATGGCCACTTTGACATGGAGCGGATCCTGCGTGTCATGAGGCCGCGGGAAGACCAGGTCGTGATCAAGCAGAGCGGGATGCATGCTGTTGAGGATTACATTATGAGCCGGTACCAGATGTATTGGCAGGTTTATTTCCACCCGGTTACACGCAGTGCCGAGGTGATCCTGACCAAAATCCTTCATCGTGCGAAAGATTTGCATGAACAGAAATACAGGTTTAAATATGATCCCATCCATTTTTATTCTTTATTCAATGGTGAAATTACTCTTGAAGATTATATAAAGCTCGATGAAGCTATTATTCTTTATTATTTTCAGATGTGGCAGGAGGAAGAAGATCCAATACTGAAAGATCTCTGCTGCCGATTTATGGACCGGAATTTATATAAATATGTGGAATTCGACCCGGCGAAAGAGTATAAGAAGCTGGCAGAGCTGTCAGCTTTGTTCAAAAAGGCAGGCATCGATCCGGAATATTACCTGGTCGTCGATTCTTCATCTGATTTGCCTTATGATTTTTACCGTCCGGGCGAGGAAGAAGAAAGACTGCCGATCCATTTGCTGCTGAAGAATGGGGATATCCGCGAGCTTTCCCGCGAATCGGAGATCGTGGATGCCATTTCAGGGAAACGACGCACTGATCATAAGCTGTACTATCCGTCTGATTTTATTGCAGACGACAGCAAAAAGCCAAACATTAAAAAACAGATTAGAATGCTGCTGGAAATCGATTAAGACTACATAATTGGTTTTCTATAGATACGGGAAAAAACGGAGTAGGAGATGAAGAGCTTTGTTAAAGGATCACGCCAAACTAATGCACGCCATTGCAGTCTCTGATGAAATCGTGGGACGGAAAAAGCTGCAGAAAATGATTTATATCGCCAAAAACATCGAATTTCCCTTTCAGGAAAGATTTCAATTTCACTTTTACGGACCATATTCGGAAGAATTGACATTAAGGGTTGAAGAACTCTGCAATATGGGATTCTTAAACGAAGTAAAGGAAAAAAAGGGCGGCTACTATCAGTACCGATACACCCTTACTGAAACAGGCAAGGAATTTTTGGACATTAACGCTGTCGACATGCCGAGCCTCCAGGACTGCCTGCATGATATGAACGGCCAGAATGCAAGATTCCTTGAACTCGTCTCCACGGTCCTTTATTTTAATGACCTCCCGAAAGAAGAAGTGAAAGAAAAAGTCTTTACCCTAAAAAGCAAACAGCGATACACGGATGAAGAAGTGGAACAGGCATATCAATATATTGAAAGCTTAAGAGAAAAAGCCGGGCTGCATTAACGCCTGGCTTTTCTTTTTTGCTGAATTTCTGAAAGGAAGTCTTCCGCACATGAATCGGAGCTATCCGCACATAATTTTTTTTATCTGCAAGTAAACTCGTGCTATCCGCACATAAAAAAATTTATCCGCACATAAAAAGCGTCTGGGTGAGAAAAATCCATAAAAAAAGCAGTTTCCGTATGGAAAACTGCCCTTAATAAGAAATTCTACTGATCGCTTAAGCGTTTTCCGCCGACAGCATAGTGATTTTTGGACATTTCTTCGATAAATACGACAATTTTATCTTCAGGTGCCCCAGTCGTTTCGCTTACTGCAGCTGTTACTTTTTCAGCGAGCGCTTTTTTCTGTTCTTCAGTGCGTCCTTCAAGCATTTTAACGGTTACGTATGGCATTTTCTTTTCCTCCTCACTATGTATGCTTGTATTTTTCCACTTTTTCTCGCAATGTGCAAGCCTGATTCCCTTTGCTCAGGCGTTCATGTATACTTTTAGGTAAATAGCATCGGCTTTTCCTACATAGTATGTATAAATAAAGCCTGGCTTTACAGCCGGCAGGAGAGGGAGTTTTGGCATTTGGAACAATTTTTGGCATTTTCTCTCAGGGAGATTCCCTATGTCGCGGTAACGTTGATGATCGCCTTTACGGTCCATGAATTTGCCCATGCTTATGTGGCTTATAAGTTTGGAGATCCCACAGCAAAAAATCAGGGCAGATTAACCCTAAATCCCATGCAGCATCTGGATCCGATTGGAACAATCCTGATTTTTATTGCCGGTTTTGGATGGGCCAGGCCAGTACCAGTCAACCGCTTCTTTTTCAAAAATCCGAAGCTTGCCGGGATATCTGTCTCAATTGCGGGACCGATATCCAATCTGGTGATGGCTGTCCTGGGCTTTTTTATCTGGTATGCCCTAGCCGGTACAGGACTCGCTGCTTCGTTTCCAGCGTTTGTGGCAGATTTCCTTAATATCTTTATTCAGCTGAATTTAGTGCTGTTTGTATTTAACCTGCTGCCGTTTCCGCCGCTTGATGGCTACAGAATTATTGAGGATCTGGCACCAGCCCATATTCGCCCGAAAATGACCCAGTTTGAGGCGTATGGGTCCGTTATTTTCCTTATCCTTGTCATTACACCGCTGGATCAATACACCATCCAGCCAATTTTTAACACTGTTTTGCCAGTGCTGGCGAGCGGCCTAAATGATTTTTTCTATGAAATATTTATGACATAATAATAAGAGCCTAATATTTGCTTAGGAGGACTTGAAAATGGAAGAAAAAAAGAAAAAGAAGGTTGATTTTAATATAATCAAGAGCGACCCGACTGAAGGACATGGCGGATTTGGGGTCGGGACTCTGAGCCTTGATAATGTAACACCGGTTATTATTGATGTGGATGCCGGGGAGGCGTCAATTGAAGTGGGCGCCATGCATGCTCGCAGTCCTGTTGAAAAAGGTATCAAGTTTTTGAAAAGTAAAGAGGAAGTGCCTAACGGGAAGCCGTACTGGCTAATTTGGGTCACCATTGACCGCAAAGAGGGCGGCGCTTATTATGCAGGTGTTACAGCATGTGAGATGACGGTCGACAGAGAAATCCGCCGGGGCTACAAATCGCTGCCAGAGCATGTGAACCGCATGGATAAATCGATTAAAAGACACATCATTGTAGATCATATGGATGAGAAATCCAAAAAAGTGCTGGCAGGTTTCCTGAAAAATCATGACGCAGGCATGTGGGAAAGATCGGCGGAACAGCTAAAAACAGATTTACAAGCCATTTAGAAAAAAAGTCTAATTTTGTGACGAAATTGTGACATTTTTTTGACGTGATTTTCTAACTACTTGTACAATTCCAATAAAAAAAGTAAACTATTTAACAGTGTGAAGGCACAATATAGCACTAGGACACGAAAAACCCCGGGATTCGGACCCCGGGGTTTTTCAATGTAAAATGTCACCGTTACGAAGCCCACCGAAACAGTTTCTTATACCAAGGTGTCTCGGGCTTCTTTTCAGGCTCCTCGGTTTTTTCCTCATCTTTATGGCTCAAATGGTCTGTACAGTATTCCGCAGGTTCTGTGCCTTCTGCGAAATAGGTTAGGCGCTTGACCGGGCAGTTTTCCCCGGCAATTTTCCCGTTGGCTGGATCAATGTAGACGCCGACTGTATCTTTGGGCGCTTTGAATTCCTTGGCCGGCTTTCCTTTATGGGCTTCCTCCATAAACCGGATCCAAATATTTTTGGCATACGTTTTGTCAACTGTTTTTGTAATGACCTGGCCTTTGTCATAGCCGGTCCATACCGCCGTGACCAGCTGTGGTGTAAAGCCGGCCATCCAGCTGTCTGTTTCTGTTGAACCGGACTTGCCGGCGTACGGGCGGGTCATGTCGTTGATGACTGTGCTTCCCGTTACCTGGGCATAGCCGTTCAGCTTCCGGTCAAAAATACCTGTCATCATATGGGTCATAACGAAAGCAAGGTCAGGCTTCAGAACCTTCATCTGAAATGGCTCCTGCTCGTAGATAACTTCGCCTTTATGGTTCTCCACACGCTTAATCAGTACCGGGGAGACCTTTTTCCCTTCATTGGCGAACATGCTGTAGGCGTTCGCTAGCTCAATGACTCTCATACCGGATGTGCCGAGTGCAAGGGACGGTACCTTCGCCATTTTAGAGGTAATGCCAAATTTCTTGGCTGTATTGACAAGCGTCTCTTCTCCTAAAAATAAATGAGTCTTCACCGCATAGACATTGTCAGATAGAGCAAGGGCCTGGGCCATTGTGATTTCGTCATCCGCATACTTGCTGTTGAAGTTATGCGGTGTATAATCCGGCGTACCGTCTTCAAACCGAAAAGTCGTCTGCTCGCTCCGGATTGGAGTGGAGGGGGTGAAGCCCTGCTCCAATGCCGCGTAATAGAGAAGCGGCTTTATCGTCGATCCGGGCTGCCTGACTGCCTGGACTGCCCGGTTAAATGGACTTTCCTCATAATCACGTCCGCCAACCATTGCTTTCACATACCCGTTTTTCGGATTCATGGCCACAACTCCGACCTGAATTTCCGAGTCTTTTGAAATAAGCTTATTTATTGTTTCTTCCGCGATTTCCTGTTCCTTCAGATTCAAAGTGGTATAAACCTTCAATCCGCCCAGTTCAATCGTACGGTCATCCAGCTTCAGCTGTGTTTTAAGGGCATTGCGGACAGCGTCCTGAAAATAAGGGGCTGTTTTCGATCGTGGATGCATGTGCTCACCAACCAGCTCAAGCTCTTCCGCCGCCGCGAGATCTGCTTCTTTTTGGCTGACAAGCCCGTTCTTCACCATCGTCTGCAGAATCACTTTCTGACGCTGATCTGCTTTTTCTGCTGATGCAAATGGCGAGTAGATGCCAGGACCCTTAGGGATTCCGGATAAAATCGAAGCCTCAGCCAATGACAGCTCGCTTGCATCCTTCCCGAAATAGAACTGGCTTGCTGCCTGCGCGCCGTAAGCTCCATTGCCGTAATAAATCGTATTTAAATAGCCTTCGAGGATTTCCTTTTTCGTATAATTCATCTCCAGCCTAATAGTATAAAAAGCCTCAAGCAATTTCCGCTTCCAGGTTTTTTCATGTTCAAGAAACAGGTTGCGGGCATACTGCTGGCTGATGGTGCTGGCGCCCTGAACTTTGGCCATTGCCTTAATATCAGCGAGGGCGGCACCTGCGATTCTTTTATAATCAAATCCATTGTGCTCGAAAAAATTCTTATCCTCTATCGAGACCGTCGCATCAATCAAATGCGGGCTGATGTCATCAAGTGGGGCCCAATAGCGTTTTTGGCCGTTGTGGCTTTCTCCGATAACCGTGCCATCATCCGAGAAAAATAAAGTCGATTGCGGAACGGCAAGCGGCGGAGGCCCTAAGATTTTGGCATATACCAGAATGCCTCCGATCATCACTGCGGCTATAGCCATTCCTATTAAGCTAATAATGAGAACCGCACGCAAATATTTCATCGTTTTCCGAAAACGCTGATCTGTCATTAATTCCATATCAAGCACCCCCCATTTATCTGTTTCAAACATTTTTATAGTGAAAAGTTAATGCAGTGCCAAGTGGCCGAAAAGATAAAAAACTGACCGATAAACTGTCCAAACTGACCGATAAACTAGAAGTCTGACCGATAAAGACTCCAAAGTGACCGATAAAATTAAAAGCTGACCGATAAGTGCAGCGAATTATCCAAATAATTTCCTAATAAGTGCTCTATGTATTCAGTATTGAAAAAACAGGAGGATTTTAAACATCTTTCTCTACTAATTAGCGAAATTTTTCTTGCAATTTTGCTAGATTCATCTATACTTTTTCTGTGTTTGTTATTTGCATGTTAGGGAAGTATAAAAGATGAAAATGCTTTTTGCTGCTCTTTAGTGATAATTCATTTTTTTATGGAAGGAATGATTAAAGAATGGGACTTTGGTTTACAGAGAAACAAACGGAGAACTTTGGCATTACGATGAAGGTAAAGCGTACTTTACATACAGAACAGACAGAATTCCAGAAGCTTGATATGGTGGAAACAGAAGAGTGGGGCAATATGCTTCTTCTTGACGACATGGTTATGACTTCAATCAAGGATGAGTTTGTTTACCATGAGATGGTTGCGCACATTCCTTTGTTCACGCATCCAAACCCTGAAAACGTTCTTGTTGTTGGCGGCGGTGACGGCGGTGTTATCCGTGAAGTCCTTAAGCACCCAAGCGTGAAAAAGGCGACTCTGGTGGATATCGACGGAAAGGTTATTGAGTACTCAAAAAAATTCCTTCCAGAGATTGCAGGCAAGCTCGATGACCCTCGCGTTGATGTGCAGGTGGGCGATGGCTTCATGCACATTGCCGAAAGCGAAAATGAATATGACGTAATCATGGTGGACTCAACTGAGCCGGTAGGGCCAGCGGTAAATCTATTCACAAAAGGCTTCTATGCTGGAATCTCTAAGGCCTTAAAAGAAGACGGCATCTTTGTGGCCCAGTCTGACAACCCTTGGTTCAAAGCGGACCTTATCCGCAACGTACAGCGCGATGTGAAAGAAATTTTCCCGATCACTCGCCTATACACTGCCAACATTCCTACGTACCCAAGCGGCATGTGGGCATTTACAATCGGATCTAAAAAATACGATCCATTAGAAGTAAGCGAAGATCGCTTCCATGAAATCGAAACAAAATACTATACGAAGGAATTGCATAAAGCGGCATTTGTATTGCCTAAATTTGTTGCAGACTTAGTGAAGTAATGGACAGGCTGCTTTCTAAAGCAGCCTTCTTGAATACATAAAAAGTGAGGGATGACCTTGGTGCGTTTTGATGAAGCCTATTCAGGCAATGTGTTTATTAAAAGCCATCCTAGTTATGAGGAAAGTGAAGCGGTCATTTATGGAATGCCGATGGATTGGACGGTCAGCTATCGTCCAGGCTCCCGTTTCGGCCCTGGCCGCATCAGGGAAGTTTCCATCGGGCTTGAAGAGTACAGCCCATACCTGGACCGTGAGCTTGAAGAGGTAAAATATTATGATGCCGGCGATATTCCGCTGCCATTCGGAAATCCCCAAAAAAGCATCGATATGATTGAGGAGTTTATCGATCAGCTTCTGGCGGAGGATAAATTCCCGCTTGGCATGGGCGGAGAACATTTGGTTTCCTGGCCTGTGATCAAAGCAATGTACAAAAAATATCCGGATTTAGCGATTATCCATATGGACGCCCATACGGATCTTCGTGTGGATTATGAAGGGGAGCCATTATCCCATTCAACGCCAATCCGCAAGGCAGCTGATTTAATTGGGCCTGGCAATGTCTATTCTTTTGGCATCCGTTCCGGCATGAAAGAAGAATTCCAGTGGGCAAAAGAAGTCGGCATGCACATTTCAAAATTCGAAGTGCACAAGCCATTGAAAGATATTCTTCCTAAGCTTGCAGGACGTCCGGTCTATGTAACAATTGATATTGATGTTCTTGACCCCGCCCACGCGCCGGGAACAGGCACAGTCGACGCAGGCGGCATCACATCAAGAGAGCTTCTTGCTTCTATTCATGAAATTGCCCATTCAGATGTTAAAGTCGTTGGAGCTGACCTTGTAGAGGTTGCGCCCATCTATGATCCATCTGAACAAACGGCCAATACAGCCAGCAAACTGATCCGGGAAATGATTCTTGGATGGGTGAATAAAAAATAAAAGTGGAACTTTAATCAGTTGGGGAGTTTTTATCCCCAACTGATTGTTAGTTGATCCAATCGGGCCTTTACGGGCAGTAAGCCCCCATTCATTCTTCTGAGTCTTGAATGGGGGGCCTGCTGCCCGATAGACTGCGATAAACGGGGACCTCGGTCTCCGTTTTTTTATTTGATAAAATTCGGGCGGTGCCTGCCACCCGCTCCTTGCACTTTCCCCATCAAGTATTTATACTTATATAGTTATATATGATGAAAAGGATGTGTTGCCGTTGTCCAGTCGCTCAGCGGAACAAATGCCTGTGAAGATTAATGTGAAGACAGATATTCGCAGCGGAGGCAGCAAAGAGACTTTTGAATTGACTGCTTTTGGCCGATACTATAGAAAAGATTCTGCCCGGTTCCTTCAGTATGATGAAATGATGGAAGAGGGAACAGTAAAGACGATCATAAAAATGTCCGATGCAGACGGACTGATTTTACGAAGCGGCGCCGTGAAAATGAGGCTCCCTTTCAGAATGAATAAAAAGCTCCGCGGCAGCTACGAGACGCCATACGGAGTGTTTGAGATGGGCACAATGACCAAGCGGATGGTCCATCGATATGATGAAGAATCTGGCGAAGGTTCGATTGATATTTTATACGATCTGAAAATGCAGGGATCCCAGGCAGGTACATACCATTTGGCGATTACGTTTGAGGAGGAGAACAATGAACATAGTTGAGCAGGTGCAAGGCAAATTAAAGCAGGAAATTAAGGATGCGGTTGTTAAGGCTGGCTTGGCAGCGAAAGAGCAGATTCCGGATGTAATTCTGGAAATCCCGAAGGAAAAGGCGCATGGAGACTATTCCACGAATATGGCAATGCAATTAGCGCGTGTGGCTAAAAAAGCGCCAAGAATGATTGCAGAGGAGCTTATCGCTCATTTTGACAGCTCAAAGGCCTCCATTGAAAAAATTGAAATCGCTGGGCCTGGCTTTATCAATTTTTACATGAATAATTCTTATTTGACTGACCTGATTCCGGCCGTTCTGGAAGCAGGGGATCAGTATGGAGAAACAACGGTTGGAAACAGCCAGAAGATCCAGGTCGAGTTTGTTTCAGCTAACCCGACAGGGGACTTGCATCTTGGACATGCCCGTGGCGCAGCTGTCGGCGACTCCTTATGCAACATTTTAGATAAAGCCGGCTATGATGTTTCCCGTGAGTACTATATCAATGATGCCGGAAACCAGATTAACAATCTGGCTCTATCGGTTGAAGCGCGGTATTTCCAGGCTCTTGGCCTTGAAAAAGAAATGCCGGCTGACGGCTACCATGGCGAAGACATCATCGGCATCGGCAAAAAGCTGGCTGACGAGTACGGCGATAAGTATGTAAATGCGGATGAAAAAGAGCGTTTTGACTTTTTCCGTGAATACGGCCTGAAATATGAAATGGCGAAGCTGAAGCGGGATCTTGAAGACTTCCGCGTGCCATTTGATGTATGGTATTCTGAAACATCCCTTTATCATAATGGCAAAATCGACACAGCCCTGCAGGCATTAAAGGATAACGGCCACATTTACGAAGATGAGGGTGCAACCTGGTTCCGCTCAACTGCTTT
>ERZ1023203.137-NODE-137-length-12828-cov-5.009630_pt1 | contig 12828 bp, 13 predicted proteins | sample MGYA00380444_ERZ1023203 | MGnify/ENA primary metagenome ERZ1023203 (study PRJEB33173, sample SAMEA4830386) | metagenome | study: EMG produced TPA metagenomics assembly of the PRJEB25223 data set... | reverse complement strand
ATATCAAAGCCATGCCAGGGAATTGGCGAAGATTTATGCAGAACAGGCAGGCGGGCAAAGATTATATCTTGTTGCTGTGGGCGGAGACGGGACGGTTCATGAGGTTATGAATGGCGCTGCGGGGCATCAGAATGTGACTGTTGGATTTATTCCTGGAGGATCTGGGAATGATTTCTCGCGGGGCTTTGGAGTCCCTAAAGCCCCTGCAGAATCTTTAAAAGCAATCCTTAAGGGGATCAGTAGTCATTCATCTGTGAAAGCTGATATCGGGATGATTAGGCACATAGATGGGAAAAAAACATATTTTATTAATAATATGGGTGCAGGATTTGATGCGCTGATTTCCCGGAAAGTTAACAGTTCAAAGATAAAAGGTATCTTGAATCAGTTATCTCTGGGCAAATTTGTATACGCTATCTTTCTTGTAAAAGAGCTGTTTACCTATAAATGCTCTGATCTTGAAATCGCTATTGGTGAAAAAAAACTCCAATTTAATTCTGCCTGGTTTATTACTATTTCCAATCAGCCATTCTATGGAGGCGGTATGAAGATTTCTCCGGATGCAAATCCTTTTGATGGAATCCTAAATGTTACGGTCGTCCACAATATATCAAGATTAAAACTTTTGTTTGTATTTGCCTCTGTCTTCAAGGGGCGTCACATAGGATTTAAAGAAGTCACATTTCTTCAGGGACAAAATGTCAGCATTAGATCTTCACACCCAATTCCTTTTCACGCAGATGGCGAGGCCTTAGGAAGCACCCCAATTTCAGCATCTGTTTGTCCCGAAGCCCTTCCTGTAATTATAGGAACTGTAAAAGATGGGTGATGATTTTAGGAGAGAGCTGCTCTTAAATTACCGTCCGACCAAGTAAAGGAGATGAGTTCGGAATGATAACGATTGAACGGACTTTTAATGCATACTTAGACGAAATGCACCTCATTACGATCATTCTTCCTTTCAGTTATCATCAGGGACGTTCTTCCGGGTTCTCTCTCCTTACTGACTGGGAAGAAGAGCTTCCTGTTGAAATATTGAAAAGCATGCCGATTGAGGATGCCATTAAATATAGATGCAGAATAGATCATGAAGTGGAATTCGGGAAACAATATTGGGTAGTGGATGAATATGGGGGAAAAACAGATCTGCAAATTGGTGCCGTTATTCGAACAAGTGATTTTGATGAGAAATTCTATTATGATGGTCCACTGGGGTTCTCGTACAGCAAAGAAAAGACGCATTTCAGGCTCTGGGCTCCGACAGCTGCAAAGGTAAAACTTAAGCTTAAAGGAGCATTGGAGGAGGAAGCTGAGCTTATTCAGATGGCGAGAGAAGAAAGAGGAGTCTGGAGCTGTGAAGTAAAAGGAGACCTGGATCGTTTTCTTTATTCTTTTCTTGTATGCATTAATCTGGAGTGGAAAGAAGCTGTTGATCCATACGCAGTATCTTCAGCTATAAATGGGGAATATGGTGCGGTAGTCAATCTGGAAAATACTAAAATAAAGAAGCCGGAGCTTCCGCCGCTTCTGCAGCCGACAGATGCCATCATATATGAAACACATATTAGGGATTTTACCATTCATCCCGAGAGCGGGGCAGCAAATAAAGGCCTCTATTTAGGAGCGGGAGAGACAAACACAGTTGGCAGAGATGGGGAGCTGACATGCCTGTCATATGTCAAGGAGCTCGGTATTACTCACATTGAGTTTCTGCCTGTCCATGACTTTGAAGGTGTGAATGAAAAAAGTCCAAAAGAAGAATACAACTGGGGTTATAATCCGCTCCATTTTAATGTTCCGGAAGGAAGTTATTCTACTGATCCTCTAGATCCATATTCGCGGATCAGAGAATTGAAAGCCTTAATTCATGCAGTTCATTCTCAGGGACTTAGAGTCATTATGGACGTAGTCTATAATCATGTTTATATTCGCGAGCATTCTTCTTTTGAAAAAATCGTACCGGGTTATTTCTTCCGGCATGATGAATATGGAATGCCGTCAAATGGTACCGGGGTTGGAAATGACTTTGCCTCTGAACGCATGATGGCACGGAAATTTATTGTTGATTCTGTAACATACTGGATGAAGGAATATCAAATTGATGGGCTCAGGTTTGATTTGATGGGTATCCTCGATATTGAAACGATGAATGATGTTCGCCAGAATGCGGAGTCGATTGACCCATCCGTCATTATTATTGGCGAGGGATGGGATTTGAATACCCCTATACCGGATGACCAAAAAGCAAGCATCCGCAATCAGGAAAAGATGCCGGGAATTGGCCAATTCAATGACTGGTTCAGAGATTCCATCAAAGGCAGTACGTTTAATTTATATGATAAAGGATATGCATTGGGGAATGACCATTACTATGATGCGGCAAAGCAGGTATTGGGTGGAAGTATAGGCCTTGAAAAAAAGGAAAAAGGCATTTTCCTTTCCCCATCTCAATCTGTAAATTATGTAGAATCCCATGATAATCATACTCTGTGGGATAAAATACAAGTTTGTTCTGAAAATGCGGATCATCATGTGAAGCAGCAAAAGCACCGCTTGGCAACTGCAATCGTACTTCTTTCACAGGGAATTCCATTTCTGCATAGCGGACAGGAATTCTTTCGGACCAAAGCAGGAAATGGAAACAGCTACCGTGCCCCAGACTCCATCAATAATCTGGATTGGGAGAGGAAATCCATTTACTTAAATAATGTTAAGTATATTAAAGGGATGATCAGCATTAGAAGGTCAATTCCTCTTTTCAGGCTTGCCAATGCAGAAATGATACGGAATTCCATGAGGTTTCTGGATATAAAAAAACCGCTAATAGGTTATGTGTTAACAAGCAGTGAACAAAATGCCGAGTGCATCGATGCCGCCGTTTTTATCAATCCTCTAATGACGAAAGAAGAAATTTTTCTCCCCGAAGGGGCTTGGGACCTTATTGCGGATGAACGTGAAGCCGGTATATCCACTATTCGCAAGATTAACACCAGATTTGAAATGCCGCCATTGTGTTCATATGTATTGGTTTGCAGAAAATAGAAGAAAACTGAGATGCAATCGGGCTGTTTAGCATTATTTTCTGCAAACATTATCCTTAAATTGAAAATACTGATGAATCGACCAGAAAAATCTTCAATTTTTCTGATGATATTCCGTAAACCTAAATAGATGCACTTGACGAAAAAAGCCAGTAAGAATAAAATTTATAAAGATGGCTATTGTGAGAAACTTACATCAATAGCTCTTTTTTTTATTTTAAGCTCCCAATACATTGCTGATTAGGCATTTGCCCGGTTACTTTGTGCTTTATAGGTGCTTTACTTGATTAACCTGATAAACAGCTTATATTTACGAAAATGCCTTATATTCAAATAGAACTCATCAATACTAAGCAAAGGCCTTTTTATCGGCCATGGCAAAATAAGTCTTGCTGCAAAAAACAGGGCTTATTTTTCAACTCAAGCTATTTTACAACCAATGGCTTACTAAATTGCAGGTGAACAATTTTGGAACATTTATTTGGACATGACTGGGAGATTGTTCCCGCCGGAGGGGCGACAGGGGAAGCCTTCTACGCAAAGCACGAAGAGCAGAGGCTTTTTCTTAAAAGAAACTCTTCACCTTTCCTGGCGGTTCTGTCTGCGGAAGGAATCGTCCCGAAACTTATCTGGACAAAAAGAATGGAAAATGGGGACGTAATAACTGCCCAGCAATGGCTTAATGGAAGAGAGCTCAAAGCTTCTGACATGAACCAGGAAAGCGTAGCAAAGCTTTTGAGGAAAATTCATTCTTCAAAGCCGCTGCTTGGTATGCTGACAAGAATGGGAAAGTCTCCGCTGCAGCCCGAAACCCTTTTGCGTTTGATTGGGGAAGAACTGGATTGTGACCTGAAGGAGCAGGCTGCCGTTATTCAGTCTGTCGATTTCCTGAAAAAAGAGGTTTCACATATCCGCTGTGAGGAAAATACGGTGTGCCATTGCGATGTGAATCATAACAACTGGCTGCTTTCGGAAAACAACCAGCTGTACTTGATTGATTGGGATGGAGCCATGATAGCAGATCCGGCCATTGATCTGGGTATGCTATTGTATTGGTATATTCCTAAAGAAGAATGGCCAAATTGGCTTGAGCGATATGGCATTCAATTGTCAGATGATTTGCTGCTCCGCATGAAATGGTATGTGATTGCACAGACTTTGACATCTATTCAATGGCATAAAAATAAATTTAGATACCAGGAAATGAACAAGTGGCTTTCCTACCTGGATGAACTGCTTTAGGATTTACGAAAATTGATCAATATCCTGTACCCATTGTGATAATTCATTCTGATGCGATTCAATGTGAGTATCCAATTGGGAAGAATTGATCCCATGCTGACTGTATTCATAAATTTCTTCTAATACTGTTTTAACGTTTTGATTAATGTTTCCGTTGATCATTAATGATTTAACCAATCGTTCCAATTGTTCACATTCTGAAACAGAGCCACAGCAATCTGTCTGATGATTGCTTAAAATATCTTTTAATAAATTTAATTGATCCTGGTATCCTAGCGGCATGAATAACATCCTTTCTATTGAACCTGAAAATAAAAACAAAAGGAATTCACTTTTAGGTTGTGGATTCCTTTTTTATTTATTCATTGGCGATTGTAATTTAGGTGTTTGGATGCCATTGGGTTAAACTACAAACAAGGGATGAACCAATTCAGTAATTCCCCTTAAATTAAAGTTGCATCACTTTGATAGGCATGATATTGTTTGAACGATATTAATTTTTAGGAGTGTCATAATGCGACAGCGAAATAAACCTTGGGCGAAAGATAAATTAGCCGAATATCCGCAATATGTAATTTCAGAACCTGAAAAATATAAAGGAAAGTGGAATGAAGCATTCGATAAAAATCAGCCCCTTCATATAGAAATTGGGACAGGAAAAGGCCGCTTCATAACTGGTATGGCAACAGCAAACCCGAATATCAACTATATTGGGATTGAACTGGCTGAAAGCGTCATTGTCACTGCTCTCGATCGTATCATCGAGGATGAACTTCCAAATGTAAAGCTTCTGAATGTGAATGCCAATGATCTTCGGGATTACTTTGAAAAAGACGAAGTCAATCGTGTCTACCTCAATTTCTCAGATCCATGGCCAAAGAAACGCCATGCAAAACGCAGGCTGACTTATCGAAGCTTCCTGGAGATTTATGAAGATATCCTTGGAGATAAGGGAGAAATTCACTTTAAGACTGATAACCAGGGATTGTTTGAATCATCTCTTATGAGTTTCTCCGAGTACGGCATGCTTCTGACATTTGTCAGCCTGGACCTTCACAATAGCGATTATGAAGGAAACATAATGACCGAATATGAAGAGAAGTTTTCTTCAAGGGGGAGCCGTATATTCCGATGTGAAGCCCAATACAGATAAGCAAGTCTATCCAGATGGATAGGCTTTTTTATTGATATTGCAATATTGGCTGTTAGCATGTGTGTTAAATAATCTAAATATTTCTATAAGTAAGCGCTTAAATGTTAATATGAGATATAGGGAAAGCGAGCGCTTGCTCAGAAAACTTAAATGGAGGAGATAATGATGGAAGCATTGGAGTTAAAGAACGTAAATCTGTACTGGCTTCGCGGAGGTGTCACACACCTTGATGGAGGGGCCATGTTTGGAGTAGTCCCTAAGCCTTTGTGGTCTAAAAGATATCCCTGCAATGAAAATAATCAGATCGAACTTAGAACAGATCCCATCCTTATTCAATTTGACGGTAAAAATATTCTAGTCGAATCGGGTCTTGGAAACGGGAAGCTGAATGATAAACAGAAGAGGAATTTCGGAGCGCTTGAAGAGTCTTTTGTAGAACAGGATTTAGCCATGCACGGTTTGTCATCCGAGGACATTGATTATATCCTTATGACGCATCTTCATTTCGATCATGCCTGCGGACTGACCAAACCGGAAGAAGGAAAATTTTCTTCTGTATTTCCAAATGCCAGAATCGTTGCATCACAAGTGGAATGGGAAGAAATGAAAAATCCTAATATCCGCTCAAGGAATACATATTGGAAAGAAAACTGGGAGTCTATTCAGGATCAAGTGGAAGTCTTTGAAGGAGAGTGGACGCTCGGACCTATTAAATTGGTGCATACAGGCGGCCATAGTGATGGACATTCAATACTTGTTATAGAAGATGAGGATGAGACCGTCATACATATGGCTGATATCATGCCGACTCATGCCCATGCAAATGTACTATGGGTTCTCGCTTACGATGACTACCCGATGGATTCCATAAGCGCCAAGGAAAAATGGATTGGATACGGGCTGAAAAAAAATGCATGGTTCACTTTTTACCATGATGCTTTTTACCGGGCAGTCAAGTGGGATGAATCAGGAAACATGCTTGAGAAGGTGGAAAAGAAACAAAGTTAAAAAATCCCCGTCCGGGGATTTTTTAATACAGACTCGGCTGCTATGATTAATAAAGTGGAAAAACGTCCAAAATGGTTCCAGTTTCTGCGTCGGCAATGAATTCATATTGCTCGGCTTCTTCACCTGAAAACCTCGATATGCCGCCCTTATAAACTTGATATTTTAAATGTCCTTTTTCATAAGGTTCAGCTTTCATATGAATCCATGATCCGCTTATCGGTCCTTCCTGTTTAAATGCATCCTTTGCATTCGCCAAAGCTTTCTCCGGGGAAACAGCAGTTTTTTGCGAGAGCAATTCCCTTGCTGCGTATCCGCTTGCCAAACCAACCCCAACACCTAACATAAATGACTTCCAATTCATAATTGCACCTCCCCAGGCTGATGATAAAAAAGGCTGTTCATTTTTACATTTTTTTCTGTTTTCCAATTCTATCTTATCAAAAACAGGCTTAAACTAAAATAAATAATGCACAGCCTAAATTTCGGCAATCGAAGTTTCACGCCTGAAATGGTGGAAAGACGTATGAAAGTTCTGTAAAATGAAATTATACATATCTGCATAGCCAAATTGGAAAGTGATAAAGGAGAAGAATAATGAACGAAAAAACATTGCAGCTTTTTAAAACATTGACAGAGTTGCCAGGGGCACCTGGCAACGAGCATTTAGTACGAAAATTCATGCGTGAACAAATCGGCCTGTATACAGAAGAAGTCGTTCAGGATAAGCTTGGAGGCATCTTCGGCGTAAAAAGAGGCGATCAGAGCGGCCCGACTGTAATGGTGGCAGGCCATATGGATGAAGTTGGATTCATGGTCACTTCTATAACTGATAATGGCATGATCCGTTTTCAGACACTGGGAGGCTGGTGGAGCCAGGTTCTGCTGGCACAAAGAGTCCAAATTATTACGGATAATGGATCTGTAACAGGAGTTATCGGTTCAATTCCTCCGCATCTTTTAGACGAAGCAAAGCGCAGCAAGCCGATGGAAATGAAGAATATGCTGATTGATATTGGTGCAGATGACCGCGAAGATGCAAAAAGAATAGGCATTAAGCCAGGACAGCAAATTCTGCCGATTTGTCCATTCACACCAATGGCAAATGAAAAGAAAATCCTGGCGAAAGCATGGGATAACCGTTATGGCTGTGGTTTGGCGGTGGAACTTTTAGAGGAAGTCCAGAATGAAGCACTTCCCAATATTCTTTATTCCGGAGCAACTGTTCAGGAAGAGGTTGGCTTAAGAGGTGCACAGACAGCTGCGAATATGATCAATCCTGATATTTTCTTTGCATTGGATGCAAGCCCTGCCAACGATATGACCGGGGATAAAAACGAGTTCGGACACTTGGGCAAAGGAGCTCTGCTGCGGATACTTGACCGTTCAATGGTAACGCACCGGGGCATGAGGGAATTTGTACTGGATACAGCCGAAACGAACAACATCCCATATCAGTATTTCATCTCACAGGGCGGAACAGACGCCGGAAAAGTTCATGTATCCAACGAAGGTGTTCCAAGTGCCGTAATCGGCATTTGCTCCCGCTATATCCACACACATGCATCTATTGTGCATGTCGATGATTATGCAGCGGCAAAAGAATTGCTTGTAAAACTAGTAAAGGCTTGTGACCGTTCAACAGTAGATACCATCCGTCAAAACAGTTAAGCAGATGAGACAGCAGATGCTGTCTCTTTTTCCTGTAATATGAAAGGAGTTCTCATGAAAGTCATCATTGGTTCAAAAAATCCCGCAAAGATTTTGGCAGTACAAACTGCTTTTAGCCATTATGAAGCTGCAATTATTTCTGAAGATGTGCCCTCAAGAGTGAACGACCAGCCATTCTCGGACGACGAAACCATAAAAGGGGCCATTAACAGAGCATATGGAGCACTCCAAGCATCCGGCGGACAAATTGGCATTGGCCTCGAGGGCGGTGTGCAGAAAACAGATTACGGGCTATTTCTCTGTAATTGGGGGGCTCTGGCGGAAAAAGGGCATCCTCCTATTATTGCTGGCGGAGCCAGGATTCCTCTTCCAGATGGGGTTGCAGCCCGGCTTTTGGCTGGCGAAGAACTTGGGCCTGTAATGGATGATTACGCCAAAAAAGAAAATGTCCGAAAACATGAAGGAGCTGTTGGTATTTTTACAAATGGGCAGATTAATCGTGCTGACATGTTCTCACATGTCATGAAGCTTCTTGTAGGGCAATATGAAAATAGAAAAAGGGGCTAGCTTGGTGCTAGCCCCCTTTTTCTATTCGGTTTCGAAGATGTATGACAAAACTTTCAAGGCCTGGTTGACCGTTTCAACTGTCACATTTGCTTTACTTGAAAGCTCCTTTAAAGGGTGATGCAGCTCATTAGGGCGGATGAGGATCAGCGGTTTTCCAAGTGCAGCAGCTGCACTTGCGTCCATGGCAGTATTCCATTGCTTATACTTTTCACCAAACAAAGCAATCACCAGATCTGCTTTTTGCATAAGAAGCTGGGTTCTTAAGTTATTGATGCTTGAAGCGGCTTCATCACGGAAGATTGCATCCGGCTGCTTCCCGAGAATTTCCTCTCCGATCATATCAGAACGGTCATGGTTTTCCATTGGCCCTGTAAAATGAACAGGAAGCTGAAGTGATTTAGCTTTCTCCTTTAATTCATTGCGCCAATTGGAATGTATCTCACCTGCTAAGTAGACGGTTATTTCCATTCTTTTTCCTCCTTTATGCAATATTCTTATATTTTAACATTTCTTCTAAGAAGTAACGCAGTGAAAAGGCTCTCAATCCTGACCTGAAGGGTTGTCAGACTATTAAGAAGAAATGTATGATAGGGAAGGATATGAGATTCCATGCAAGGAGGGGACTTTAAAGTGCATAAAAGATTTACCGCAGCCTTGCTCTTATTTATTTCATTAATACTGCTCAGTGCCTGTTCAGCATCGTTGGAAGAAGAGCAAACCGCCGCAAAGAATGCTGCAGAGGAAACATTTAACCAATCACCTGAAAAGACAAACCATGAATTTGAAGATATAGAATATTATTTGCCTTTTGGCTACGAAGTAGAAAAGGAAAGTCCAAATAACATCATTTTAAAAAATGGCTCCAAACGGTATATCCTGTTTTACAACCAGCATGAAGGTCCGGACAGCAAGATTGTTTATGATGCTACCCTAAAGCAGAAAGATGAATTTGAAGTTAAAGAGACGTTTGCAAAAGATGGACATCATGGCTTCCTGTTAATCGACAGCGGAAAAAAAGACGAACATGAATTAGTCGTCGGGATTGGCGGTGTAAAATTATCTACGCAGGCTGCAACCGGAAATTTATCCTCTGAGGCTGCTGCGATGATGGAGATAGCTAATTCTGTCCAGGTGAAGAACTAAAGCGAAGGGTGATGTCCTTCGTTTTTGTTTTGTTTTTTAAGGAATTAATTTTTAATAAATATGATAGAAAACCTCTATTAAAAGAACAATAAGAATACAAAAGATTTTATATTACAAGTGTCTTTACATGTGTTATCTTATAGTTGCAGAACTTTTACATAGGGGGAAAATAATGAGAGCCTTTCTGAATAGAAAAGGGGTAACCCTTTCACCTAAAGTCTATTTTATAGATGCCCTGAGCAGTATGGCGCTTGGATTATTCGCTTCGCTGATCATTGGGCTGATTATTAAGACAATCGGCGAACAAACTGAAATCAAATACCTGCAGGATATGGGCACTCTGGCTATGGGGCTGATGGGCCCTGCAATTGGTGTTGCAGTTGCATACGGACTTAATGCGCCGCCGCTTGTTATCTTTTCCGCCATTGCCAGCGGTGCTGCCGGTGCGGCTCTTGGTGGTCCGGCAGGGAGTTTCGCTGCAGCTCTTATTTCCACAGAACTTGGAAAACTGGTCAGTAAGGAAACAAAGGTTGATATCATTGTAACACCGCTTGTTACAATTGTGGCTGGTTATATCGTTTCAACATTAATTGGCCCAGGGATCGATTATGGAATGAAGAGCTTTGGCAGCTTGATCATGTGGGGGACAGAGCAAAGGCCAATCATCATGGGCATCATTGTGGCGGTATTAATGGGCCTTGCCTTAACGGCTCCCATTTCTTCAGCCGCTATTGCGCTTATGCTTGATCTGCACGGTGTTGCAGCAGGAGCTGCTACGATTGGCTGTGCAGCGCAAATGGTCGGCTTCGCAGTGAGCAGCTTCAGGGAAAACAAGATGGGCGGATTAGTAGCGATTGGAATTGGAACATCCATGCTGCAGGTAGCCAACATTATTAAAAATCCGCGGATACTCATTCCTCCAACTGTTGCCGGTGCTGTTCTCGCACCATTTGGAACAACTATCTGGATAATGGAAAACAATGCTGCTGGAGCGGGAATGGGTACAAGCGGGCTGGTTGGCCAGATAATGACTTTTACAACGATGGGCTTTGGTTCAGATGTTTGGATGAAGGTCATTATATTGCATTTTATTGGACCGGCAGTTATCAGCCTGATATTATCTGAATATATGAGGAGAAAAGGCTTGATCCAACATGGAGACATGCATATTAGCACAGGGGGCGAAAGAAAATGAAAAAACTGGAATCAGAAGAACAATTTAAGGAGATGCGCAGCAATGGGAAACATATTTTCATGTTTTCAGCTGACTGGTGTCCAGATTGCCGGGTTATTGAACCGATATTGCCTGAAATTGAAGCAAAATATAATGAGTACACTTTTATTTATGTAGATCGCGATCAATTCATTGATCTTTGCATTGAGCTTGATGTCTTTGGGATCCCAAGCTTCATTGGATACAGGGATGGCCAGGAACTCGGCCGCTTTGTCAGCAAAGACCGTAAAACCCAGGAAGAAATTGAGAATTTTATTCAAACTCTGGAAAACTAATCCTATTACATGTAGTGTTCAATTTTTTACTTTGATAACTGTCTAGCGCAAGCAGCCTGCCCCCTCGAGGTGTCGGGGGTGGGCAAGGCGCTTCCGCTTTTAGACCCTCCTGCATCTCTTTTGAGCAGGAGGGTTTATTAGTGTAAAATGATAGTCGGAAATCAATCCCCATAAGGAGGGGCTTATATATGAAAATGGAAAGAAAAAAGATGAAAAATGAACTGGAGCAGCGCTTAGCAAAAGAGAACCGGACTTTTTCTTTTGACAGGGAAAAAGATCAGCTCAGGATTGAAAATAAGGACACTGGAAAAGGAATTACCATCTCTCTTCCAGGTATTATTGCTAAATGGCAGGAGCAAAAGGAAAAAGCGATTGGCGAAGTCGTTTATAATGTAGAGGACGGCCTGGAAGCAATGGTGGAAGATGCCCATTTGTCGGGCCATGAAAAAAATATTTTTCCAGTCATCCGATCAACTTCTTTTCCAGGAGAGTCGCAGGAAGGAATTCCTTTTTTGACAGATGAACATACTGCTGAAACACGAATTTACTATGCGCTCGATCTCGGAAATACGTATCGCCTCATTGATGCAAAGCTAATGGAAAAAGAGGGATGGGATCCGGAAAGGATTAGAGAAACGGCTCTTTTCAATGTAAGATCCCTGTCAACAGATATGAAGTCGGATACTGTTGCAGGAAATAATTTCTATTTCTTAAACAAAAATGATGGGTATGATGCCAGCAGAATCCTGAATGATTCCTTTATTAAAGAAATGGGCAGGAAAGTAGAAGGATCCATGGCTGTTGCCGTACCGCATCAGGACGTATTGATCATTGCTGATATAAGAAATGAAACAGGCTATGACGTTCTTGCCCAGATGACTATGAGTTTCTTTGCGAGCGGCAGAGTTCCCATTACGTCCCTTTCATTTCTATATGAGAATGGAGAGTTTGAACCAATATTTATTTTGGGTAAGAATAAGAAGAAGTAGTTTTTTAGGGTCACAGCAATGTGGTCCTTTTTTGTTTAACGAGCTGATACCTTTTGAAAACAAGACAATAAACCCCCAGGAGAGATGAATCATTGCCGAATGGTATATAAAGCAGTAAATTTAAGTGAAAGTCATGCAGTATCGGGTAAAAAGACAGGTACTTCCAGATATGAATCTTTAATCACCCGCCTGAGTCAAAAGTATGTCTGCAGCCTTTAGTTTGTTTGTAAAATTACCCATTCTGCCTTTATAAGGACTCATTCTCGGATTTCTTATTCAAAATCTGTGAATAACTGCTAAAATAAATAGATAGTCTAACAAAGTTTTTAATAGAAAGAGTTGATATAAATGAGCTGGATTAAAAAGCTATTTCATATGTTTAAAAATGATGAAGAAGATTATGAGGAATTTGAAGAACATGCAGATGAGCCTAACTATGAGAAACAGCCGACTTCTAAAAATACGAAAGAAAGCTCAAGAGACATAGATGCTAAAGTAGTCTATCAAT
>ERZ1023203.136-NODE-136-length-12880-cov-4.693723_pt1 | contig 12880 bp, 18 predicted proteins | sample MGYA00380444_ERZ1023203 | MGnify/ENA primary metagenome ERZ1023203 (study PRJEB33173, sample SAMEA4830386) | metagenome | study: EMG produced TPA metagenomics assembly of the PRJEB25223 data set... | reverse complement strand
CTGCACCTCATTTTTGTTGACTATTATACTATATTTCTAACTTTGCAACAGAACCAAATTTAGTGCATCAACAATAGATACCACAAAGGCGTCTCCTTTCTAAAGATTTCAGTAATGCCGCCATAGGCACCACCTCCTTATACTCAGATAGCCACCATCTATCCAACTTGCTCGATGAATATTATAACACGTCCTTTTTTAAGATGGTTATTCATCGTTCAAGTTTTTTCATTTCATTAACAACACGATAAACAGTTGCGCGACTTACACCTGTCTTATCTGCTATTTCTTCGCCTGTTAGCTTTTGTTCATCATATAAGAATTTAATTTCTCTCTTCTTATGATCTGGTAGAGAAGGGCGCCCGCCTTTTCGTCCTCTGGCTCTTGCTGCTGCTAAACCTTTTTTTGTACGCTCGCTTAATAAATTAGCTTCAAGTTCTGCAAATGCACTCATCATAGTAAAGAACATCTTACCCATAGCATCTTTCGTAGAAATATTCATATCTATAATTTGTAGATCAATACCATTATCATCAAACCATTGTGATAATTCTATAAGCTGTTTGGTCGTTCTACCTAGTCGATCAAGTTTACAGACAACCAATATATCGCCTTCTCGTAAATAATCTAAACACTTATCAAGTTCTGTACGTTTAACTTTTCGCCCACTTATTTTTTCATTAAAGATACGCTCACAACCAAAGTCTTTAAGTGTATCAATTTGTCCATCAAGACTTTGATCTTTCGTTGATACACGTGCATAACCAATTTTAGCCATTCAAATATAACCTCATTTCATCATTTTATAGGTACTTACTCATTAAACTGTTTCCTCGATGCAAATAAACGTCCTTAATTTCGTCTCAATACCCATAACATTTGCAAAATAGAACACATTGATTATAACACAAGTTTATAGATTTGAACACAAAAGAAAAACCCTCGAATATTCGAGGATGTGTTTTTTAGTGTATTAATGTAACGTTTGTCTCAAAAAACGTACGTTTTTGAGACAAACGTTTTCTAGTTCACTTAAAATTTCTTGATTTTTTTCGTCGTCATCAGTTAAAAAGTCAGATGATTTAACGGAATATTTTGATGTCTCTTTGATTGTTATAAAATCATTTGAATTATTGATTAAAGATATTATATTGTTTCATGTTTTTACGGCGCATATAAAGGGCATGTGTTTCTTCAAGTTCAGCTTTAATAATAACCTTGCATAGCTTCAACGGTTTCATTCTTTTGTAGCAACATCTCTTTAAAACGTTTCAATACACTTACAATTTCAAACTCAACATCTTCTAAACGATAATAAGTATCATGTGAAGTATTAAATGACTTTTTCCCTTTGAGTAATACGCTTTTAATAATCCGAATTTCTCTAATTTCAAATTTACTTAAATAGTCTTGAAGTTGTTGTGGCAATTCTTCGAGTACTTGGAACTTAAGGGCGTCATTATTAAATTCAGTTTTTTGATGATTTGTATGATTCGAATGATGATTATTATTTATTAAAGTATTAGATATAATATCATTCATATCATACGTATCATTATCCTCATTTTCTATATAATTAGTATTATTTAACTCAGTATCATTAGACTGTGAATTTGGAAGTTCTTGACCACTTAAATTCACAGTTCCTTGGTAAGACTTGCTTCAATATCATAATTTGGTTTTAATAAATATAATCTATTTGGTTTATTAAGGCCAACACGCTCTTGAGTTAATAAATTAAAATTTACTAACTCTTTTTTCAATTTTATGATTTTTTGTTCTCCATAACCTAAGTACTCGCACAAATGTTTATTACTGAAAATAAAGTAAATGTTATTATTTCTATCTACCCATTCATTTTGGATGGATAATTCGAAACGATCTTTTAATAATGCATACATAATTTTGGCTTCTGCTGACATTTTCTTAAAATATGCATCTTCGAACAAATATTTAGGCAGTTGGTAAAATCTTTCAGTTTTTACTTGTGATAAATTGTATTTCTCAAAATTGGGCATAATAAAAAGCTCATTTCCACTTTTTGGATAGAGGTAATAAAACAATTTTTACGTAGGTTATATGTTTTGTACTTGCACTTATATGATTAGATATATATAATACAAGTATCAAAAAATTATATAAACAGACGAATGCGAATCGTTTTATTACCGAGAGTCGATGCTACGCCAATAGTATCGACTCTTTTAATATTCACAAAGTAATATTAACACTTTTAAGATTGTATATAAAGCTTTTTAAGTTTAGTTGAAAGAACATTGTAACTTTAAAATGATAAAAATTCACTAATTTAGCACCTAATTAGCCGTTAAAACCTTCTATAGGTGGCTAATTAGGTGCTAAATTAGTGAAATAGGTAGTAAATTTAGATGTCGAAAGATGAAAAAATATTTGTTAGGTGGTAAAATTTAGGTACCAATTTATGTACCTAAGGATGAATGTTATGAAAACTATTAAAATGGTTGCTGATGAATTGAATGTAACTAAACAAACTATTGTTAATAATGCTAAAAACTTAAATATATCTTTTAAAAAAGAAAATGGAATTAATTATATTAATGATAATGATTGTTTAAAAATTATAGAAAAGATCACTAAGAAAGAAAGGACAATGCAAAATAAAGAATCAATAAAAAAAGAAAGATTTAATGAAAATACTGCAGAGTTTGAAAAGCATATATACAATAATTCAAATAGTTTTGAGTCATTAAAAACAAAAGTAAATGAATTAGAAAAGCAAATAGAAATCTTTGAAACTAGAGCTAAAAATGATGAAAAATATATTGAGAATTTAACTAAACAACTAGATCAACAAAATAGCAATGTTAATACATTAAATAAACTGTTGGAGAATCAACAAATATTAGCTTTAGAAAGTAATAAAAAGATTCAAAAACTAGAAAACCAATTAGAAGAAGAAAGACAGCTTAATTACTCTTTTGATACAGCGACTAATGATAGACAAAGCATTAATCCGCAAGAAGCAACTTTTACTGAAGAATATCAAAATAGCAACCAACAACAAAAGAAAATACAACCAATAGAAGCAGAATTAAATCATAAGGGCATAACTAAAGCGAAAAAGGATGACAGTGCAAACGAAGACGTATTAAAGAGAGATGATAAACTATCTGAAGAAATAGAGAGTGGACCTGAGGACAGGGAAGTAGAAACACCTAAAAAGGGGTTTTGGAGTCGTTTGTTTGGTAGCTAAAATAATTAATTAGGCACTAAAAGTTTATAACTTTTAGTGCCTTTTATATAGTGAGAACTTCTGGTAATCATCGATTATGTTAACCACATAAAAATCCCGAAACACTTTCATATCAGTGTTTCGGGATTTTTATGATTGCTATTGTATATACACAATTTATACATAGTTGGTTTCACGCGTTGTCATTCTTATTTATAAATGGTTAATATGTATTTTTATTCAATCCATATGACATGAAACGTTTACAAATTATAATATAAAAGTCTTCAAATGACTTGCATAATATATTTAAATGGAATATATCTAGTATCACGTTTAAAGAAATTCTGACAGCAAAAAACATTAGTAGAACGTAATAAAGGACGAGAATATTTCGCCCTTTATTAGTTATTTATTAATAAACTAACAATAGTTATTGCTATAAAGATACATTGACATATGAATATATTTTTGTCGATAGCACTTGCTTTAATTTTTATATCAGATATATTAAGATTTTTTGTATACCAAAATACAGATTTTATTTATATTATTACTTTTTGAAAACGATACCTTCGATTAAAATTCTTTTATGATCATCTGAAAGTTTGACTGTATTTATAGTGTAGTCTGTTCCTCTAGGCAACAATATTTCTTGTTGTCCGGGATATGCAGTAAGATTTTTAGAATCGATATAGGCAGCTTTAGTACCTTTTGGTAATTGTAATTTCAATTCAATAGGTCTTCCAGCTAATGCAGCTCCTTTAACTAATTGAGTGCTAGAATAACCGTACTCAGTATAAATTTTACTATTCATAATATTATTAAGTTTTTTAACTAATTCTTCATTATACTTACCATTTTCTGTTTTGTATAATAATTCCAAATCTTCAGAAGAAAAACCTTTAACACTGGATAAATAGTCCAGATTTAGCAATCTATAAACATATACAGAATCACTAGTACTTGATTTGCTTATGAGTCTATCTAATCGAAGTATTTTTTCTTGTAAATCTGCAGAAAAATTACTTATATCACCTTGACTAGACCTTAATGGCGTATTTATAGGCGAGCTATATTTTGTATAATTATAAATAGCTTCTTTGTCTTTTGAACTGTAATTAGCTTGTTTTATAAGCTTATTACCCCAGTTAGTTGCTTCAGTTAAATCGGTAAAATTTTTAACATCATCTGCTAAAGCAATGTTCTGTCATTAATTGAATGAATGCTTAATACTAAAGATAAAACAAAAATAATTTTAAAAAATAATTTTCTTTTCATAAAAGACTCCTTTTCATTTTTTCTCCCAATACTATCTATTATATACTATTTTATTAAGAATAAATAGTTTATTTTGTCTAATTATGCATTTTATTCATAATATTTTTATTATGGTTTATAATATATATAATTAGGATGCAATAAAAAATATTTTATGAATAAGGAGAGGTTTTTATGAAAGAAAAAAATATACTCATATGGATACCCTGCTACCAACATAACAGGATATAAACAATATAAAAGTGAAGGAATTATAACAAACTACAATCCAATAACTGGAGAATTAACAACAAATATGCCTGTAGTTTCTGGACAATCAGGTTCTGGGGTGTTTTTGGAAGAAGATGATAGGTTTTTAGGAGTCATTCACAGTGGTTCTAGAAATTGACAAGGTAAAGATATAGCAATTGTAACTCCTATTATGAACATTATGTAAACTAAAGTATTTCAAATAATTAACTGTATTAATACTCTCATCATGATTGCGTTATAAACGTTCATTTTTGACATTTAATATTGAGTAAAAGATACGTATGTAACTAACGATTCTAATTATCTTATTAGATAAATGTTTAATCAAATCTTATTAATTTGATTTTCTCATCCAAAGAATCAGAACCCTCAAAAGTTACTGTAGCTTCACCTATTTCTCTATCATCTTTCTTAAATCTAACAATTAATTTTTCAAAGTAGCCATGAAATCCGCCCGAAATCTCATTCCTTCCTACAAAATTTGAACTTATATGACTTGCATTATATTCTAAATCTTCATCTCTATATTTACTTTCGCCTTTTACATCTACACCTTTTAAATCAACTGTAACAATTGCGTTAGGTTTTTTATCTTGATTATATATTTGAGTATTGACTTTATACTTTTTAATATCTTGACCTGTCAAAGCGTTTAGTTTCTCCATAGACTTAGTGATATTGTTATATACCTGTTGATTTATTTGTGGATCATCATAATAAGTGGGTTGTTCAATTACTTTTTGATTTTTATTCTCTTGGTTAATACGTTCTTTTTCATCATCATTTTCTTTTTTGTTATTACTTACAGGTTTGCTCGTGGTTTGTTTGATTTTTTCTTTATTGTCAATGTCATTATAAGATACGACAATAACAAATAGAGAAGATAATAAACAGGCTATTACAAAACATACTGTAGTAGTAATTTCAGATTTCTTTATTAAATCATTCTTAATATTTTTGCGAACAAACAAAATATGGAAGATTGAACCGCCTAAAAAGAATAATATAGCTAATATAGGTAAGCAAAAAATCAAAATAATAGCACACAGAAGAAATAATAATCTTAATTTGTTGTTGTATGCACCTTTTCTTAATTTAAAATAAATAATAACCAAAATAGGTATTAATAATAAAGCTAATAGAACATTCAATGCCTCATTCTCCTTTGATTTTATATAAATATTATACACAATAAGTATGATTAATTAAATGTCCTTATTTTTTATTCTATTTAATTTTAAATTCTACATATGGCAAAAAATCTTCTCTACTATTTTGTTTCGAATTAATATAACCTAAATTATTAATGGTTATATTAAATGTCGATGAAACACTAAATAATCCGCTATTAACCATTCTCGTTAAAGTAAATACTTCACGAGAATTTATCATTTCGACAAACTTATCTCTATTACAATATATAGGTTTACTAGCAAACTTAAATGTTCCTCCATTCTTATTTGCTCGGTATAGTTTTACTTCAGATATCTTTTCATCTTTCTCGTTTTCTTTAATAAAATATTCAATTGCATAACACTTCATTATTTTCTCTCCTTGATAATTTGTATTTAATTTTACTTTACTTATAATATAACAGTTACAAGCTTGACTTATATTAATCTCTTATAATATAACAAAACTTTTATTCACTATAAAAGAACGTATGTTCTATAATATTAGTGAGGTGTATTAAAATGTATGTGGTTAATCCAGAACTACCCGAGCGATATAAATACGAAACTGACTATAGAAAAATACCCAGAGAGTACCTTAATAGCAATATTCCTAAGGGAAGATATAAAGTCAAATGGGCTCCATTTAAGACGGTATCTAACCAATATAAGTTGTTAGACGAATATATAGAAGAACAAAACAAAGTTGATATGCTTTTGTTATCTGACGATCAATTACAGATACTTAACGAAACAGTTTACTTCAACAGTATGAACAACATTCTTACTGAATTATGTTATTGGGATAACGGCTATATACATTCAATTCAATGCTATATAAATAAAATGGATATTGTAGAATGTGTCATGGTTATTACCACTAAAAATAGTGAAACTAAAATTAAAATTCCGATTAATAATATTATTAGTGTTACTTAATAAATTTATACCACCTAATACCCTAATAATCCAAAAACAGAAAATACTATTAGGTATATTATCGATGGAATTATAATAAATAATTATACTGGAGATATTTTTTTGAGACAGTGCATTAAATGAATAATTTTTAATTAACTTTTATTTAATTAAAAGTTAATAAGAATTAATTAAAAGTTAATTATACAATTAATGTTTAATAGTATAATGTTTGTATAAAAGTTAAAAAGAGGTTTTATATATGGATAAAAATATGTTTAAAAAAATTATTTTAGCAGCGTCAATTTTTACTATTTCCTTACCTGTGATTCCTTTTGAAAGTACATTACAAGCAAAAGAATACAGCGCAGAAGAAATCAGAAAATTAAAACAAAAATTTGAGGTTCCACCTACAGATAAAGAGCTTTATACACACATTACGGATAATGCAAGAAGTCCTTATAATTCTGTTGGTACAGTGTTTGTCAAAGGTAGTACATTAGCTACCGGAGTTTTAATTGGTAAAAATACAATTGTTACTAATTACCACGTTGCAAGAGAAGCAGCCAAAAACCCATCGAATATTATTTTTACACCCGCTCAAAATAGAGATGCAGAAAAAAATGAATTCCCTACTCCGTATGGAAAATTTGAAGCTGAAGAAATTAAAGAATCTCCGTATGGACAAGGACTCGATTTAGCTATAATAAAATTAAAACCAAACGAAAAAGGGGAATCAGCGGGAGATTTAATTCAACCAGCTAATATACCTGATCATATTGATATACAAAAAGGAGACAAATATTCTTTATTAGGATATCCTTATAATTATTCAGCTTACTCTTTATATCAAAGTCAGATTGAAATGTTCAATGATTCTCAATATTTTGGATATACTGAGGTAGGAAACTCTGGATCAGGTATATTTAATTTAAAAGGAGAATTAATAGGTATTCACAGTGGTAAAGGCGGACAACATAATCTTCCAATAGGAGTGTTTTTCAATAGAAAGATAAGTTCACTCTATTCGGTTGATAATACTTTTGGAGACACTTTGGGGAACGATTTGAAAAAGAGAGCAAAATTAGATAAATAACAAAAATCATTTAATTGTTTAATATTTCAATATATTTACTACGCTACAAAAACCATGAGTTGAACCTCTGTGCTTTTTGTAGCGTAATAATTTTTACAAGTCATTCAAAAAACCATCTCCGTCCCAATATTTCAGAACAGCGTTGTTATAAGCTTTTGCACATTCTTTTTCATCTACAAATCTACCTAGATATTTTTTCTCTCCCTCTGCATAGATACTAGCAACCCATTTGTTATGCTTACTATCATAAGACACACCTTTATATTTTGAACTACTATTCTTTTGAGGTGTTCGATATCTGAAAGAATTTTTATCAGCACCTAAATTTCTTCTTGTAAAATCATTGTTCTTAACCTTTTGATAAGCATTATTGATTGTTAAGTATGAATACTGGTAGTGCTGTTTTTTTACCGAGTATTTGGGCTAAAAAACGTTGTGTGTCGTGAGCGTATGATTTATGCCATTTGTAGAAGTTTACGCGTTCAAAATCTTCATCATCGACAAGTATATAATCATCAATATTTTCTATATATATTTTTTTACGTTATTCCACCTTGATATTTATTAAAACTAAAGTCCTAGTATATCTAACATGGCAAACCCTATGAAGTACACTATTGATAAAACAATAATATATAGCAATATTACTGATATTAAATATATAAAACCATTCATAGTAAAAACTCCATTTTTATCAATTAAATAGCATTAAACATAATTTCTTCTATGGTCGAGTCGTTGAAAAAAGCATTATTAAACCGATTATTAATAAAATGATACTAAATGTAAACAATCCTATATGCCAAGCTACTGGATATTTTAAAGAAAGAGCAGTCATATCATTTATAAATCCAGAAAAAAACTCGCTGATAGCACTTCCGAAAATATCTACAAATCCAAATATTAATAGTGATCCTAAAAGATTATTACTAGTAAATAATATATACCTTTTAATACCGTCATTAGTTATCATCTCCAACTTTATTTTTAGTGATTGTTTAACTTCCCGTTTTCTTCATACTTTATTTCTTTTCCCTCACCTTTTGTTCTTATTTAATTAAATATTCATCCTATCATTTCATCTGTTTTTTCTGTTAATGCCATTTTGTAACGTATTTCTACTTTGCGCATTTCCATGTCTGACAATCTTTTTCTCTCAATTTCAGTTAATCCTATCATCATGTCTATAAGATCAATTAATGTTTCTTTATTCATAATAAATGCCTCCTATTGATTAATTAGCATTTATAAATTATGATTATCTTTGTAGTGTTTTTATAAATGCTTTAGTCGTAGCTTCCCCCAGAAGTCTACGGCTTTTTTCTTATTATTCTTTAACCACTAAAACCATGATAAAAGCCAATTAATGATTTTTTTAAAGAACGCAACAATAGCGTCCCAAATTTTCTGTAAGAAATTACGATTTTCTTCTGTATTTAGTTCCTTAGCCTTGTCCAGCAAATTGCCTGCTTTGTCTTTAATATTACTCGCTAAATTTTTAGCTTGTTTTTCATACGCCTTAGGGTCTTTGTTTAGTATTTCTGAATTAGAAACGTTAACCATGATATTATTAATCACATTAATTTGATTATCGCTTAAAATCTTATTCAAGCCATTCTCTTTAAGAATATCATTAACAATCTTGCTAATATCTTCACGAGTTAAATTCTTTCCGTCTTGTTTTTCACTCGCTATTTCTTTCTTCATTTCAGCAATAGCATTATTTAACGCCTCATCTGAATAACCTTTTTGCCCTTTGTTCTGCTCACTAATTGAAGCTAGGTCATTCATTTCTTTATTAGCGTTTTGTACATCATCTTTATTTAAACTATTGCCATTTTCTTCATAAGCCTTATATATACCTGTTAAAGCACCCTCGCCTGTTACTTTATCGATCGAAGCAACTTTGATTTCAGAATCTTGTATGCCTGCTGTAATTACCGCATTTGTATACTGCTCTTTTGTAATTCTAGTGATATTTTCTGGTGTTTCTATATCAACTGTTACGCCCTTTTTAAACTTCTTTGGTGTGATAGTTGCACTAGAATGAATAAAGCTCAAATTGTTATTCCCAGTATATTTAGCAACATCATTAGTTGTTATAGAAATTTCTTTATAGCCATCATCAACATCAAGCTTCTTTTTAGTTTCTTCCAATTGTTGACTGTTCAAGTCTGCACCTTTAATGAAGATATCTTCGTTAAGTTTATTACTGTCAGCAAATGCTACGCCACCAGTGTTTAACAATAAGATTGATGCAATTGTTCCACTTGCTATTAATTTCTTGTTCATCTTAACTACTCCTTTGGTTATAGTATTTTCATACAACCGTTTCAACGGTTGATCTTGAAAATACTATTTGTTAGTTTTATTTTGAGACAAGTTAATTTCCTCGCCTCTTATTTGTTTATAAAGTAACTCAATAGCTTTCGTATAGACTTCTTGCTTACTATTTAATTTTAAATCAAATTTCAATTCGTTTGCTATGTCGTCCACGTTTTTATACAACTGCACTGTGCGTCTATGTTTATGAGAGGGACTTTCGTATTTTTTGACTTTTTCATTCATATTTAGGTTACCTCCAATATTATGTTTACTTTAATTATAGGGCAATTATGAGGAGGAAACCAATCCCCCTCAATCTATGTTTCTATTCTCACTATTTGAGAGCTATCTACATAATCCTCATTATTATAAGTTTTATAAAAATCATCTATTAAAGATAATTCGTTAGTATAATCTTCAATATTGTTATAAAGTTTATTTAAATTCCCTATATAAATATAGTAGTTAATTTCCAAATTCTCTTTATAGTGATTATAATACCTTTCAAAGTTTTCTATTCTCTGTTCAATAACATCTTGAATTACCAAGCTAACATCTATATCTTTCGATAAGATAGTTCCATCATTTTGTTTTGCAATATATACAGTCATCATTTTCAAATCCTCCATATTCTTGTTATAATATGGACGGAACAACGGCAATTGTTCCGTCAACTTTCTTTTTTATGATGAGGGTAAGTTATTTATTTAACTTATCCTTTTTAACAATAAACTTCATCAGTATAAACAAAATGCTTATCTGCTCTAATCATACTTTCAATTCGCTTATAGTCTCTCTCGTCTGCACAGTCTATCATTCCCATATACAAACCATTTTCAATTACTGTAACACCCTCGCAACCGAACATATCTTTCGCAACTTCTAATTTGTAATCTTTTCCATGTGCTTCAAAATAATGTGTTTTGTTTTCCATTTGTAAAACCCTCTTTCTTTTATTTGTTAATTATATTACAACACAACGGGTACACCTTGTACACCTGTTATACCCGTTTTTTTAAAAAATTTCCTATACTATATCTATAGCAGCTATTATATAGGCGCTTTAAAATAAATTAAGTTTTATAAATATGTGTTTCTTCTATATATTCTTAATTAGCTCATTTATAAATTCTGACGATGATGCATATCCATTTTCATTTGCTAATCGCTCTATTTTCTTTCTTACAGATGGTTCTAACGTAAATTGAAACCTCTCTTTTTTTTCTTTGTTGTTTCGTTTTAATATACCAAAACTTCTAGCATTAAATTCTGGTGACTTTGCTTCTTCTAATGCTGTATTAATATCTTTTCCTTTATTGTTTTCTCTCTTATTAAAAGCCATAGTATCTCTCCTAGTATTTATCATTATATTCATATGCATAACCGACAACATTCTTGTGTGTAGTTAAATCATTATATTTATACACATTACTATCAACACTCCAAACAGCTGTAGGTTATTATAATTATGCGCGTATAAATGTGTAAGTTTTGGATTAAAACAGTGTGTTTACATTTTTTTAATCACTTCACAGCTTTTTACAAAGTCCTTAAAGAACGTTCTGTTTTTACTAAGTATATTTTTATCTTTCGAAAAATCAACTATTGGTTTTTTTTCCATTACACTTTTAGTAATTAATTCTTTATCAGGAAAATATGTTATATATTTATTATTCGAATTCATTTCTTCAATAAAATGATTAGATGATTTAGTATTATGCTTAACCATATTGCCGACATAATATAATTTAGCTGTTACATAACTCTCTCTTGTTCTGAAATCAATTAAATCATTTTTCAACTTATCTATTCTGTATTCAATGTTAGAATTTGAATCATCACTAAAACCACTAGGTTTATTTGGAGAAATAACTTTGTGACTAACTGCTATTGCATTTCTTGTTGATGTACTAAAATCTGGGTGTGTATCTATAATTATATAATCATACTTTTCAATATTATATTTATCGTAGTTATCATCTAACCACATATATAATTGCATATCTTTACCATCAGCTGTACTCATTACTCTTTCATACTCATCTAATCTTAAAAAACCACTAATTAAATCTATATTTGTTTTAACTTTATGAATTTTTACTTCTTCGTTTATATTAAGCCCATCAATTTTATTAAAAATTGATAATACCGTATTTTCTTGCTCATACACATTTAATAGTTGAGATAGATTACATTGGTGATCCATATCAATAAGAAGAACTTTTTTTCCTACAGAAGCTAAATATTCCGAAAAGTTATAAGATAATGTTGTTTTTCCAACGCCGCCCTTTATAGCAGCAAAAGTAATTATTTCCATTGCTTCCACCTCCAACTAAAACATACCACTAATACACATAAATATCAACACAAACATGTGTATTTAATTAAATATATAAATGTGTATTTATATCATTACAATTTATGCACACAACTATACACACTATTAAATTTGTGTTATGCTATAGCTGCCTTATATAAGGGGGAATATATGTGTTATGTAGAATGTCATTTCTACAATCCTTTATTCTATAAAGTAAAGCTGTAAGAAGATTCAAAATACATTTTACAAATAACAGCAACATGTTATTATCAATTTATAATATAAAAAAAGAGCAACTACTGGAA
>ERZ1023203.134-NODE-134-length-12994-cov-4.376304_pt1 | contig 12994 bp, 14 predicted proteins | sample MGYA00380444_ERZ1023203 | MGnify/ENA primary metagenome ERZ1023203 (study PRJEB33173, sample SAMEA4830386) | metagenome | study: EMG produced TPA metagenomics assembly of the PRJEB25223 data set... | reverse complement strand
CCGGCCAAAAGGTTAAAGAACAACCTTTCAGCCGGCTCGTCTTATGCTTGAGGCCCACAGGATGTGGGGCATGCAGACGTTGCCACAGGACGTGGCGTTTTTAGTCTGCGTGCCTTCATTAAGCGGGCGCCTTCCGCTTTTCTTGATAGGAGGGTTTCTTTATGAATAAATTGGTTCGTTCCCGTGGCAACCGGAAATTAGCGGGTGTATTAGGCGGCTTATCAAAATCGATCGGTATAGATCCTACTATACTCAGGGTGATTTTCATTGTTTTATTATTTACAACAGGTGTTTTCCCAATGACACTCATTTATGCTCTGCTTGTGTTCGTGCTTCCGAATGAAGAGGTGCTGTAGGAAATGAGATGGATTCTGGGAATTTTGATTAATGCGGTCTTATTTGTAGCGATCGCCGGATTTTTTAAGGATTCGTTTTACTTGTCCGGATTCGGGGCTGCAGTTGGTGCCAGCTTCATGCTTTCCATCCTGAACATTCTCGTGAAACCAATCCTGATTATATTAACTCTGCCAGTCACTGTTTTAACGCTTGGTCTGTTTTTGTTCGTCATCAATGCTGTTACGTTAATGATTACAGATGGCTTTATGGGGGATTCATTTGAAATTGCCGGGTTTGGCACAGCGATTCTTGTGTCTGTGATCATGTCAATTGTTAATCTGATCATTCAAAAAGCGATCCTTGAACCGGCGAGGGAAAAGTAAATGCGTTAAAAAGCCAGCATCCGTGATGATGCTGGCTTTTGGCTATTCAATGATGGTGGCATTAAAACCGTCCTTCTGCAGATTCCCGGCAAGTTTCTCGGCAAGCTGCTTTTCTGAAAATGCCACTTGAACTTTATATTGTTTGAGTTTATCATTCTTTCTTAAGTCATATTGTTCGGCGATGGCTTTTACAATAGCTTGTGCACAGCGTTTCCGATAGAGAGGGGTGCGGAGAAGGGAAGCTTCTTCTTTATTGGTCATAAACCCGCATTCCACAAGTACAGCAGTCATTTTTGTCTCGCGAAGAACCTGGAAATCAGCTGTTTTGACTCCCCGGTCCCGCAAGCCTGTAGAACTGATTAAGTTTCGCTGTATCTTTTGGGCTAATGCGAGTGCTTCCCGAGGCTTAGAAGGGTAGACATATGTTTCGATTCCGCCTGCACTGTTCCATCCGCCTGTTCCGTAAGCATTAGCATGGATGGACACATAGCAGTCCGCGTTTTGTTTATTTGCCAGCGCGGTCCTTTCGGCAAGCGGCACGTCCCGTTCATCGGAATGGGCAAAGATAACTTCTGTGTTTTGATACTTCCCCAGCATCTCCTTTGTCAGGTCCGCAACAGCACGGTTAAATTCATATTCCTTCATTCCGTCAGGGCTTTGCTTGCCGGAGGTGCTGTATCCATGGCCGGCATCCAGTATGATTTTCATCTGATCGCTCCTTTCATATAATAAAATATTCTCATGTATATAATATGGACAAACCTTCCAAAAGGACATGATAAAATGAAAATAGGAGAAAACCCTGATGGGCTTTCTCCTATTTTGCAGCGCGCTGCATCGTATGAACGAATTTGTAGCGGTCTGCGCGGTATGCTGATTTGACAAGCTCAAAAGGCGTGCCGTCCTCTAAAAAGGAAGTTCGGACAATAAGCAATACAGGCGACCCAGGTTCGACCTGAAGGTGGTTTACTTCGGTTTCCTTAGCGATAGAGGCTTCAATTTGCTGGGTGGCTTCACTGATGGTCAGGGACAATTTTTCTTCAATATGCTGGTAAAGTGACTTGTTGATTATTTCTTCCGTAAGCCCTTTTACGAGATTTGCAGGCAGACAGGTGGTTTCCAGCGCCATTGGCAGATTATCTGCCATACGCACCCGTTTTATTTCATAAACAGGTGTGTTTTCTTTTATATCAAGCTTTCTCGCCAGCTGCGGCTCGGCCGGGATGATTTCAAATGAAATGAGACGGCTGCTCGGCATCATGCCGCGTTCTTTCATATCTTCCGTAAAGCTGGTCAATCCCTGAAGCTTTTGTTCGACCTTCTGCTTATTGACGAAAGTTCCGCGTCCTTTTTGCCTGTAAAGATAACCATCGTTGACGAGGTTGTTTAATGCCTGTCTGACTGTCATGCGGCTAATCTGATATTGCTCAGAATACTCGCGCTCTGAAGGGATTGCTTCATCAGGCTTTAATATGCCGTTTTCTATTAATTGTTTAATATACTCTTCCAATTGGTGATATATCGGGATGGGTGATTGCTTATCGATCATGGGAATTCTCCTATCACTATTAGTAGTGCTTACCGATCCTTACTGACAAGACTGAGTGCCTCTTCATCGGCTATGATTGTCACATTCGCATGCAGCTTCAAAGCTGATGCAGGAAATTGTTCATCAGGTTCAGCATAAATCAGCTGCCTGATAGCTTCTGCCTTGGCTGAACCTGAAGCGAGCAGGAGGATTTCCCGGCTATCAAGAATCGAAGCGATTCCCATAGTTATCGCTTGAGCTGGAACATCTTCAATAGAATTGAAGAACCGTGCGTTAGCCTTTCGAGTGCTTTCCGCCAGGTCCACGACATGGGTACGGCTGTGAAAAGACGTTCCCGGTTCGTTGAAGCCGATATGTCCATTGCGTCCAATTCCCAGCAGCTGCAGGTCAATATCGACCAGTTCCTTAATCAGCTGCTCATACCGTTCGCATTCCTGTGACATATCTTCTGCTGCTCCATTGGGAAGGTGCGTGTTTTCCAGCCGGATGTCCAATTGATCAAATAGTTCACTATTCATGAAATGCCTGTAGCTGCTAGGGTCGGAAGGTGGCAGGCCGATATATTCATCCAAATTAATCGTCGTGATTTTTTCGTAAGAAGTGCCATTTTTTTGATGATCATTAATCAGTTCGGCATAAACTCCTTTTGGTGTACTGCCGGTTGCAAGCCCTAATGTCATATCTGGCTGCAGCCGAATTTTTTCAATCATCAGCTGGGCCGCTTTTTGGCTCATATCGTTATAATCGGCTGTTCGAATGATTTTCAAGGTCTTTTCACCTCGCGTTCAAAGGCTTTGACTCCTCTGCAGAAAGTCATGGCAACCTCAAGGTTCTCATCAAGTACAACCAGGTCGGCATCCTTGCCTTCCGAAATGCTGCCTTTCCGGTCAAACATATTGAGCTGTCTGGCAGGGTTGCTGCTCGCAAGCTGGACAGCTTCAGACAGCTGAATATCAGTAAAATCAATCATGTTTTTTATGGAATCTTTCATTTTTAAGATGCTTCCAGCCAGTGTGCCATCAGCAAGCAGTGCCTGGCCATTTTCAACCTTTACATCCTGTCCGCCAAGATCATAATGGCCATTTTTCAGGCACTTTGCTCTCATGGAATCCGTTATCAGGATCATACCATCCGGGCCCTTGGCGTTCAGTGCAAGCTTGATCATCTCAGGCCGGACATGGATTCCATCAGCAATCATTTCAACTATCAATTCTTTGAATAAAAGCGAAGCACCGGCTACTCCTGGTTCACGGTGATGCATGCCTCTCATTCCGTTAAAAAGGTGAGTCACCTGCTTAGCTCCCGCCTGTACAGCTTTCTCCATTTCTGTAAAAATGGCATCGCTATGGCCGATTGAAGGAACAACGCCGTTTTCACTTAAGTAGCGGATAAACTCATAGCCATTTGCTTTCTCAGGTGCAAGTGTAATCAGCTTGATGGTTCCATTTGCTGCTTCCTGCCATCGCTTAAAAAGTTCAATATCAGGCTCAAGTATATGATCCTTCGGCTGGGCTCCGCCTCTTGCTTCATTAATAAACGGGCCCTCCAGGTGAATTCCGATAACTTCTGCCTGGCCAGGAGTATTTTGTTCTTTTTGAAAGTGAGCTGCATTGACCAGCGCGGCTTCTATTTTTTCCTTTTCCTGTGTGATCGTCGTGGCCAGGAAGCTGGTAGTCCCTTCTTCAGGCAACACGCTGGCCATCGTGTTAAGTGCCTCAAATGTTGCATCCATTGTATCGGCACCGCCAGCACCGTGAATGTGAACATCAATAAACCCCGGACTGATTGTATGCTCATGGGAAAGCTCTATGATTTCTGTATCCTGGCCGACGGCAGGAAGCTCCTCCAAAGTTCCAGTTTTTAAGATTCGCTCATTTTCTATTAAAATAAATCCTTGATCAATCATGCGGTTTTCCAGAATAATTCTAGCGTTTTTCAGTAATAGACGGCTCATTTTTTAATTCATCTCCGTTTGAATGATACTTTTATTATAAAAGGTTTGTGTTTAGATGTCTATACCAGTTGAGATAATTAGCTCAATATGGTGTTTTGGTCTATACAACTAAAAGAGGATAGAAAGCGGCTGGACGCTTTCTATCCTATTATTTTGAATTTGAAGGTAAATTCATACAATATATATCTGTTTATTTAGTATGATATTCCGCAATGGCTTCGCGTAAGTAGCCATTATGCTTTTTCAGAAGCCTGGCAGCTGCTTCACCTTTTAATCCTGTTAAAATTTGAAGAATCGCAGCCTTTGTATTATGGTTTTGTTCTTTGAGAGCAGCATGGGCTTCTGCATCAGATGCACCTGTTGCCATTTTAACGATATTTTCAGCACGTTTAAACAGCTTCTCATTTGTCATTTGCACATCCACCATCAGATTGCCGTACACTTTTCCGAGTTTGATCATGGAAGCTGTTGTTAACATGTTCAGGACGAGCTTTTGTGCGGTGCCTGCTTTCATTCTTGTAGAGCCTGTAACCACTTCAGGACCTGTGATAGGTGCTATCGTATATTTAGAGATTCTTCCCATTTCGGAGTCTTTGGTGCAGGCAACAGCAACAGTAACAGCACCGACTTCATTTCCATATTGAAGAGCTCCGATCGTATAAGGCGTACGGCCGCTCGCTGCAATGCCGACAAGCACATCCTTGTCCGATAATTGAATATCTGCGACATCCTGACGTCCCTGTTCACTGTCATCCTCGGCGCCTTCAACTGCTTCCGTCATGGCTTCTTTGCCGCCGGCGATAATGCCGACAACCATTTCCGGGTCCGTTCCATACGTTGGCGGACATTCTGAAGCATCGATAATGCCAAGACGTCCTGACGTGCCGGCTCCAACGTAAATCAAGCGGCCTCCTTTTTTAAAACTATCCGTAATTTCATCCACCACGTTTACAATGTGAGGGATTTCTCTTGCAATGGCATTAGGAACAATCGTATCTTCCTGGTTTATAATTGTAATAATTTCTTCGGTTGTCATTAAATCTATTTTCATTGTTTTTGGGTTTCGCTGTTCGGTATTCAGCTTTGTAATATTCATTGTTAATCCCTCACTATTAATTGAAATTTAGTTCCTGCCTTAATCTGATCAAGAAGCGGCAGATCCTCATCAATAACTCTTGCGATCACATTCACGCGTTCATCCCGGGGCAGATCTGCTAAGGTAATTTGCATCTCGCCTGCGTAGCGGCCGTATAGGCTATTATCAATTATGACACTGCCTTTTTTACGTTCCAGCTGGTTCATAGGTTCCCATGTCTTTGATCCCTGCCCAGCATATGACCTTGATTCAACTGACCTTACAGCATCCCGGGCAGGATCCATCCGATTTGTATGGGGTTTGTTAAAAAGCTCCTCATAGATTTGTCCGCCAATCAGCTCGATTCGGAGAGGCAAAACACCTTCAGCAATTTTTTTCAGTTGTGCAAGAGTCCCGTCTTTTACTGAGTGGTCACCGATCAGCACCTTGTCTGTATAGCAGCTGTTCATCAATTCAGCCGCCGCCGCAGCGGGTGAACAGACACGGTGTTTTTCAAGAGTGGGAAGCCCGGCAAAAATAGGCCCGCGAAGATCAGCGTCACCAGGCACAAACGCCATGGTGGTTATCCCCATACTTTTTAGGAACCGATTTCTCTCTATAAAAAAGTCCTTATCCAAACCCGTTTCAGGCCGCGGATAAAAATTATGCCAGGCTTCAACATTATGGGCGTTTAAGCCCAGCTTCATCCACTCCCGCAGTTCCTCAGCAGAGATAGTACTCGCATTGATTCCAAGCTTCATTTTTTTGGAGAGTTCAACAATCTGCTCAGAAGTAAAGCCGTAGTCTGCCCGTATTCCGGAGAGACCCCATTCGAGAAGAGTATCGAGCGATTCCCAGTCCAGCCCCAGATGGTCCAATGATTGAGGGGAAACGTCGGCGAGGAGTTCCATTTGATGGTGCTTTGCAAGAGCACCGAGGCTCTGAAGCAAATGTTTATAAGTGCTGTGGTCATCTTCGGGAATATGGAGGGAAGTGAAGATGGATGTGTGGCCGTGAGAAGCTGCACGTTCAATCCATTTTTCATTTTGAAGCTGGCGCTCTTCTGATAGATAAACTGATATTCCAAGCATCATGGTCACCTCTATAAGTCTGAATTTTTAAAAAATGTAATTTCATAAGTAAAGAAGGAGGAATGGCTCCTCCTTCTCCTTGTTTTATTATATATTCTTAGCCATTTCCTCTTTGAATCCGAAAAGCCATGTGAACAGGAATCCAAATGCATAGGCAATTAATAGGCCGATCAGATACAGTACGATTTGATTTGTGTGAACGAGGAATGCAAGCGGTATGCCGGAAACCCCGATGGCTACTGTAGCAATCTTGAAGAACGCCTGGAAAGCACCGCCTACAGCAGCTCCCAGACATGCTGTTAAGAAAGGACGTCCCAGCGGCAGGGTAACCCCAAAAATAAGCGGTTCGCCAATACCGAGCATTCCAACCGGAAGTCCGCCTTTGATCACTTTCTTCAGACGGGCATTTTTTGTTTTGAAGTAGATGGCGAATGCCGCACCTACCTGGCCGGCACCACCCATTGCCAGGATTGGCAGGAGCGGATCGTCGCCGATTGAGTTAATCAATTCCATATGAACTGGAGTTAACCCTTGATGCAGCCCAGTTACTACAAGCGGAAGGAAGGTTCCGGCAAGTACAAGGCCTGCCAGGATGCCGCCAACATCCAGAACGCCAAGGAGACCTTTTGTGATAATGTCAGAAAGGAATCCGCCAACAGGCTGTAGAACAAAGAATGTCGCAAAGCCTGTTATTAATAATGCCAATGTTGGTGTTACGATGATATCAATTGCTGATGGAACGACTTTGCGGATTCTTTTTTCCAAAAAGGCCACTAGCGCAGCAGCGAGCATGACTCCAATCAAGCCGCCACGGCCTGGCACCAGCGCTTCACCGAAGAGAGTTATATTGGCAAGGCCCGGGTTGATTAATAGAATACCAGCCTCTCCGCCCAGAGCAGGAGACCCTCCAAACTCCTTCGCTGTGTTAATACCTACAAACACGCCCAGGTAACCGAATACACCCCATCCAATCAGATCAAGCATTTGAACGAGCGTGGATTCCGGATCTCCGCCTGATTTGATGATTACATTATTGATCCCTGCAATCAAACCTGAAGCAACGATAGCTGGAATCAGCGGGATAAAGATACTGGCAATCTTTCTTAAAAATAACTTGAAAGGAGTAGCGTTTTTCTCATTGAGTCCCGCTTTTGTCCGGGCTGCCAGTCCTTCCAATGATGTGTCAATCTCTTCGTCATCATCAACGGATGAAACATTTTTGCCTGTCATCCTGGAAACTTCGTCAGCTACTTTGGTGACAATCCCAGGTCCGAGGATGATCTGGAGTGTTTCTGCTTCCACCACACCCATAACGCCATCAATATCCTTGATGCCATTCAGGTTGACTTTACTCTCATCGACCGGCTTCACGCGAAGGCGGGTCATGCAGGAGGCCAGTTCCGCGATATTGCCGGTGCCGCCCAACTGCTCCGTAATCTCTTTCGCCAAGCGTTCTTCTTTACGCATGAGTTTTTCCCCCTCTTTTTTTAAAAATAAATGAACGTAATAAAGGCTAAAAAATGTAAATGAATTCGCTTACATAATCATATTACCAAGGTTTAGTATAGTTGTCTATACCATCTGAATATTTTTACAAAAAGCATATCATCATATTTATACGCAGAATATCCCTGGAAATTGTCCCTATTGAGAAGGATTAAGCATATGGGCCTAGTGTTAATTTTGTAAAAATCGTTTTCAGAAATTTGGTTCTGCGTTAAAAAGTGCTAAAATAGAGTGAAACTTCAGAGTGAATTTTTTTTGAAATTATAAGTTACATATAAAGAGATCATCCAGAAGTGCCAGCATTAAAGGAGGAACCTATTTTGGTAAAAGTGCGCACAAAAGATATTATAGAAAAATTTGGGCTCGAATTGATTGCCGGAGAGGAAGGCATTAACCGGCCGATTACGACGAGTGATATTTCCCGTCCAGGCCTGGAGATGGCTGGTTATTTTGATTACTATCCGGCTGAACGTATACAATTGGTCGGAAAAACCGAGCTGTCTTTCGTTGAAAAGTTAAATAACTCCGAGCGGGAGATCCGGCTTGAACGGCTCTGTACAGATATTACACCCGGCATAATCGTCACGAGAGGACTGGATATACCTGACGAACTGATTGAAGCGGCAGAGAGGGAATCGGTTCCGCTGCTCCGCTCCAAGCAGAAAACGACCCGTTTTTCCAGCTTGCTGACCAACTTTTTGGAAAGCAAGCTTGCTCCAACCACGGCAGTTCATGGCGTCCTTGTCGATATTTATGGGGTGGGGGTATTGATAACTGGAAAAAGCGGAGTTGGTAAGAGCGAGACGGCGCTTGAGCTTGTTAAGCGGGGTCACCGCCTTGTTGCGGATGACTGCGTGGAGATCAGACAGGAAGATGAAGATTATCTGGTCGGAAACTCACCGGAATTGATCGAACATCTGCTTGAAATCCGCGGCCTCGGCATTATCAATGTCATGACCCTTTTTGGTGCTGGAGCTGTCCGCAGCTATAAGAAAATCTCTGTGGTCATGAATTTGGAGCTTTGGGATCCGAAAAAGCAGTATGACCGTCTTGGGCTTGATGAAGAAAAGATGAAAATCATCGATACAGAAGTGACAAAGCTGACCATTCCGGTAAGACCCGGACGAAACCTGGCTGTCATCATTGAAGTGGCTGCCATGAACTTCCGTTTAAAGAGAATGGGCATGAATGCAGCGGAACAGTTCACGAACCGCCTGTCGGATGTGATTGAGGATGGAGACCATGATGATCGTTAAAGAGGGCAAAACACGTTCAATCAAACGTTTGATTGAAAGCTGATAAACCTCACGCATAGCTTAATTAGAAGAATATTAGGAAAATGTCTGGCATTAGCGCCTGTGGCAAAAGACCAGCCCAGAGGTGTGTGCGCTTTTCCTGCCATAATAGAATTTATACCATTGAACTTAGATAACATAAGCGGGCGCCTTGCGCTTTTCGATGAGAAGGAGAAGTGATCATGGAAAACAATATTCAGCCGTTAGATCCAATTGCCATTTCCCTTGGGCCGATTCAGGTCCACTGGTATGGCCTGATTATCGGTGTTGGCATTGCACTGGCTCTCATAATCGCAATGAGAGAAGGGGAGAGAAGGGGACTCCCTAAAGATATCTTTGCCGACTTAATGCTGTGGGCTATTCCCATTGCGATAATTTCTGCAAGAATCTATTACGTTATTTTTCAATGGGATTTTTACTCACAGAATCCGGGTGAAATCATCAAAATATGGAATGGCGGAATTGCCATTCATGGAGCCTTGATTGGTTCTGTCATCACAGCTTATGTTTTTGCAAAGAAAAAGAAGATATCATTCTGGAAGCTGGCCGATATAGCTGCCCCAAGCATCATTTTAGGGCAGGCAATCGGGCGCTGGGGCAACTTCATGAACCAGGAGGCCCATGGCAGGGAAGTCAGCCGGGCATTCCTTGAAAATATGCATTTGCCTGAATTTATCATTGACCAGATGTATATTAATGGAGCCTATTATCATCCGACGTTTTTATATGAATCAATTTGGAATATCATTGGATTTATCATTCTTATCTTGTTAAGAAGAGCAAACTTAAGGCGCGGGGAGCTATTCCTCTCGTATGTAATCTGGTATTCGATCGGCCGTTTCTTCGTAGAAGGCCTGCGGACCGACAGCCTCATGCTTACTGAGACTTTAAGGATTGCCCAGACGATATCTATCGTTCTTATTATTGGGGCGCTAGTCCTGATTTTTTATAGAAGAGCAGAGGGTCTTGCCAAATCTCGTTATTTGGATAAAGCCGAGGGGAAATAACGGACAGGGGAGAGTAGAGATGCTGGTTGAATCTTGCAAACGGGGGCTGATGGCCGGCTTAAAGACAACATGGACACTGGGGAAAGTCATATTTCCGGTCACGCTGATTGTGGCACTGCTGCAGCATACGCCAGTGCTTCCATGGGTCATCAGGCTGATCACGCCCCTTATGAATCTGATTGGGCTGTCAGGAGATGCAGCCATACCGCTTGTATTGGGGAACTTCTTGAATTTGTATGCGGGGATTGGAGCCATTTTAACACTCGATCTCTCGGTAAAAGAAGTACTTATTATTGCCGTCATGCTGTCTTTTTCACATAATATGCTGATTGAAACAGGAGTGGCATTGAAGGTCGGCGTTAAGCTTTGGGTCGTTCTGGCAGTTCGCATCGGACTGGCGCTTTTAAGCGCAATTGTCATAAACCTTGTTTGGCAGGGAGGATCCAAAACGGCTAAGTACGGATTTATTCCGGCAAAAGAAGAACAGGTATCCGGTGCAATGCCAATCCTGCTGGATGCACTGCAGACTGCATTGCTCGGTATTCTCCAGCTTGCCATCATCGTCATACCGCTGATGATTATTATTCAAATCTTAAAAGATAAGCAATGGCTTGCTGTTTTTTCAAAATGGATGGCGCCTGTGACCAGGGCACTTGGAATGAAAGAAAATACGTCTACCACTCTTGCAGCCGGTTTGCTGATTGGCCTTGCATATGGGGCGGGCGTCATGATTCAGGCAGTAGAGGAAGATGGCGTCAGCAAACGAGATGTAACGATCGCATTTATTTTCCTCGTTGCCTGCCATGCCGTCGTTGAAGATACTTTGATTTTTGTGCCGCTTGGCATTCCGGTATTACCGCTTCTGCTGATCCGCCTGGGAGTGGCAATTATTCTGACGTTAGCAGTGGCATCGATCTGGAAGCGTGCTGATCTGGCAAAAAGAAAGGAAGCAACATATGAGCATTAACACACTATTATTTGACTTAGATGGAACATTGATTGACACAAATGAATTGATTATTTCCTCGTTTTTGCATACGCTGGGAAAATATTATCCTGACCGCTATCAGCGGGAAGATGTTCTCCCGTTCATGGGGCCGACCCTGCATGAAACTTTCGAGTCCATCAACCCGGAAAAAGTGGAGGAGATGATCTCGGTTTACCGGGAGTACAATATTAAGAACCACGACGTGCTTGTAAAGGAATTTGCCGGTGTGTTTGAAACGATTCGGACATTAAAAGAGTCGGGATATAAACTGGGCATTGTTACGACGAAAGTTTCCAATGTAGTTGAAAAGGGCCTAAAGCTGACAAATCTTGACCAGTTTTTCGACGTGGTTGTTACGCTCGACCATGTGGATAAGCCAAAGCCCGATCCGGAGCCAATCCTGAAGGCATTGAGCCTGCTGGATGCGAAGCCTGAAGAAGCAATTATGGTCGGCGATAATTCGCACGATATCGATGGAGGAAAAAACGCCGGCACGAAAACGGCTGGTGTTGCCTGGACAGCGAAAGGCCGTGATTTCCTCGAGCGCTTTGAACCGGATTATATGCTGGACAATATGGCTGACCTGCTCGATATTCTTGAGGCAGAAAACCAATGAGAAAAACGGAGCGTTTTCCGGTAGAGGGAGGCAATTCTCTCTGGCATGTGTATAAAACGGTTCCGTTCTTAAAGGTGGTCAAAAACTTTATTGTGATCCAGCTTGCGCGCTATACGCCATTTCTGGGCATGAAAAATTGGCTCTATCGTAATTTCCTGAGAATGAAGGTAGGGGATCAGACATCATTCGCACTCATGGTTATGCTGGATGTCATGTTCCCGGAAAAAATCAGCGTCGGCCGCAACTCGGTCATCGGATATAACACGACGATTCTCGCCCATGAATATTTGATTAAGGAATATCGCCTCGGCAGGGTTGAAATTGGCAGCGAAGTCATGATTGGCGCCAATTCAACCATTCTTCCCGGCATCACGATCGGAGATGGTGCGATTGTTTCAGCTGGAACGCTTGTTCATAAAGATGTCCCATCTGGCGCTTTTGTGGGGGGCAATCCGATGCGTGTCATCTATACAAAGGAAGAACTTGCCGCACGCTGGGCGGATGATCCGATATATGGTGGTAATAAAGAGAAGACTCCCCTAGCTTAGGCTGGCGGGGTTTTTTATTATTGTGTGAGATGTTGGATAGATTACAAAAGATGCAGATATTTTTAGATGTAAGTCTTAACTTTAATAACCTTTCCAAAAAAGTACAAACTATAAGAAAGCTCCTTTTTTAAAAAAGGGAGTCTTTTTTATTTTTCTGCTCCTTTTGGTTGACGGCATGGAGTTTGCGCGTTAAACTACATATAACTTCAATTTGCTACCATATTAGCGAACTAAAGGATTCGGAATTTTTAAGTCATAGAGGTGAATACGCTTGAGCCGATTATTTATGTTTGAAAAGCCGTTAGGCATGAGAGATACATTACCGGATTTATATGAAAGAAAGGCAGCAGTCCGGTCATCCATCCAGGGGGAAATGAAACGCTGGGGCTATCAGTTTATCGAAACGCCTGCACTCGAATATTACGAAACAGTTGGAGCGGCATCAGCAATACTTGATCAGCAGCTGTTCAAGCTGCTTGATCAGCAGGGCCATACCCTTGTGCTGCGTCCGGATATGACTGCACCGATCGCAAGGGTGGCAGCATCCCGTCTATTAAAAGACGAGCTGCCGATCAGGCTTGCCTATTCTGCCAATGTATACCGCGCCCAGCAGCGGGAGGGTGGCAGGCCGGCTGAGTTTGAGCAG
>ERZ1023203.133-NODE-133-length-13025-cov-4.111180_pt1 | contig 13025 bp, 9 predicted proteins | sample MGYA00380444_ERZ1023203 | MGnify/ENA primary metagenome ERZ1023203 (study PRJEB33173, sample SAMEA4830386) | metagenome | study: EMG produced TPA metagenomics assembly of the PRJEB25223 data set... | reverse complement strand
AGCCCTACAAAAATTATAGGAAAAAGCTTATTTGATTTTTTATCAGAAACAGAAGCTAGAAAAAAAGCAGAAGCTTATAAAGAAGCATGGAATGGAAAAGTTATCAACTATGAAGCAAGTAAGAACGGGGTTGACTATTTTGTGAGTTTAAGCCCTGTGTTTAAAGATGAAAAAGTAGTTGAAGTTATTGGTTCTGCAGCTGATATTACCGACCGGAAAAGAATTGAATTGATTCAGAAACGAAATGAGCAGTGGTATCGAAATATTTTAAGCGTGATGTCTGAAGGAATTCTCCTTTATGGAGAGGATGGTAAGATCACTGTGTTAAATGACAATGTTTATAAGATTTTTGATTTGGAGAAAAAACACTTTCATCACCAAAACCTATCAGAAAATATCGGTCGCATTATTGATGAAAATGGAAAAACATTCGATTTCAATAACCTGCCTCCTATAACGACGCTAAAGACAGGAGAGCCTGTAACCCAAAAAACATTAGGCATAAAAAAAGATAGCGGAAAGACTACTTGGGTTTCAGTTTCTACTAAACTTTTAAAACCAATAGAGAAAGATGAAGTACAGAAAGTTTTAGTAACATTAACGGATATCACAATACAGAAAGATCAGGAAATTAAACTAAGAGAATTTAATGCGTTACGAAGGACAATCATTAACAGTTTGCCTGTAGGTATATTAGTTTTGGACACGGACAGGAAAATTGTTGTAGCTAATGAATTCTTTATACAAATGTTTAAGGTCGATGAAAAAACATCTGAACTTGCGGGCAAGAGTCCTTTATCATATGGTAAGTCTTTTTTTCAAGACCTAGAAGGTTTTAATAAGCGTATCACCGAAATTATTTCTCAAAACGTTCTTATTGAGGAAGAACTAGACACTATTGATGGCCGTACGATAAAAAGAAAGTTTGTTCCATTCTATATGGATAAAGAGCTTAAAGGGTATCTATGGACCTTTGAAGATATTACTGATAAGAGAATTATGATGCAGGAATCGATTCAGGCAAAAGAAGCAGCAATTAAAGCGAACTTAGCTAAATCAACCTTTTTATCTAAAATGAGCCACGAGTTAAGAACACCATTAAATGGGATACTTGGTTTTTCCCAATTGCTAGAAATCGATCCGGGGCTAGATGAGAAGCAGCAATTATATGTGCAGGAAATCCTAAAAGGAGGAGGGCACTTATTAGATTTGATCAATGAAATCCTTGATTTAGCAAGAATTGAATCAGGTATAGTAAAGGTATCTTCAAAACCTGTGTTAGTAAAAACTTTAATTGAAGAATGTGTAAATCTAGTCAGTCCAGTTGCGCTTCAGAAGCATATTCATATCGTAAAAGATATAATGCGCTGTGCTGAAGATGTGGTACTAATCGATGAAGTACGGTTCAGGCAGATTATCTTAAATTTATTAGACAATGCAATGAAATATAATCATGAATTTGGGAAAATTATCATTACCTGTGATTGCCAAGACAAGAACCTTATCATTCACATAATGGATAATGGAAGAGGAATACCGAAAGAAAAGATGCCTTACATATTCGACCCTTTTTACCGGATCCCTCATTCCGATATTGAAGGGGCTGGGATTGGACTATCTTTAGTTAAGCAACTAACAAATCTAATGGGAGGAGACGTAGGGGTAGAGAGTAAAGAAGGAGATGGAAGTGATTTTTGGATCAGCATTCCTATTGCAAATTCTTTGAATCCTGAAAAAGAACCGGCTTCTAAAAAATATAAAATGCCCCTTTCCTCTTATAGAGAAAATGAAAGTAATATTCTTTATATAGAGGATAATCCTTCAAACTTGAAGTTAATTGAACAGTTATTTGAGCCGCTTCCAAAATTCAGGCTTTCTATTGCTGAAAATGGTAAGGAAGGCATCGAAATGGCTAAAAAACAGAAACCAGATTTAATATTGCTGGATATGAATCTGCCTGATATGACAGGATATGAAGTGTTGAAACAGCTACAAAACGATGGGGTAACGAGTGAAATTCCTGTTTTTGCTATTAGTGCAAATGCCATGCAGGAAGATATTAAAAAAGCTTTGGCAGCTGGGTTTAAAGAATATGTAGCAAAACCGATTGAGATTTCTTCTCTTCTAAAAACAATTTCAAGCCATATTAAATGAAAAAATGCTCACTGTTGGTCCCAAACACGATCACGCCATTGAATAAAGTTTAATATTAAATTTTAATCTGTTTTAGGCTGTTGACATTGTCGACAGCCTATTTCTATATCTAAGTAAGATCACTATATCTAGATTTTTCAGATAAACAAAAATATAGACAAGTGTGTTGCACTCTAAAAAAAGCTTTAATTAAATGGTTTTTTGCAGCTTTATAATGTCATTAAATGTCCTTTATCGTTCCTATTAAGCGGTCTTCATGACCTGAAATGCCTAATTTTCTACCTGTCATGCTGTCTATGAGATAGACATAATAACAGGATAAAAGTTACATTTATGTAAATTGTGCTAAGCTAAAAATTTTAGAAAAGAGGCTCGGTAACCAGAATGGGATTAAATAAAGTAAAACCACACCACATTGAACATTTTTATCAACCAATGTGGAATTTGGAAAACTGGAATATTTTTGGATACGAAGCTTTAATGAGATTTAAAGACCCCTCAATCGGCAACAACATTGAAAAAGTCTTTGATGTGGCTAGATCTGAGGGCTATTTGTTTGACATGGACACAATATCGATTACTAGTGCTGTAAAAAATTTTCCTTTAGACTCTCTTAAGCAGGAACTACTATTTATTAATATATATCCATCTACTCTATTGAATGATAGATTCGATGCATTTCTGAATGAATTAATAAAAAACTACTCAATTCATCCAGAAAGAATAGTTTTTGAATTAAACGAGACAAAAGAAGAAGAGGATATTTGGGAGAGTCCATTATTAAAAGATAAAATCTTAGCATTGAAAAGGTATGGTTTTTATGTAGCTCTAGATGATATTGGAAAAGGGGTAGCCACTTTACAAAAAATTATAGAATTTGAGCCAAATTATATCAAACTTGACCGCTATTTTTCAGTGGGCTTATCGGAATCTAAGACGAAACAGAAATTGATCTCTCTTTTTATAGAGTTTTCCAAACATAATATGGGGCTTATTCTGGAAGGAATTGAAAAAGATGTCGATTTGGCTCAAGCGAAATTAATAAATGTCCCTATCGTTCAGGGGTATCTTCTTGGCAAGCCTCAAAAGGTTACACAGGATAATATATATGGTCAGTTCCGTAATTTCATAGCTCAACAAAAGGAATACCAAAAATTAAATCATTAATAATTAACTACCCGATAGATTAGATTATCAATTAAATTTAAATGGTCATTTAGCTTTAAAAAAGCTTAAGAAATATTTATCACTAGTATTTTATCCAGGAGAGGCAGATGCAAGATGAATCAATCAATACTTTCTAAAGGAAGAGATGTTATGGAGGCCATTGAAATGGGTTTAAAACTTCTGGGAACTAATCGGGATCAGGTTTCTATTGAAGTAATCCAGCAAGAAACTAAAGGATTTTTGCGATTAGGAATGAAACCGGCTATTGTAAAAATAACAAAACTGACACCTCTTTCTTCTGAACAAAATAATAAGGAAAAACTTGCTGAAATCCTTGAGGAAACTGATATTAGTGTCGAAGAATTGGATAAGGTTACCTTCAACCAGGAACCAGGTACTATTCAGTTATCATCTATTCAAGAGGATAAAAAACCATTGGAAGGGATGGCTTGGATAAAAGATGGAGTGATCTACGGAAAGTGTTCAAATTTACAATACCCAACAATAACGGTTGGAAAAGTTGTTGATCTATTTAAAAATAATGAGTTAGTAACTGGAACAACAATTATTGCAGAAGAAGATCAATTTGAAATTAAAACTCATGAGACAATAAAAGAAACAAAATGGAACTTAAAAGTAGATTCACAAAATTTACAAGTTTTTTTAAATGTGGAACCAGGAGTGAAGCAATATTACCGGATTATAGATAAAGAGCCAGATACACACATAGTGGTTGAAGCAGAAGAAGTAATAGAAGTGAAGAATGACTTAGAATATAAAACGGTACTAGAGTCCATGGAAACATTAAAAGTTATCCATGGATTTAATCATTCTGAGATTATGAATGCCATTAATACAGATAAACCTGGAATATTTACAATAGCTTCTGGTGTTAAACCTAAGAAAGGCGTAAATGGTAAACTTGAACTTGTCGTTAACACCGATAAAAAGGTAGGTCCACAGCAGAGGTCTGATGGTACCGTTGATTATCGAGAGGTTCATAATATACCCGTCGTTAATAAAGGGCAGGTAATCGCCTTAATTCATCCCCCTGTTCCAGGTGTGCCTGGTTATAGTGTGTCTAATGAACCTATTCCCCCTGAACCCTCGTATCCCCTGATTGTTCAAACTGGCAAAGGTGTAACACTAATAGAAAACGGACAAAAAATTGTGGCTACAGAGCCTGGAAGACCATTAATTGAACAAAGGGGTCTCCTTGTAAAAGTGTCAATTTTACCGAAACTTGTGCACTTTGCGAATGTTAATATCTCTAGCGGTAATATTCGTTTTAAGGGAGATGTCGATATATTAGGAGATGTGGATGAAGGGATGGTCGTTGAAGCAGATGGCTATATCCATGTATTGCAAAATGCCAATAGAGCAACCATCTCCTCAAAAACAGCGGTTAACCTTGAAAAAAATTCAATAGGGAGCACAATTTCAGCAGGAAAACACAATATCTTTGTTTCAGAAATGGTTTACCAATTAATCACCATTCATGAGCAGTTTAACAAACTTATTCTTTCAATTCAGCAATTAATGATATTACCCGCATTTAAAACGACTGATTTTAAAAAAAGAGGGCTTCTTCCGATAATAAAATTATTGTTGGAAAAAAAATTTCATTCCATTTTGACTCCAGTAGAGAAGTTCATTGACTCAAGTAAAAAAGGAGTCCAGATTTTAGATATGGAATGGGTTACTCTTGCTGAACAAATAAGACTGTGTCTATTATCTCCTATTGCCAATGAGTTCCACTCAATGGAGCGTTTGCTTGAGCTTTCAGATCGAATGGAAGAGTTGATCCAAAAGCATCTGAACCTAAACGAACAGCAATGTTTTGTTTCTTTGATGTATGCAATTAACAGCAATATATACTCTGGGGGAGATGTAATAGTTAGGGGGCAAGGATGTTATAATTCTAAAATTCATGCAGGCGGATCCATAAAAATAGCAGGGGTATTGCGTGGAGGAGAAGTGTATGCCAGAAAAGGAGCAACAATTAAAGCCACAGGATCTGACGGGGGTGCATTAACGAAAATTATGGTACCAGGTAATCAAAATATATCGATTGATTTAGTGAAAGAGGGAACCGTTATTCAAATTGGAAAAGTTATGCATACTTTTCAAGATGAATATAGGAATATTAATGCAAGATTAGATGAAAGCGAAAAATTGATCTTTTAATCTTAGGTGAAGGAGCGTAAGAAATGTTTACATATCAGTTAGAAGCTGAAGATAACCAAGTTATCATAAAGTTGCATGGCGATCTGGATATCGAGGTCACAGAGATTGTCGAGCAAAAGATTTTGCCTCTTTTACTGCCCTTTCAACAAATTACTTTTGATTTAGCCAAGGTCCCATTTGTTGATTCTACCGGAATAGGGGTTTTAATTAATTTAATTGATACGCTAAGAAAGAATAATGATAGGGTTGGAATCTTAATTAAAGATGTACAGCCCTTAGTTCAGGAGGTTTTTGAAATTATCCAGTTATGGGAAATATTAGGTCAAGATGTAATGCAAGCAGTTGATAAAGAGGGCCTTGATTGAAATGAAATCTTTAATTCTTAAGCGAGGGATGAGGATGCAAAAATATAGAGTTGTGATTGCAGATGATGACGCTTCTTCACGGCTCCTGCTAAGACATTTTATTCAATTATTTTCAGAGTTTGAGGTCATTGGCGAAGCAGCTAGTGGAGAGGAATTATATTATGTTGCTATCAAAGAAAAACCAGAAATTGTCTTAGTTGACATTAATATGCCAGACCTAAACGGGATGGAGGCTGTAAAATTATGTAAGGAATCAATTCCGGCTCTACAGGTTATTTTTACTACAGGATATGAGGATTTTGCTGTAGAAGCTTTTAATATATCTGCAGCTGATTATATAGTTAAGCCAATAGGACACGCAAGACTTTTTATGGCACTAGATAAAGCTAAGCGATCAATAATGCTTTCACTTACACAGGATTCCATACCAAAGCAGTTCAATAAACTCTCTATTAAATCTAATAATTCACACCTATATTTGTCGGTTGATGAAATACTATATATCGAAAAGGAAGGCCGAAAAACCATTCTTCATACATTAAATGAACGGTATGAAACTTCCGAATCCCTGCAAGATATAGAAGGAAAATTGCCGGACTATTTTTATAAAACTCACCGATCGTTTTTAGTCAACCTTACAAAAATTGTAAAAATAAAACCTTCCGGAGAAACCTATCTTGCTGGCTTTACAAGTAGTTCAAAAATAGCGCATATCTCAAAGCTGAAGATTAATGACGTTCAAACCATTATTGAACATAAGGGCTTGCAAAAGTAAGCCCTCTGCTCGATTATAAAATATAAAATATATTGTTTTTTTAAAGGGAAATCACATAATGTTGAAGAAATTATTGGAAAAAGATCGAATAGATGTATTACTAATTGGAGGAAATAATCATGGCAGATAGGTATATAGAATTGATTTTTATTTATCAGTCTATACTTAAAAGGGAGCTGACAATAGACGAAATCCAGTTTATTAAATGGATTGTTGCAAAGGAATTTGGCTACCAGGGATTTTGCTGTTAAATCTTATATGAAACTCTGCATTTTATGCTGGAAATTCTGATAAAAACAATTGTGAAAACATTATTTCCTGATTGTATTTGATAATTGTAGCGAGAAATGAATCTTCTTTAAAAGCCCCAATAATTAACAAAAAATGTTTTGTTAATGCAATCTCCACTTTTTTACAACATCCAAAATTTTCATTGATAAGATCCAAACCGATAGTTAGAAATATTTATTTAAATTGTCTATATAATATAGGAAGCATTTGATTTGCTGCCAAATCGTAAAAAAGTTTTTAATATATTTTGGGGTTTTCTTCATTGCCTCTTTATTTTATACAATATAGAATTTTAACGGAGGAATAAATTATAAGATTAAAAGGGAAGGGGTGACAAAGAATCTCATTTCAAGCTAAGTATTAGGTATGAACTTTTATCCATACTACTAATCCTTCAATTGTCAAGAATCTTTGCCACCTCATTTTAAATTAAACTCCATTAAGATAGACGTACCTTCAGAGCATGAATATATTTGTAGCCCATCTGAGTAATTAGCTATTAGTTTGAATCCCCGTCCTAATGACCGTTTACTAGAGTATCCGGAGATTAAGATAGCTTTGGGCAACTCATGAAGGGGAATTCCGGAACCTCGGTCGGTAAATAGAAATTGCAGCTTCTTATCTTTCCGGTATATCGTAAAATTCCCTGCCGTCGCATGCTTAACGATGTTGGAAGCAGTTTCTGATACTGCTACTAGGATTTTCATTGTAGCCATCTCTACATGAAAATCCTCTATTATTCGCTTGGAAAAATCGCGACTTTTAGGTACATCTGAGCTGTTTTGGATCGACATTTCATCTATTAATGTACCAAGTTGGCTTTCAAGAACAGTTTTTGATGTGAGAAGACGAATTTTTCCTTCAGATATAGTATTGATAACCAACACGTATGATTCCAAGATATTGTGCTCCAATCGCTTTCGATAATCCAAATATGGAGTTATATTATGAGCAAATAGTAATACCTCGTCACTTGTTACAGGGAAAGCATGAAGGTTTAAGTTCTGTTTATTAAAAACTCCTTTTTCCTGAACTGGCTCTTTTCTGTCAAGTGCAACATTGGCTAGCTCTTTTATAAATTCATTAGGGGGAATACCCATCGGATTATCAACTTGTCCATCCTTTACTTTAATAAAGAAGGATTCGCCAATATGTGAATACGTATCTTCATCGGAATATTGCAATGTGTTATTATCGTAATTTTCTGTTATTTGTTTTTGTCCAGTAGGATAGGGGATGGTTTCAAGTATCATTTCAATATGGTACATTTCTATTTTTTCCACTAATTTCGGATCCAATTGTGTTCCCGCTTTTTCTTTTAACAATTTAAAGACAGTTTCTTTGTCTTTATGGCGTGAAATGATGTGGTCCATTTCATTGCCAATAGCTAATATCCTAGAACCAACCGGAATTGCTTCACCTTGCAACCCCCTTGGGAAGCCTTTTCCATCCCATCGTTCGTGATGATGAAGGATCCAGCTGGAGAAGGAATCTTTAGGGAACATTGTTTCTACAACTTCCATTGCCTTTTCAGGATGACTTTTATATTCGCGCTCCTCCGATAATGTCAATTCTCCCCGTTTTCTAAAAATATAAGTGGGAAGAAGAGCTTTTCCAATATCATGAATGATAGCTGCTTGAACTAAATCATTCCTCTTGCTCTTTGGGTATCCAAAGTCATCAAGTAGTATTTCACATATCGATGCAACTCGGCTGCCGTGACCGGTAAGACTGGATTTTATTCGTCCTTCCAAAATTTGAATGAATGCTTTTGAAGCAGACTGCCGGAGCATGAGCTGTTTTATGAACTCGTGCGAGAAAAAGATAACGATTAGCATGAAAAACAGCGTATAAAGCATTAGGGTGATTAGTTCGGCTTTACTGTTTTGAGAGATTAATTTGGATAAAACAATAATGCTAATTAGAATTGGAATAATTAATTCCGATATTTTTTGTTTTAAGTTATTAAACATTCTTTTTCCAAAAACAGTTGCTTCTATTCCTTCTAATAGAATAAAGTTTGTCACTTCAAATGCAATAGCCACTAAAAATACCATCATAAAAACATTCGATGGATCAAAAAATTTCCATACTGCAAAAGCAACAGCTACTGATCCTGCATACATTCCAATTGTGACTAAAAAGCGTATAAGAGGTATTCTCCTCTTTCTAAAACTCTTAAGGTAATAGGCCAATGAAGCTATAAAAATGGCCATAATAGCGTAGGGGAGGCCATCATAAAGAAGCAAGAATAAAAAACCTATGCTTCCAGCAGAGTAGCGGTCACCGCTAGGCATTTGAATTGGAAGGATTTCTAGAATGATGACAATCCCGGCCATCACAAAAAAAACATCGCTGGCAATAAAATTAATCTCATAGAAAGAATAAAAAAAAGAAACAATTGCTATGAAAACTAAACTAGCCGTATACCAATTGATGACTTTCATCCTACCTCACCTGTTTTTTTCCATTTAGATGAATTTAAAAATATTAGAACTATAATTCCAACTCCTACAAAAAAATCACCAGGACTTAATACATATTTATAGACAGGGATCCAATCGCCGAGGATCCATAAAAAGTTCGAATCTGTCATTAATTGATGACGGGAATCGGCTTCAAAAGATACACCTTCCTGTCCTGTTAGTTTTAAAGCTGTTTCAGAAACCGGCATTAATCCTTCGTGAACAAGAAGGGCCAAAAGATTTAATAATGCTCCTGACATTATCCATTTAACACCTGTAACTTTCCTATTTTTCCAAAGTCCGATAATTATTCCTAAAAAAGTAGCCATGAGAATCATTTCAAATTTATCTTTTGTTTCAATAGAAATGAAAACAAGAGAAATTTGAATTCCAAAGCTTATTATAATTATAAGAGGCCATTGAAATTCAACATTTTTAACGAAAGTAAAAGGATTTCTTTTGCAAATAATTGTGAGAGTGATAGCCAGTAATAAAAAATATTTCAATTTCAGCGGCCTCCTTATTGTCGATTTGTATACTATCGGAAGACTTGGTGGATTAAGGTAATCAACCAAGTCTTCTAGGAAATTTACCACCAAGGCTTTCCGACAACTGGACCTAAAGCAATAGCCACCAATGCAACGATTGTAAGGATACTTTTTATTCTTGCTTTCATATGTTTTCACCTCCTTTCAAGAATAAAATTTAATGGGGTATTCGTTTAATAGTTACCATTGTGACATCATCCCGTTGGTCGTAGTTTGAGTAGGTTAGTACGTGTTCTGTAATGGTCGGAATCAGGGATGGATAATGTGCATGGTTATTGACAATCTCAACAATTCTCTCCCGTCCAAATTGCTCTTTCTGTCCATTCATCGTCTCGAAAACTCCATCTGTAAAAATACATATATAATCATTGGGGTTCATACCAAGCTTGTGTTCTTCATAAGTGCGATTAGGAAGAAAGCCAATGGCAATCCCTTTTGCATCTAGGAATTCACAGGGTTGATTTTCGCGTTTTAATATGGCACTTGGATGGCCAGCAGAGGCATAAGTAAAAGTATTTTCTTTCAAGTTATACATTCCACAAAAAAGAGTAGCGAAAGAGCGCAATAGCTTCATATCTTCATATATGTTAGCATTGACACTTTCCAAAAGCTCTGATGGGCTTTCGCTTTGTGGCGCCAGAATACGTATTGCTGTTCGAAGCATGGCCATTTTTGCAAAGGCAGGAATTCCTTTTCCCATTACATCTCCTATAAATACCCAATATCTTTGCTTATCTTCTTCGTACACATAGCCATAGTAATCCCCACCTAAATAGTGGGCTGGTATTGACTGACCTTTACATTCCAGCAAAACACACTTTGGCGCATCGTGCTTTAGAAGTACTTCCTGTACATTCGCAGCTTCTTTTAATTCATCACTCAACCGTTTTGTTGGAACAATTTTATCGATTGAGTTTACACCAGAGTTTTTAATCATTGGCTATATACTTCCTCTAAGATAATAAAAGCACCCATTTCCTCCATTACTTCGTGTACAGCTGGTTGAAGGTTGGAAATTGTCAGTATACGTCCTTCTTCTTTCCAATCAATAACCTTTCGGATCAAGAGGCCAATTCCTGAAGAGTCTATAAATGTAACACCGTCCAGATTTAAATCACAATGAGGAAGGGTGAGACAATCAATTTTATTAATAACAAATTCTATGGTGAAAATGTCCAATTCACCTTCCACAAATATCGTTATTTCATCCCCGCTGGCTTGTTTTTCGATTATATTAATAGACATTTCATCACCTCAGTTTTATAATCAGCTTGGAATATAGGTATAATTACCCAAAGGGCATATAAAAAAATCCACCTCGAAAAAAGGCGGATTATTCGTACGTTCCGTCTCCTTCGGTAACCCGGCTACCATGACGAATAGATGCTTTAGGCCCGTGGCTTTGCGTCCCTACCTTTAGATAGGTTTGCCTTTATCGGTAAGATAAAGTATTACATTATAAGAATACTTAATTAATATCACAATAGGATAAAAGTATCAATTGTTTTCTATTAAATGGGTTGATAAAAATGGTTATTGCATTTGAAGGCATTAACCATAGAAGCAGGAGTAGCCAAATCATGTTGTTGATTACGTTAGATTCCAGTTCAAGACATTGTTTTGAATTAACCCATTTTGAAGGTGAGGTTGTTATCGTCTCTCTTTACTCACTTTTTAAAGAAATAGCAGTTAATCCTGAACTAAAACAGCCTTCTGTTGACCCTATTTGTACTTATCTGAAAAAAAGTAAAATAAGGGACAAAAAAGGCTAAAGAAAAGCAACGAGAGGTTGTAAAGAAAGAAGCAGAAGAACGTAAGATTGCTGAAGAGCGCAAGCAGGTGAAGCCCGGAAACAAGAGGAAAAACAACGGGAAAAATTCCGAAAAACGTTCTGAAAAACAGCGTGAACATAAGGATAATAGACGATGATGATGAGTAATACTAACAAAGAGTAGGAGGTTATCCTCTTACTCTTTTTATTAATTTTTCTAACCGAATCTACTGCACTCTGCAACAGTACTTGTCTATAACAGAACTTTTAACATGAGTATACAGCGGTTTATCAACTGGTCAGGGAATTCGCTATACCTTACTTAAATCCAATTCCACATTTACACTTGTCAGCATGTCACCTATGCTATTTTATTACCTTAATAAAATAACCAAAAGACAAAATGGACTCCCACAGATATCAAAGAGGGAACTTAACAATATAAATATTTATTGTTGAATCCATACATAACAACTTTAGTTCCCATATGAGACCTTTGATTCCTATATAACTTTAACCTAATTGAACAAACAAAAATAATTGTTGATTACCTTTAATGGATCTAACCTTATTCATTTAGCCTACCAAACGATATCCGTATAATTCACCTTTTTTCTGAGAAACTATACCTCGAGAGGTGGATGACTGGCCTATGAGAGTAAATCTTAATTTTAGGAAAAGAAAAAAAAGAAATTTTTCTGAAATGGTTGATTCCTTTTCCGGAAAAACTCCTGATAAAACATTAAGTTCGGACCTTTCAGGAAATGAACATGTTTTACGAAGTGTTTTTCAACATTGTTCTGATATTGTGTTTCGTGTTGTCCCTATTAAAAATAATGTTAATGTTCTATATGTTTATGTAGATGGTTTATGTGACACCAAAATTCTTGATGAGATAATGTCAAATTGCTTTATCATGTCTGAAAGGGAAGAAAGATTAACATTTGAAGAAACCATACAAAAACAGCTTGCTGCTGTAGCTCAAATAAAATCAACCATGACTGTAAATGAATTAATTGAAGGTATTTTAGAGGCAAACGTTGCTATTTTGGTTGATGGAGAATCTACTGGGTTACTTGCAGATTTAAAAGGATATGAAAAACGATCCATTGAAGAGCCTTCTTCTGAAACGGTTATACGCGGTCCTAGAGATGGGTTTACTGAAACATTGCGTGTAAATACAAGTTTAGTCAGAAGACGAATTCGAAGTCCGAAATTGAAGATAGAGTCCTTTACCATTGGAGAGTATTCAAAAACTGATGTAGCAGTTGTGTATATAGAAAAAATTGCAAGTGAATCTGT
>ERZ1023203.132-NODE-132-length-13121-cov-5.852212_pt1 | contig 13121 bp, 13 predicted proteins | sample MGYA00380444_ERZ1023203 | MGnify/ENA primary metagenome ERZ1023203 (study PRJEB33173, sample SAMEA4830386) | metagenome | study: EMG produced TPA metagenomics assembly of the PRJEB25223 data set... | reverse complement strand
AATGGGCCACATTGAACTTGCAGCCCCTGTATCCCACATTTGGTACTTCAAAGGCATCCCAAGCCGTATGGGTCTTGTGCTGGACATGTCTCCGCGTGCACTTGAGGAAGTTATTTACTTCGCTTCTTATGTTGTAACGGATCCAGGCGATACGGCTCTTGAAAAGAAGCAGCTGCTTTCTGAAAAAGAATACCGTGCATACCGCGAAAAGTACGGAAACAAGTTCCAGGCATCCATGGGTGCTGAATCCATTAAGAAACTTCTTTCTGACATAGACCTCAATAAAGAAGTAGATACCCTTAAAGAGGAACTGAAAACTGCCCAGGGCCAGCGACGCACTCGTGCCATCAAGCGCCTGGAAGTCCTTGAAGCTTTCCGGGGCTCCGGAAATGAACCATCTTGGATGATTCTGGATGTTCTTCCGGTTATTCCTCCAGAGCTTCGCCCGATGGTACAGCTGGACGGCGGACGTTTTGCGACTTCCGACTTGAATGATCTGTACCGCCGTGTAATCAACCGCAACAACCGCTTAAAGCGTTTATTGGACCTTGGTGCTCCAAGCATTATTGTTCAAAACGAAAAGCGTATGCTTCAGGAAGCTGTAGATGCGCTAATCGATAACGGCCGCCGCGGGAGACCGGTAACAGGACCAGGAAACCGTCCATTAAAATCCCTGTCACATATGCTTAAAGGGAAACAGGGCCGTTTCCGCCAAAACTTGCTTGGTAAGCGTGTTGACTATTCCGGCCGTTCGGTTATCGTCGTAGGACCAAACTTAAAAATGTACCAGTGCGGACTTCCAAAAGAAATGGCATTGGAATTATTCAAGCCATTCGTTATGAAGGAATTGGTGGAAAAGGGCTTAGCTCACAACATCAAGTCTGCAAAACGCAAGATCGAAAGAGTGCAGCCGGAAGTTTGGGATGTTCTTGAGAGTGTTATTAAAGAGCACCCTGTATTGCTTAACCGTGCCCCAACTCTTCACAGACTCGGAATTCAGGCATTCGAACCGACTTTAGTTGAAGGACGCGCTATTCGTCTTCACCCGCTTGTATGTACTGCTTACAACGCAGACTTTGACGGTGACCAAATGGCTGTTCACGTGCCGCTTTCAGCAGAAGCACAGGCAGAAGCCCGCTTGCTGATGCTTGCAGCACAGAACATTCTGAATCCGAAAGACGGTAAGCCAGTTGTTACTCCTTCACAGGATATGGTATTAGGTAACTACTACCTGACCCTTGAAAGAGCGAACGCTGTTGGCGAAGGCATGATTTTTAAAGATACAAGCGAAGCACTGCTTGCCTATCAGAACGGCTATGTGCACTTGCATACAAGAGTAGCTGTCCATGCTGGATCCTTAAATAATCAGACATTTACTGAAGAACAAAATAAAAAGCTTTTATTAACTACGGTTGGTAAGCTTATTTTCAACGAAATTCTGCCTGAGACATTCCCGTTCATTAACGAGCCTACAAAAGAAAACCTTGAGATTGAAACTCCTGCGAAATATTTTGTAGAGCCTGCTACTGATGTAGCTGCTGTTATCAAGGAAATGCCTCTTGTAGATCCGTTTAAGAAAAAAATCCTTGGAAACATTATTGCGGAAGTCTTTAAACGCTTCAAAATCACTGAAACGTCCAAAATGCTTGACCGCATGAAAAATCTTGGATTCAGGCACTCCACAAAAGCCGGTATCACAGTCGGCGTTGCTGATATCGTGGTATTAAGGGAGAAGCAGGAAATTATCCAGGAAGCACAGGGCAAGGTTGATAATGTCATGAAACAGTTCCGACGCGGTCTTATTACCGAAGACGAGCGTTATGATCGTGTTATTTCAATCTGGAGTGCAGCGAAAGATAATATCCAGGCAAAATTGATGAAGTCATTGGATAAATCCAACCCAATCTTCATGATGAGTGACTCCGGTGCCCGTGGTAACGCGTCCAACTTCACTCAGTTAGCTGGTATGCGCGGACTCATGGCCAACCCGGCTGGACGGATCATTGAATTACCGATTAAATCAAGTTTCCGTGAAGGCTTAACTGTACTCGAGTACTTTATTTCTACACACGGTGCCCGTAAAGGTCTTGCTGATACAGCTCTTAAAACGGCTGACTCAGGTTACCTGACTCGCCGCCTTGTTGACGTTGCGCAGGATGTCATTGTTCGTGATGATGATTGCGGAACTGACCGCGGATTGCTGATTGCATCCCTTAAGGATGGCACTGAAGTCATTGAAGCGCTGGAAGAGCGTCTGATTGGCCGATATGCAAGAAGAAATATCAAGCACCCTGAAACAAAAGAAGTGATTGTACCTGAAAACGGCCTGATCACTGAAGATATCGCCACTGAGATTGTCTCATCCGGCATTGAAGAAGTGTGGATCCGTTCTGCATTCACTTGTAACACTCGTCATGGTGTATGTAAGAAATGCTACGGCCGTAACTTAGCTACTGGTCAAGAAGTGGAAGTTGGTGAAGCAGTAGGTATCATTGCTGCCCAGTCTATCGGTGAACCAGGTACACAGTTAACTATGCGTACTTTCCATACCGGTGGGGTAGCAGGAGACGATATCACTCAAGGTTTACCTCGTATCCAGGAAATTTTTGAAGCGCGTAACCCTAAAGGTCAGGCAGTCATTTCAGAAATTGATGGTGTGGTAGTTGGCATCAATGAAGGCCGCGACCGTCAGCATGAAATTGTTGTTCAGGGTGAAGTGGAGTCCAAGACTTATACAGCACCATATACAGCCCGCTTAAAAGTAGCTGTAAACGACGAAGTAGTGCGTGGACAGGAACTAACTGAAGGTTCAATTGACCCTAAAGAGTTAATTAAGGTGAAAGATGTAACAGCTGTTCAAGAATACTTGCTGCGTGAAGTTCAGAAGGTATACCGCATGCAGGGTGTTGAAATTGGCGATAAGCACATCGAGGTAATGGTCCGCCAGATGCTTCGCAAAGTGCGTGTAATTGATGCAGCAGAAACAGATGTACTTCCAGGTACTCTGCTTGATATCCATCAATTTACAGATGCCAATGAGAAAGCCCTTCTTGCTGGAAAAATGCCTGCAACAGGACGTCCGGTTCTGCTTGGTATCACAAAAGCATCTCTTGAAACAGATTCATTCTTATCAGCAGCATCCTTCCAGGAGACGACAAGAGTTCTTACCGATGCAGCGATTAAAGGCAAGCGTGATGAGCTTCTTGGCCTGAAAGAAAATGTAATTATTGGTAAACTTGTCCCAGCCGGAACAGGTATGCAGCGATACAGAAGGGCAGAGCCTTATACAAACGAGGAAACTGCCGAAGATACTGTTACTGTAGAATAATGTATTCATTGCGGTGCTTGCTTATTTACCAGCAAGTACCGCATTTTAAAGTGAATAAAAGAAATAAAAATCATTTTGCTTGTTGACATCGAAAAATGAAGATGGTACTATAGCAAAGGTGCTCCTATTCACCGGATACTTTGGAGGATGTCGTAAATGTCTTATGATAAAGTATTGCAGGCAAAAAGTTTTATTGTAGGAACAAAGCAAACAGTCAAAGCTCTTAAACTGGGAACCATCGATGAAGTCGTAGTCGCCAGTGATGCTGATCCTAGGGTTACAGCTAAAGTGGTTAGTACAGCGAATGAGATGAACGTTCCGATTGTGTATGTGGAATCGATGAAAAAGCTCGGTAAAGCATGCGGAATCGAAGTTGGGGCAGCAGCTGTTGCCATATCTTTTTAAAAACTGTTTTTGTAGATTGGTATCTGCAAGAACTTTGTTTTTGCATCAAAATGAACCACCTGGATGTGTGGGCTTAAACAAATTCGAAGGGAGGAAAAATCAAATGCCTACTATTAACCAATTAGTGCGCAAGCCTCGTCAAACTAAGTCAGAGAAGTCAAATTCACCAGCTCTTAACAAAGGCTACAATAGCTTCAAGAAAGCTCAAACAAACGTAGCTTCACCTCAAAAGCGTGGTGTTTGTACTCGTGTTGGTACAATGACTCCTAAGAAACCGAACTCTGCATTACGTAAATATGCTCGTGTTCGTTTAACAAACGGTATCGAGGTTAATGCTTACATTCCTGGTATCGGACACAACCTTCAAGAGCACAGTGTTGTTCTTATCCGTGGAGGACGTGTAAAAGACTTACCGGGTGTGCGTTACCACATCGTGCGCGGCGCTTTAGATACTGCTGGTGTTAACAACCGTATGCAAGGCCGTTCTAAATACGGTGCTAAGCGTCCAAAAGCAGCTAAAAAATAATTCTAATTAATAGACAACCATCTTTGAAAGGAGGAACAATCCATGCCACGTAAAGGTCCTGTAGCAAAAAGAGACGTATTGCCGGATCCGATTTACAACTCAAAGCTAGTTAGCCGTCTGATCAACAAAATGATGATCGATGGTAAGAGAGGTAAATCTCAAGCTATTCTTTACTCTGCGTTCGATATCATCAGCGAGCGCACTGGCAAAGAGCCAATGGAAGTTTTCGATCAGGCGCTTAAAAACATCATGCCTGTACTTGAAGTAAGAGCACGCCGTGTAGGTGGAGCTAACTACCAAGTACCAGTTGAGGTGCGTCCTGACCGCCGTACTACTCTTGGTCTTCGCTGGTTAGTAAACTATGCGCGTCTTCGCGGAGAAAAGACAATGGAAGAGCGTTTAGCTAACGAAATCCTTGATGCAGCTAACAACACTGGTGCATCTGTTAAGAAGCGTGAAGATACACACAAAATGGCAGAAGCGAACAAAGCGTTTGCTCACTACCGCTGGTAAGATATACAGCATAACTAAAATAACACTCATACTAGGAAGGAGAAAGACCCAATGGCTAGAGAGTTCTCCTTAGAAAATACTCGCAATATCGGTATCATGGCTCACATTGATGCCGGTAAAACAACAACAACTGAGCGTGTACTTTACTACACTGGCCGTATCCACAAAATCGGTGAAACACACGAAGGTGCTTCACAGATGGACTGGATGGAGCAGGAGCAAGAGCGTGGAATCACAATCACTTCTGCTGCGACAACTGCACAGTGGAAAGGCCACCGCGTAAACATCATTGACACTCCTGGACACGTAGACTTCACAGTTGAAGTTGAGCGTTCACTTCGTGTTCTTGATGGTGCGGTTGCTGTACTGGATGCACAATCAGGCGTTGAGCCTCAAACTGAAACAGTTTGGCGCCAGGCTACTACTTACGGAGTACCACGTGTGGTATTCGTAAACAAAATGGATAAAATCGGTGCTGACTTCTTGTACTCATTGAAGACTCTTCATGATCGTCTTCAAGCTAATGCAGCAGCAATCCAATTACCAATCGGTGCTGAAGATCAGTTCGAAGGCATCATCGATCTTATCAGAATGAAAGCTACGTTCTACGGTAACGACCTTGGTACTGATATCGAAGAGCGTGATATCCCAGAAGAATACATGGATCAAGCTGAAGAATACCGTGAAAAGTTAATTGAAGCGGTTGCTGAACTTGATGAAGAATTAATGGAGAAATACCTTGGCGGTGAAGAAATCACTAACGAAGAGCTAAAAGCAGCTATTCGTCAAGGTACAGTAAACGTTGAGTTCTATCCTGTAATCTGTGGGTCTGCTTTCAAAAATAAAGGTGTTCAAAAGATGCTGGATGCAGTAATCGATTATCTTCCTTCTCCATTGGATGTACCAGCTATTAAAGGTACACTTCCTGATTCGGAAGAAGAGGTTACACGTCCTTCTAGCGATGATGCACCTTTCTCAGCTCTTGCGTTTAAAGTTATGACTGACCCTTACGTCGGTAAACTTACATTCTTCCGTGTTTACTCTGGTACATTGAACTCAGGTTCTTATGTACAGAACTCTACTAAAGGGAAGCGTGAGCGTGTAGGTCGTATCCTGCAAATGCACGCTAACTCTCGTGAAGAGATTTCAGTAGTTCACGCTGGAGATATTGCAGCAGCTGTTGGTCTTAAAGATACTAGTACTGGAGATACACTATGTGATGAAAAGAATCTTGTTATTCTTGAGTCTATGGAGTTCCCAGAACCAGTTATCTCATTATCTATCGAGCCGAAATCTAAGGCTGACCAAGATAAAATGACTACTGCTCTGCAAAAACTTCAAGAAGAAGATCCTACATTCCGCGCACATACTGACCAGGAAACTGGACAGGTTATTATCGCCGGTATGGGTGAGCTTCACCTTGATATTCTAGTTGACCGTATGAGACGTGAATTTAAAGTGGAAGCAAACGTAGGTGCACCTCAGGTTGCATACCGCGAAACTTTCCGTTCTTCAGCCCAGGTTGAAGGTAAATTTGCCCGTCAATCCGGTGGACGCGGACAATTCGGTCATGTATGGATCGAATTTGCTCCAAATGAAGAAGGTAAAGGCTTCGAATTCGAAAACGGCATTGTCGGTGGTGTTGTTCCGCGTGAATACATCCCTGCAGTTCAAGCTGGTCTTGAAGATGCTCTCGACAGAGGAGTACTTGCTGGATTCCCATTAGTAGATATCAAAGCTAGACTATTTGATGGTTCTTACCATGATGTCGACTCTTCTGAAATGGCATTTAAAATTGCTGCCTCTATGGCACTTAAAAATGCTGCGTCAAAATGTAATCCTGTAATTCTTGAGCCGGTTATGAAAGTTGAAGTAGTAATCCCTGAAGAATACATGGGTGATATCATGGGTGATGTTACATCACGCCGTGGACGCGTTGAAGGTATGGAAGCACGCGGTAACGCTCAAGTAGTTCGTGCAATGGTTCCACTTTCAGAAATGTTTGGCTACGCAACTGCATTGCGTTCTAATACGCAAGGCCGCGGTACATTCTCAATGCACTTCGACCACTATGAAGAAGTACCAAAATCAATTTCTGAAGAAATCATTAAAAAAAATAAAGGTGAATAATTGATTTTACCTTTTTAATAAAGTATAACTACTATTGTAGGCAAAACGCGCTGTGGGAAGGGAAACCTCTCCGCAGCATAAAATACTTAACTTTTATAATCTAAAGGAGGATTTTTCAAATGGCAAAAGCTAAATTTGACCGTTCAAAACCCCATGTTAACATCGGTACTATCGGACACGTTGACCATGGTAAAACTACTTTAACTGCAGCTATCACAACAGTTCTTTCTAAGAAGGGCGGCGGTGAAGCACGCGGATACGATCAAATCGACGCGGCTCCTGAAGAGCGCGAGCGTGGAATCACAATCTCAACTGCACACGTTGAGTATGAGACTGAAAGCCGTCACTATGCACACGTTGACTGCCCAGGTCACGCTGACTATGTTAAAAACATGATCACTGGTGCTGCTCAAATGGACGGCGGAATCCTAGTTGTTTCTGCTGCTGACGGCCCAATGCCACAAACTCGTGAGCACATCCTACTTTCTCGTCAGGTTGGTGTTCCATTCCTTGTTGTATTCATGAACAAGTGTGACATGGTTGATGACGAAGAGCTTCTAGAGCTAGTTGAAATGGAAGTTCGCGATCTTCTTTCTGAGTATGAATTCCCTGGCGATGATATCCCAGTTGTTAAAGGTTCTGCTCTTAAAGCACTTGAAGGAGAGCCTGAGTGGGAAGCTAAAATCGAAGAGCTTATGGCTGCTGTTGATGAGTACATCCCAACTCCAACTCGTGACACTGACAAGCCATTCATGATGCCTGTTGAGGACGTATTCTCAATCACTGGCCGTGGTACTGTTGCTACAGGACGTGTTGAGCGTGGACAAGTTAAAGTCGGTGACGTTATTGAAATCATCGGTCTTGCTGAAGAGCCAAAATCAACAACTGTAACTGGTGTAGAAATGTTCCGTAAGCTTCTTGACTATGCAGAAGCTGGAGACAATATTGGTGCCCTACTTCGTGGTGTAGCACGTGAAGATATCCAACGTGGACAAGTACTTGCTAAGCCAGGTTCAATCACTCCACACACTAAGTTCAAAGCTGAAGTATACGTTCTTTCAAAAGAAGAAGGTGGACGTCACACTCCATTCTTCACAAACTACCGTCCTCAGTTCTACTTCCGTACAACTGATGTAACTGGTATCTGTAATCTTCCTGAAGGCGTAGAAATGGTTATGCCTGGAGATAACATCGAAATGACTGTAGAACTAATCGCTCCAATCGCTATCGAAGAAGGTACTAAGTTCTCTATCCGTGAGGGTGGACGTACTGTAGGCGCTGGCGTAGTTGCTACAATCCAAGAGTAATCTCAATTATTAAAAACAGATGGGTGACGACCCATCTGTTTTTTTGTCTTTTAGCGCTGAGCGCAGAGTTGTATTTCTGGAAAAGCCGGAATAACAAATATGTATGTGCGCTGGTAACCTAATAGCACGACACTTTTTTGATCATAGTGCAACTTGGCACTCTGACCGAAGAAAAAGAACGAACTTGCCAAATCCCTTTCATCTGAACACATCTAGCTGAGGCGGTTGAACCAATTTAAATGAAACAAATTTCTTTATTTCAATCTACTTTCTTCTATATATAATTACCTTTTCTAACAATCCTCCCTCTGCAGATACCAAGTACCTAAAGCAAATATTTAGACTTCTTCCTATACTATTGAAAACTTTATATTCAGCAGTTATAATAGTAAAAGTGTGCGAAACATAAAGAAATAACATATACATGTTGCATTTCATTTATTGTTTCTGTATAATAGACAATGTTGGTCTTTGACTGCGATGATGTGAAAGGTTGCTGACACACCCGGCCGCTTTGCCATGGCGAGTGTGTGGGAAATTTTCACGGAGAATGTCTATATTAAAATAGGCGAAAAGGAGGGAAAATAATGGCAAAACAAAAAATTCGTATTCGTTTAAAAGCATATGATCACAGAATTCTTGATCAATCAGCAGAAAAGATTGTTGAGACTGCAAAACGTTCTGGTGCGGCTGTTTCTGGTCCGATTCCATTACCAACTGAAAAGTCTATTTACACAATCCTACGTGCGGTTCACAAGTACAAAGACTCTCGTGAACAGTTCGAAATGCGTACGCATAAACGTCTAATCGACATCGTTAACCCAACACCACAAACGGTTGATTCTCTAATGCGTTTAGACTTACCGTCTGGTGTAGATATCGAAATCAAACTTTAATCAATAAATAATTATAAGAAACTTAGGAGGTGTGACTGAAATGACCAAAGGAATCTTAGGAAGAAAGATTGGTATGACTCAAGTATTTGCTGAAAACGGTGATCTTATCCCGGTAACAGTTGTTGAGGCAGCAGCTAACGTTGTTCTTCAGAAGAAATCAGTTGAAACTGATGGATACGAAGCAATCCAGATTGGATTTGAAGACAAGCGCGACAAGTTGTCCAACAAACCTGAAAAAGGGCATGTTGCTAAAGCAAACACTGCTCCTAAGCGCTTCGTACGTGAATTCCGCGGAGCTGATTTAGGGCAATATGAAGTTGGTCAAGAAGTCAAAGTTGATATTTTCGCAGAAGGCGATACTGTTGATGTAACAGGAATTTCAAAAGGTAAAGGTTTCCAGGGTGCCATTAAGCGCCACGGACAATCTCGCGGGCCTATGGCTCACGGTTCTCGTTACCACCGTCGCCCTGGTTCAATGGGTCCTGTAGCTCCAAACCGTGTATTCAAAGGTAAATTATTGCCTGGACGTATGGGTGGAGAGCAAGTGACTGTACAAAACCTTGAAATCGTAAAAGTTGATGTTGAACGCAACCTTCTTTTGATCAAAGGTAATGTACCTGGTGCAAGAAAAGCATTAGTAAAAATCAAAAGTGCGGTAAAAGCATAATAATTAAACCGGAAAGGAGGAAAACAGAATGCCGAAAGTAGCATTGTTTAACCAAAGCGGATCTAAAGTTGGTGATATCGAACTTAATGATGCGATCTTTGGTATCGAGCCCAACCAGCACGTATTATTCGAAGCTGTTGTTATGCAAAGAGCTTCATTACGTCAAGGGACTCATAAAACTAAAATTCGTTCTGAAGTAGCGGGCGGAGGACGTAAGCCATGGCGCCAAAAAGGCACAGGCCGTGCACGTCAAGGTTCTATCCGTTCACCACAATGGCGCGGAGGCGGTACTGTATTTGGTCCTGTACCACGCAGCTACAGCTACAAACTACCTAAAAAGGTTCGCCGTCTGGCAATCAAATCTGCGTTATCTTCTAAAGTGTTAGAAGAAAACATCCTAGTATTAGAAGGCCTTGCTTTCGAAGCTCCTAAAACTAAAGACTTTAAAGGTGTATTAACTGGTCTTTCTGTTGATTCTAAAGCACTTATCGTAACTGCTGACCTAGATGAGAACGTAGCACTATCTGCTCGTAACATTCCTGGTGTAACAGTTGTGTCTGCTTCTGGAATCACTGTTTTAGATGTTTTAAACCATGATAAGCTTATCATGACGAAAGCAGCGGTTGAAAAAGTAGAGGAGGTGCTTGCATAATGGATGCACGCGAAATCATTAAGCGCCCCGTAATCACTGAACGTTCTACTGATATTATGGCTGATAAAAAATATACGTTCGAAGTTGACGTACGAGCTAACAAGACTCAAGTTAAAGACGCTGTTGAGCAAATCTTTGGCGTAAAAGTTGAGAAAGTTAACATCATGAACTACAAAGGCAAGTTCAAGCGTATGGGCAAATTCGGCGGTTACACTAACAAACGCCGTAAAGCAATCGTTAAATTAACAGCTGAAAGCCAAGAAATCGAGCTATTTGAAGCTTAATTACTATAACTAGAAGAGGAGGGAAACGAAATGGCGATTAAAAAGTATAAACCTACCTCTAATGGTCGTCGCGGCATGACGGTTTCTGATTTCGCAGAAATCACGACTAACCAACCAGAAAAGTCTTTACTTGCTCCTTTAAAGAGAAAAGGCGGCCGTAACAACCAAGGTAAGTTGACAGTTCGTCATCAAGGCGGCGGTCATAAACGTCAATATCGTATCATCGATTTTAAACGTAACAAAGATGGCATTCCAGGACGCGTTGCCACAATCGAATATGATCCAAACCGCTCTGCAAATATTGCACTAATTAACTATGTAGATGGAGAAAAGCGTTACATCCTTGCACCTAAGAACTTACAGGTGGGCATGGAAGTAATGTCTGGTCCTGAAGCAGATATCAAAGTGGGTAATGCACTTCCACTAGCTAACATTCCAGTGGGTACTGTAATCCACAACATCGAATTAAAACCTGGCAAAGGCGGACAATTAGTACGTTCTGCTGGTACTTCTGCACAAGTTCTTGGTAAAGAAGGCAAGTATGTATTAGTTCGTTTAAACTCTGGTGAAGTTCGCATGATTCTTGCTGAGTGCCGTGCAACTGTAGGTCAGGTTGGCAACGAGCAGCACGAACTTATTAACATTGGTAAAGCAGGTCGTTCACGCTGGTTAGGCAAGCGCCCAACTGTACGTGGATCTGTAATGAACCCTAACGATCACCCACACGGTGGTGGTGAAGGACGTGCGCCAATCGGACGTAAGTCTCCAATGACTCCTTGGGGCAAACCAACACTTGGTTACAAGACACGCAAGAAAAACAACAAATCAGACAAATTTATCGTACGTCGTCGTAAAAAATAACGGGATTGTACTACGGTTCCAAATTAGAACCGTAGAGCAATCACGAAGGGAGGTTCAATCATGGGTCGCAGCTTAAAAAAAGGACCTTTTGTTGATGAACATTTAATGACAAAGATCGAAAAGCTTAACGAAACAGAAAGCAAGCAAGTTACAAAAACTTGGTCTCGCCGTTCTACGATCTTCCCACAATTCATCGGACACACAATCGCAGTTTATGATGGTCGTAAACATGTGCCTGTATACATCACTGAAGACATGGTAGGCCACAAGCTTGGAGAATTTGCTCCAACTCGTGCGTACAAAGGCCATGGCAATGATGATAAGAAAACAAGACGTTAATGAGAGGAGGGCATTCTAATGCAAGCTAAAGCTGTTGCAAGAACAGTTCGTATTGCTCCTCGTAAAGCTCGTTTAGTCGTAGATTTAATTCGAGGAAAGCAAGTAGGCGAAGCAGTAGCGATTTTAAACCTTACACCTAAAGCTGCTTCTCCAATCGTAGAGAAAGTTTTAAAATCTGCACTAGCTAACGCTGAGCACAACTACGAAATGGACGTTAACAATCTGGTAGTTGCTCAAGCATTCGTAGACGAAGGACCAACTTTAAAACGTTTCCGTCCTCGCGCTATGGGCCGTGCAAGCCAAATCAACAAGCGCACTAGCCATATTACTATCGTTTTATCAGAAAAGAAGGAGGGATAATCAGTGGGTCAAAAAGTAAATCCAGTCGGTTTGCGTGTCGGTGTCATCCGTGATTGGGAGTCAAAATGGTACGCAGGCAAAGACTATGCTGATCTTTTACACGAAGACCTTAAGGTTCGTGAGTACATCACAAAGCGCTTAAGCGATGCTTCTGTTTCTAAAGTAGAAATCGAACGTGCTGCTAATCGCCTGAACATCACTATCCACACTGCGAAACCAGGAATGGTTATCGGTAAAGGTGGTACTGAGGTTGAAGCACTTCGCAAGTCACTTAACTCATTAACTGGCAAGCGTGTTCATATCAACATTCTTGAAATTAAAAGAGCAGATATTGATGCGAAATTGGTTGCGGAAAACATTGCTCGTCAATTAGAAAACCGCGTATCTTTCCGTCGTGCTCAAAAACAAACTATTCAACGTGCAATGCGCGCTGGCGCTAAGGGTATCAAAACAATGGTATCTGGTCGTTTAGGCGGTGCTGATATCGCTCGTTCAGAATCATACAGCGAAGGAACAGTTCCACTTCATACTCTTCGTGCTGATATCGATTATGCTACAGCTGAAGCTGATACAACTTACGGTAAATTGGGCGTAAAAGTATGGATCTATCGTGGAGAGGTCCTTCCTACTAAGAAGAAAACTGGGGAAGGAGGCAAATAATATGTTATTGCCAAAGCGCGTTAAATATCGTCGTGTACACCGCGGAAAAATGCGTGGTCAATCAAAAGGCGGAACTGAAGTAAACTTCGGTGAATATGGCCTTCAAGCTCTTGAAGCTTCTTGGATCACTAACCGTCAAATTGAATCTGCACGTATTGCAATGACTCGTTACATGAAACGTGGCGGTAAGGTT
>ERZ1023203.131-NODE-131-length-13144-cov-3.962870_pt1 | contig 13144 bp, 15 predicted proteins | sample MGYA00380444_ERZ1023203 | MGnify/ENA primary metagenome ERZ1023203 (study PRJEB33173, sample SAMEA4830386) | metagenome | study: EMG produced TPA metagenomics assembly of the PRJEB25223 data set... | reverse complement strand
TAATGATGGCTCTTTTTGCAGGATTAGCAGAACTTATAGGGGGAATCTTGTTTGCATTAGGATTTTTAACTCCTCTCGCAGCACTAATGATTGCAGGAACTATGATCATGGCTATCGTTAAGGTGCATGGTCCAAATGGTTTATGGGCAACATCTAATGGATATGAATATAACTTAACGTTAATCTCTGTTGCCATTGGTATCGCATTAATTGGCCCTGGACGATATGCATTGGATATATTTTTATTCTAAACTATTCCGAATTAGAAATACCTCAAATAAAGCTTTCGACAATTTTTGTTCCTTTCCAGCTTGTATATAAATTGATTAACTGAATTGATAGCAGGGCATGTCCTAATTACAGAATATAATTAAAATCCAAGTTTAAAAGGAGTGTGGAAGATATGGGTAAAAAAACAATGGGGATTCATCATATAACTGCAATTGTTGGCCATCCTCAGGAGAATGTAGATTTTTATGCTGGAGTGTTAGGATTGCGTTTAGTCAAGCAAACGGTCAATTTTGATGATCCAGGCACCTATCACCTTTACTTTGGAAATGAGGGCGGCAAGCCAGGAACAATCATTACTTTCTTTCCTTGGGCAGGTGCCCGTCAAGGGGTTATTGGCGATGGCCAGGTTGGAGTCACTTCGTATGTCGTTCCGGCAGGTGCCATGAAGTTTTGGGAAGAAAGGCTTGAAAAATTCAAGGTGCCTTTTACTAAAATGGAACGGTTCGGAGAGCGATATTTGGAATTTGATGATCCTCATGGACTTCATTTGGAGATTGTTGAAAGAGAAGAAGGGGAACTAAATTCCTGGACTTACGGGGAGGTTACCCCTGAAGCAGCTATAAAAGGCTTCGGTGGAGCAACTCTCTTATCAGCTCAGCCAGAGAAGACGGCTGAGCTGCTGGAAAACATTATGGGACTTGAAGTTTTAGGTCAGGAAGGAGATTTTATCCGATATCGTTCTTCTGCTGATATTGGAAACATCATCGATCTTAAATTAACTCCAATTGGACGGGGGCGAATGGGTGTGGGAACCGTCCATCATATTGCCTGGAGGGCTATTGACGATCAGGACCAATTAGATTGGCAAAAATATGTTGCCGATAATGGATATGGGGTTACACCAGTTCGGGATCGAAACTACTTTAATGCGATCTATTTTAGGGAGCATGGGGAAATATTATTTGAGATTGCTACTGATCCTCCGGGGTTTGCCCGTGATGAATCCCAGGAGACAATGGGCGGGAAATTAATGCTGCCTGAACAATATGAGCCGCAACGGGATAAGATAGAAAGTGTTCTGCTTCCGTTTACAGTCAGGGAATTGGATTAAATTTAAAAGAGGTGATGACCCGCTATGCTTTCAATTGACCCAGCGGACAATAGAGAAAGAGAAAATTATAAATTTTTAATAGGAAGCATCATACCAAGGCCTATTGCTTTTGTAACCACTATATCAAATGAAGGCGTGTTGAATGGGGCACCATTCAGTTATTTCAATATCGTAACATCAAATCCCCCAATGATTTCCTTGGCGATTCAAAGAAATGCAGGAACACAGAAGGATACGGCCAGAAATATTATCAGCACAAAGGAATTTGTTGTTCATATTGTCGATGAGGAGAATGTAGAAACAATAAATAAGACAGCAGCAGCTCTTCCTCCTGATCAAAGTGAAATAGAATTAGCACAATTAACTCCAGCTGAAAGTACGAAAATTTCAGTGCCTGGAGTGATGGAAGCGAAAATCCGTATGGAGTGTATCCTGGAACAATCGCTTTCATTAGGGGGGACGGATACTCCTGGCTGTGATCTAATCATTGGAAAAGTTGTTCAATTTCATATTGATGAAAACATCTATGAAAAAGGAAGAATTGATCCAAGAGGACTCGCTGCAGTGAGCCGTTTGGCGGGCATTAATTATGCAAAGGTTGGCGAGATGTTTTCCATCGAGAGACCAAAGTAGAATTAAGTCACTCTTAAAGAAGTGGAGGGAATGATTTTGCAAATCACTTCAGGTATCCATCATATTACGGCAATGGTTAACGATGCCCAGCGAAATATCGACTTTTATGCAGGGGTACTGGGACTTAGGCTGGTAAAGAAAACGATTAATTTTGACCGGCCGGAAGTCTATCATCTGTATTTCGGAAATGAAAATGGTGATCCTGGGACGGTTATGACCTTCTTCCCGTGGGAGAAGCAGCTAAAAGGACGGATTGGAACGGGCCAGGTCGGGGTGACCAGTTATGTGATCCCTGAACATTCAGTTGAATTTTGGAAAAAACGGCTGAGTAAATTTGGCGTTAAGTTTATACAAACGGTTCGCTACGGTGAAACCTACCTGCAATTCCAGGATCCGGACGGCCTTGAAATCGAGCTGGTTGAGCGGTCTGAGGGGCCATTGAACACATGGGCTTTGAAAGACGTTCCTCCAGAAGCCGCTATTAAAGGATTTGGAGGTGCAACCCTGATTTCGGCAAAGCCAAATAAAACGGCTGAAGTGCTTGAAAATATATTAGGGCTTGAATGCCTAGGCCAGGAAGAGGGATTCTTAAGATTTAAATCAGAAGCCGAACTCGGAAATACGATCGATATAAAACTTACCCCTTCTGTTCGCGGATTGATGGGGGCAGGTACAGTTCATCATATTGCCTGGAGAGCGAAAGATGAAGAGGATCATATGAGGTGGAGAAACCTTCTTCAGGAGAAGGGCTATTATCCAACTGAAATTCTCGACCGCAATTACTTCAAAGCACTTTACTTTCATGTAGAAGGCGGCATTTTGTTCGAAATCGCCACAGACCCTCCAGGATTTACGGTTGACGAACCACTAAAGGAACTTGGCAGCAGGCTTATGCTGCCTTCCTGGCTGGAATCGAAAAGGGAGGAATTGGAAGAGGACTTACCTGCTTTAGAGGTCCCTGTATAAAAGGATGTAAATATTTCAAAAAGGGAAATGCCAATCAGTAAAAAAAGCTAATCCGCGTTAATCGATTAGCTTTTTTAGTGTATTATTGGCAGCTCTTTTTTTCTTTGAATTACCAGCAAATAGTTTATCAATCTATTTCAATAACAACTTTTAAGCTAGATCCTGGAAAGTCGTTTTGTTTTTTAAAAGTGAAAATATCCAGTGTAAGAGCTTATTTACACAAGCAATAATAGCATGTGCCAATAAGCTTTTACACTGTCATTATAAAGAAAAAAGGAAATTCGCTTTCCAACTATCTGATTTTTACAATTATTTTTCCTTTCGCCCTTCCTGACTCCGCATATTCCATCGCTTTTTGAGCATCTTCAAAAGGAAAAACTCTATCAATTATAGGTTTAATTTTACCATTCTCGATAAGGTTTGCGATTATACGTAATTGCTCTCCACTTGGCTTCATAAACAAAAACGTATATTCAACATTATGTTTTTTTTCAAGCGCAGTAAGTTTATGACTTGCTGCTGAAAACAACAGCGTTTTAAAAAAACCGGAACCATATTCTTTACCAAAACGGGCATTCGGTAATCCTGAAACGGAAACAATTTTTCCTCCGCTCTTTATCACTTCGAATGATTTTTCGTGTATCTCGCCCCCAAGTGTATCAAAGACGGCATCATAGTTTTTCAATATCTTTTCAAACTTTTCTGTCTTGTAATTTATTATTTCATCTGCACCAAGAGATTTCACTAAATCTGCACCAGCAGCACTTGCAGTCGTTGCAACAGTGGCGCCCATTAATTTGGCCAGTTGAATAGCAAATGTACCTACACCACCAGCGCCAGCTTGAATTAAAATCTTTTGTCCCCTTTGTAATTGCAAAATGTCTGTCAGTGCCTGATAGGAGGTTAACCCAACCAGCGGGATCGATGCTGCTTCTTCAAAGCTTAAATTTTTTGGCTTTAAGGCGATGTCATCTTCATGAATAGCGATATATTCAGCAAAAGTACCGATTTTACTCTTACGTGGTCGTGCATAAATTTCGTCACCAGCTTTAAAACGAGTCACTTTTGCGCCAACCTTTGCAATGACACCAGAAAAGTCATTCCCTAAGATAAGTGGCATTTTATATTTTATTAACATTTTCACTTTCCCATCGCGTATCTTAAAATCAACAGGATTGATGCTTGCTGCATGAATTTCTGCGAGTACCTCATATTCACCAATTTCAGGTGCGGGTATTTCTGCCAAACGCATTGGAACCTTCCCATACCTATCAATGACCATTGCTCTCATAGCCTATACCTCCAAATAAATTCCATCAATTCAATAAAAGTTCTTCATGAACTTATCAATATCCAACACAAGCGTTCTTAACAAACCTAATTCTGTACGTACATTAATATAATAAAAGTTTTTTGTCCCTTCCTTACGCATTAAAATAACACCTGCGTCTCGTAAAACCTTAAGATGATGGGACACAGCTGGTCGAGAAAGATGTGTTTGTTCTGTTATTTCACCCACACGTAATCCTGTTTGACAATCCGTCCCCATTAGAACTAACAAGATCGATTGACGTGTTTCATCACCAATTGCCATTAGTACCTTTTGACAGTTAATAAAATCCTCTTTGATTATATTTAGCTGGTCCTGTTTATTCATTAGAGTAAAATACCTCCATTATCAGTTTAATGGTTTAAGTTGATAAACCATATTACTGGATACAACAATAAACTATTGTTTTGTTAGGTGCAATATTGAGAAAGCAAATCGAGACGAATACTTGATTGATTTTTCAGTCTCTCTACTTTCTTTATAAGAATTATAAGGATCTTAATAACCATCTTTCTTCATCCTCTTATAAACTATTCCATCCTTTATGTTCGTTATTTATACTATCAGTAGGGGGGAGAAAAAATGATCGAAGGGAAAATTCTAAAATACTACAGAGAAAAACAAGGATACACACAGGAACAGCTTTCAAGAGGGGTTTGTTCTGTCACTCATTTAAGTAAAATTGAGCGAGGCATAACAGAATATTCTGGGGAAATTATTACACTTCTTTCTAAAAAATTAAACAAAAATTTTCAAGACGAAGTAAGGGATTTCAATAGGTTTAAAGAAACATTAGAAGAATGGAAAAATGCTATTGTTATGTTAGATACCGAAAACATGAAAGTAAAAAAAGCAGAACTTGACGCTAATCTATTAAAGGATTTTCCCGACTTTCAAGTACACTACTCACTGCTTATGAGAGCAATCTATATAAACATGTCCAGGGAATCTGTTATTTTAGTATCGGAAACTACAAGGATTCAATTGAAGTCCTAAAGAAAATTGATTCCAGTTATTCGAGCGAAGAATATTACTACCACCTGGCTATTTCCTATCATGCAGTTCATGACAACACTTTAGCTTACTATTATGCTCAAAAAGCTTTGCGCTATTTTCAAGAAACATTAAATTTCACACGCATACTCGATACAGAGTCGCTTATTATCCTTCAATTAAACGCCAAATCGCAATTTAGCCTAAAAGAGACCCGCAGCTATTATGATAAATTAATCCAATCTGCAAAAAAGATTCAATCTGCAGATAGGTTAACTAAACTCTATTTTAATCTTGGACAAGAGCTGTTTAGAAGAAAACATTTCCGAGAGGCAAAAGAGTATTTTGATGAAGGGTTGACCTTACTGAAAGAAGAAGATTTCTTATATCTAACCATGTTAGATTTATACATAGACATTTGTTATAAGGGAAACTTAAAATCGAAAGAAGACCTATTATCCGATGCAAAAAAAGGTTTGCACCTCGCCCAAAAACGAAACGACCAAAGTTACTTATTTTTTCATCGGCATGTTTTATTACTGAACGGGGAGGAAGATTCCTATTATGGCTATGTTGAAAATAAGGTGCTTCCATATTTCATTCAGTCCGGAAACGAGGATCTAATCCAGCACTTTGAAGTTAAGCTTTTTCGGTATTATATCAAATCAGAGCAAAACGAAAAGGCATGGGCTCTCGCTAAAAAGAAAATGCTTGCTGAGATGAGCTATTATGAAATGGATTAGTGTCGTGTACTTTTAAATGGAATAAGGACTAATGCCCCCCTCACAAATATGACGGGTGCTCTTCTTTTCCATTCAGGAGCATATATTCACATTAAAAAACTGGAGAGTTGCGCTGCATACAAGGAGGATTCAGTCATGTTAAATGAAACAGACTTGAAGCATTTACGACGCTGTATTGAACTTGCAAGGATTGCTCTGGAAAAAGGCGACGAGCCATTTGGCTCCGTCCTTGTCTCAGCCAGCGGTGAGGTTCTTGCAGAAGACCACAACCATGTTGCAAATGGTGACCATACCCAACATCCGGAATTTGCGCTGGCGCGTTGGGCAGCCGAGAACATGTCAGCTGAAGAAAGAAGCAAGGCGACAGTATATACCTCAGGCGAACATTGCCCTATGTGTGCTGCGGCCCATGGATGGGTTGGATTAGGTCGGATCGTTTTTGCAAGTTCCTCTGTACAGCTAGGTCAATGGCTGGAAGAGATGGGGGTTGCTGCATCGCGCGTTCGCAGCCTTCGGATCCACGAAGTCATTCGTGATACTACAATTGACGGTCCTGTTCCTGAGCTCGCGGAACAAGTTCGCCAGCTTCATCATCAGTTTTACAAAGTGAAACGGTGATCACGGTATCCAGGTTTTTTTAAAAGACCCAGATGGATATATGTGGGAATAAATGGCTTTGTTCAACCAGAATCATGTGCAGAATTCTCAATTATAGATATGAAAGAAACAGGCACTTACCTTGAACAGGAAGTGCTCTTTTTTAATTTTTAGATCAGCATTATTGTAATGAGTTATTCCATAATCTGGGGCCAATCAGGAGCAAGAAATATGCTCTTTCCTTGTGAATAGGCCCTGATTATGGAAAAGGGATCGTTTGACTTGCTTAGACATCAATAATATGGAAAATAAATAAATCGTCGTATTTACATCACCATGTGTATTCTTTAGACTGAAAAGGCGGAAAATTACCAATGTTATTATAATATCTTCGCGGCTACCTGATAACAAAGGGGAGAGAACCTTCAGGAAGAAAATTTGTATTATAGGCAGCGGCACAGCAGGTTTACAGCTGGCTTATTCTCTGAAAGAAGAATTTGATGTGACTGTTATTCACTCAAATTCTTCGGAAAAGATCCGAAATGGACGAATTATGTCTACCCAAGTACATTTTGGTTCAACGAGAACCCGAGAAAATCGCTTTAAAATGCCAAAATGGGAGGATAAAACTCTTCTTAAAAGTATTCACATGACGATCGGTAATCAAAAACTATTTGTTGGCAAGCTGAAAGAACCAGCATTATCCGTTGACCAGCGTTTCTGCTTTTCACACTGTTTGAAGGATCTTGAAAACCAGGGTGTCTCTTTTCGACTTTTAAGAGTAAATAAAGATCAGATAGAAAGTTTGGCAGATGAGTTTGATTTAACGATTGATTGTTCTGGAAAATCGGGCCCTCTCTTTCCATTTCCTATTGAAAAGCAGCTTTCTCCTATCCAAGTGCCTCAACGAAAATGTATCGTTGGTTATTTTTTGGGGATAAAGCCAAATGATCCTCCAGGTATAAGCGTAACCGTTCTGCCTGAGACAGGTGAAATGTTTGAGATTCCTGCAATGACAGAACAAGGGCCAGTTACCATATTGTTCATTATGGCAGTTCCAGGCGGAGAGTTAGATGTATTTAAAGAAATAAAGGACGTAAAAGAATTTACAAATCAAATGAAAAATATTACACAAAAATATTTCCAAGACATCCACGAACGTATCCAGCAAGATATCTTTGCTCTTTCCGATGATAAAGCCTTCCTAAATGTTGCCATTAAACCTGTAATTAGAAAACCATACGTAATCTTTAAAAATAAAATAGTAATTGGTTGTGGAGATAGTGTTTTTCTTAATGACCCAATTACTGGTCAGGGATGTAATCTTTCTTCTTTTTGTGCTGAACAGTTGTACGAAACGTTGATTCAATATAAAAATTCAATCTGGGACATCCGAATTGGCGAGACATATTGGGATCGAACAAAAACAGTTGTAAAAGAAGTAACAGAATGGACAAATGCCATGACTCAGGCATTGCCTCAGCATGTTGTTCAAATCCTGTTAGCGGGCGCAGAAAATCAAAAGATTGCAGATGAAGTTGCAGAATGGTTTGCGAATCCCCGAAAAGCTTATGAAGCTTTTTTTCAAAACATTAATGGCAGCACAGCGGTAAAGGAGTGATTAAATGAGTAATTTAAAACTAATTGAAACATACAAACACGATTTGCAAAACTATTCACTTGATCAACTAAGATATATAACAGCTGAAGGGGTTTGGTCCATTGGTCAAATGTACGACCATGTGATTCTTGTTGCTATGGAGTATCTTGACAATGTGGAAACATGTGCGGCATCAAAGGAAGAGCAAAAGCTCGGGAAAACGGAGTTTGGTGAGCATTTATATAAAATTGGAGATTTCCCGCCAATTAAAATCAAATTACCGGACGAACTAAATACCCCGCCAAGCAATTCAGATAGTAAAGAAGACCTTACGAATAGGCTAGATCTGATAATGCAGAGGCTGAGACAATGGGAATCTAAAGTAGATACTATAAATCTCAATTATAAAATTAAACATGAAGGTTTTGGCTGGCTGAACGCGAGAGAGTGGTTCGATCTTGTAGGAATGCATTTTCGCCATCACTTGCGTCAGAAGTGTGAACTGGAACAAAAGTTTCTTAATGCATAGTTCAACTAATTTAATAAACTAAACCAATTAAACTTTCGGGAGGTGTATAATGATATATTTAGAAACATCGAGATTGCAATTACGCGACTGGGAGGAAGAAGACATAGAGCCATTTAGTCGACTAAATGCAGATGAAAAGGTTATGAAGTATTTTCCTAAAACCTTATCAGCCGAAGAAACAAATGTGTTCTATAAATCAATTGTATATGAATTTAAAGAATGCGGATTTGGATTATATGCCGTGGAAGTAAAGGAAAATAAAGAGTTTATAGGATTTATAGGATTTCATAGAGCAACATTTAAAGCTGATTTTACACCGTGTATAGAAATTGGCTGGCGACTGAAAAAAGAGGCTTGGGGAAAAGGATACGCATCTGAGGGAGCGTCAGCCTGTTTACAATATGGATTTAACGAATTGGGTTTTAGAGATGTTTTTAGTTTTACTGCCGATGTTAATAAGCCTTCGAAAAACGTAATGATTAAAATCGGAATGAATTTTATTAAAACATTCAATCACCCGAAAGTTAAGAAAGACAGTCCTTTAAATAAACATGTTCTATTTCATATAAATCAAAATAAATCTGCTAACGGGAAAACCTACATAGTGCAATAAATATGCCGTTTACTTTGAAGACCGTTGATCTATCTGTACGTGACCTAGGCTTGCCAGAAGGGGCTACTTCGACTCAGATTTTTAATAGGGCGAATCATCTTGGTTTGGAATTGTGCCCTCTTGAGCTGGGCCTCACCTAAGACTGGGGTATCTGGATCAGCCAATTGAATACGCCACTGATTCCAGGAGCGGTGAAAAAAATGACACTTCCTGCTCAGGCGTTATAATGTGGATTCAATCAGGATATATAGAATATTGTGTAATGTAGATTTGGAAGCAAGCGGATCAAAAGAAAACAAATTAAATTTTTTCTGATCGTTCTAAAACTATTTTCAATTTTAAGAAGAGGGTGGAGTGAGCTAATGGAAAATAATCGCGCAAAGAAAATGTACGATTACCACGTCTGGGCTAACCAAAAATTGATCCAGCACTTGAAACAGCTGCCTGATAGGATTTATAACGAGACAGTTAATAGTGTTTTTTCATCGATATCAGAGGTGCTGATTCACCTATATGCAACAGACATTACTTGGTTGGAGACGATGAAAGGAAGCAGCTTCCACGATACTGTTAGGGAAGTTGATCGTCGAAAAACAGAAGCATCAAGAGCGTCTATAGATGAACTTAAAGTGTTCTATGATTCGCTTTCAAATGAATTTTACCATTTTTTTGCAGAGAATCAGGATCCAGAACGTATCATCATTACAGAGCACCCTAAATATGGTCGCTGTGAGTTCATACTTGCCGATCTCATTCACCATGTAGTGAATCATGGAACCTACCATCGCGGAAATGTGACAGCGATGCTGCATCAGCAAGGTGAACGAGGCGTACCTACGGATTATGTATATTTTCTTTTTGAATGTTAGCGTTTTGTGATTATACCAGAAAAGGAGCGCAATTCTGCAGCAAAAAAATTGTGCTCCTTCTTTATGTTAAGAGCCAGCAATCCTGTTTAATATTATTATTTGCGAGGGGAGTTAGACATGGACTTTATTTTTGAAGATGAGGAGCTGGCCGCCGAAGATGTCAAGGCGATCCATTCTGGTGATGTCCCATCGTTGAAGCGAAAGCTTGCTGAAAATCCAGGTCTGGCCACTGCGAGAATTGTCGCAGGAGACAATAATGACCAGCGTAATAACTTGGGAATTTCGCGGCAAGGCCTCAATACGATTAACCTAACGAAGAACGAGACCTCAATACATAAGCATGATACCCACAAGAAAGGATCAATGGCTTCAACGTTCTTGTGTTTAAGAAATATAGGGGCTATTTTCCTCGTATAAACGAACTGTTTTATCGAAAATTCAGAAAATAAATTTACTTTATGTACCTTCCTAAACATAATAGACATACCCAATTGAATACGAGGGAAACAATAAAAAAAAAAAAGTACTCATCGTGTTTGCACTTGTTGCATTATTGATTACCGGAGGGACAAGCCTGTCGCTTGCCGACAGCCAAACCGAGCAGCTTGAGTTAAACGGAAAGACGTTAAGCACGGTTACTGTAAATGAAAAACCTTATGTATCAGTGAAACAGGTGGCCGAGGCTGCAGGAGGGTATGTAGATAAAAAGGCCAATACATTCGTCATTAGCTCAAGACTCGACCGTATTTTAAAGAAAGGTGTGATTCGGGTAGGTACAACTGGTGACTATAAGCCATATACGTACTTTAATCCGAAAACAAAAGAGTTTGAAGGCTATGATATCGAAGCGGCTAAATTAATGGCAGCAGACCTTGGGGTCAAGATCACTTTCGTTAAAACTTCCTGGCCAACCTTAATGGAGGACCTCCATAAAAATAAGTTTGATTTAGCGGTTGGCGGGATAAGCCGCAATACCGATCGGCAAAAAACAGCACACTTAACACATCCTTATATTAATGACGGAAAGGCTCCTTTAATCCGACAGGAAGATAAAGAGAAATATACAAGCTTGGAAGCAATTGACCAGCCAGATGTCACCATCGGAGTTAACCCGGGGGGAACCAACCAAAAATTCGTGGATGCCAACATTACACAGGCGAAGGTTGTCGTAATCGAAAACAATCTGGATATTCCTAACATGGTTGCTGAGGGAAAAGTAGACGTGATGATTACCGACAGCATTGAGGCCATCTACTACGCAAGCCAGGATTCCAGGCTGTATGCGGCTCTGACGGACAATACGTTCACGAAAAGCCAGAAAGGCTACCTTATGCATCGCGGGGATGCGGTATTTCAGAACTGGGTCAATCTATGGATGGAGGAGATGGAGCTCAATGGAGAATTTGGCCGATTAAAAGAAAAATGGATTTACAATAAGGGAGAATAATAGAAAAGATAGGCAAGGCTTCTATTTCCTATGCCAACCTCTTTTTCGATTCAGCCGTGTAAATTCTATTAGAAAAAGAGATGACAGAAAAAAACGGATGGTTTTGCTGCAGAAATACTACAGGTTTAACTTCAGGTGTGAGTGTGGCTGCCAGTACAGCAGGAAAACGATCTTCCTTAAAGGCGCGATTCTAAAGCAGGAATTGTGCTTTTTCTTTATGTTAAGGGCCAGATTGTGGAGGAATAGTGAAGGACTTGTTCATTTCTGTTTATGGGTAGAAAACCTTCAGCAAGAGGTTGAACGATTAAAAGAATTGAACACCCATTTTGTTTTGAAAAATGACGAGTTCATTAATTATATAGAAAATGGTCACTTATGAGAGTTAATTGTACAAACGTGCAGTTTGGTCAAATATGGGGGGGATAAACTTTGAATCAAAAGAAAGATCGTATAGGAAGAGTCAAAGAAATCAATAGGTTTCCTGTGAAATCAATTTTGGGGGAGTCTTTATCCTCTGCCCTAGTTGATAGCCGAGGCATACTTGGAGACCGTTTATGGGCAATAAAAAATGAGAATGGAAAATTTGGCAGTGGTAAGACTACACGACGCTTTCAACAGATGGAAAGTTTATTTAACTATAAAGCAAGATATGAGGGGAACACTCCTCTATTAACTATGCCCGATGGAACAGAATATCGAGGTAATCAGGATGGGATAAACAAAGCATTAAGTGAGTTGTTAGGGTTTCCAGTAACATTGGCAAAGGAAGAGTCAATATCACATTTCGATGAAGGGCCAATAAGTATCATCACAACCTCTGCGTTAAAAATGTTAAGTAAGGATTTAGGAGAAATAGTAGACCCTCGTCGATTCCGAGCAAACTTGTTAATCGAAACAGAAGCAACAGGTTGTCTTGAGGATGAATGGGTGGATCGACAAATTCAAATAGGAAAAAGTGTTACTCTGAAAATTGTTGCCCCACTTCAAAGGTGCATTATGGTCAACAATCCTCAAGAGGAACTAAAACAGGATGCTCGAATATTGAAAACCTTGGTAACTAATCATGCTGCAATGTTTGGTGTTTGGGCAAAGGTTGAACAATGTGGTGAGGTAAGTGTTGGGGATGAGGCAATATTACTTGAATAAAATGTGCAGAGTGTTTGTTCTGCATGTATAGTAAATTACTTCACGTAAAATGTGCAAGAGTTGAAGATCAGGGCTGTCGTTGTGGCAGCTTTTTTTATTCAAGTGAATTAGCATTAAAAAAGCTTAATGTGCAACCTGAAGTCCTGGCAAAAAAGGTAAAGCGATGGCCAAAGTTACTACAGGTTTTACTATATCCCTAGCATTTGGGGTGCCTATTGGGACTCTAACTGCTGCGTATATAGACTGGCATTATATTTATCTCATTATTGCAGGATTAACACTTATAAATTTGCTCTTGTTAAACAGATTAGTTCCCAAATTAGAAGCCGAAAACAA
>ERZ1023203.130-NODE-130-length-13176-cov-5.247313_pt1 | contig 13176 bp, 10 predicted proteins | sample MGYA00380444_ERZ1023203 | MGnify/ENA primary metagenome ERZ1023203 (study PRJEB33173, sample SAMEA4830386) | metagenome | study: EMG produced TPA metagenomics assembly of the PRJEB25223 data set... | reverse complement strand
GATGAAACCAATCAGCTGTTAATTGGCACTTATCCTGAAACAAGTACGGGCGGAGGACTGCTGTCTGTATATAATCCCGACACAAAAGAAACCGTAAATTATGAAAACTATGTAGAAAACCAAAGCATCATTTCCCTTGTACAGGCCCAGGATTATGTTTATGGAGGTACTTCAGTGTATGCCAATCATGAGCGTGCAAAGAGCGATGCTGTATTATTCCGTTTTCCATCTGATTCTCCTTCTGAGAAAGAGGAGATGAACTTCCCAATAAAAGCGGCCATGATTAATGCGTTAACGTATTACGGAGAAAACTATATCTTCGGAATGGCAGACGGAAAACTGTTTAAATACAATATCGAATCCGGCCAAACCAAGCAAGTAATGATCGTTCCAGCCATTTCCGGCCGTTTTAAAAATGCTAATCTGCAATTCGGAAAGGACCAGCAGCTCTATGGCACAGTAGAAGGCGTATTATTTAAAGCAAATCCGAAAACAATGGAAGTAACACTGATAAAAAAAGAGGGTGCACATGATTTGGCCATCGATCAGAATGGCCATATTTACTTCAGGAATGAAGCTGATATGTGGAGGTACGAACCTGAATAAAAGATAAAAATGCCCTGCTTAAACAATAAGGCAGGGCATTTTTATCTTTATTGCAAGTTAACTTTCAGACTGTAAGGGTCCAGTGTCGAACCGCCGAATGTGTCACGGACTTTGATATGGTAGACTCCTTTTTTCAGGTTAAAGTACAGCACTTCCCCATCCCCTTCAGGATAGTAGTCAGCTTTAGCCAGCTCTTTGCCATCTTTATAGAGAGTCACAATACCATCAATTTCAGTTCCGGCATTGAATACAATGTTTCCTTTTGTTTGTTTATCAATATTTAATTCATACCAATCTTCATCACCGTTCGGTACACCGGCATTAAGATGTCCGGAGGCAGTTAAGAGCTTGCTGCCTGATTTCTTCATCATTAGCGGCTTAGAAGGTTTGTTATTCTTCACCACAGATCCCTTATCTTCATCATTTTGGTTAACTGGCGCAACAGTCAATTCATAAGGAAGCAGGGAGAATGGAATATTACCATCAAAATAGCCGGAGGCAATAATAATATAGTTTTTATTTTTCTCTGCTTTAAATGATCCATAAGTTGCTCCGCTGTCAATTCCCTTTTCGATATACTGGATTCGATCAAATTCCTCCGGATCAAGCTTGCGGTTTTTATTTGCATCTTCTGCAATGACCACAATTCCATAGAACGGGCTCAACAATTCCTTTGGATATTTCGCTTTCCAATTGGCATCAACACTTTTTCTCTTCATTGATGCCCCATAAATATTTGATGATTTGCTTTCAAGATAAAATACATCCTGATCAAAAGGCATTGCAAGGTTTCCTTCAATTTTTGATGAAGGCAGATTTTTTATTTTTTCAAGGCCGTCGTTATCTTCATAAGGATCCTGAGGATCTTCAATCACCAGCCTGGCACTGAAGCTGTATGGATCGAAAGAAGTTGAACCAGTGTAGTAATCTGCACCTGCTCTAATATAGTAGCTCTCTCCAGCTTTCAAACCCGTATGCATGGATGCATCCAGCTTCATGCTTACCCAGTCAAATTGCATATTGGTTCCAATCTGATCCAAATAGGCATACGTATTACCTTCTATATCCGTTTCTTCTTTAATGCGGTAAATTTCCATTAAAGGAACCTGGCCTTTTTTATTGTCAAACTTAAATTCATAGATTCCAGTTTCAGCCGGCACAACACTAAACCAGTCTTCATCTTCTAACGTCTGGATATAGCCCTCACCCTTTCCATCCATTTCAAAAGGCTGGGCACCCTCCTTGAGAATTTCAAGGAAATCAGGTTCTGAACCGGCTTCTTCTTCAGCAGCTTCCTCTGTTGCCTCTTCCATCTCTTCAAATGCACTGCGCTGTTTTTCAAGGCTGTTTACGTTCATGTCTTTTTCAGCTGCTTCCTCGTCCATCATATAAGGGAATATATCTTCATCTGCCGGCAATGTCTTTCCATTAACCTGCAGCTTGTATGGCATCAGGGAAGGTTCAGGGTTTTGCTCTTCTTCAAGCAGATCAAAGTTCAACATGAAGTCGTACATTCCAAAGTAATATTGATCGATTTTATTTGATACTTTTATGATATATGGAATGTCCGGCATAGCTGTAAAGGAGAGTGTTTCCCCTTCACTTTTACCGCCTCTGTTCGCGTAGAAAGCTGGCTCAATTGGGTATTTTCCATAAAACATCTCTTCAAGAAGTGCTTTTTTCTCTTCCTCCGTAATCTCTTCCATATCAGGAGGAAGAATTTCATCCCCCATATATACACTAATGCTCGTATCAACGCCCGGCAATTTAGATAAGTCGATTTTTACCGCCTGCTCCTCTTTAACAGTGAATTGATAAAAATCATCATCGCCATCTTTTCCAGTCAATAGCTCCTTGCCATATGAGTAAGGCAATTCAATATTACTCATATTGTGAAGCGTATTCTCATCCTTTTCAATACTTGAAGCTTTTTCAACGGAAAGGCTGAATTTAGACTGCCCTCTGCCCGAATCATCAAAGCTGCCATTCACATCTTTGATGCCAAATGCAAGAGTTCCTGAAAACGGAACTTCGAACAGCTTCCCTTCCTCAAGCCCTTCTCTGACTTTATTTATATCCAGTTCCACTTTGCCTTCATCGGAAACCAAATATAATTTCAGCTTGTAATCAAACTGCTTGGCTCCGCTTAGAACAAATTGAACAAAATCACCTTTTTCGACATCTGCTTTATACCATTTTTCCTGGAATGGAGCTGTAATGGCTCCATTAACTGTCTGCTTCTTTTCAAGGCTTACCGCTTCCGCTTTTTCAAAAATTTCTTTTTCAGACCATTGGCCTTTTGTTAGTGCAGGCAGCTTCTTAATATCGTATTGCATTGCTGCCGGCGGATTAAGCAGACCGTTTCCATATACTGTATCAAATCCCTTATCACCAAGATCCTCCGCAGTATGCTCTAATATATATTCGATCTGAATCGGAGTCAGGTTAGGGTGCTTGGAAAGGAGCAAGGATGCTGCACCAGCTACCATAGGCGAAGCCATGGACGTTCCGCTCATTTTACGGAAGCTTGATTTTTTTTCGTATTCATACATAGTGCTGTAGACATCTTCACCAGGAGCTACAATATCAACGGACGTGCCATATGTAGATAAAACCCCCAGCTTTTTGCTGCTGTTAACATTACCAACACTGATGACGCCTTCATAGGCAGCAGGGTAGCTTAATGAATCATCTCCTGTATTGCCTGCAGCTGCCACTACTGTCACATTCTTCTCAGCGGCCTTTTTGAGTGCTTCCTCAATTAAAGGAGATTTCATCGGTCCTCCGAGACTCATATTGATTACTTTTGCACCTTTTTCAACTGCATAGAGAATCCCCTGTGCAATGACATAGTCAGAAGCTCCCCATCCCCTGTCAAAAACATCAATGGGAAGAATTTTAGCATTTGGATTAACGCCATAACCTCCAATGCCGTTATTCTTATTGGCTGCAACAATCCCAGCCACATGGGTGCCATGATAATCAGGAGTGCCAGGACTCATAGGATTGACAGCATTATAGCTCGGCAGCAGCCTTCCCTTTAAATCAGGATGGTTAACATCCACACCCTGATCGATCACTGCAACTGTTACAGGATTTTTCCCAGCCAGTTTTTGTGCTTTTTCGAGCTGAAGGAGTTCGTTTTGATATTGTTCCTTCGCTTTTGGATCCGGCAATGACAACGGCTTGTAATTGACGCTTGGGTAAGCGGATACAACTCCGTTCATTTTTTTGTAATTGGTTAATACTTTGTTGAACTGATTTTTATTCCGCACTTTAACAACAGCATAATTTAAATTGGAGAACTGTTTAAGCAATGTTCCCCCTGCCATTCTGTGCTGCGACTGAGTGAGCGGCTTTTTAAACTTAACCACCAAAGTATCTCCGCTTAATGCAGACTCTTTTGAAAGATCCAGCTTTTTCTGCAATGACGGCTGGTCAATCTGCAGTGCCGAAATGCGGGGCACCTCTTTTCCGCCTTCTGCAGATACACCTGATGCTCCCAGCAGAGAGCCTGCAGCAATACCAATCCCTGCTGCAAGACTAATAGATTTTTTCAGCCAGCTTTCCATTCCCTTCCACCTCATAACTGTAAAATGATAGTTGCTATCATAATATTACTATCATTTTCAATTAATAGAAAGTTTTACCATATTAAATAATTCGACAAAAAAAGAGCCGGGTTTTTATAAAACCCAACTCTAATTAATGACTTATGACTGCTCTTCAGATTCTGGTATTGTGTTAGTTTGAGAAGTTTCGCCTTCTGTTTCACTTGTTTCTAGAGTGCCTGCCTCAGGTTCCTCTGTTTCTGATGGCGCTTCTAATTCAGTATTAACAGCTGGATCCTCTTCTTTTGAGCTGCCCTCCTGCTCTTGAACCTGCTCCTCTTCCGGCTGTTCCACTGCCGGCTTCAAGGCTTCATACCCTTTCATGATTTCCTGCTTCATTTCTGCAAGCACTGCTTCAAAGCCAGGCAATTCACGATATCTGCCAGGATACAGCTTGTTGCCTGCCTCTTTAATTTCAGCAGAACGCCTTTCAAGCCTATTTAACTCTGCCAATTGACCTTCAACTATATCAAGCCTGCTGGCCTTAAGGTTAATCTCAATTTCCTCCATAAGCATGTATCTGGAAATCTCGTAAATAACTGTCTCTTTTGTGATTTTCGCAGGCAATACAAACTTTTCTGCTGCAATGTTACGAACATGAGGACCATAAAGTTTATTAATGAACAGCTCTGCTTTCTTAATCTGGTATGAAAACTTATGGTAAGCTTCCACTGTATGTTCATCCAGAGTTCCTGCATCTATCAATTTAGTTAGCTCTGAGTTCATTGCTGTCAGCTGTGCACCCGTTTTTTCTGTATCAATAAAGACAGCTGCCCGGGCTTTATGATCATAGGCCTCCTGCAATACTCCCTTTAAACGGTTTTGATCGCTTTGAGGTATGCCTTTCAGCAATGTTTCAGCTGCAGTAATACTTTTAGCTGCATTCTGGTAGGCTTTTGCAAAATCGGTATTCACTTTAAAATCATTAACACTTTTTATATTTCCAGAATAATAGGATCTCAGCTTTCTTGATTTCGCAACAGCATCATTCGTCTGGTTAGTCGCCTGGGTAACTTTTGATCCCGCTTTTGCCTGGTTTAGGCTATAACCAATTCCTGCAACATAAAGTCCTACACCCTGGTTTTGCTTCCAGATGGTTTGAAACTCTGAAAGCGGCAAGCTTGTTTCACCTGCATATCTGCCTATTTCCGGTGTGAATCCAGGAAGCTTATATGTATCTGTGAACCAATCAGTAAAACCGCCGCCTGATGGTCTTGAACCAGGGTACACAAGGCTATAGCCCGTCATTTTCCCTATAGCTTTGGCATATTGATGATCCCGGTCATATAAAGCACCTGTCTGATGGAATTTCCAATAAAGAATTTGGCCGCTTGAATGGTAAGCAAGAGCAGATGCAGGCTTAATCTCATTCACAAAGTTTATAATCGCCTTCACTTCAGAAGCCGACTGCGGCTGAGCTCCTTTATAATTCTTGTAATATGGCTTTCCTGGATTGCTCTTAATATTTGCCCAGTCAGCAGGATACTGGCGATTCAAATCGATTCCTTTTCCATTTGCTTTCCAGCGTTTAAAATCCTTGCTTCCTGCGTTCATGTTTATCAAACCAGCATGTGCACTCGAAGGAAATGCTTTTAATCCGAATTGCTGCAATGTCACACCATCCGGATTAACCATCGGCACAAACCACATAGTAGTTCTGTTCAGATGAGTCCTTACATTTGCCCCAGCTATGGTCCGGCCGCTCTTGTAGGCTGCAGCATACTGTTCGAGCATATACATATTCAATGTCGTAGTCATCCATTCCCTGGCATGATGGGACCCATTAATAAATATGTTTGTTTGGCCTTTCCCAAGTGATACGGCATAAATATTCCTTCCATATTCACTTTTCCCGATAACTTTATATGTAATAAGATCTGGGTATTGCTTAGCAAGCTCGACAATATCAGCCTGCATTCTTTCATAAGTATAAACTTCGGCTGGATTAACAGCGGCCGCTTCCGCACGATGTTCCAAATGGGCGAAACCAGCAACAGCAAACAATAAGGTAAATATAAATATCCTTAAACTTTTCATCTCTTCCTCCTAATATTTTGTACATCTATTAATATACTATGCAGGAGGCCAAGTTGGGAGAAAATTCAGCAATTAGTTTAAAAATCTCTATGATAAATAAAATACCTGCCCCGCTCCGGGACAGGCTTATGCAAAGGTACGCCATTTTTGAATTTTACTATTAATAAAGTTTACGTACTTCTCATCTTCCTGCAGTTCAAAAATAATCAGCGATTTTTGCATGCATTCCCTTGCTTTCTGCAACTTGCCTTGAATTTCATAGTTATAGCCAATATGATAATGAAGTTCACCAAGCAGATACAGATTATCTTTTTCGATGCACCATCTAACGGCTTCCCTGCAATATTTAATTGAGTCATTATATTTTTCCATCCGTGTCAGTGATCTCGCAATATTATAATAGAGTCTGCACAATAAGGTATGATCATTAATAAATGGAAGCTGATGAAGATATTCCTTTGCTTCAAAATACACTTTAAGCGATTTTTTATAATCCTTTTCTTCAAAATATACAGAACCGATACTCAGCAAAACCTCTATTTCCCGTTCAGACCAAACCTTGTCGGTATAATGAGTTAAAGCAATGGCTTTTGTAAGAATATCGATTGCTGATTTGGAATCCTTGTGGAGCATATACTTGCAAATTCCTTTATGCCATAAAAGAACCTGAAAATTTTTATTGTTTTGCTGAAATAATGGATTCTTTTCCTCGGTTTTTACGATTTGTTCCATTTCTTTATAATTAGAGTTTCTTCTGGCCAAGGTTAATTGCCTTAAGACTTCCTGGACATAATCCAATCTGGGAGTTGTGCCAATGTCAAAGAAATAGTTTACATCGACACCAAGGCGTTCGGATATTAAATATAGAGTAGATGCATAAGGATATACATCCCCCTTCTCAATTTTGCTGATCTGCGCCTGTGTGCATATACCCTTAGCAAGTTCTCCTTGTGATAAGTTCATTAGTTTTCTAAGTTCCCTGATTCTTTGGCCAATAGCGGAGAAATTCAACCTTTTCACCTCTCTCATGTAAATATGCCTAGAGTTATATTTTTATCATTTATAAACAGGAAAAAGGATATAAGACAAAGTATACTGGTAAAATTAAAAAAATATACAAAAAATGCTTATGGATAATTTATGGTTTAATATAATTAGTTCCTTAAATTTAAAAAAGCAAGGAGGAATTTTCATGAAAAAACGTTTATTGGTCATGATGGCTGTATTCACTTTTGTATTTGGAGCTGCAGGCATTACCTTTGCTGCTGGCAATAATGGCGGCGGCGGAGTAACAACGCAAGAGCTGCCGACTATTTTCTAATCTTTTTGCATATCTGTAAGGATTTCAATGGGCTTGACCCTTGTCTTATTAATCTCCAATTGGGGCACTTCATCATGAAGTGTCTATTTTTTGCAATAAAAAACCTAATTACTGCTCAAATTCAACAAGCAAACATAAATTCCCTTCTTTTGAGGATGAAGGAGGGCTATTATATTCTTTCAGGAATATTCCTATAGTTATAATTTTATATGAAAACCCTACTTTTTCATATTAAATATTACTTCCATTATCGAAATCACCTTCAGATTTCAATCAGCACAAGGAACTATTTTTGTTATGATAAGGGCATAAAGATGCAGGGAGGGTGAAAGGGAATGGATCTTGATATGAAAATCCAGCCAAAGTTTATCGAGAACGAAAGTGCGATCATTTTTTCATTCTACTTTAGAAACGCATCAATGAAAGTTGGAGAAGCGGTTATCTATACTTGTGAAGAAGAACAAAATGAAGAATTGGCAAGAATGGTTTATAACAACCATGAAGAATTAACAGAACTTAATGCTAACGCAAAAAGAAAAATGGCTTATGTAACTGAACTAACCATACCAGAGGGATTTAAAAACCAGTCGTTCACTAAAATAAAAGAATTTCTAAAAATCATCGGCATCAACACATGCGTGTACCAGCATTGATGTCACCGGATACCTGATGTTTGAGGATGAGCATCAGGTATTTTTTATGAGATTTTCTTCCTGCCACTTCATTAACTTGCCATTAATATAATCGGAATATTTATGATCCTTCTGAAGGTCAAAAATCAGCAAAGCTTTTTTCATATAATCCTGAGCTGAATAAAAATCTTCTTGGAGTTCAAAATTATAACCAATGTGGTAGTGAAGCTCGCCTACTAAAAAAAGGTTATCTTTTTTAATGCTCCACTCAATTCCCTCCATACACAATTCTATTGATTTTGCATATATACCTTTTCGAGTGAAGGTCCTGGCCATATTATAGAGAAGCTTTACTTTAACAATATAATCACGGAAATCAGGGAGTGTTTCCATCTCTTTATAAACCATTTCATAAATCTGAATAGCTTCATCAAGCAGATTATTCTCGAAGCAGACAATTCCTTTGCTTAAAAGAATCTCCATTTCCTGTTCAGTCCAAACTTTTTTATTAGTTAACGACAGAGCTTCATCAAGGGTAGCAAGAGAACGTTCAAAATCAGAATGAACGTGATAAAGACTTATCCCCTTGTGCCATATGAGCAGCTGCAAATATTTGGGGTTTTGATAAAATAACGGATTCCTTTCTTCCATCTCCACTATCTCTTCCATTTCCCTATACCTAAAATTGCGTCTTGCAATTTTCAGCTGTCTGGCCACTTCTTCTACATAATCCAATCTGGGTGTTAAGCCAATATTGAAGAAATAATTCACGTCAATGCCCAGTTTTTGAGATATTAAAAAAAGAGTTGATGCACATGGAATCACTTCTCCATTCTCCAGTTTACTGATCTGCGCCTGCGTGCAGATATCTTCTGCCAGCTCCTTTTGAGTGATTCTTTGTATTCGGCGCAATTCTTTTATCTTAGCTCCTATTACAGAAAAATCCAATGTTTCCACTCTCCAAAAAATATTCCAATTATTATATTTTTATTATAAAAGCTTATGTAGCCTATTAAAAGCTATATTATTAAGTAAAAATCAGACTTTAGCGGAAATCCATTCTTTTCTGGAATATGTTTTAATAGGCTTATGAGTATTTAATACTTTCGGAAGTTCGTCACTTTACGAACATCATCCAATTCTCCAATTTATTGCCGTCCGGGGTGAACCGGATGGCCTTTTTTTGGTTTAGCGGGCGCCTTAGGGGGCTTTATTTGCAGAAAAACACAGCTTATTTGCAAAATTTCCGTCCTATTTGCAATTTCTCTAACTTTATTTGCAGAATTTCTAATTTATTTGCAGATTTCTAATTTTATTTGCATAGTTCATATTTTCGATGCATTACCTGATCAGTCCATACATGTGCAAAACCAAATGAAAAGCCCGAGCATCGGCCCAGGCTTCTCACAATACTATTTATCGGGCGACAAACCCTTTTAAAATGTACTTCCATTTGGTCTTGTTTTTCAGGCTGCTGATTTCCTTTTTACTTAAATATTTCGTTTTGAAGGAAGTTGCTGCAGCTGTTCCGTCAAAGTCCTTATGGATGCCTTTGTCCTTCACGATCCATTCACCTTTTTCCAGGCCATCTTTAATTTCTGTTTTCCCATTCACTTGCAGGCCGCTCTTTATTTGTCTTCTCTCAAGCTTCCCTGCAGTTGAAATCACCCATACATATGAAGCATCTTTCTCTTTTTTAATCACCTTGGAGGGAACTGTGACAGCCCCTTCAATCTCATCTGTGACAACCTCAATATGGACTGGCGTGCCTTTTAAAATCTCTGTTGCGTCCTCATTTAACTGAACCGAAAAGGGATAAGCACTTTCCTTATCAAGGGAAGCTCCGCTCTTTGGAAGAGATGCCAGATTAATAATGCTTCCTTCTCCTTTAAATCCTTTTGCTGAAACCAGAACCTTCAGGCCTATGGAAGTTTGCATTCTCTCATCTAATGTTAGTTCCCCGTTTATCAGGGATGAATCTGAAGTGATGGTAATGACCGGATTATCAAGGGAACGGTCAATCTCACTGATAGTACCAGAGAAATTGCTCTGCACGGTTACACTGCCTGGCTGATCTTCCAGGAAATCCATCTGATTTTCAGTCATTTCCAGCTCCCGTTCCAGCAGGCTGACTTGAAGCTCCTTCTCTTGGATGTCCCTATCTAAGCTGGAAGTGACCGTTGTTTCACTGCCTTTCTCTTCTTCATTAAAAATTAGTGTTCTTTTATATGTTTCTAAATCATCAATATGATCTTCCAAATCATCTATTTGATTTTCCAGTTTTTCCGCCTCCGAATTCAGCCTTTCTTTCTCAGCATCAAGGTCTTCCGGCTGATATTCAAACAAACCAGCTCCAGGAGTAATGCTGTCTCCCTCTTTAACCAAAAACTGATTAAAAACCCCCTGCCGCTCATCATAATAGACCTGATATTCCTCCGCCGGTGCGACTACACCCTTTTTGGCAAAAGAATCTATTAGATCTTCTTTCGAGACGGACTGCCATTTATTTATGTATGCTGCCTTTTCCACTTTGCTGTCTGGCTTTAATGCCAGATAAAGATTTGCGGCTATAAAGATCCCTATACATGCAACCAGGATTCTAAGTACCCAAGCTCTTTTCACAATAACACCGCCATTATATAAGTTTTTCAAATTCAAGATAGTAAATGGTAGATGTCATGATCCATCCAACCAGATTAACAATTATCACGATCAGCAGGATCCACTTGGGGCTTCGCGGCGAAAATGCCTTAAGGTTCATATATTGGAAGAATATGACCCATACTTGAAAAAGGGTGATGGTGCCAGCCAGGTGAATAAGCAAACGGCTATCTGTCAAATATTGCGCCATCACACCCAAGCTGAAAGGTGAGGACGCCCTATCAAGACCAAAGCTAATCTGAAGAACAAGCGTCAGGCCTTTTTCTATTAATAAAACAGCTAAAACAAAAAGCTGCATAACTAGCAATTTAACAAATTCTGTATCCATTAAGGTCCAATAAAAAATGGCTGGGATAAAGAATATTAGGAGCGCAAAAACAATTCCCCACAATATTTTTCCAATGCCTATGAATAGCTTCTTCGTTTCCAATTCTTCATTGGATACATTTGAAATTTCATTAGATACAATATCCATGCCATATCCTGTATAAGCTGCCGCCAGATAAATAATGGCCCCAGCAGCCAAGAGCAGCAGGAATCTTATATAAAGCCCGGTAATTTTCTCTGCTTTTGCCAATTGATAAAGATAGGTATTTGGATAGAGGATTCCTTTTATAAGCTGAACATGGTATGACATTGCTGTTCCTCCGTAAATGAACTTTCTTTTATTATATAAAAGATTGTAATAATTGCCAGTAAAGACTCGAAATTTCTAGAAATTAGTCAATTGCTCACAAGCAAAAGAAAAAGTGCCGCACAAGGCACTTTTAAAATAGATATAGAATATTTTTAATGCTCCTACTATTAAACTATTTTTGCTGCATCAGGTGTATATATATTAATCTTTCTTTGCCCTCAGGTCCGCTGAAAACAAAGTATATTAAATTGCTCCCCGTTTTATAGACGAGATTCCATGTTCCGTCTTTTTCGGAATATTCTTCTCTATAGATAGACTCGCTTCCCAGCCTATTTTTTACAAACAGGGGTGATATATCGGTTACAGAGTCAACTAAATACTTTGAAGATAATATCTCTTTTCCGTCCGGCAATACAGTAAAATAAACATATTTCTTTCCGTACTGATAATATCTTGAGCCTTCAAACAGACCTTCATCATATGGCTCGCCCAACTTGCTCTTTACATCGCCAATCGTATTCCTGTTAATAATAAAATCCTGCCCTTTCAGCTTTCCGTTCGCCGCATCTGTAAGAAGGTCTGATTTTATCATGACCAGATCAGCCATTTGCCGTTTCTTTAGAGCCGAAGGAGTTTTGTAAAATACATCAGACGAGTTCTTTACATAAACACCTGCTCCTACGCCATAATAATAGGTACCATCGATGATTTCATAGGAATAAACCCGATATGTATTACCTTTCTTTAGAGTGCCTGACGGCTTGAGGCTACCGCTGCTTTCTTTAATTAGCCTACCTGTATCTTTAAGAATAGTAACCTTGCCAATTTGGCCTTCTACTAACCTGGCATCATCCCAGATAACCGACGGCCTTGTATCATTTGAAGCTGCTGAGACTTCATCAGATCCTCCCATAATCCCCAAAAACCCAGAAGCAATAAGGAAACTTGAAATCAAAACTTTTTTCATTCATACCACCCTTTCATTACTTATATTTCAATAATATTACAAAATTATTACAAACAAAACCCTTATTCTGTAAAATAGGAAAAAAATACTGTATATAAATAGGGAAAACTGCCTGTCTAATTGGCAGCTTTCCCTCAGATTTATTTTCCATTCAATTCTTCAAGCTTCTTTTTGGATGGAGTTTCGTACTTCACATACCCCTTCATGTTCGTGATGTAATGTCCAGATCCCACCCCATACTGGCCAAAGTAATTAGAGTCATAGTTGTAGACGCGGTAACCTCGCCAGGCTTTAACACACGTACAAACTGAAGCTTGTTTTCAGCTGTGCGTTTCCAAAGGTTAATAGGTTTTTGAACCATAATGCGTCCAATTTGGCCTTTGTTCATCAATACGCCATCCCAATAAACTTTTAAAAGTCCTATTTTAATGGATTCGACAAACCCGCCACGAATGGTGTCAGATTATTTTTATTAATTTTCTGTAAATTAAGTGTTAAGATTTTGTAAAAGGCTTTTGAGGTGGGGGAAAATGAAGTTAATAAAGAAGCACTATCCGGCTCTCCTGTCTTTAGCTTTGCTGGCAGGTTTTTTCAGCTTTTGCTGGGCGTTTAAAACCTTTTACTTTATCTATGAATTAGAGCTTAACCCGCATAAAAAACTGATATTATTATCTTCTTGCGGGCTGGGATCAGTACTGGCAGGG
>ERZ1023203.129-NODE-129-length-13197-cov-4.911353_pt1 | contig 13197 bp, 13 predicted proteins | sample MGYA00380444_ERZ1023203 | MGnify/ENA primary metagenome ERZ1023203 (study PRJEB33173, sample SAMEA4830386) | metagenome | study: EMG produced TPA metagenomics assembly of the PRJEB25223 data set... | reverse complement strand
TACGCTTGGCTTCCAGTCTTTTGCCGTTTTCAGCGCATATTCCAAAGGCAGGCTCGGGCCAAAATACTTCGTTTCCCAGCCATGCTCTTCAAAAAGGCTGTTGACCATTTTCAGGCCAATATAATGCTGTTCCCCATCCAGGCATAGAAACATGGCTTTTTGGCTTGATTGTCTTTTTTCCCGCTGGTAAGCGAGTTTTGAGAGCACAAAATCACATGTAGCTGTTGCCAAATGTTCGTCTGCCACTGTGATCTGATTTGTCTCCCATAAAATGCCGATATGTTGCATCGCGGGTGTAATCAAATTTTGATAAACTTCGAGACGCGATAGCTGCGGGTGCTTTTGAATGGTTTCCCAAACTTTTGCAGAATTGCCTTCCAGCAGCAGGGAAGCGAGTGTTTCAGCCTGGTTCATCTTACACTCCTCCCTTCACAGGTTCACCTTTCAAAAGAGCAATAGCTTCAGCCAGATAAAGATGAAACTTTTCTGCCTTCTCAGCAGAACCTGTATCATCAGCCAGCACAGCTTGAATGATTTCGAAATTGTCGATCAGATGCTTGGTCTTCATCCCATGCTTCTTTAAAATGCCATCAAGCCAGACGGCATAATCAGTGAAAAAAGCAGATTGGTCCAGCTCATACGCTGTCTCGAGATGCTTCATATGATGATGGTTATCTTCGCGGCACTTCTCTTTTCCTTGTTCCCCAAACCGATCCAGCAGGGAAGGCTCCCGTTCATAGATCTTTTCGGTAACATTGTTTACGATCTTTTCATAGTTCACTTAGCCACCACCTTATATTGCGTCACTTTTGGAACCAATGCAGCCAATTCCTGATCCGGATACTTTTTCTCTAAATCATGGATTCTCTTAAAATCCTCACTCCGAACCCAGTTTAAATAGTTTTCCTTTGTATCAAAGATGAGCTGAACGGTCAGTTCACCGGCGCGCTTATCATTCTGCAGCAGCAGGAAATCGATAAACCCCTCCGCCTGGTCGACTGACCGTGAGCGATTTTTATATATGCGAATGACTTCTTCCGACTTGTCATCGGGAACGTCAAATGTTGAAAAAACGGTGTACATGAACTCTCCTCCAATTTTGGGAGTTTTCTGGCTTTATTAAGTATAACACATTGATTGGGATTGTCATTTTGGGAGGTTTATAGGCAATGGATGAGGTTTTTTGTTTGCTGGACGGTTAACTGCTGTTTCTATTTATCTCTAAATTTTCGTTGTTAATATGGACGATTAACTACCATTTTCTCCCTTCGCTCCACATTTTCGTATTTAATCCCCGTCCCCCTTCTTCTCAGCCTTAAGTCCGATGCCAAGATATGTCTCTGGCTCGTTATGACTCTCGTTATTCCCGGTTAAGATAGTATCTGTAATAATTGTTAAGTTTTTCCTGCAAACAAGATCATATTTTGGCGAATTAGGTCGGACGAATTATTGGAAAATTAAAGAAGTAGTAGTTATTAATACCTATTTTCCTCTGTATAATTAGATCTTGGGTGCAAATTTTCACTATTAGGGAGTTAGGAGAATGTTTATGAAATTATTAAAAATGATTGTGCAGAGAAAGATTCTGGTTGCCCTTATGACGGTGCTGATTTTGGCCATAGGCAGCTTTTCCATTATCGAATTGGATAAAGAGCTGATGCCTCCGGTAACGATGGATGGCGCTTATGTGGAAATCAGTGCCGGTGAAATGGCAGCTATTGAAGTGGAGCGATCGATCACCAACCCCTTGGAGCAGCAAATCAGGGGGATTGAGGGAGTGGAATCGGTTGACTCCACATCGGCGATCGGACGGAGCTCACTTCAAGTTACATTTGAACAGGGCCGGGGCGACGATCTATTTAAAGAAGTAGAAACCGCTGCGACCGCCGCTAAAGGGGAAAATGCCGCGATCACGGATGTCACTTCGGGCCAGTATGGGACCACGCAAAGCTTTGAATTCTATATGGATGTATCAGGCGGCAGCATGGAGGAGATGACCGCTTTTGCCAAAAAGGTTCTTGAACCGCGCCTGGAGGCATTGCCGGAAGTCCGCGACGTATCGCTTGCAGGGGTTCAGGAGCATGAGGTAATCATTGAAATGGACCGCAGCAAATTGGCTGAAAAAGGGCTGGATGCAGCCGCTGTGATCGGTGCGATTCAGCAGGTTAACAGCGAAGCCACACTGGGAGAACTCAGCAGTGATGACAGCTCTCCTTCCCTCCGCTGGAATACGAAGCTTGAAAATGTGGAGGATGTACAGAATATTAAAATCCCCTCACAAAACGGGTTTGCCGATCTGAAAGATGTTGCAGATGTTCAATTTCAGCCGATCGAAAGCTCATCATTCGTCTGGAAAAATGGAACGAAGGATTTCATTTTTGTCCAGGTTGGCCGTGCTGCAGATGCCACGCAAATTGAAATGGCAGCCGCGGTTCGCGATGAAGTGAAAAACATCCGCGAAGACGGACTTGTAAAAGGCTTTGAACTGAAGTGAATGGGGGCACAGGCAGATGAGGTGCAGGAAGCCGTTGATGGCGTGACCGGCAACATTTTAACTGGCGGCGTCATTGCCATTGCAATTCTGCTGATCTTTTTAAGGAATGTAAGGGCCACCTTTATCATCGGCCTGTCGATCCCAACTTCCATCCTGCTGACGTTTACGGCGATGTGGGTTTTTGATTACAGCTTTAATATCCTGACACTGATTGGGCTCGGTCGGGGGATCGGGATGATGGTGGATTCTTCGATCGTTAACATTGAATCCATATATCGAAAGAAGGAACAGGGACTTGGCAGGCTGGAGTCCGTTTTGGAAGGTACGAAAGAGGTTTCATCAGCAGTTATTGCTTCGATGCTGACAACCATTGTTGTATTCCTGCCCATTGGCCTGATAGGCGGTGATGTGGGCACATTCATGATCATGCTGTCTGCTGTTGTAGCCATTACACTCATCAGTTCGGTTGTCGTCTCGTTTACTTTGATTCCATCTCTTTCGGAAAAAATGCTGATGCTCCGCAAGCCGAAGAAGGAGCGCAAAGAAGGGCCGATTATGCGCCTCTATAGCCATATTGTGGCCTGGACCATCCGGAAAAAGCGGTACAGTTTTGCGGTTATAGCGATTTTCTTCCTGATGTTTGCCGGTTCATTAACACTTGTGACGAAAATTCCGATGACGATTATGCCCGATATGTTTAACCGTTACACAGAGCTGATGGTTGACCTCGAAACGGGTATTTCCATTGAAGATAAAGAAGACATCGCTCAAGGAATCAATCAGAAACTGCAATCGATTGAAGATGTAGAGTCCAATTATGTCATGGACAGCGGCGGCATGTTCTATACGATCATTAATATGACAAAGGGCGATGACATTACAAGAGAGCAAAAAGATGTCAATGAAGACATTATGAAAGAACTTCGCAGCCTGTCTGATACCCTCCCGGTTGAAAATGTCCAGAGTGCGATGTCGGCTGGCGGGGGATCACCGGTCCAAGTTAATATTATGGGCGAAGATTTTGCAGATCTGCAGAAGCTTACCGGAGATTTTACAGAGGAGCTCGAAATGATTGACGGCATCGTCGGTGTGACCAACTCGATGGAGCGCACATCAGAGGAACAGGTTGTTGTTTTAAATGAAGAAGCGATTGAAAAGGCAGGCTTGACCCAGCTGCAAATCAGGCAGTTTATTGAGCAGGCATTCATGGAAATGCCTGTCGGGGAAATGGCCATGAACGAAGAAAATGTGCCGCTTGCCTTGAAATGGGCTGAGAAAACAGATTCCAAGTCAGATCTGCTGAATTTAAAGGTTCCAACTGCCCAGGGCGAGAAAGCATTATCTTCCTTCATTGAATTGAAGAGTGTAGATACGCCAAATGAAATTCCCCATCATGACGGGGAGCGCTTCATCTCCATTTCAGCTGATATTGAAGGCAAGGACCTAGGTGCCGTGAACCGGGATGTCCAAAAGCTGATCAATGATTTTGAAGCCCCTGCTGGCTATAGTGTGGCAGCTGCCGGAGATATTGAACAGCAGCAGGAATTAATCATGGATATGGTGTTTGTTTTAGCGATTGCGATTTTCCTTGTATACCTTGTGATGGCTGTCCAATTTAACCACCTTGGCCACCCGCTGATCGTCATGTCTGTTATACCGATGACCATCGTCGGCGTCATTCTCGGTTTGTTCCTGACGCAGATGGAGCTTAGCGTAATGTCAGGAATGGGAATTGTGATGCTGATTGGGATTGTGCTCAATAACGCCATCCTGCTGATCGACCGTACGAATCAGCTCCGCCTGGAAGGCTTCTCGGTTGAGGATGCACTTCTGGAAGCAGGCAAAAACCGGATCCGGCCGATATTCATGACCACTCTGACAACGGTTGGCGGAATGCTTCCCCTTGCTCTGGCATCGGGAACTTCGGGCAACTACCAGGCGCCGATGGCAACGGTCATTATTTCAGGCCTGCTGTTTGCGACCTTTATCACGCTGCTGCTGATCCCGGCGGTTTACCGCTTGTTCACCACGTCCAGTCTCCGCTTTGGCTGGCTGAAGAAAAGGCAGAAAAAGAAAAGCAGTGATGTTAAAGTGATTCCGGAGACCGTTAATTAACATATTTTCGCCCCCTCAAATACTGAGGGGGCTTTTGCGGATTTTCAAGCACTATGGACAAGGGCTCTCTCCTTCTGTTTTTTCCCTCATATATTAGTAGGAGAAAGGAGTGAATCCCATGTGCCAATTTTGTGTTGAAGAATATTATTACAAGAAGAAAGTCTGCTGCAAAAAGAAAGACAAACATGAACATCACGGCTGCAAGAAATGCACCAGCGATTTTAAACCTCACTGTTCATGTACAAAATGCTCTGATGAGCATAAAAGATGTTCCTGCAAAAAATGCTCTGATGAGCATAAATTTCATCATTGCTCTTGCAAGAAGTGCTCATTTGAACACAAGCATTTCTGCTGCTGTAAAAAATGTTTCCATAGCTGCGACTATTAATCCAGTAAAACAGCGGCCAGCTTTGCTGACCGCTTATTAATTTTTTTCAACCGCGCGCTTTAAGGACAGCATTAAAAGTCGGACACCAAGAAAAAAGAGGATAAAACAGATGAAGGAAGAGGTGTGAGTCCAATTGATAAGGACAAACATATTCAAAAAGCTGAATAACGGTTCAAAGATATAAGCAAACATGATTCCAAGGCCTACGGCTGCAAAGGCATAGCTTTTCCACGTACTGAAGTACTGATAAATCAGCATGCCCGATATGGGGATCACCACAAAATCTGCAGGCAATAATGGCGGAATAAAATGCAGCAGCTTATCCGGATAACCCCACAAAAGAAAGTTCACTCCCACAACATCAAGAAAACAGGCGAAGATCGCACAGAGCAGCCCAAAAGCAAGTATTTCAAAGAACCGCCCCTTATCCACCAGCCTCCACCAAATAAAAAACGGCAAAATGCTCGCAGCCAGCAGCACCCACCAGTTAAAGCTGAATAAATCCTCCTTCAGCCAATGCTCAAGAGAAACATCTCTTAGCTTTTCTCTAATGTTTTGCTCATCTTTATAAGAAGGAATGCGGCTCATTTTATCACCTGTCCACCCGAGTTGGTATCTTCATACTCATCTTTCCCCATGGAAGTAGTTACATACAGTAAGCCGATGGTTTTAATGAAATATTGGCGGGTTTGCGGGGTAGGTGCAGATATTCTACTATGGGCGCAATATGGTGGGGATAGGTGATTGAAACGGCGCATATCTGGCGTGATGGCGCAATTACTAGTGATGTGGACGCATTTAACGCGCAATCATGATGCGGGTGGGCGCATTTGTTGGATGCAGCGGCGCATATCTGGTATGGCAGCGCAATTTCTGGTGATATCGATGCAATTAACATGGCGGACGGCATAATCAAAATAAAGAACAACACAATTATAAACCAAAACAACACAATAACCGGCAGCAGCGCAGCATACAGTTTTCACAAAAAAAAGCAGCTGGCAGAGCCAGCCGCTTTCGTTTCTATTGCTGTCCAGTATAGATGCTAATCGCATCTCTTAAAAACTCAGCTGCACCTGGACGAATTTTTTCATAATAGGCTTTAAACCTTTCATCTGCCACATACATTTCCGCCAGGCCGGCGTGGGCCTCTTTGCTGTATTCACTCCAATAGAATGTGATCCACTGCTTGTGCAGATCAGCCGCTTTTTGTGCAAGCTCGCCTGCCGGATTGCCTGTTTCCATGGCTTGTGCTAAAGTACTGTTCACTTCTTCGGACAGTTTGGTTACGGCCTCATGCTCCTCCTGGGTCATGTTCATTAGTTTAGCATTGGACTTATCAACCGTCTCATCGCCATACTTCTCACGGATCTCTTTTCCATATTGTTCCTCATTATCTTCAATCATTTTCTTTTTGAATCCTTCAAACTTCTCTTTGTCTGACATGGTCGTTCCTCCTTCTGCTGACGCTATGGTTTTTTCTACATTCGTAATAAGCAGATCGAGCTGTTTTCTTTTCTCAAGGAGTTTCTCGCGGTGCTCCTTCAGTGCATCTGCAGCATCGAAAGCGGGTGCTGTGATAATTTCCTTAATTTGTTCAAGGCTGACGCCAAGTTCTCTGTAAAACAGAATCTGCTGCAGTCTGTCAACTTCCTGCTGGCCATAGATCCTGTATCCTGACGAATTGGTTCTTGCCGGCTTAAGAATGCCAATTTCATCATAATACCTGAGGGTCCTCGAGCTGACCCCAGCCAGCTGAGCGAGCTTCTGGACTGTGTATTCCATGCGATGATCCTCTCTTCGAAAAGTTTTAGAAAGTACTTTCTGTTTCTTACGATACACCTTTACGCAGCGTGAAGGTCAAACACTTTTTATAAAAAAATGATTAATCCATCTTTTTAATCAGGAGAGCGGCGGTCGTCTTTGAAATTCTGCATCCATCCAGGTCCGCTTCCTTTAATAATTGAAGGTCCAGTGCCGATTTTATTTTACTTTCATCCGGTCTTTTTAAAATTAACTCCGGCAAGTTCAATTCTTCCAGTCTTTTCACCGTTGCTTCCGGATCAAACTTTTCCATTCTTCTAATCTGCCTCTGCAACCGGTAGCCTTCAATCCTCACTTCCCCTTTTTCATTCTGTCCCAACGCTGTATCGAAATACTGGTGGAACATGTCTTTGAGTTTATCGAGCTCGGCTTCCAAATCCTTTTTCCTGCGGTTCAGCTCATCAAACCGGACCAGCATCTCTTTTGTAATCATGTATGGATCGCCTCTTTTCATGGATGATATTTCATCTTATTTTGGAAGCGGCGGATTTATGCATAGACAAAGAACATATGTTCTAAAATACAAACACGAAGAATTTGGTGTAAAATGGAATTAATATTCCTGGGAGGGGACTTGATGCTTTTAAACATTTTTTGGGGAATTCTCGGCCTGTATGTATTGCTTTCTCTCCTAATCCTGCCAACGCAATACCGCTTTTTGACCACTTTAAAAAAGGAAGAAGCCAAAAATAAAGCGAAGGGAAAAACGCAGGGAGAGATGTACGACAATATGGGAGCAGGCGAACTGGTTGTGCATGAGAACATCCAGGGAAACCCGGTCTTTTTCTGGCTAATTTCCTGGCATCGGTTATCTATCGGATTAAGCATTGACCGTTTCTCGGATAAGATATTTAGATTTCGCGGTTATATCGAGCATTTCGAGGATATATTTATTTTTTCGCAGTTATATTAAAAATTTCGCGGACATTTGTAAATTTTCCCGATTAAGTTACTAAAATAGCCTGGCGGGCTTCCGCCAGGCATTTTTTTACTGCAATTCTTCCAGCGCAATCGTCTGATATGCTTTAAAAAAGGAATCGCAGAACACATCCCACTCTTCAGCCGCTTCCATGGAGGCTTCGCTGACTTCCCCGCACACCGGACGCTGCAGAAGATCAGTCAGCTGCTCTGAAAATCCAGCAATCGTTTCCTGAGAAGCACCTTCCAGAACGTTCGCCACAAAATCAGCTGGCGGATACCAGTTTGCCACTCTCTGAATATCGCGGTAAATTTGCGTCAGCAGCAGATTGCGCGGGCCTTCCCACTGTTCATTGACGGCAACATCCCGGAATATGCGCGGCAGTGAGGAGAATTCCTCCATGACGCCATGGCCGGCAAAGACGGATATGGCATCGCGCAGGACCTCTGCTCCTTCATACGTTGCACAGATTTTCTGCAGCAGCACAAGCTCCCTCAGGTTAAACAGCTGTTTTCTCTGTTCAAGCGGCTGATCTACCGGAATCCCTGCATTCAGTGGCTGATTCAGGCGCAGAAACAGGTCATAGATTTTAAAAGCGCCTGCCGCGGTACGCTGTGCGGTGTTTTCAATTTTTTTCAGCGTTCTTGCAGATAGCGGATAATCTTTTACCTTCTTGCCAAAAACGGACCGGAAATCACCATAGAGACTGGCTTCCCGGGCTGCACGGAGCATGAATCCTGCGCAGGCAATTCCGATTTCAAGCCGCGATAATGTCAGGACTATGCCGACTGCCACTGCCACCCCTTTTCCTGCCGGTCCAACCGGATAAGCCAGCGCCCCATTATACTGGAACTCTCCTGTCGGCAGCTCGGCCGTGCCCATTTTCCACTTGATGCGGTTGATTTCATAGCCATTGCGTACCTCCTTTTCCTTATCCCCTGGAAGCCATGACGGAACAATGAATGTCGACACTTTATCAGTGCCGGAAATTTTCGCGGTGACTACCGAATAGTCGGCATGGGCAACCGAACAGAAAAATTTATTGCCGTACAGCCGATAGTTTTTTCCTTCTGAAACGGCCTCAAGCACATTGGCAGGCAAATCGGAACCGCCCTGAATCTCCGTCATGAATTGGGCACCGATTGCAAAGTCCCCGTCCAGCCCCTCTTTTGTATGCTGTAAAATTTGCTCCAGCTCTGGGATATCTTCATTCGGATATTGTTCAAGGAGTGCAATTAATCCAATCGTACAAGTCAGCGGACAGGCGACACCTGCCTCCCCCAGCTGATGAATCAGCATGCGCTTTGCGAAACTTTCCCAGGATGTCATTTGGCTGGAAAAAAGCCCTGCACCGAACACTTCTTTTTCCAGCTGATGCGTTTCCATTGGACGGACGACACGGTCAATGCGGTGATTGAAGGCATCAAAATGAAGCATATATGGGCGGACTTCCGGCCTTGCCGCTCTTTCTGCAAGGGTGTTCCATTTGGAAGAAACAGCAGGAGAAAAATCCAAAAGCTCTTTATGTATCTGCTCGTATTGTAGGTCTGCATATTTCTTCAGGGCTTTTTGCAAAAATGGATCATCCTTATACCAATCCAGATCGCTGCGCTTCTCTAAAAACTCATCAAATGAGTACGTATTCTTTCCTCTTGTCTGCACGTCCCGGGAAGTAATATTCATGGAAAAATCACTCCTTTTTTAATTGACAGAATATAATTTTCAGAATTATTATAAAACTAAGCTAACGTTAACGTCAACTAGGAGGATACATAAATGACAGAGGAAAAGATTTTTACCATCAGTGAGCTTGCCACGATGTTTGATATCAGCTCAAGAACAATCCGCTATTACGAGGAAATTGGCATGCTGACATCAGAAAATCGGGACAGCCTGACCAAGCAGCGCAGCTATACGAATCGGGAGCGGCGGCGCCTGAAGATGATTCTGCGCGGAAAAAAGCTCGGCTTCAGCCTCCAGGAAATCAAGGAGATGATTGGTCTCTATGAATCAAATCCGGAAGGTGAAGCGGAAAAAAGCAGGATTATTGCATTCGCTGACAGCAAGCTAAAGGAAATCGAGGAGCAGATCATGCAGCTGCAAATGCTGCGGGAAGACATTCTGACTTACAAAGAAAAATATGAAAACAGCCGGGTGAAAACATAAAATTATTCTTATTAAAAGGGGCTGATTGAAGTGGGAGCAACGATTCACGGAGTATTGGAAAGAAACGCAAGGAAGTTTCCTGAAAAGGACGCCTTTATTACGGCGTCAAACCGCCTGACATATGGTGACATGAACCGCACATGCAACAGGCTGGCACGATATCTTCAGGAAGAAGGAGTCCGGCGCGGCGATCGTGTGGCGGTGATGTCGCGCAATAATGAGCACTTCTTTTTTGCTTTTTTTGCCTGCATGAAAATCGGCGCCATTCCGATGCCGATGAATATCCGTTTGATACCGAAGGAACTGGGGGCTATTTTTCAAAATGCGAATGCTGCTGGGGTTCTGTATGAGAATGAGCTTGCTGAAACAGTGAGTTCGTTAAAAGAGAATTTGAATTTCTATTTTTCGATTCAGAATGCGGCAGAGGCTTCTGCTCATTTTTCTGACGGGAATCTCGATGTACCGATTGATTCGCTGGATATCTGCGAGATTCTTTTTACATCCGGAACAACCGGGACGCCAAAAGGAGTGGTGTTTAACCATGAACGCATTTTGGCAATCGCCTCGGCAGTTTCAGTTAATTTCAGCTTGTCGCATAAAGACTCCATGCTTACCCTGATGCCGCTCTCCCACTCTGCTCCATTGAATACTTTCTTCATGAGCGGGTTTTATTGCGGCGCAACCCATGTGATCGGGGACTTTACGCCTAAAGGCTTCTTGAACTGGATTCAGGAGGAAAAGACGACCTTCTCATTTGCGGCTCCGGTTGCCTATTTGATTGCGGCCAAGGATCCGGATTTGCCTTCTCATGATTTATCCAGCATGCGTGTTTTTGCATATGGCGGTGGTCCGCTGGCACTTGCCTCCTATCATCATGTAAAAAAAGCATTTCAAAACGAAAACTTCTATCAGGTTTACGGTCTGACGGAAGCGGGACCGAATGGAATTTTATTATATCCGGATGAGCATCTGGAAAAGGCCGGAAGCATCGGCAAAAATCCGACGGTTAATATGGAAATCCGGGTGGTCCGGCCGGATGGCACAGATACAGACCCTAATGAATACGGCGAGATTCTTCTGACTGGCGACAGCCTCATGCTGGGATATGACAATAACCCGGAAGAAACGAACGCGGCGATGAAGGATGGCTGGCTCTATACCGGGGACATTGCTTATCGGGATAGGGATGGCTACTTTTATATTGTGGACCGTAAAAAGGATGTCATCATTTCGGGCGGCGTCAACATTTATCCGCGTGAAATCGAAGAAGTACTCGCGAAGCATGAAGCTGTTTTGGAATCCTGTGTGGTCGGTGTGCCGCATGAAGAATGGGGTGAGACCGTCAAAGCTGTCGTCGTGCTGAAGGGAGATGCTTCTGAAGAGGAATTGCGTGCATTTGCTGCTGAACACCTTGCTGAGTTTAAATGTCCGCGTATTTACTCATTTGTGGATGAACTGCCGCGGAATGCGAGCGGGAAGATTTTGAAGCAGCAAGTGAAATTGGTGCATGCTTAATTGGATGGGGGATCAGGTACTTGGAAGGTGCCTGATTCTTTTTTGCGTATGGAAATTTTATGGCAGCAGGTTGCTGGCTCTGATAGTTTAAATGGCTTCATGGCGACTATTTTTCTTGACTCTGGTTCTTTTTCGGCTTCATGAGAGCTTCATGGCAACTATTTGTCTGAATCTGGTGCCAATTATTTAATCTCAATGAATAACGACGAAAAGGGAGATTCACCATGAAATATGGGAGTTAATCCAAATCATTAACGACCATATGAGAGATCCATCAAGAAAAATGGGAGCTAATCCAAATCATTAGCGACCATATGAGAGATGCACCATGAAATATGGGAGTTAATCCAAATTAATAACAATCAGAAATACTGAACCCCCTCCCTCCCGCTCAGTTGCTTTTTTCGGGTTTATAATGAAAATAGCAGGAATTCTCCCCTAAAAAAAGTATCTTAATAGTACGACCAAACAATCCAGGAGGCCCTATGAAGTCAAGAACCGAAACCGATATGATGAATCTGCTTTTATCGACAGCCCGTGAGGATGTGCGGGTGCGCGCGGTTATTCTGAATGGCTCGCGCGCGAATCCGAATGTGAGGAAGGATATTTTTCAGGATTACGATATTGTGTACATAGTTAGGAAAATGGAGTCCTTTACCTATGATCATAGCTGGGTGGATGTATTTGGTGAGCGGGTTATGATGCAGATGCCGGAGGAGAAGGTGCTGCCGCCTGCTGACGGCTATGGCCGCTTCCCCTATTTGATGCAGTTTATAGACGGGAACCGGATTGATCTGACGTTGATTCCAGCTGAAAAGATAGATGAGCTGCTGGAGCCCGATAGTCTGAGTGTGCTGCTTCTTGATAAGGATGGGCTGATTGGATACATGCCGGCAGCCAGTGACCGGGATTATCTCATTAAGAAGCCGGATGCTCAGGAGTTTGCGGATCTCTGCAATGAATTTTGGTGGATCACAATGAATATCAGCAAAGGGCTTTGGCGCAGGGAGCTGACTTACGCGATGTTTATGCATGAGCAGATCAACCGCAATGTGCTGATTACAATGCTCGAATGGAAGGCCGGCATCGCAGCCGATTTTACAAAGAGCGCTGGCAAAGCCGGCAAGTATCTGCCCAATTTTCTTCCTGCCGAGGTATGGGAGGAGTTCGAATCCACCTATTCAAACGCCGATTTTAATCACATATGGGAAGCCCTTTTTACCATGTGCTCCCTTTTCAGAAAAGCGGCAGTCAAGGTCGCAGAAAAGCTGGGCTTCGAGTACCCATATGAAGATGATAAGCGTGTAACTGCATTTTTAAAGCATGTCCGCAGCCTGCCTGCCGATGTATCATCCATCTATTAAAAAATCCCCTTCACAGGGGATTTTTCTAGTTATTCTTCAATTCCAGCTGTTCGAACGCAGACCAGTTCACCATTTTCTCAAGAAGAATGGAGATCAGGACGCCCATTAGAAGCCCGTTGGATAAGAATGGCTGAATCAAAACCGGCAATTCTGCGAACACCGCAGCGGGTGTATTCATCAAGCTGATGCCGATCAGGACGGGTGCGGCTAAACGGAAGATTGTGTCTGAGTTGAACACTTTTCCGCTTAAGCTGTTGAAAGCAGTCCCGAACAGCTGCAGGTACGCGACAAACAGAACGGCGTTCCCGACTGTTACCGGCATGCCGGCCAGCCATGAACCCAGGTGCGGAATCAGGCCAATGACCGTCAACAGCGCGCCGCCAATGAAGAATGGTGTTCTCATCAATATTCG
>ERZ1023203.128-NODE-128-length-13254-cov-1811.809228_pt1 | contig 13254 bp, 13 predicted proteins | sample MGYA00380444_ERZ1023203 | MGnify/ENA primary metagenome ERZ1023203 (study PRJEB33173, sample SAMEA4830386) | metagenome | study: EMG produced TPA metagenomics assembly of the PRJEB25223 data set... | reverse complement strand
AAACGGAGAAACCCCTGAAATCAAACGGAGAAACCCCTGAAATCAAACGGAGAAACCCCTGAAATCAAACGGAGAAACCCCTGAAATCAAACGGAATTATATTTTTTTTTCCGTAAAAGGAATTGATTACATAATTTCCGTTTGATACAATGAACCTAATTTTTGAATATGGTTAGTGGTTATGTCCGATTTTGTCCAAAATGCCAGCTTTTATGTTGAAGGCAAAGAAATTGAAATTTTTAAATCAAATGCGTTGGTTGAAGGTGCTTTTGACTTGTCGCCAGCCGAACACGATTTAATGACTTTGGCAATTAACAAGCTATTTAGTCAAGGCGTTGGCGGTAAGCAGGTTTTTATCTCTGCCAAAGAGTTTGCGATTGCCAATCAAATTAATGAAAATTATGCCTATGAAGTTTTGGCTGAGACAGCGAAAAGGCTACAAAAACGAACTTTTAAAGCCAAAATTTATAAAGATGGTTTGAAGAAGTTGGTAGGGGAAGAAGACCCGTACAGTGTAGCACGCCCAAAAGGTGATTATGAGTTGTTAGACTTGCACGCTAATTGGGTGCAGGCGGTAGCCTACCAAGAAAAGAGCGGTTTTATTTATTTGATGTTTTCAGATGTTTTGGCATATTTAATTCAAAAAACAGGGGAAGCTTATACCAAATACCCCTACGAAAAAACCATAGACTTAAAGCGTTTTCATACAAAACGCCTTTATGAATTGTGTTGTAAACGAGCTGGTTCAAAGCCGCCACATGGTAAAAAATACCCAAAAGTAACAATGGTGGTTGATGAATGGAAAGATTTTTTTGGCTGTATTAACAAGTATGGTGCAGTTAATGATTTCAAGAGATATGTTTTGACTCCTGTTATAAAAGAAATTAACGAACAAGGCGAATTTGAATTAACCTTTGAACAGGAAAAAATAGGCAAAATCATCACGCATTTTACGCTGATTATCAACGATAAACGCACCAAAACCGCCAAAATTGATAAGATGATTAACGATAGCCGAGACCCTAACACGGTGGATATCATACATGGTTTGACCGACAAAGAACTTGCTATCGTCCACCAAAAAGTCGCTGACTATATCGTCCATTTGGAGAGTAAGGGCGAATTAGTGAACGATTTTCATAGAAAAAACATTGAGCAAAAAGCCATTGCCGATCGTTGGGGGCTTGATGAACATTATGAGCAGTTGCAAAAAGCCGAAAATGAACGCCTAGCACGCAAGGAGCAAGCGGAGCGTGAAAAACAAGCCAAACTAGCAGAGCAAGCAGAAAAACAACGCCAAGAAGCTGAAAATGCTGAATTCATCGCTTATTTTGAGAGGCTACCCCAAGATGAACAAACTCGGATTATTGATGAAGTTGGGCGTACTATTGAGCCATTTTTAAAGCAATTTTTTGATAAATCTGTCAAAAATGGCTCGTCCCACAAAGATTTAATGTATCGTGGAGCGTTTAAGCAAGTTATGGGAGTATAGGCTTGATTTTTAATAATTCATCAATCCTTTGACACGATTTTACCCAGTCTGCGGTATCTTGTGAGCAGTAGCTAATAATTTTGATAATCCGCTTGTAATCGCCTTGTAGATTGCGGTTAAATATGGGTTCGTGGTGGGCAATGCGGTTTCTTAGCTTGCGGATTTTTTCTAGGTTCTCAAATACTTCGGTTCGCATCGCTTGTAAATCTGCGTGCTTGGCATTGGGCAAGGCAACCGCCCAATGCTTTTTCCAAATTTCATCATCAAAGCGAACAGTAAAAAATCCCTGCCAAAACACAAACGGCAATTCACAAATGGTCTGTTCTGTGGTTTCTTGACGTGCGTTTAGGAGTTCATTTCGACGGTTTTGTTGCATACTTCGGACAAATCGCACATTGAAAGCCCAATCTGCACCATGTTCAGCTTGTATGGCATTGGCAACGGCATTTCTAATAACCACTTCACACACCGCCAAACACTCAAACAAGGCGGACGATATTTGCAAATTCCATTGATACAAACTTAATGCCTGTTCGGTGTTTTGGGTATATTTTTCATAGGTGGCAAGGCGTGGATGTGATAAAGCGTTTTTGATGTTTGGATAATTTTCACTTGATTTCATAGAGATAAAGCCTTAAAATATTACTGTTTGCTAGGGTCTATTGAGGGCTTACGCCTACCCCCTAGTATTAAGCGAAAAGCCCGCCTTATGGTGGGTTTTTCTTTATCTGCAATATGATAAATCAAAAATTTTAGCAAATACAAAACTTGTAGGGGTAACTAGAAAATCAACGCCCAAAATCCCAATTTTTATCCCCTTATCTAGGGCTTTTGTTATTCTGTGTTGTCAAATTGCCTTTATTTGAATATAATGATAAAAATTTTTATAAAATGTTTTAATTTAATTTAATTTAATAGGGATGTATTATATGCACATAGATCTTGGTATGTCATCTCAAGATTTTAGGCAGCAAGTGCTATACCAAGCACCCAAAGTATTCAAGGGCGCAGTCAAAGATTTGAATATTACTTGGAAGCAAATCAACGAATTATATCAGCGAGCCAATCCCACAGATGAGCTTTTTCGCCTTAGAAAGGGTGAAATCGTACCCATTTCTGAGTATGTAGAAAGCTTTGATGACATGGGGCGTACTCGCTATCGTTTTATTAAATCTGCCATTTATCATCATATGAAGCATGGTGCAACCATTGTTTATAATCGCATTAACAATGAACCTTTTGTAGACGGTTTGGCAAAACAAATTTCCCATTTTGTACAAGCACCAACCGTTGTAAGTGGCTACTTGGCGTTTGGTAGTGATGCTTCTTTTAAAAGCCATTGGGATACTCGCGATGTGTTTGCAGTGCAACTGATGGGCAAAAAACACTGGGCGTTATACAAACCCAATTTTGAAAGCCCGTTATATATGCAACAGTCCAAAGATGTGGATGTACCAGAGCCAACTATACCTGATATGGAGATTGTATTGGAAGCTGGTGATGTGCTATATATCCCACGTGGGTGGTGGCACAATCCTGTTCCAATGGGTTGCAAGACATTCCATTTGGCGATAGGAACATTTGCCCCAACAGGCTATGACTATATGCAGTGGCTAGTCAAGCAAACACCAAACATCCTACCCTTAAGATACAATTTGTCTGACTGGGAAAGTGACAAAGATAATATTATACAAGCTTGCAATGAATTGTCTGCCATCATGACAGACCCTGTGGTTTATGATAAATTCATGCAAGAACATATGGCGAACTATCGCAGCGACAGTGCTTTTAATATGCAGTTGTTTGGTAATGCCAATGCTGACGCAAATGACATTCCTGATGATGCATTGATTGTATCTAACATTGTAGATGGTAGAACACTTGAAAAAGGCTATGTCATTGCCAATGGCTTAAAGATTAATATCAATGACGATAGTCAATATTTACTTAAGCAAATTATGCAATATGAGCCAATTAGTTTGTGCAATCTTTTGCAGGTAACCGATAACAGTATATCCAATGATGTTAGGTTGGCAATAGCCAAAATGGCACAATTGGATATTATTGAGTTAATACTTTAATTTATTACTGTCAATAGGAGTAACTTTATGTTTGAATTAAGCATTGAACAAATCAAGATGGTATCTGGTGGCGCAACAGATCAGTCTGGGAATAATTATGGGGATAGCGGTAATCGGTCTTTGGGATTACCAAAAACAGATTTATCAAAACCGCCTGGTTGGGGCGCTCTAATAGGAGGTATTGCTGGACAAAGGCTTGGTGGAACAAAAGGTATGGAAGTTGGTACAGGTATTGGACATTATGTAGAAAATTTTGATTGGAAATGGTATCGTAAATATAGAAAAATTGCTGAATCTTACGAATTAGAGTATTCTGGAGGACTACCTTAAATGAAAAAATTATTAAAAAATATTGTTAGTGATTTCGGATGGGTTTCATTCACAGTAGGCTTCTTGATATATATGTTTATTAAATATTTATTTGATTTATCAAATGCAAGTTCATGGTTATTGTTTATATTTATAATGATTATTTCTTCTAAGATATCAAAAAAAATGATTAAGACTAAGTCGCAATCTCGCTAATTTTTTTAGAATATTTTAAATTAAGCATAAATCAAGAAATTAAAATCGGCAGCTATCACACGGATTAATATTATAGACAAAAAGATGACAATTATTACTTTAGAAATGTCAGATTTAAATTCTTTTATTTTATCTGTATTGATAACAGAATATGGTAATGGTTGTGGCTCCGCAATAGCGAAACCAAAAATTTTAAGTTATTGATTTTACTTAAACTTATCAAAAAATTGTTGGGTTCTATTCTTCCGCCCAACTTACAAAAATTCATTTTTTGATAAAAAACCAATGAGTTAAATAAAGTTGAGAATGGGATATATCATACTAAACATAAGATGATTATTTAATAGACCTAAGTCATTAATTAATTAATGGTGAGAATTTTATATGATATTCTTTTTGCGCGCCATCGTTATTTTAAGCTTATTTGATATATACCAAATATGTTAAGTAATTACGCAATGATTACCATTGTGGTATTAGCTATTGCTATATTTTTGACTTTAACCTTACTTGATAAAATATATGCTAATGTTAAAAAAAAATCCACTAAGCAATCTTTTTAAATTATATTTGTAACCACCAACAATATTATTCTTTATAATGATGAATAATTTAAGGTATAGGAATTATAAAATGCGCGATAAGGTGATGACTGTATTTAAAATCTTAACCATTCTATTATTTTTTGCATCATCAAAAGCGGTTTATCAAAATTACAATGATATAATTCCTGATAATGCTATTTTAGTGATGGCTACATACATGCTTGTATTATTTCTTATGATAGTACTCTCTAATTTTTTGATTGGTAAGGTTTATGATGAATTTACTCATAAATCATAATACCTATCATGTCTAGTCTATTCCGCCCTGAAGCCCTATCCGCCCAAAAAATAGATTGGGCAGGTAAGGTTGTGATAGTAACGCCGATTAGCTTTGCTTTTTTGACGTTTTGTGCGTTTATGGCAGGGCTTGTACTAATGATATTTTTGGTATGGGGCGAGTACACCAAACGCAGCACAGTCAAAGGTCAGCTGATTCCTGACAAAGGATTGGTACAAGTCTATACCACAACAGCAGGAGTTATTATAGAAAAATATGTATCAGAAGGTCAGGCGGTTAAGGCAGGAGATATGCTATATAAAATCTCTACTACTCGTCATACCGATGCAGGTAATGTACAAAGTATTATAGATAAAGAGCTCGCCTTTAAAAGACAGCTGATAGAACATGAAATCACTCGCACCAAGCAAGCTCAAGCTGCCGAAAAAAGAAATATTGCAAATACTATAGAGCGTCTACAAGTAGACATGGATAAACTACAAGCTCAAATAGAGCTACAAACCCATCAAGTTGCCATTGCCAAAGAGACTTTAACACGATATGAATTTGCTATGCAAAGTGAGGCTGTATCTAAGCAAGAACTAGAATCACAAACAATGGCATACAATACACAGTTAAATAGTCTGACCGCCCTTGAGCGAGAAAAGGAGATGATTGCTAAGCAAATCAAAGAGCAAACCATCGCCTTATCCCGTCTAGAACATGAACATAGAACAACACTTCTACAATATGAACGCACATTGTCTGACAACAAAAGCGATAGCATCCAAAACCAAGCCAACGATACTTTGATTATCAAAGCCCAAGTAGATGGTGTGGCAAGTGTCGCTCATGCCGATGTGGGGCAATTTGTGGATAGTAGTCAGTCACTTGTAAGCATCCTACCTAATGACAGCTATTTGATTGCAGTGATGTATGTACCGAGTCGTGCTATTGGTTTTGTTAAGACGGATGATGAAGTATTGCTTCGCTATGTAGCGTATCCTTATCAGAAATTTGGACATGCTAAGGGGCGTATTATCTCTGTTGCCAAAACTGCTCATGCAGGACAAAATTTACCCACCATTGGCACAGTATCAGCCACTGAACAAATCGCCAATGAACCGATGTATGTCATCAAAGCACATTTAGATAAGCAAACCATAACAGCCTACGGCAAAGAACTACCCCTAGCAGTTGGCATGACCTTGGAGGGTGATGTCATGCATGAAACACGCAAATTATATGAATGGGTGCTTGAACCGCTATATAGTCTCACAGGTAAAATTTAAATCAATCAATTTGTCATAGGTGCAATTGCACCTTTTTTTGTTGTCAAAGTTTTTATGGATAATCTTAACCATGGATTTTTTAAAGAATATTAATTTTGGTTTATCAGCCAGACTACCTGTAATTTTACAAACCGAATCTGCTGAATGTGGTCTAGCCTGTCTTGCTATGATAGCTCATTATCATGGGTATCTTACTGATTTATGGAGTTTGCGCCAAAAATATCCTATTTCTCAAAAAGGTGCAACTTTGCACACGCTTATTAAGATTGCTGGGCAAATGAAGCTTAGCACGCGCCCTTTAAGGCTGAAACTGAATGAGCTTAATCAGCTGCGTACGCCGTGTATTCTGCATTGGGATATGAATCACTTTGTGGTATTAAAATCTGTATCCAAAACTAAAATTACCATCTTAGACCCAAGTGCTGGACAAAGACTAATGACCCTTCAAGAGGCATCAGATCATTTTACAGGAATAGCCCTAGAGGTATGGGCGGATAGTGATTTTGAGAAAAAAGAAGATAAGGCCAATATTCGTTTATCCAAACTGATTGGTGAGATAAAAGGACTTTACAAATCCTTAGGTCAGATATTGATTTTAGCATTAGTATTAGAAGTATTTGCACTAACCAGCCCATTTTTTATGCAGTGGGTGATTGATCATGCCATTGTGTCGGCTGACAAGGATTTATTAACCACGCTTGTTATCGGTTTTGGTATATTAATGCTCTTAACACAACTGACAAGCTTGCTTCAGTCATGGATAAGTATGTATATTTCTACTACACTCAACATCCAATGGAAAGCTAACGTTTTTCATCATTTAACACATCTGCCCAGCCAGTTTTTTCAAAAAAGGCATTTGGGCGATATTATTTCTCGCTTTGGAGCAATTGATAGCATTCAGTCTACGCTGACCACAACTTTTTTAACCGTTGTCTTAGATAGTGTGATGACAGTATTTACACTTGTATTAATGTTCTTTTATAGCCCAACTCTGGCATGGATTGCAGTAGGTGCAATGATAATCTATGGACTCCTGCGCTTTCTCTGGTATACACCCCTAAAGCAAGCTACCGAAGAGCAAATTATACATGCAGCTAAGCAGAGTACGCATTTTATGGAGACTATGCGCGGTATTCGTGCTATTAAACGTTTTAATAAGGAAGATATAAGAAAGAGTACATGGCTTACCTTATTTGTTAATACCATCAATGCAGGACTTTATACCCAAAAATTAGGGCTTATGTTTGGATTTATTAATGGTATCATCTTTGGTTTTGAAAATCTCATTATTATTTATTTAGGTGCAAACTTAGTCATTGATGGTACTTTTACAGTTGGCATTTTAATGGCATTTATCGCCTATAAAAACCAGTTTGGTGGACGAGTGAGCAATCTAATAGATAAATTTATTGAAGTAAAAATGTTAAACTTGCATGGTGAAAGGTTAGCAGATATTGTTTTAGAAAAAACAGAAAAAAATGACTATCTATCCCCAATAGAGCCAAAAGATAAACTGGTGTATGATATACAAGTAAACAATCTATCCTTTGCTTATAATGATGACGAACCCTACATTATTGACAATTTAAGTTTTCACATCAAAGATAAAGAATCGGTAGCCATCGTTGGGGCAACAGGTTGTGGAAAGAGTACACTGATGAGCTTACTTATGGGTGAACTTACGCCCAAATCAGGAGAGATTAAAATTGCAGGCAAGGTTCACCACAGCATGGCAGAGCTAAATGCCCGTGATATTATTGCCTGTGTTAGTCAAGATGACACACTATTTGCAGGCTCTTTAGTTGAAAATATCAGCTTTTTTGATGATAAGATAGACAATGAATGGGTGGAACAATGTGCCATTATGGCAGGCATTCATGATGAAATCATGGCAATGCCTATGGGCTATCAAACACTCGTAGGTGATATGGGCAATGTACTATCAGGAGGTCAAAAACAAAGAATTTTTATTGCTCGTGCCCTATATCGTAGACCAAAAATTTTATTTTTAGATGAAGCAACAAGTCATTTGGATGTTAAAAAAGAGTATCAGATTAATGAAATGATTAAATCACTAGGTATCACACGAGTAATGATAGCACACAGGCCTGAAACGATTAAGAGCGCTGATTGGGTACTGAACCTTGGTTAATAAATTATTCAATATATACTAATTACCAATTCTAACATAAAGTTATAAAAATTTAATTAATAACATATGTTGACAGATACTATTTAATGTACTAAGATTTTACTATGAAATATAAAAAGTTACCCATTGCCTTGGCTTGTAATGGCAACGTTTCTATATTAAATAAAGGAATATATTATGCGTGAATTATTATTAGATGAAGTTAGATCAATAAGTGGTGGCAGTCGTTGGTCAGTCAATGGCATAGGTGCAATTAATCCTAATGGATTGTCATATGGTAGTTTTAATATTGGTTATAATGTTAACAACCAAGGGATTAGTGCATCAGCAAATATAAATGTAGCTCGTATTGATGGGAGAACTCATTGGGGAGATAGAGGGATTATGGTTGGAATTACTAAAAAATGGTAAAGACAATAGGTTTAGCATGGATATTTATTTGTTTAGCAATAGTGGGATGTTCTACCAATCCTGTTCAAAAAAATAATGTAGATCGTTATGAATTGTATAACCCTAATTGTGCACGTTTTGCACAACATATACCCATACCCGATCGGTTAAATAGTGCAGACTATCAAGAAAGAATGGATATCTCCAATTTATGCAAAAAAAATAGTAGCGCAGCTCAATAATAGCAAATCCGAGCACTTTAACAACTTGAATAAGCTTAACTAAGCGATGATGAAGATTGTTTGTGACTAAACGCAATTGATATAACAAAATCACTTAAATGGTTTAATAACCTACCGCCCAAAGCCCTTGTCTAGGGCTTTTTGTTGTTCTGCAATAAGCTCATTAGCCCGACGGGGGTGGGCTAATATCTGATTATGGCTTATTTGGTGCAATTTTTTAACTACAATTTGCCCGCTTTTTTTCTCGCTGCAAGATCAGATAGCGATATTTGCGCGTGTAACGCTCTATATGCGTTTTTTGCAGGGTGGTAGTAGAGTAAAATCATCTTTGCTATTTTTGACGATTATAACGCAAATCAGGCTTAATAAACGACCGATAGAAAGTGATCGAGTAGATTTATTTGCAAGATAGGATAAGGTTAACACTAACCAAAAGCTATTTAGACTTGCTTTGTAGTACTTCGGTAAATGTCTGCCAACTTTCAATCCATACAACTGTATCTTGGCAACAATAACCAATAATTCTGAGTATTTTTTGATACTCAGCCAATAGGTCTTGATGAAAGATGGGTTCATGGTGAGCGATACGATTACGTATTTTTCGCAAATCTTCTAAATCTTGATAAATGCTCAAGCGTAATTTTTGGTAATCTTTAGTACCGATATATGGGAATACTTGATCAATTTTATCAACCCAAAAATTATCAAAACGCTTGGTAAATAAACTCTGCCAAAATACAAAGGGTAGTTCAGGTATTACCTGATCTGTATTATTTTTACGCCCCACCGCCTTTTCTAGATCCATTCTACGCGGCTTTATAATGGAACGGTTGAATCGTTCATTAATAATCCAGTCCTTGCCAAATTCTTGTTCCAAAGCTTTTGATACGGCATTCCTGACAACAACCTCACATAGTGATAAGCAAGCCATTAAAGAGCTAGAAATCTTTAAGTTCCACACATATAGCAACAACACTTCTTCGTCATTTCTTGCCAATTTTTCGTAACTAGATAGCCGAGCAGCTGATAAACAACTCTTTATTTTTTCATAATTTAGACTTGATTCCATACATTAAAATCCTTACAATAATAAAGTACGCTAGGGTTTATTGAGGGCGCAAGCCTACCCCCTAGTATTAAGCGAAAAACCTACCTTGATGGTGGGTTTTTCTATATCTACGATAGTAACACAGACCCATTTATCAAACAAAATTGAAATTCAATCAAACGGGCTTGGGCTTGAATACTCTCTTTCTTTTCGCTCTCGCTTGGCTTCAATCGCTGCCAATCTGTTCTGCTCTTGTTTTGCTGCTTCTCGCTGTTGTTCAGCTGCTTTTTCAGCGTCTAATCTTTGCTGATTAATCGCTTGAATGTACTGATTAAGCTGTTTAATGTACTCTTCTGCTGTTCTTGATTCTTGTTCACGCTCTGCAATGTATTGATCTGTGTTTTTAATATCGTTTGCTGTTCTGTCAATGTATTGATCTGTCTGTTGCGTGTCATTGTGATATTCTCTAAACGTTCGATCTCTTTCTGATAACCGCTGATCTTCTCGTTTGTCTTCGCTATGATTTCTCTGTGCCGTTCTGTCAATGTATTGATCTGCTGCTGATGTATCTGTTTTAAGTCGTTTATCTCGTTCTGATGATTTATAGTCATTGTATCTAGTATATTTTGCAATGAATTGAGCTGTTTCTTCTGCACGTCGATCATATTGTTCTGACTCTCTAGCGTATCTGCTAAATTCTCTTGCGATTCTGCTCTCTGATTCCAAATATCGATCGCGCGTTTGTTTTTCTCGTCGTAATTTTTGATCGTTTCGTTCAGCTTCTGAAGTTTCTGCGTCTGCTCTGTCAAACAATGGTTGCCATTTTTGTTGCGTTCCGCAATCGTCGTGTACTCGCTCAATAGTTTCTTGTGTTCGTTCTGTAAGCTCTCGAAAGCTGTTAATAGCTCTTGAAATTCTGTCAGAAACTGCGTTTCGTATTCTGTCGTAAACTGATAGATTTTTTTCATTTGTTGACGCCTGTTTTACTTTTACTGCTGGTACTGCTGGGGGCGGCTCTGTGAGCTGATCTGCGACGGAATACGTCTGAGAGCTGCGTTCTGCTGTTCGATCTGCTGTGTTTGCTGCTGTATCGTGTGCTTTTGATTCATGATGATTTGATACATCTGGGCTTGATCTTTGTACTGTGCAAGCTCTGCTTTCGTTTGTGATAGCTTGTTCGCTTGACTGCTTAGCATATAAAGCGTTGTTATCGTTGCTATAATCAAAATCATGAACACGACCGATAACGGTAGCAGTGCTTTTTTCACGTGTTTTGTCATTTCGATTGCTGAGTTCATCTGCTGTGCTGATTTCTGTGCTGACTGTGTGATACTTTGTATTTGCGTTGCTTGCTGTTTGAATTGCTGTATCTTTTGTAAGCTGTTGTCTATGTCGCTGCTGAGTGCTTGTAAGCTCTGCTGATGCTGTTCCAAGCTCTGCTCTGTTTGTTTGTTGAACTCTTGAATCATTTGAGATTGTAAGCTCTGCACTCTGTTTTTCAGCTCTTGCTTGAGCTCGCTTTCTGCTCGCTGCATATCTGCTTTGATTGCGTTGAGCGTCTCTTGAGATAAGCTGTGCAAGCTCTGCTCGAAAATCTGTAAGCTTGTCTTTGTTGCGTTCGTGATATTTTGTTGTTGTTTTTGTTCTGCTTTCTCGAATAAATTCATCTGCATTTTCTCCAAAAATGTTGCCATAGAGCCGGACACGTTTTGGCTTTGAATGCTCATCCGCTGGCGGTGGTAGAATTGAAATGTAGTTTTTTGAAGGCTTAGGCTGCAATTCTGCGTCTTTTAGAAACTCAATAATATCAAGACGGCTATTAATCTCACCAAGTTTAACTTTTTCAGTGAAGTAATCATTTGAATATTGCTTAATTTCGCCCGCATTTTGCACGCTTTTATTATTTGTTGTCCTGTACCAGTGGGGCTGATAGCTCGTAAACTGCGGCTCATCCTGAGGAGCGTGTAGCTTGTGTTCTATGTTGATACAGTCTTTCCAAAGATTAACTTTCTTCATATCTACAGCAGCAAAAAATGGCTGTAAATCAGTCCCTGTCGTTAGCTCAGTGCGCGGTATAAAAAAATTTAATTCTAAACGATCCTTGTCTTTATGCTCTATCCAGCTGATGTTGTATTCGTTTTCCTGTAGCCCGGGCATAAGCGTTTTTTCAAAATCTGACATGATTTTTTGCTTAACTGACTCGCTTAAGTTCTGCTCTTTAAAGCTTAGACATCCGACCGTGAATTGATTTTTTCTATCGATTGATTCAGCAAGTGCAAGCGATAGCATATGATCACCTCTGACCAGCCTTGCGCCATCGCGCGTGATTGAGCCGTCCAGGCTGCCGGCTAGATACTTGATAGCATTACCAGGACTTGCTTTTGTACGATTGAGCGACTTGAAAAACTTTACAATCATTGCTTAATCTCGCTTAGACTATAACCAATTTCTAGCAATTGATTTAGCTGATTTTCAAGATTTGCAAGTGCTGCAACTATTTGTAGCTTCTCGATATCATTTCTATACGTATTAGCAAGCTTTGCAATTTGATTGATGTTAGACATCGCACCTGCAATTTGACGGATAAAGGCTGGATCGATGGGTGCAAAATGAGCACGCACATAACTTTGACGAACGACAGATTCTCGATTAAGTGCATGATTTCTTAACGCAACTGCAAGCGGACCATGCGAGTCATGCAGGTGCTTAATCTGCTCAAACTCAGCATCACTAAATCTAAGCATAACCTGGTTTTTTCTGATGATTTTGGGCGACATAAACCTACCATATTTTTATAGAAATTTGTCTAACAAAATAAATTATAGACTACAGTATAAAAGGGCGTACTCTACAGAGACAAAAACAACTACAAATAAACCAAGACAACTGGCACTTGGAGGGGGTTGTAGGGGCTTGCCCCTGCCAAGCACGCAGGTTACGAAATGAAATGGAGTAACTCTGCGTATGCTTGCCCTTTACTATTTTTTGTTAATTTTACTATGGTTTTTATCTGTTGAAAAGACAAAAGAAAGTGGTTTTTAGGGTTAAAATTGAAAATTTTAACGAAAGGAGGACGGTATTATTTAATTATTATATATTATTATATTATAGGGGCGTTTTTTCTTTTTAAAATCAATAGTTTACATGATTATAAACGGAGAAACCCCTGAAATCAAACGGAGAAACCCCTGAAATCAAACGGAGAAA